>Ga0209085_1000102_pt1 | contig 61217 bp, 83 predicted proteins | sample C_131016_EF_Meta_FD_187310 | JGI IMG/M metagenome (GOLD analysis project Ga0209085, IMG submission 187310) | Freshwater microbial communities from Lake Croche, Canada to study carbon cycling - C_131016_EF_MetaG (SPAdes) (version 2) | ecosystem: Environmental > Aquatic > Freshwater > Lake... | reverse complement strand
GTTTTGCAGTGGTTGAAGCTGCATGGTAAGGCTGGGCGTTGTCCCATCTGTGGAACCTCGGAATGTTAAGTCAGGCAACATCCTCCATACAAAAGCAAAGTTGTGCCCGTCGCCAATATCAAACTGTGACGTAGTTATAGATGACTCCATTGGAACCAAAGTACCGCTAGTACCGTCGTCATTCCCAAATTCGTGATTCACAAGGTTGTTGGAGTACGTAGCCGCTATAGGGTAATTGCGCAGCCCAGAATCAATCCATGCCGTGCGTCCCAAGGAACCATAGTACCAAGCGTCTTCTACGTAGTTGTAAACAACATAACGGTCAATTACGTAAAAGTTTTTGGTGCAGTAGAACCACCAGATTTCATTAAATCCTTCATTGGTACTTGAGTACACTTGGTCGAACTGTAACGGGTTAATGTCGTTATAAATAAATTGGCGAAGATCGCAACGTAAGGTCTGAACCCGTCCATCGTACTTGTAGAACTTGTCTACACCCATCCAGTACACCGCGCCAGAGGCTATTGCCATTGCGTTCGGGCCAGCAATAGACACGTTGTCAGCAAGTAGTTGACTACCCCAAACATACGGTGGGCCTAAGTACTGCAGTGAGTAAAACGTCGAGTCCGTCCAAATCACGATCTCTTGGCGGCTTTGCAATGCGGTAACAATTTTTGACCCATGAGACAGTCGAATACTACCCGCTTGGTTAGTAACAGCCGGTGCCCATTCCAAATAACTTTCTTGGTCAGACCACCGCACAACCATTGGATCAAAGGTGGTGCTTCCGTAATCATTTGTTCCAAACAGAATAACAAACCGGCTTGCGTCTGAAATAAGAAAGTAAGTCTGAGACAGTGGTACGCTAGATGCCCCATTAAGAGCAGTTAAAGGTATCCCTCTAGGCGATATGCTTTGTACCCCTGACTGTGTCCCGGAAGTGTTAATTAAAGCGCCAGTAGGTGTAGCAGACAAGTTAAACGTAGTCAGAGATACGTAGCGTGTGTAGTAAGTTACCCCCGGAAGAAGGCCAGTAGGCAAAGCCCCAGTAGTTTGAAACTGAATAGCTGTCTTGTCTGCCAAGTTTAAAGTAGTAGTTACTACGGCTGGAGTAGCAATTGTTATGGTTACCGTAGATGGTGTAAAGCCAATACCGGCATTCCAGTAATATAGTGGGCCTCCACGGGGGCCATACAGTAAATCTTGTCCAAAGTTGTTTGCGTTCCAAATACGCAATGCGTCATTTGAAGTTGTTCCATTCCCCCAAGTACCAGAACCCCAAGCTCCAGCACCCCAACCCACTAGTGGCACTGCGTATGACGGGCCTGTGTTTACTTGATATACGGCATAGACAGTACCTCCGGCAGCAGCGCCAGCGGTGGCTGCAGCAGAAATAGTGATGTTATACGTTGTGTTGCTAACCAGCGTTATCTTGTACTCGCCGGTTATAGTTTGTCCGCCAACCGCAGTTCCGCCTGTATAGGTAACGTAATCATTATTAATAAACCCACCAGAAGTATCTGTAACAAGAATCGTAGTTGTACCGTTTGGTGTAAACGGATTGGTCAGGGTTACTTCTGCACGTACCGGCGTGATATCGTAGTAAGCTCCGCCGTTCTCAATGTAGTACTTAAGATTAGTACCTATGCCCATTAAATTTTGAGAACCTAGAGTTACCCAATTCCACAGGGAACGGCAAACACCCAAAAATGTATTGGCAGAAATACGAAGCCAGCCGCCTATTTTTTCAGGCGTGCCTTGGCGAAAGCGTACTAGGTTGGACTCATAGTAGCCGCCTTCATTGGTGTACCGAGTGTTCTCCCGGTTGACGCCGGGTTTGAGGGTAATCTTTTGTAAGGGCATTACTCATTTTCCCACGAATTAGGCAAATGCGCGAGTACCTGTATTGTATAATGCATGTACATGATTGGAACCCTTATGCACAAAACCGACAGCCACTTTACTAAAGAAGTCTTGCAAGCACTGTTTACTTATGCGGATGGAAACCTGTACTGGAAAGAACGAAAAGGCAGGCGCGTTGCTGGGGCGCTTGCAGGCACAGCTTCGCACCATTACCATCAAATTTGCATAGACTACATCTTGTACAGAACCCACAGACTTGTGTGGGCTTACCACTACGGAGCTTCTGCTCACACTATAGACCACATCAACGGCAACTCCTTTGACAACCGCATAGAAAACTTGCGTGAGTGCAATACCGCGCAAAACCAACAAAATAGCCGACTCCCAAAGTCGAACACCTCTGGCATAAAGGGGGTTGCTTGGTGTAAGCAAAAACAAAAATGGCGCGGGCGCATTGCTGTCGACGGATCGGAAGTCCATATTGGGTTCTTTGCTACTATAAATGAGGCTCAAGATGCCATGTCTGCGGCCCGCACAAAACTACACGGGTTATTTGCTCGCAGCGTTTAGACATAAGCTCGAACTCCAGATTTATCGATAATAAGTGCTTGGCGACGAGGTTTTAGCGCCGTGGAGTTTGGTACGCTGATATGTGTCCAAGCATCGAACTCACGGATGATCTGGTCGAACGGTAGCTGGGCTGCAATTATTGTACGTACAACTTGGTCAGGCGTCATTCCGGGAACACGGATGTCCGCAGCACAGCCCACTCGATGTTGGGACGTATCTTTACTGCCGACTGCATCGTTGACCGCTTTAGATCGGAAGGCGGAGTTGACCATAATGGGTTTACCTCCAAGCGCCACCTTGACCAGCTCCAGAAATTCAGCCAGTCGTACCAGATTTGCTCGTTCTGTATCATTGGGTGTGTTGTCCAGTGAGCGGTGGTCTGTGTGAGTAAGTTCCGCAAGGGTAAAGTTTGGGGTCATTTCAATGCGTCCTTCATCGCTTCCGTCTTGTCCTTGCTGGATTTAGAGCTACCGTAGAAGAAGCTGATGATGGTAGCCACGGCGGTGCCGAGTAGGAAGCCCAAGATGATGTTGCCAAAGTCTTTACCACTTGGCGGCACCTGACCAAAGGTGATGGCGAAGAAGTAGGCCATAGAACCAACAGACCAGAACCACGCGAACCAATAGATGAAGTGCTTGGCAAATTTGTCTTCACCATTAAGCGCGGTCTCTTGCATATGCCGAGCCGAATCACGGTCGGCGTTCTCCAACTCAAACTGCTTGAGGTCTAGTTCAGCCAGTTTTTGGGCAGCGTCTGGGTCTCCTGCGATGGCCTGCGCCACGGCCTGAACATCATCAGCCACACCAAACCGATTGGCAATAGCGGTAACAGCAAGACCACCAAGAGGCCCGGATACAGCAGTTGCAACAGCAGGAGCAAGTCCCTTAAGAAGTCCGAGTAGTTCATTCATTTCACTTCCTCATAAAGTCCACGTATTCCATAGTGCCCCATGCAACTAGGGTAATAACCAAGGCAGCGAGTGCAGCCAAAAGCACCATCTCTACCACCTCCTCAATCTCTTTTCTGCGCTTGGCCTTGGCCTTGTTGTCCGCGATATCTTGGGCCTTGCGGTTGTAGACGATCTTGTTGCGCTCGCGCAGGATGGCTTCCCAAGTGTCTGCATTGCCTGACCAGATCAGCATCTGCTTCAACTCATCCTCAGCGTCCTGTAGCTGCTTGGCCTTCATCACGATCTCAATGGCCTGCGCGGTGTCAGACTTACCGGGCTTCGATGCCGCTTTTGCTACTACGTCCTTGGCCTCGAAGAACTTCATCAAGTCACCGGAGATGGCCCCGATGTCCTTGCCCATCTTGATAGCTGCCTGCACCCCCTTAATAGCGGCTTGTGCTGCAGCGAAAGCGGTGAAGGGATCGATCATGGTTATAGTCCAGCAGCGTCAAGACGGGCGGTGAGGGATGTGATTAGGGCTTGCTGTTCTTGGATTGCTTTGATGAGCATGGGGACAAACACGCTGTATTTGACCGACTTGGTTGTTGTGCCAAGGTCATTGCCTTCCATATCCTTGTCGGCTGTTTCATCCACCATGCCGGGAAACACTTGTTCAAGTTCTTGTGCAATTACACCAATCTGTTTGTGTTGTTCGTAATCACCTTTGAGGTTGTAGTTACGAACTTTTACCTGCATCAAGTTTGCAAGTTTGGGCGTTGCATCAACAATGTTTTCTTTGAGCTTTACGTCAGAAATTGCGCCATAACTGTTGTTGGTATTTTTTACATCTCCGTTTCCATAAATTAAGATGTTGTTGGTTGTAATTGCACTGCCATTGCCTGATTGCCCCACAAAATGAAACCAAGTAAGACCAGCGGCAGTAACAGACTGTGATGTAAAACCAGATGCTGTAGCGCTATTTGGCTGAACACTAGCTACTCCACCTTGAGTTGTAGACGTTGAAATAAAAGAAGCTTTTGGTTGCCCTGCAAATGGATATGAAGATTGCCCCACCAGTAAGTTACCGCTGGAGTCAATACGGGCACGTTCTGAAGACGCAGCATTAAATATCATAGGGCCAGAGTCAGAACTGATAGTTATGCCCTGAGCAGTGCCAGTATTGGCGTTGATAGAGCCCCCGCTAGTATTTGCGCTGTTAACTATCCGAATGGTGTAATTTGATTCACCACCTTGAAACCGCGCTGGGTTGCCCGAAGCAACATCCACAGTATGGATTTTTGCTTGTGGAGAAGTCGTCCCAATACCCAAATTCCCACTAGCATCCAGCGTCATTGCTTGGGTGAAGGTAATGGTGTTACCTGCTGTACCGGAGGGGGCGGCGTACCAAATGTGCGCACCAGTTGCTTGTCTATATAAAGTTGCTGTTGTAGTGTTTAAATACTTAGCATTTCCAGACGCATCAACATAAAAATTAGACCCAAATGATGTGTCGTTTACGCTAGATAAAGAATAAATATTGCCATTTGCAAATTGAACCGCTTTATAAGAGCTGCCCCAAGCACTAGGAGTAACACCAATACCCACGTTGTCAGTTGTTATGAGTGAGGTAAAGTTTCCTGTACCGTTTTGATTGGCTACCTTTACAAAGTCAACTCCGTTCCAAGAAACAACTGCTTTTTCCCCTGCAACAAGCGTTACCCCGGCACCGGTAGCCCCAATAAAAATGATGGACTGCGTGCTAGAGGTCTTGTTGATAACAATGTATGGTTTAGACTGCGCTGGAGCCGTGATGGTTCGGGTAGCTGTACCGCCAGCAGTCCACAGGATGATTGCTGAACGCGCTTGGTTAGCCGAAAGAGTTGTGGTGGTTAGCGTAACATCAGCATCCGCGCTCAAAGTGGTAGTGCCCGCAATGGCGGAGTCCAAAAGCGATGTGATTGAGTTGTTAACCGTATCACCCCAAGTGCCCGAAAGCTCTCCGGTAACCGGCAGGGCAAGTCCCAAGAGTGATGTTGCTGCTGTAGTCATGCGATATCCTTAATTTGCATTGGGGTTATTGTTAACTAAAACCCATGTTACAGTTTGCGCGTTGTCTATTGCAGACCATGTTGGCGTTTGCGCGTTGTTTAAAACAGACCATGCGGGGTTTTGTGCATCATCTATGGGGTTCCATAAAAAGGCCGCATTAAATACTGTTGACCCCGTGGCCGATTCTACAACATCGATAAATAGAATAGCCCCTGCCGTTATCCCATCAATGCCGGAAGCGGCCTCAAGAATTGCCGTAACTGCTTGGAGTTGGGTAGCTAGGGCGTCTTGTCCCGATGCGTTCTCTAGGATGGCTGCAACTGCCGTCAGTACGGACTGTACAGAATCAACTCCCGATGCGGCTTCGGAGATGGACAGGGTTACGGTGAGTGTTTTATCTACGGCGTCCAGCCCAGACGCAGCCTCTGCAATGGCAAGGTTTAGAGTAGCAATGGTGGAGATCAAGTCCACACCTGATGCAGCCTCTGCAATGGCGAGGTTTAGAGTAGCAATGGTGGAGATCAAGTCCACACCTGATGCAGCCTCCGCAATAGCCAAACTTAGTGTGGCAGTCGTGGATACGGAATCCAGCCCGGAAGCTGCTTCGGATACTGCGCCAGTGGCTTGTAGCTGTGTGGTGTTGGAGTCAAGGCCGGAAGCTGCTTCATCTATTGCGCCGATGGCTTGTAACTGGGAGTTGGTTGAATCCAGCCCAGATGAGGCTTCGGTTACCGCAGGACCGTAGATGCTCCCCGCCACAATGGCGGACATACTGATAGCAGATAGTGGTAGGAAGCCAAGCACATTAACTCTTTATGCGTCTACAGCGCCGTCAAATTCAGGCTTTTGTTTGATGATTGCATACAAAGCCGCACGGTCTGCACCGGCAACATAGTCACCGCCAGAGATTTGCAGATAGACTGAACTTAACGGTTGTTTACCAGCAGCACGCGCTTCTTGAGACACGTAGCCGTAACACGTAACTTCAGTGCCCCTACCTTTGAAGTCTTCTTGAAATGCGCCGATGTTCCAGTAGACCACTGGAATCCCAAATTCGGTGTCAATTGATTTGATGAGTGCCATGTTTTTCCTAAAAAAATGAAAACATATTGCCGGTGGATGTTGCAATTGGAGTGTAAGTAATGATGATGATGCCACCAGCCCCCAGACCGCCAGTTGAAAGTAAAGAAGATGCGCCGCCACCGCCACCGCCGCCATAAAGACCACCAGCGCCGCCTGAAGTAATAGTGATTCCATCACCAGCACCGCCACCACCGCCGCCAGAGTAAACCGATGTTCCTGCGCCGCCTGCATTACCTGATGTAGATGCCGCGCCACCCGTACCGCCAGCGCCAGCGCCTGTTCCCGCCGTTCCACCTGTTGCAGATGTACCAGAACCAGCCGTGCCACCATTGCCACCACCCCCGCCTCGACCTATTGTTGGATTGGTTGTGCTATTTGAGCCACCTACCGCGCCAGCACCATTGGGGCCTCCAGCACCACCGCCACCGCCGCCTGCGGCAGTAGCAGCAGACCTTCCATTCCCGCCCTTTGCTCCAACGTTTTGAATGGTGGTGTAAGAAACTCCTGCTATTGAAGAAAAACCGCCAGCACCGGCCCCGCCAATAATTCCATAAGTATTAGTTCCATTGTACCCAACAATTAAAGTGCCGTATACGGGATTCCCATCCCCATCGTAAACAGTAACACCGTTCCAAAGGCCACCATCTAGATAATTTGTATCAGTTACATATCCAGCCGCAATGGAGGCTTTTAGAGGAACATTAGTAGCTTTTACGTAACCACCACCGCCACCACCACCGCCAGAATCTGTTGCACTTCCCGCCGCACCATTGCCACCAGAACCATAGCACTCAATCGTATTGGCAGCATCATTCCAATCCGCTGGAAGATTCCATGTGCCTGAGCCAGTTAATATTACCGTTGCCATATTAAGCTACCGCTATGCAACGCCATTTAGACGTTTGGGCGTTGTACATAAACCCTACCGTAAGGGGCAGAGTCGTAGAGCCATTAGAAGTTGTTGGGACGCTAATTGTGCTGTTCTCGGTGTTTGTCCACCCAATTGTTTGTGTCGCTGCGCTAAAGTCGTATATGCGCACCATAGTCATCTGACCATCCGCAGCGCCGGTTACAGCCATCGTAATTGCCATCGTTGCGGCAGAACTGTTTGTAAAGGTGTTTAGCTTGATTGAAACCGGAACTGTTCCGGCATTTGATGTGACGGTAACAGCCCTATTTGCATAGTTAAAGGCGCCATTGACTGTGGTGGTAGACGTTGCACCTGCCGTTGCCGAGCCAAGCGTGATGTTGGTGGTTGAGCCTGACGCACCGCTAGTGCCTATTGTGATTGTTTTGGTATTTCCGCTAGTTGTTATACCGTCTTGAATACTTGTTGTCTGAGTTGCGGTTGATCTCCCAAAAGTTATTAATCCAGTACCAGCAGTCCCTCCAATCGTCATTGCTCCAGTAGTTTGAGTAATATGGAAAAAAGACGCTGATGCGGCAGACCCGTTAAAGTTAAGAGTTCCAGTTATTGTTATACCCTGAAGAACTGGGGCAAGACTAAGAACCATATTGCCTGTGCCTGAAGCTGCCGCTATTTCAGTAACACCAACTCTCCAACCAGTGGCATCAGTTACACCAGTATTAATACAAGTACACATTACCGTTGCACCAGCAACTACGTTTATGACCAAATTTCCACCTGAACTATTAACAGTCAATGCACCAGTTGAGCTGTTATTTATCCTAAAAGACCAGCCAGTTTGCAATGTGCTAGTTACTGGAAGCACAACCGTTTGAGTGGTTGCACCTGTAAATAATTGGTAAAAACTGCTTGTATTGTCTAAAGTGGTTGTTCCCGCTGCGGTTGCAGTAGTCGTATACCCCAATAAGTTAGCCTGTGCTGCTGGTGCGGATGCTGCTGCTGTGCCGCCTGAAGTAAGTGCAATTGGTGTTGTTGCGGATAGGGTCGTGAATGCGCCAGCCGCTGGGGTTGTACCGCCTATGGCAGGTGGAGTTGCTAAGGTATCTGTAGATACAGCTTTGCTTCCGGGGTATGTAGCAAATACGCTGGTGGTATTGCCAGCAAAGGAAATGAACGCCGTGGTGCCAAGCGAGTTGGTAAATACTGTTGTACGGGTTAACGTACTAGGGCCAGTAAAAGTACCAAGTCCAATTTCAAATGTAAAAGCTGTTGCATCGTAGATGGCGTAGTAAACGGTGTTACCCGAGCCAATGCCCGTTGCAAAAGACTGATACCCCGATACAGCACCGTTTAAAGTGAACGCTCCAGTGCCGCTGGTTGTCGAAGTCTCTTGTACCCTATCCGCGAGTACTAGTGCCATTTTTAAGTCGCAGTCAAGCTAAAGGTGTAGGTCACGTTCAAGGTGTCGCCGCTCACAACGCTACGATCTCCAGTGGTGAAGTCCGATGCAGAGAACAGCGTTCCGGTTGTGCCCGACTTGGTGTTATTGCTTACCAGAAACGCGCCACCAACAGTAGCCGTTGCGTTGATGTTGAACACTGCAGGAGAAGCAGAGTTTGTGGCTACAGACGGGTTAGCGGTAGTGGCTGCTACAAAAGTGCAAGATGGTCGAGTGGCATTGCTATAAGGAACAGCCTCAGTCCAGCCAGCATGGGATGCCATCGTGTCGCCAGCAGCGGGGTTGTTGGAAGCCCCAGCGCCGTACAAGCCAATGTACCAAGCGGTAATTTGAGTAACAGCGGTAGCGCCAGCAGTCAAGGCAACACTCGCCATGTACTGGATACCTTGGTTAACCACAAGGTTTGGCAGTTGCTCAGACCATTTAACAACGCCATCAGCACCGACACATTCAACAGTGTAAACGCCAGATGCAAGAGTGTTTTCTACGGACATAGTGGTTCCTTATGCGCTACGTATCAGCGCGGTAGTTGAGGTATTGGCAGGCATAGTAATCAAGAATGTGGTCGTTGAGGTCTTGTCAGACCCAAAATCAATTACCGCGATGGACTTGTTACCCTTGCTTGCATTGTAAATTAGGGCGCAACGGGCGGTTAACGCTGATGTCCAGCTTGTGTTATTAAAGTTTACATAGGCTGTATAGTCAGAGGTATTTATAGTCACACCCGTTAAAGTGTTCCCGCCCGCTGTATAGCCTGACGCTACAACTTCATTGGTAGAACTATAAACTGTTGTAGTTGAATCCAAGCTTGCGTTGCCCGTATACAAAGCAATTTTGAGCGTATCCGTGAGCAGGTTGTGTACTGCTTGATACAGTTCAGCTTTAAACGATGTGGTTTGGCCTTGGACGATTGCCATTATTTCACCGCCACTCTTAATTGACCGCTACGATAAGCATCCTGGCGCTCCATTCCATCTCCCAGGCGCTTAGCAAGAGCAAGTGACTCCATGTACTTTTGGTTGTAAAAAGTAATCATATCTTGCTCACCTTTCATGTAGGTGTATGCCTCTACTAGGGATCCATAGAGCAAGACAGAGTCAAAGTTATCTCCAAGCCATGTATTAACGGCGGTAGTAATCGACTCTGGGTAGTAAAAATAATGGAGTTCTACGGTATAAGTAGTGTCTGGAGTTGGTCCAAGAATGAAGGACAACTCTGTAGTTGGAACACCTGCGCTTATGGTTGGTCCAAATAGAGCGTAGTACTTTGGAATTCCCGTGCTTGTTGGTTTTGGATAAGCCTCACGGATAAAGTTTACATCCTTGTTCAGCAAGTAAAGATACTCACCTGTAGTGTTTACCAGCGCCAGGGAGTATGGTGCTAAAAAATCTTGGGGACTAGATAGATACTTGTTACCAACAGTAACTGATCCAGTCATATTTTTACGAAGAGAAGGGAACTGTACAGAATTGTAGATGCGCTGCTCTGCCTGCGTGATGAACGTGTTCATCGCAGTTGTCGGGAACGTATTCTCCATGTAAGTGGAGATTGCCGTGACTAGAGCAGCGTAATTCATGCCATCGGGCCTCGGGCCATGATTCCCTTAGTAGCACATCCAGTACCGCGAATTTTGATGCCATCAGTCTTGATTGGCTCATTACCAGCAGACTTACTGAGATTTCCGATACTGACATCGAGCGTATCTAGCTTGCTGCGGTTTGGCGGAAACCCTGGGTTTGTACCAAATTCTTGAGGAGCTTTAGTCATTTTCTTTCCATCCATCGTATGTGGCTGAGCGTAAACAGAGGCGTAGCCAACTTCTTTCCCGCCTTTTTTCATACTGTATGCCATGATTTATCCAGTCTTTTGGTTAGCTGCGCGAGCCATGTTGCGACCCATTTTCATACTGTCCTCGCTTGTTGGCCCGCCTTTTTTAAGCTTCAAGGTTGTACCCTTACCGCCTTTATGCTCTTGAGCATCGTGCTGCTTAAACGCTTTTTTAATCATGGCTTTGTCTTGAGCCATATCACTTTTCATGTTTTCTTTAGCCATAATTTACTCCTATGAAACTGTAACTGTGCCAACACTTGTGGTTCCAACCAAGTAATTGGGTGTTAAAAATGTATCAAAACCACTAGCCCCGCCAATTGGTGACCATCCCCACTGTATATCTCTAGATCCACCAGTTGTGTATCCTTGATTGTTAAGTCCAGCCGTAACATAAGTTGTATCTGGTCTTGGTTGATACACAGCCTGTGGGTCATTTACAGGATACATGCCCAATTGAAGCTGAGGCTGATCTGGATCCCAGCATACTTCACATACTTTTAGTTGATAGAGTTTAGTCTTAATTACTTCAATTTTCAACTGCTTAAGTTTATAACGCTGCCCACACCTATCACACTCCGCAATGGAGTATTTTCCCGATGCATAAGGAGAGGTCATAAACCGCTTCCGCCTATGTATGAAATTCTTGGTGCAAGACGCATTGTTGCTTTTTCATGGTCTTCACCAGCTGCAAGCTTGTACTGTTCATCATAAACAGCTTTCAACATATCCAAGCGCCCCTGGAACTCTGGAACTTTCATTGCTATGTAGTAAGCAAGACCAGCTGTAACAGCCGGCAAAAACCTAAAATTCATATCAGCCGTATTGCTACCATCTCCGGCATCTTGGACCCGGCGAAGTCTGTAGTACACAAACTGATAGGTTTGAGATCCATCTGGTGTAGGCCAAACTGTAATTGCAGGAAGTTGCGGAACAATAACAGCAGTTGCCGCCGTATGAGAGGCTGCAGTTGTATTGTTCTGTCCACGAAACACCCCGCCCAGAGTATTTCCAGATATGTAGGTGTAATACATATCTTCACTATCAAGTCGTATGTATCCAGATCCAGCAAGACCTACAACTGTACTCAGTGTTACAGTTGTATCTGTAGATGATATGGATGTACTTAGGGTTGAGCTAGTGGGGTTTGCCTGACCAGAGAGTCTTTGTATCCAAACTTGAATAGGCCGAGCCTGGATTAACTTGTTTGGGATGGTTGCATATGTTGATACGCTAATTCGCGTAATGCTCAAGTCAGCCTGGGTTGAAGAAACATTGGGCTGCGTGCGAATAACGTGGTCTAGTAGATCAATGGTGTCAGTCGGTAGGGCGTATGTGTTTAGTCCTTGAGTAAGGGTAATCGTACCCGTATCAATGGTCCACATGTTGAGTCCACGATTTGCCCACTCAATGGTCATCAAGTTCATGGACCTACGTGCTGTACGTAAGTCATAACCAGAACGCATCTCGCGTCCAGCTCTCTCCCATGCCTCCTCAGCAAGTTCGGTGAACTCGAGATTAAACGCGGTAGAGCCGGAGGTGGTCATTTAAATCCCTTGAGCGTTTCCGCCAATCTTGCACGTTGACCCATTTTACCGGGCTTCTTAGCGGCAGCAGCAAGTTTTTTAGCCGGTATTTGCTTACCCTCTTTGGCGCCAAGAGCAGAGCGCAATGCACCCTTATTTTTTGGCTTAATAGCGTCTTGAATCCAATTTTTAGTTGCCATTATCTGAACCCTGCTGTTTTCTTTGCAATTGACTTTGGTTGCGCTACAAATTGTTTGCCAGCTGCTTTGCCTGCACGTTTAGCTTTGGTAGTTGCTGCATATTCTGCAGAGCTAAGACTTTTTATGGCAGCTTCCGGAAGATACCTTTCTCCAGTTTTGCTAGATGGCTTTCCACTCTTAGTGCGCCATTTCTGGTCACCCCAGTTTTTAAGGGATTGCTGCGGTGCTTTCATACAGGAAAACCTTTATAACCGTCAGCGTTTTCTTCGAGGTAGTCCGCCGCTGCTCGTAGCGCTGCAACGCTGTCTTTAGCGTGCCCAATCATATTGTTGCACGGGTTGCACAAAATGCCACGAACTTTTCCGCTGTTATGGCAGTGATCTACGTCAAGCTTTTTATCTATTTCTGCTTCAGTTATACCGCAAATCATACATGCATAGCTTTCGGTTTCGCGCATTTGCTCCCACTGTTCGTAAGTCAATCCGTAGCGCAGTTGAAGTTTGTCTGCTTTACGGTTACGTGGTGTAGTTGGGCTTTCGCGCCTGTAATCTGCATGACACGGCTTGCAGCGTGCGCTTGGATAGTGCTTGTCCGACCACTTGTCAAAAAACTTGTAGAAGTCTTCAAGCGGCTTTTCTGCGCTGCATTTCAAGCAGGTCTTAGTCACGGTAAGAACCCCCTGCTGCCTTATATCTCTTGGCTACAAGCTGGGCTTTTCTCGCGCTCCATTGCCCTGCACCAGTGCCTTGCGTGGCTTCAGCCTTAACTGCAGAAACAATACGCTTCCGTAAACTAGGTTTTGTATAGTTGCCGGCTGCGTTAACCTTGCCGCCATCTTTCATGTAACCCATTTTGTTACGTACTTGAGTAGGTAATTTTGAGAGCCCAATATTATCCCCCGGGACCTCTTTTAATTCCCCTCCAGAAGCCATCTTCTTTGGTTTCTTTCCAGCTTTCTTCATGGCAATAGCTGTAGCGGCTTGTTGCGCTAATCCACCCTCAGCATACTGAGTGAAATCAGTATTGTCACGGCGTGCTTTTTTCTTAGCACCAGGCATCTTAGAAGGTTTGACATTACCCATGCCGCGACTAGCTCTCACTTGCGGCCCCTAGTCATTCCGCCACCACACATAATCATAGTTCCGCGAGTTTTACCTCGCTCAGCGCAGCCATCAGCGCGAGATGAAGCAGACCCACCCTTGGCCATCTTTTTTACTGGCTCATCAACAGGGACGGAGTCAGGATATAAAACGGGTTTCTGCTCTTGCTTTGGTTTTGGTTTTGGTTTTGGTTTTGGCACCGGATCATCAATCGGAGTGTAGTCGGGGTATTTAACATCAGCCATGATTAGCACATTTTTCCACGAGTTTTTCCACGTTGGGCAATACCATTAGCTGAAGAACGGAATGATCCAGTTGTTCCACCTTTAGCCATGCCAAACAAAGAACGAACACGTTCATTTACAGAGCGTGTATCAGTTGTTCCTTCACGAGATTTTGATCGGGATGCTTTAATACGATCATTAACTGACATTTTAGTTTCATCAGTTTCTTTTGGTGAAGGTTTAAACCTACCTTCATTTGAGTAATTTGAAGTCTTTGCGGCTGACTTAGGCGTTGTTTTTGGAGCTGGCTTAGACTGTGTTTTAGTTGGCGTGTATTCCCTGAGCATGGAAGTATCATCTTCCATATCATTCATGGAGTTTTGTTTAGCTATGGCCTCATCTACACCAGACATTTCATCTGTATAACCACCTTCAGCCATACGCTTAACCATACCGCCTTTTTTCATTGCGATGTCTTTGCCTTTGGTTTTGCCTTTTGATGCAATACCGTCAGCACTCTTATGACCAGCAGAAAGGCCACCACCAGCCATCTTCTTAGACATACCGCCTTTTTTCATTCCCATCATTTGTTTTTTGTCCAAGGCCATGTCGGCTTTAGAGCCTTCTTTCATGCCCTTTTTCTCGACATCTTTGCCAGACTTTTCAAACATTTTCATTTTGGAATTCATCATATCACCACCTTTAGAAAATTTATGACCTTTATCGGCCTTTGCAAAATCCTGCCCCACGGATTGTGGAACTCCTACTTTCTTGGCAAACGACGGCGAGTGAGCTACCGCTTCCATGAAATTATGCTGCTTTTTTGAGCTACTCGGCATCTTTTTTCTTCCGGATAAGATCAACAAAGTCCTTGCCGGTCACCATTTCAGCAATACGCATTAGCGCCAAAACTGCTCCTATGAAGCCAAACATGGGTGAAATCATCTCAAAAAATGACCCAATTGCTGCTATAGGAGCAACTACATCAATGATGTGTTTAAGAGTGTCGTTATGTTCAGTCATATCAGCACTTCCATCTAGCTAGGGACGCAGCCTTACGTGTAGGTTTGCCTTTTTCGTCTTTCATTGGCCCGGGCATACCAGACATGCGGGCGCAAAATGATTTCTTGCGTGGGCCACCTTCGGGCTGTGGAGCCTTTAGGTTAGACCCAGTAGCTGCATTGTATTTAGCCCTACCCTTGGCTGTAAGACCCGCACCTTTAGAGACAGGTAGCTTCTCGCCACGACCTACTGCAAGGGATGGGGCTTTCTTAGCCATAAAATATTGTAATTCCTGTTACGGAACCAACGCTAAGCGTGAGATAAAGCCCCGTAGAAGCCAGAATACCCTCGCTAGGGATTACCATAGAAAACGTATTTGGAGTGCTAAGGCTTGCTATGTCCATTGTGTACAACACTGCCGCCGTTGAGCTTCCATCTCTGATTTCAAATGTTGCCGCTGTGCTTGCTTTAGGACTAACAATAAACCCTTTTAGGCGTGTACGCCCAACGTAATAAGACCCTGCTGCGCTTAAATGTGCTGATTTAACGTCTGTCTGCATCATAACTAATCTCCTATAAAACGAGGGCCGAAGCCCTCGAGATCAATTACTGCTGGTTGGAGGGGGGAGAGCTATTGCCGCTAGAGTCTTTGACGAGATACTGCACAGTGATCTGAGCCGCACCGCCGCTTGCTGTTCCTGCGCATGCATAGATAACTTGGAGGATCAAGTCCGTCGTACCTACGTTCAAGATGGTAGCAATGTTAGTTCCAGACAAAGTAGTCGTAGCACGACCAACAGCCAAGGGTGTAGTAGTTGCTCCACCAACTGTAGCTAAAGTAGTTGCTCCAGCGGTTTGAATCGTAATGGTATTACCAGTTGAGCCAGCAAAAGCAGTGGTGATATCAACAAAAATGTTGGTAATTTGAGCGCCAGCGGGGATAACTGCAAACGTAGTAGCAGTCGTTGTGGCAACCGTCATGGTGCCGGTTTGAGCTACAGTAGTAACGCCAGTATTTTGAATCAAGCCAGCAGTAGTGCCGGTAGTGTTTTTAACAGTGCCGAGCAGCCAAGGGCCGAGGTGAGTTGCGAATCCCATGATAATTCCTTACATACAAGCTAAGTGCGTCAATCGGTATGTCGTCTGCTGGGGCAGTTTGGCGCACTGGAAGTCCCAGATGGCTGCAATATATCACAGTAATTTAATATGTGCAATGGGTGTTGGTAGCCCACATAAAGCAGTGTATAAACTTGCCAAACTATTTGCAGCGGCGCTAACCCACTACGCTACCAACAACGCGAGAATACAACAAAAAAGGCCCCCGAAGGAGCCTTTCTCTAAAGCCCTAAGGCTTAGGATCCTGGAGATCCAAACATGCCCAATGGATCGCTAAAGCCAAAGCTATAACGCTCACGAGACTTGTAACGGACATTACCAGTATCAAAGTCGCCGTCCATGCTGTTAGCCAGCGGAGTACGGACAAAGTGCTTCATACCGTTGGGCACATCGGTAGTCAGATACCAGCCGTTTGTATCGGTCAGGTAGTGATTAACGCAGTAGCCTTCAGGAATTGAACCATTGTTCTTAATGGCGTTGATATCGTTGTCGGTAGTGCCAACGCGCAGGCTGGTTTCCAACAGACGGGTAGCAACGAACATCAGAGCAGGAGGAACAATAAGCTTTCGAGGCTTAGCTGCAATCAGCAAACCGCGCTCATCAGTCCATGCTGCGATTTGAATAACTGCAGACTCCAAAGAAGTCTCATTCAAATCAGCGCCGGTAGCTGGGCGATTGCTGTTAGTGCCACCAGAGATCAAAGGATGCGCAGTGCTAAACAACGAAACTCCGTCGCCGCCAACAAATTGGCTGGAGAAACCGTTGTTAACAACAGCAGCAGCTTTAACCTGCTTGGTGTAAGCCATACCGCGAGCAAGGGCCTTGGTATATCGAGCGGACAAGCTGTCATACAGATTGTCTTCAATTGCCTCTTCCGTTAGGGAGAAGCCCAAAGCAATGGTTTCGTGGTTATAGCGAGCTGTCCAAGCTTCTTGCGCATTGTCATAAGCAATGGCAGAGCCCTCATTCTTTACCGGAGCGGCAGAGAATCCAGACAGTTTTGTTTCTTCTTCAAAAGAACGCTCAGAGGTTTCTGTTTCATAGATCTCTTTGTGCTCTTCCTGATACGTTGCATATTCCAGACCGAACAAAGCGTTCAGGCCGGGGAGCAACTCTTTAAGTAGCTGTGCGCGTGAAATAGCCATTTTAAGTTACTCCTTATGCTACGTAATAGCGATGAGCGCCGAAGTTGAACTTAACCAACACCTCGGGGCTTTGAACCAATACAACAGTACCAGCAACTGCGGTAGTAACCGAAGTGATGGTCAGAGTCGTGCTACCGGTGGTAGTTACAGTCGATGAAGAACTGAGCGTAGAGCCAGTGAACTGCAATTGACCGTTTACCAAGTTGAACACGTCCGTACCAACAGGCAGTACTTGTCCGACAGTCAGGCCAGATACAACAACCGAAGTTGCCGAAGCAGCGCCACCAGACACATAAGTGCAGGAGGTGCTAATTTGGGTATCAGGAACCAGATTGAGGACACGGAAGCCGCCGCCAGAAGTTGTAGCCGAAGCCGCAACAACAGCGCCTGCACCGTTACCAGTGGAAGCAGAACCAGTCAGCGTATTACCGGCCATGTTCACGCCAACCAGAATCGACGAAGCCGATCCAATGGTAGTAGCAGAAGCACCGGTAGTAACCGCACAACGGATTACTTGGTCAGGATCATCACCAATGATGGCGGTGATATCACCAGCAGTCACGCTACCGGGGTAGTACTGTGAGTATTGACGTTGCTTGGTGGTGGGGTTAGTGTAATAGCAACCCAAGAACACGCCAACGGTAGTGTTGGTAGTGCTCACAGGGTATGTTGCAATTACAACATAACCAGCGGAAAGAGTGACTAGGTCACCATAATACAAAGCGGTTCCGTAGTTGTACTGGATCGGAAGATTCCGAGTTGAACCAGCAAACACTTGACCGCCAATCAGGTTTACGGGTTTGTAACCGTAAGCCGCATCGACAGTTGGATAAGCCATTTAAGGACTCCTATAAAAAATTAAACACCTTTGCCAAAGCTGGTCGAGGATTTCCGCTCTTTAAACATCGGCATCCTTGGGTCACTTTGACGCATCATAGTATTATCTACAGCATCCATCTGAGCTTGCGATTGTTTAGCGAAATATTCATCACGCTGCTTCGTAAACTCTTGAGGGGTTTTGCAGAGCAACAGCCCACCGATCTCAATGTTGTCTTTATATCGACTACCTGGATCGACCATCAACCTAAATTTCGGCTGCTCTTCAACTGCAACAGGCTCCCAACCTTCCCGTAATTTGCCGGAAACATTGCGGGGATCCGCGACATTCAAAGTAGACACCCGAATCCATCTGTACTCGTAGCCAGGTTGTTTATCAGGCTCTGGCAGAAGTTCTGCTGGCATCCATTGTTTTGGACGCTCGACCATCAATCGTTCCTCTAGCTCACGCGGTTTTCTGTTTTCGGCCATGATTAGGCTCCTAATTTGATTTTTTCCGCAGCAAATTGCTCCGGTGTAAGTTTAAATTTCTTTGCCAAGTTCAGTTCACCAGTAGTCAACTTAACTCGTTTTGCGGACGTAGTCCGTGTAGCTGGTGCAACCACCGAGCTTTTGCGGCTGGGCCGCTCATCTTGTTCCTCTGCGTCTTCAAATTTCTCTGGAAAACGCTGTCGGATTGTTTTGTTAATTCTATCGTAATACTCTTTAGATGATATTTTGATTCCTTCGCGGCGGAGTTTTTCATGTAACCCCAACGCCAAACTAGTCATTTCATCATCTTCACCAAACCACGGATTATCTTGTTGCCAAGCTACTGCAGTTGGATCTTGTGCGGGCTTTTGGACCGCTTGTTTTGGCGGTTGTACCACATTTTCTTCTTCTTGTACAGAAGGGGGTTTAAAGTTTTTAACTTTATCAATTTTTAATGTTGCTTCAGTTAAACGCTCTTGCGCCTCCATTACCCTATCTGTATCGCCAGAATCATATGCCTCACGATATGCTTTTTTGGCTGCCTCCATCTCCATTTCAACTGCGCGAGTAACACTAGCCAGCACGTTAGTTTCGCTGTTATGGAGATTAGATTTGAGCTTTTTATTCTCATCCATAAGCTTACGAGCAAATTCAACTGCTTCGTTTTGCTCACGTTGTGCAGCTTCTTTTTCCCGGCGCTCATCGTGCGCCAGCTTCTTTAGCTGTACAAGTTTTTTCTTTACTTTGGTTGAGTAGTCTTCCAACTCATCGTTGTAAAGCTCCTCTTTAATTTTTTCAGGCAGAGGCGACTTATTCTTATCTTCCTCCGGAGTATCGTCTTCAACTTCAACAATGATGTCATCATCAAGTTTTTCATCTTTTTCCTCGTCTGGAAATTTAAATTCATCGTATTTCATATGTGTTCCTTATTTGCGTTTAATGCCACGAGGATCTTGTACGACACCTTCGACTGAATCGTCGTTGATGATGCGAAACTCACGGTCATGAATTAGGAGCCGAGTACCTGCATGGGGGCGAACCAAAATAAAGTCGCCTTGCTTGCACCACGGTCCAGTGGGAAACTTACTTTCATCTTTGTAGCAATCTGGCCCCAGTTCAACAACAAACAAAACTGTAGTTAGCAGTTCTTCGTTGCGCATGGTTTCAGCTGCTTTGATCAAGCCAATGTCACTGCCTTCAATTTCTTTTTCCGCCTCTGGAATGGCGCAAAGAATTCGATAGCCAGACGGCTTAGGAAGTTGTTTTGCCTTGTCTTCTGAGGACTTGTTCAAAATTTGAGACAAATCTACAGCAGTAACTAAATGTAAATTATTCATCGTCATCGTTTTTCAATCTTTCCTGTAGGTCTGTAATAAATAAACGTGCAGTGAGCAGACCTTTGACCTCCCCGCACATCTTCTTGTACTCCGAATAATCCATTGCATTGCCATCTGCAAGGTTTATTTGAAGTTGTCCGACTTTGTCATCTATCTTTTTGGATAGATGTTCTAGATATTTATCAATCATTTATTACCTCTGTACGCATCAATCATGCGTTGACGTTCTGTTTGTGCCTGGTTCTGTATCTGCATTTGAGTTTTTGCTACATCCGCTCTAATGCGGGACATATCTACTTCTTTTTTGTTTTGAATGCTTGCCCCTTCAAGTTGAAGTTGACTAGATTTCAGTTGTAGTTCAGCTTGATCTTTCTGCTGTTTGCGCTGCACTTCAGATTGCTTGATTTGCAGTTCTTGCTGCTGCATTTGAACCAATGGGTCTTGGGCCATTTGTTGGTTTTTCTGCTGCTGAGCTTCTGCTTGGTTTGCCTGATTGACTTGCTGTCCAGCCTGAGCCATGAGTTGGGAGAGTTGGACTTCAACGTCTTCGGGCAGGGGTTCATTTGGCGGGGGAAGAGGAACGCCCATTTGCTGCTCAATCATTTTGCGGTACTCAAACGCAAGGTGCTCTGTAATATGAGCCTGCAAAGAGGACATGATTAAATTGGCTTTGGGGTTTTGACCAATAGTTTGCATGATCATTGGATCTTGCATAAACATTTGGTGAACCGCCATGTGTGACTTGTGGTCCTGAGAGATAAATGCTTTAAGCGGCTTTCCGTTTAGCGCATTCATGTTCTCGCTTACAGGGTCAAATGGAACTTCGTCATCATTCAGTGGAACTAGTTTCTCGGCATTCTTAATCCCAAGCACGTCCAACATTTGCCGGTGTAGGTGAGGCAGGTCATAAATTTGTGGAGCCTGCTGTGCTAGTTGAATGACGGCTTGATACTGAACAATCTTCTGCGCCATTGTTGCGGCGTTTGGATCCGATACAGGGATAACTGTAACAAGGTCATAGTCCGATTGCTTGGCTTTGGGAGATCCCTCATCTGGCTCATAGTTGTACTCTGGAGGCGTATAGTCCCGAATGATGTCTCGCAGGAGTTTCAGTTCTTGCTTAAACGAGTAATGGATACGCGCCTGGACGGCTGTCATTACTTTAAGCGTGCGCTCCAAGATAGCCAGGGTAGTTCCAACTGGGGAATTGGCCGACATGTCTGCAACCTGGATATCCGCAGCGGATGCAAACTTACGTCCTTCATCAACGATCTTATCTAGCAGAATTGCCAGAACTTGGCTTGGCTCCTTGTATGGGAGAGCCATAATGTTGTCGGCAATTGTTCCGCTGGGTACGTCAACATCGCGCCACTCTGCTGGTCCGATGGGTGTATCGTCTCCCTTTACACGCAAGCCACGGGTTTTAAATCCACCAGGTAGGTTAGCGAGTGTTCCCGCATCTACCAACTGTCGCAGGATAGAAGTTCCGGACTTGGCAAATGCTCCTACTAGGTGAATAAGACCAAAACAGTAGAAACCAAAGCCGGGTACGTAGCCATAGTGGACGAAATGCTGTCGTTTGCTCTTGAGCTTGTCGTCTTTATTCCAGTTGCGGCGGATTGCCAGGCATTTTTGGCTGCCTTTTTCCACTGTAACAATGTATGGAAGAGCAATTCCAGTCTTTTCTCCATATTTGTCTTCATCTTCAAACCCCTCTAAGTCTAAATTTACATTTATTTCAAGGATTTTGTAGCGGTCGTCCGTAGTTGCGCGGAATCCCATCTTCTCGGCAATCTTTTTCTCAACATCATCTAAGTTATTGTTGGGTTCACCCAGATCGATGTCGCAATAAAAGCCAGCAACCTGTAGTTTTCTGATGTCGTTCTCTGTTTTACGCATAACGTGAGTGATGCGGTCAGCAGTTTGCAAGTCAGAAGCGCCATAGGGGACAACCAAGTCCTCGGCTGGTACAAAAATGGATGTCTGGCGGTCAAGGCTTGGGTCAAAGTAGACCTTTTTAAAAGCATTTCCAGCCAATCCCAGGCCCCAAAGCATGCGTTCGTGCTCTGGCCTGAATTCTGTCATCTCATCTGTCAGCCGGTAATTCATATCGGCAGCAACGCGGTTGGATGCGTGCTTCTTTTCCGGGGTTTCTTTGCCAATAATCTGAGTTTTCACCGGGCCAGATGCCGGGAAGGTGCTCATCATTATCTCGGCTTGGAATTTAACTACGGCCTCAGACAAGAGTGGATGGTATACACCGCACGCACCAATCCAGGGATCCGCACGCTCTTCAATCTGCATTCCCAATAGCTCTAGTCCATCTACATAGGTCTGCATCCACTCTTTGCGGGAGTTAACATCATCTTCAAAATCAGAAATTAGATCGCTTACTAGTGAGCTAATAACATCTGAGTCTAGTTCTTCTGCAAGGTTGGCATCAAAATCATCTTCAACACTTCCAATTTTAATTTCAACATCACCCATGTGGATGGTGACTTCCTCAGGGTCTACTATTTCAATTTCAATACCCTCGTCTGGTTGAGCGAGTGATTCCAGACCCTGGGGCGCTGAAGAAAGTGATTTGTCAATCGACATATTTTTCCTTAGTAATAAGATGTCTTGCGGCGGAATGATTGGATCTCATCCTGCTCGTCTGTTTGAAGCCTAATGAATCCACCTTTTCTGAATCTGATTAGTGCCTGGGTAGCTGAGTCAACCAAGTCGTCATGGTCTGAATTAGGAAATGCTGCCATCTCCTCTATCAATTCATCGGCCCAACGTGTAGATGGAGCCCAAACTTTACCGCTGGCAAAAAGATCGGATACAGAATTAATCCTTACCATCTTATCATTACCCCTACTTGGAGTAAATTCCTGAACAGGTATGCCCATTGCTCTTAGCTCAAATATCAAAGGTGCTCCAGAAGCCTTGGCCTCAACTATAAACGCATCCGGTTCCCATTCTTTATAGTGGTTGAATGCTTTTTCCTTAAGCTCTGGAAACTCCATACGCTTCTTAAACGCATCCAAAAGAATAATGTGTGCGTCCTCGGAGTTTTCGTTCATGTAGAAAACACCCCAGGTGGTGCAAGCCGAGTAGTCAGCGCGCTCTGATTTTAAGAATGCGGTATCCCAGCTCTGTATAACAAACTCACACCTAGGCGGATCTTCCTTCTTCCATTCCTTCCACCACTCCCTTTTAACAATAGCGCCCTCTTCCGATGTTGGGCTTTGTTGATACTGGGCATTCCATTTTGCGACTGGCAGTTCTGAGCGTAGGGCTTCCAGTTCTTCCAACTTCCAGAATTCAGGCCATAAAGGTCTGTCGCTAGGAAGAATGGCGGGGAAGTCGATCACCTCCCAGTCATCGTTTCCATCCTTCTCTATGGACGATTGGATGATCCTTCCGGTCAAATCTCTCTTTGCCCAGCGGGTGTTATGGCTAACTACGCCGTTGGCAATGAAGTTTTCTGTCCGATCAACCTCAACGTCAAATACTTCTTCTCTGCCATCTGGGGTAATGCTAACTATCGGATCAACCGTGAAGTCGGAGATAAGATGCAGCTCTTTCAAGAATGCTCGGCTTTTTTCCGTAGCCAACTGTAAGGTTGCAGTCGTTGCAAAGTAGTCCTCTAACTTTTCCTGTGTTGTGATCGTGGTCAATGCAAAGCTTTCCGTTCCAATGCGCCCTTGTGTTTTTGGAAGAAGGCGGTTCGCCACAGACATCACACTTGTTGTCGCGCTCTTCAACCATCCGAGCATAGTCTGAGGCCGTAATTCCATACCGGTGCTTGATCCGTCTTCCCCTTCTCTGATCGGCGGTAGTTGGAGGTGGGGTGTAGCCTTTTCGATAGCAAGACGCGCACAATCCCTTGCAGTGAACTGGTTGTCCGCATTCGCAATGCTTTCCAATCCACTTTCCGTGACTGCCAATTGGCTTGCGTGGCGCTTCAGGATTTCGTCGATGGTAATTGTCGCTGGATTGGCATGGTCCGCATTTGCTAGGTTTTGTTTTTGCCCTTGAAGGCCTGTTGCATCCTTCAACGATACAAGTAAATCTCCCAATCGTAGCTGGTTCAGTCTTGTCCATTCCAATACTCCATCATTCATAACGAGAAACGGGTGCCTCTCGTTTGCACGAAGAATTTTACCAGATTGTGTTTTTATCTTGTATATGGAATCAACGCCACTTGACCGCCAGTTGTTAATCCTGCTTGTACTTAGTTTTCCTTTTTCAAACGTAGCAACAACATCCCCAGCCCGAATGTTTTTTAGTTGGATGCTTTCTCCATTAGCCATCAGAACCAATGTATCTCCGGTCATACACATAACCACAACTATTGATCCACCTGGCTGTAGACGCTGACGCGGACCGGATGTGTACCACTCGTACACTTTGTCAAACACGGATGGATCTCCGGATGCTAGGGCGGCTTCCTGCTCCGAGTGCGGGTCGTCAATAATAAGTAGATCAGCACCCTTACCTGTTACTGTTCCGCCGACGCCGATAGCGAAGTACTCTCCGTCTTTATTGGTAGACCAACGGCCGGCCGCTTTACTATCCTGGCGAAGATTCACATTTGGGAAGATCTTGGAGTACTGCTCGCTCCCCACTAAGTTCCTAACCTTACGTCCGAAGCCAACCGCAAGTTCAGCCGTGTTTGAAGTCTGAATGATTTTTTTGTTGGGGTACTTCCCCAGGAACCAAGCCGGCAATAGGTAGGACGCAAACTCAGACTTGGTGTGCCGGGGTGGCATGTTAATGATCAGGCGCTTAATTTTCCCAGAGGCTATCTCTTCAAACTTCCTTGCCATCACCTTATGGTGGCGGCCATTTATAAACCCAGGCCACATAGAGTGGACAAACTTAAGAAAGTCCGCCTGAGCCTCTTCCCGAAGAAGACTTGCCCGGTACTCATCCAGCTCATCAAAGAACGCCTCCTGCTCGTTTACAGGAAGAAGGGCTATAGCCTTACTAAGCGCGTCTACGTTCATTTTCCACAAGGCCCAAGAGCCAACAAGTAGTCATTGTCATTTACAACTGTAACTTCGCCCTGAGTCTCTATCCAAACATGCGCCCCGCAAGACAAAGGCTTATCAGGTGAGTAAACAACCTTACTATCGCCGTGGATGGTTACCTCATGCCCGTACTTATTCTCCTTGTAGGTCTTAACAGTAAGCACGGGATCATTAGTCCCATTCTTCCTATTGGCCTTAACAACATGCTGATTTACATGGATGATTGTTTTCATATGTTCCTCATAGACAAATAACTTGGCCGCACGCTCCTAGCACTACGGCTCATCCTCTTACATATCCCAAGCTCACAAAGCTTCTTAACAATCCTATGAACATTCCCGCGCCCCTTATCCCCAGTCTGATACATGATGTCATCTATAGAAGGACCATACCCAAACTCCTTCCAGAATTCATCTATAACAAGGAATACAGTTCTTTGCTTCTCAGTCATATAGTAGCTCTTGTTCTTTACTTCATGTACTAACTTAGGATGTTTCATCTGTAATAGTGATACGGTTTTAAAAAAATATACCCCCCACCCCTTTTTTGTATAGAAACACAAGGGGGGGTGTTCTAGGAATCGAAGTCTATGACCTGATCGGATTCTTCATCGGATTTTTCTAGAGATTGAATGTGTGGAATAGTATGTTGGGGCAGGGGCTGGCCCGACGGGCCCGAATGCGGGGGTACGGGTGCGGTGGGGTCTGCTGGCTGGCGTGAGCCCTGAATCTCTACCAGCAAATCCAGCGCATCGTCTGCCTGTACTGTATCAACTGTTACAGTCCTCAACCTGTCCATGAGCCTAGTGCGTATGTCATCAGACCTGTTGACCGTGGTGATCTCTTTGCGCTCTACGAATGCGCCCACCTCAAAGAGTGATCCGAGTAGCTTCAAGCATTGAACCCTGCTAGCTGGGGGGAAATCATCATCAAGACTGTGAGCCACTAGCTGTTGAACCAGCAAGGCCTTTAGCTGTTGAGGGGTTCGGTGTTTCTCCGCCTCAATTGCCAGCTTGTAGGCTTCTATCTCGCGGGACACCAAAGGGTTCCTTGCCACCGCATACGGTTCTGTGACCATTGTTGCTGGTGTTGCGTCTGCTTTGTAGCTGTCTCTGTATGCCTGTGCCTTGGTCTTACCTAGAGCCACGCCCCTTGCGAACTCTCTTTGTTTTGTTGTTAGTGCTGGTGTCTTGCCTGTACCGCTACTTAGTAGCTGCTCTACTGGGATAGTGTCTAGCCCTGCTTTGATCTGCGCCCTTGTGAGTTTCTGTGTTGTCTGTTTGGCCATGTTGTTACTGCCCGTCCATGTTGTGACTGACCGGTATGAATTGAGAACGCGCCGACTATATCACGACTCACCCAATAGTGCCTGGTCAACTCCACGCGAAAAATATTTTCAAAATATCTTGCGCAGCCCTAAAAAGTATGATGCAATACATGGGTGGCAATACCGCCATGTATGACATAGAGGAGTGAATGATGCGATCCCCTTCCGTAGAAGCCCTGACTACCCTGTTCGGTGAAAACGCTAAACGTGCCAAGCAACTGCTGACAATGACCCGCGACGAACTGCTGGCTACGCCTGTCGGTGTGCGTCGTTATGCCGAGTGCTATCACCCCCCAACAACTCAGGATATCCGTATGGAATGCCTGAATGCGCTCGGTGACTACCACGGTGTCGAGGCTATCGAGACAAAGCGCGGCATCTGCCTGTACCTCAACGCTGGGGATACCTATGTGCCTACGCTGGTGCGCTGGAACGGCGCATACCGCATTGCCTGCTGGGGCGACATTGTCGAGAAGTACGGAATAGAGGGAGCTTACTAAATGAACGCAGAGCAGATCAAAGCGGAAGTGGAAGCAATGAAGCAATGGTGCTATGACAACTATAACAACGGTGCAGACACAATGGTGGAGTGCTGGACGCAGCAGGACTATGAGCGTCTTTTTACACATTCGTCGGGTGGAAAGCCCTACACAAAAAGCGAAGCTTGGCAACTGCTGAAGGACGTGGCTGAGGTCTACCGCGAACGTCAAGCGGACGCGCAGTACTACCGCGACATTGCAGGGTAACTGATGAGCCGTGAATCGGCGAAACCCCTTCGGGGGTCTTACTCAACCAAAGGATCAATCATGCTAGTCGATTACAAACAAAACCTCTTCGCCACACGCGCAAACTTAACGGAAGCTTTAAATCAGGCCAATGACCTGTACGGCAACGCTGTCAGTAGCGCGGACTCTATTGCCATGCGCACCGCTGTCCATGTTGTGCTGAACACCGCGATCCAGCAGCACACCCTTGAACTGGCTGCTATCCAAGACAAGCACGCTGCCGAAGTGCAAGCGCTGCGATCACAACTGGCTGCACGGCCTGACCCTGTTACCGCGCTGCTGAGCTTGGTGGACGAGCGGGTGAATGCTGCGGTGGAGGAAGCGCTGGACGAACGCATGGATAACGTCTTTGCGGACAAGTTTGACGCTGCCATTGATAGCTGGGCGGATGACAAACTGTCGGACAAGGTGGAAGAAATTTTTGACCTTGACGACATGGTGCATGAGAAGGTGACGAGTTTCTTCGGCAACAACACTTTCAGCATCGAGGCGCGCTAATGCAATCTGTTAGCCCAGCGTGCTGGGTTAACGGGTCAATATTGGCCACAACTGTAACAAGGAGATAGTAATGAGTAGTCAATCAATTGCGGACGCTGGTATCGGCGCCCTGTGTGCGGTGTTCTTCTGTATCGGTGCATTCACCGATGGGCGCGTGTCCAGTTTCGCGCTGATTTGGGCTGGCGTGATGACCGGCTACCTGTTGACCACTTACTTGGAGCAGGACTATGTCTGAGTACACATTCCATGCTGACCCCGGACATGGCTGGATTGAAGTACCCATCCCTGAGTTGTACCGACTCGGCATTGCCGACAAAGTGTCCAGCTACTCTTACCGCAAGGGGGGAAATGCGTACCTTGAGGAAGACTGCGACTACACGCTTTGGGACGATGCTAAGAAGGCCGCAGGCGAGGAGTACAAGATCCGCGAGGTCAACTCCAACCATGACTCATTCATTCGTGCTTTGCCAAGGTTCCAGCCATGAAAACTCTGTTCGTAGAGAGGAGCGGCAACCGGAAGGTGGGGGCAATACCAGTGACCTACCGCGAGCGGGCTTCGTGCCCTCCATCCTGTCCCCTGTACCGCAAGGGATGCTATGGGGATGATTTCCATACATCACTAGCATGGAACCGCGCCGACCGCGATGGCATTACAACTGTCGCGCTGGCCGCCAGGATTGCTGCCCTGCCCGAGGGGCAACTGTGGCGGGGTGAGGTGGTGGGTGACCTAGTCGGCAAAGGTGAGCGGGTGGACGCTGCCCAGCTAGGAATGATTGTGCGGGCTAATTTTGGCCGGCGCGGGTTTACTTACTCCCACAAGCGCGGCGCTCAGGCAATCAAGTGGATACGTCACGCGAACGCATGGGGATACACCGTCAACCTGTCCGCCAATGACGCTGAGGATGCCGATTACTTGGCTGACCTAGGCGCGGGGCCTGTGGTGTGCATCGTGCCTGTGGATACGCCTGTGCATTCTTACACCCCTGCTGGACGGCATATTGTGGTGTGTCCTGCGCAGACTAGTGACACAAACTGTGCTGTCTGCCAGCTATGCCAAAAGGTAGATCGTAAGAGCATTGTGGGCTTCCGCGCTCACGGTGCAAAGACCAATTTAGTTAACCAACGCGCAAGCCGCGTGATACCAATAGTGAGGATCAAATGAACACCTATTCAGTCCGAAAATATTTCGTGGTCGAAGTGCTGGTAGAGGCCGATAGCGCGGAAGACGCCCTAGCTTTCGCAGTTGACTACGACTACACCGTAAACACCTCGTATCTGCGCTTTGCTGGTGGGCCGGAGATCCAAGCCGCAGACATAGATGACGATATTATTTTGATCCAAGGAGAAGAGCGATGAACTACTGCGACCATACCCGAGCCGATAGCTGGTGGGAGCATGACGGACAAGGCATTCCCCTTGCCCGAGTGTGCGACAAGTGCTGTGAGGCTGTCCTAGCGACTTACCGCCCAGAAATCCTGTCTGGCTACGACCAAAACGATGTTGACGAACCGATTGAGGACGACCAATGGTAATGACAGACCCAAACCAAATCCTGCAATTCAGGATGCTGACCTTACGCGCCGGCCTACGGTTGGAAGTGAAGGGACTACGCCGCAGCGGACGCAGTTTCTTCGCAATCATCAAGAAGGAGTTCGGCCTGAAGGGAACTCGTGAGAGCGTGCTGGCACAGTTTGACGAGATGCTGGCGCCGTTTGACAAACTTAAGGAGCAAGATCATGTACGAGGTTGAAACCCTGCATTGGGGCGGAGAGTGGATTAACACCTGGACGGAAAACGGCAGGATTTTGACTTTTGAAAACCGAGAAGAGGCGCAAGACGCGCTAGACGACCTGTTGCGAAACACGCAAAGCCGCGACATTGGCAACTATCGCATTGTTAAATTGGAGGAATAGACGAAGTGAACTCTACAAGCCCAGCGTGCTGGGTTTGTGGGGCGACATTGCCCTAACTGTAACAAGGAGATAGACATGGGATTAGATATGTACCTGAACGCCAAGAAATACATTGGCAGCGATGAGCCGGTGAATGTGGATGGGGTGGAGGCTGGGTCTATGCGCTTGAAGGGCGTAACATACGAGGGAATGTACTGGCGCAAGGCCAACCAAATCCACAATTGGTTTGTTGATCGCGTACAAGATGGCAAAGACGACTGTGGGGAATACTACGTTGACAAGGAGGTTTTGGCTGACCTGATGAACGTGTGCGGGGAGGTTATCGCAGACCCCAGCAAGGCAGAAGAGCTACTCCCATCAAGCAGCGGGTTTTTCTTTGGCAGCACAGATTACGACGAATGGTATTGGGAGAATGTCAAACGAACCCATGAGGAACTCAAGGAGCTACTCAAGCTGGACTTGGGTTACGAGTGGTCATTCACCTATCAATCATCATGGTGAGCCGCATGACCAACGTGGAATTGATCAACGCCGTGATCAAAGCGATCAAGCGGGACATTGTGTTGGGTGAATATGACGCCCTCATTTTGATGCTGTCCGATGTGCCCCGAGAAAACCTACTGGCATTCCTGCCGGAAAGCGAGGAGACCGAAGATGAAGGTATTTGCCCAGCCTGTAACGGCAGCGGCGAAGGAATGCGAGAAGGCACAACCTGCCGCACCTGCAGGGGTTCGGGAGAATCCTAAAAGAACGGGCGGAGGGATTCGGCAGCCGTCTGGACGCCGACCCTCTGCTCATAGTCGTTGAAATCTTCCCCAGCCTCACCTAGCCAGTAGCGTGAGGCTATTTTTTTGGCTGTTCCTGTGCCCATAGCGTCGTTGTCGGCAATCACTATCGGGTCTTGGACTGTCTTAGCTATCTCCAACATATTCCCAGCCGAAAAGCAAACGTGGATTTTGTACCGCTGCCGAAGGTGTTTCAGCGCTCGACGCACCGATAAGCCTGTCGCTAGACCCTCCACAAGCACATTCGGACCGTGGTTATCTATGGTCAGACTAGCGCCCTTGGTCCGCTGCCCACTCAAAAACCGCTTTGTCCCATCCTCTTGTATTAGCTGAAGGCCAACTAGGCGCCCATCTATCCGCATTGGTACAGTTAGGAGGCCATTCCAAACCTTACTGGGCTCTGGAAACCCCTTGCGAATGAGGTAGGGGTGGGGCTCGACTGTAACATTGTTAAAGATAAATGCCGCCTTTTTGGCTGCCTCATCCTGCTTTCGCACTTGGTCTGCCATACGTTTCTCGCGCTTTGCAGCCGCATGAGGGTCATGGATGTAGGGTTCGTCGGACATATACCTTATCGGGCTTTCATGGACTGCATGGTTTTGTATGAGGCCACTTCTCCCATCAAAAATGTACGCGCCGTTCTTCTTTTTTGGGTGATCTACGGTTGGAACTCTCATCCACCTTCCCTCGACTACATGGTCTATCAGAAGGCCATTTTGTTGTGCGAACTCTTCGAATCTCATGCCCTAGCCTTTGCGTATGCGATGTTTTTACTTTTAATCCAGTTGAGCGTTTTATAGCTCGGCGACTTTATCTCTGTGCCAAGACCCCTTGGGAAGGCCCCATACTTTTCCTTGTACTTGTGCGCCGCCCAGCCATCTTTGTATCCGCGCATACGACTGTAGTACAAAAGCTCAGAGTAGAAGCTTTGATTCTCGCCTGTGGTGCTTTTGCCCATCTCAAGCTCGATCATCTTTCCTGGCACGTTCAACACTTCTTTTGAGGGACGCACCCAGCCGCATTCCCCGCAAATTCTGTCAGGCCAAACCCACAGCGCCCCGCAGCCGCCACACTTGGCTTCTTTCTTCTCTTTCTCTGTTGGCTCTTTCTTGGCAGTCTCCGCGCCTTCGGGTAATGATGTAACGCCCTCGGTAAACAAATCATCCCAGTCTTTTCTAAACCTGAGATAGTTGCCCGAGTGATCCAGCCAAATGCCGTGCGTCTTACCCTCGCAAGGGCGCATGATTCGCCCCATCTGCTGGACATGGCTGGAGAATGATTTAGAAAAAGGCCTGGCCGACACGCCAATCATTACGTCTGGAACGTCAAACCCTCGCGTGAGGATGTCCGTGGCAATCAGCCCCGTTATATCGGTGTCTGGACGGCTAAAGTCTTCAATCGTTTCCCGCTTGAAGTCATCATCTTCCTTGTAGCTGATGGAAACAAAGTTGTATCCCCGCTCTGCAAACTGGCGCGAAAGGTCACGACCATGCTCAACGCCCGAGGCAAAAACAACAGTTTTTCTTGGTCCACCGAATAGCTGGTTTGTCTTGTTGATCCACTCATCAACTATATCGCCGGTAATCTTCATCCCTCGGGTGCTGACCTCATCTTGCGACCACTCTCCTGCAACCTTACTGGCTCCAGTCATGTCAATCTCTTTGGCAATGAAAATCTTGAGCGGAACTAACCATTTATCCTCGATAAGCTCACCCGTTGGCTTAGCCCCCACCACATGAGTGTAGGTGTCACCCAGCCCAGCCGTGAAGGGTGTAGCAGTCAGGCCAATAACCCTGATATCGGGGTTGTCCTTGATGAACTGGATGACTTGCGTGCGCTGGACATGGCACTCGTCAATTATCAGAAGGCCAACCTCCGGGAAGTCAGCCCGGCGCTCCAGGGTCTGTGCGCTGCAGACCTGTATGCTTTCATAAGGGCGATGCCTCCAATGTCCCGCCTGCATGACGCCGTGAGCAATACCGTACTTGGCAAGTCGCGTGCTGGTTTGATTGACCAATACGATCCTGTCTAGAACCATTGCAACCTTAGTCCCCTTTTTGGCCTCTTGCATCATCATATGCATGGCTACTTCAGTCTTTCCAAAACCTGTAGGGGCATACAAGAGTTGGCAGCGGTGTTCTGCAAAGCCCCTGTCGAGCTTATCCACAACATCCGCTTGATGCGGTCTTAAATTTATCATGTGTCTCTCCTGCTGGGAAACCGCCCAGCTTCGGTTTTACTTCTCTGCTCTTTTTTTCCAGTAGTTGATTTGCTTTAGCATCTCTGCGTTCTTAGACATGAACTCATCCCTGCTTTGGGTCATGGAGTGCAACCGTGATTCAAGATCCTTAACTTGCTCTCGCAACATCTCAATTGTTTCCTGCACTTCGGCTTGGGCCTCTTCTGTTGCCGGAAGCGAGCGAACTGCCAGCATATCTTTGAGCCGTGTATTCTCTTCTGAGATCACACCAAACTCTGTTGCAAGCTCATTTAATTTATCATCTTCTGTCGGTTCTTCATAGACCGGATCTGCCGGCTTTGCCTTGCGCCCAATGTTGGTTGTATCGCGGCGCTTTCCATCTTTACCAATGGTATGGGTCTTTTCCAGTCCAAGGGCTTTGCGCACCCTGCCTACAGTCATTTTGCTCACATCACATACGACTGCAATTTGGCCGTCCGAGAACTCTCCCATCTCGATATCTTCCAGGGCTAATTGAACAACGTGGCGCCCTTCTTCCGAGGTTCTTGGCTTGCCATGCGTAGAGTTTGCCTTGAGTGATGCAACAAAAGCATCCCGCTTGGTTCCCTGTTTTACGTTGGAGGCAATGTCTTTGAAGCCAGCCCGTTTGTGGGCGTGGAAGCGATGAAAGCCATCGGATAGCCAATAAGACTTTCCATCAAAATACAAATCTATTTCTGGGAATTGCTTTCCTTCCAGAAGCTTCTCCGTGTAGTGCTGGACAAGGTTTACGTCCAATTCTTTTCGGGGTTGTGTTCCACCATCAAGGCGGATTTTTTCTAGCAAAATTTTCTCAGTCATTTTCTCTCCAGTTAAAAATTAGTAATGAGGTAACGCAAATGTGATAAGGTTAAAAAGTTTGCTCTAAAGGACTACCATGAAATCTGCCATTTCTGATCAGGAATTTATTGAGTTGTGGAATACGCACCAGTCCCCAACGAAGATTGCAAAAATTACCGGCATCTCCGAGAGAACTGTTTACGCAAAGCGGAATTCCATTCAAGTCTCGCAAAACGTGAAGCTGGAAACCAACAGGCCGGTACAGTCTGTTGACCAGCCACGGTACACTTACTCCCCCGTTAGACCAAAGACTGAACTTGGGATTGAAAATGGAACGGTTATTGTTTTTTCTGACGCTCATTTCTGGCCTGGGATACGGACTACTGCTTTTCAAGGTTTATTGTGGGCGATTGAAAAATTACAACCGAAAGCAGTTATTTGCAATGGGGATGCTTTTGACGGTGCATCTATCTCTCGCCATCCACCTCTGGGCTGGACTAGAACACCGAGTGTGATTGACGAACTCAAGGCTTGCAAGGAAATGCTTGGCGAGATCGTTGAGAAGTCCAAGGCAGCGCGACACAACGTTCGGCTTGTGTACACAATGGGCAACCATGATGCGCGGTTTGAAATGCGCTTAGCGGCAAATGCACCACAATATGTACATACACCAGGCTTCAAACTATCTGACCATTTTCCAGATTGGGAATTTTGCATGTCAGTTTGGGCCACCGACAACATAATTGTGAAGCACCGATACAAAGGCGGCGTCCACGCTACTCACAACAACACGGTTTCTGCTGGTAAATCCATCGTAACTGGGCATCTTCACGCGCTTAAGGTAACGCCCTATGCGGATTATTCTGGGAATAGGTATGGGGTAGACACCGGCACATTGGCTGAGCCCAGCGGACCCCAATTTGACTATGCCGAAGAGAACCCGCAGAACCATAGGTCGGGCTTTGCTGTTTTGACAATCAAGGATGGAAAGCTGTTGTGGCCTGAACTTGTGCATAAATGGGATGAGGGCAAAATAGAATTTAGAGGTGAAGTTATTGACGTATTTGCTTTCTAAAGAACAAAGTACCGATAAATTGACATAAATATCAGTACTTTGTCTTTACAAGATCATTCGTCTTCGGCTTCGACTTCAAAACCTTCCACATCTTCCACAAGCAACCACTCGCCTGTTTCAACGTTCAGCCAGTACCAGGCTTCGTGAGTTTCGTCGTACCAGCAGTAGCAATCGGCGTCCTCATCGTAGACGTACTCTTCGCCATCGTCAAAGTAGTGGGCGATGTCTTCGGGGATCTCGAACTCGTCGTCGGCAAAGTCCTCATCCTCATCGACAACTTCAAGGCTTCCCAACATTCGGGCCATCTCCGCCAATTGGAAAATTGACTCGGTTGCAAACTCAAAGTAGCCGTTTTCGGCAAAATCAACTGTAACAGTAAACATCATAATATTCTCCAAATTGAACGCAGCAACGTGCTGCAAAAGCATCTTACAGCATCAAAATTTCAGTTTTTATGACAAGTTTTTGATGGTCATTTTTCGCAACTCTACCATTGCATCTTTGAAATCTTGCTTAAGTTGCTCAATAGTTTCTTGCTGTTCTTTCATGCGAATATAGGATTCAGTTGCAAAATTTGCTAAGTTTTGATTACTCCAGGCAGGGAAATTTGGAAGGTCTTTCATTTACTGGCTTTCAAGTAAGGTGAATTTTGACGTGGGCGCACTGAACGCGCATAGGGCGCGGAGAGGAAAGTAGGGGCATCAAAGAATACACGGGTTTTAAGACTGTTGCTGTCGTGAAAATTCTCGGGATACTGGTCGCGCAGCGCGATGAGGTAGGCCTCGAGGCGGGGGTTCACGGTCTGGTAAATGTTGCCCTCGCGCACGTCGCTTAGGTCGCGCAGGTGTTGGCGTTGAGCATCGGTGAAGAATATCATTTTGGTTCCTTTAGGTTGGGTTTAGGGCAGTGCTCGGGGGGCACAACGACGCACCATACGGCGCTGTGTTTCTTTTGGTAGGACGCTGCCGTCCATCTGTCGATGTAGGCATCGGGCATGCACTTCAATGACGCAATGATTGCGCGGTGGTCTGAGTCAATACGTACCGCTATCTCGGTCGCCGTAAGCCCATCCTCAACCTCGCGTAGCAGTTCACGTATCCGTATTTGATTGGACTTTTTCACGGTCTTCTTTCTCCTTGTTACGCTTTGGCAATGGCAGCCAGCCAAGGCACCACTCGTTACCCCAGAAGCCGACAATGCACACCCCGCCACGGGTGAGTATCAGCAGCTTGGTATCTTTTGGCGGCGACGGGTCACCAGCATGGGGGTAAAGAAACTCCCTGCCGTCCGCGAAGTAGCGTTGGTCAGTCATTTCTCTGTCTCCATTTGTGGCAAGGTATACGTTAAAAAGCGCACCGCAGTGTCTCCGTCTTTGAGCAACACCGTGATCGTCGCTGCTTGCAAATCTCTGCCGTAGATCAGCATCAGTGCTTCCATGATGCGTTGCGTTTCGTTGTTCATGTGTTCTCCCTTGCTCGGATTGCATCAATTGCCAGTTTTGGTGTAAATCCACACACCATGCAGCCGCCTCGGTCGTTCTGTGCAAACTGTACTAATGGTGGCGCGTCTTCAAACATTTGGGCTATTGCCTCACGCTCGGCTGCTGCGATAACTCGTGCGAACGCAATTTCTCTTTCGGTAAAACCGCCTGTATAGAACGTATTTGCAAGTTCCAACAATTCATTGCGTGTCATGTGTTCCCCTTCTTTTGGGCGCGTATTTTCTTGATCGCCTTCATCTCCCCCAGTAGCTTGTGGTGTAGCTCGGACAGAATGAGAAGTTCTTTGGTGTTGGCCTCGCGCAGAGTTTCAAGCTCCACTATCCATTCCCTCATCATCAGCAGTTTGTTTTCCAATAGGACAACCTTGTCGTCTGGTGTCATGTGTTCTTCCCCTTCAAGGCTTGCTCAATACCTTTGGCAAAAAGAAATCCTACTGTTTCTTTTTGTGGTCCATCGCCAAGCGTTAATTTCATTTGATTTATATCGCAATAAATTTGTGACAAAATAGTTTTAATCTCCTCATCCGTCAGCCCTACCCATTCGCGCTGTGGTGGGGCGGTGTAGAGGGGCCGAACTTTTGCATGGCTACCTTTTAGCGCCGCCATCTCCTGTGCTTCCGCTTGCGTAAAGAACAGGTCGTGCAAGTTTCCCTCAAATACACCCCACGCCACAGGCTCCTGCGCTGGCTGCGCCAATGCTTCTTTGATTGCGGTGATGGCTTGATTTACTTTGTCGGCATCATACGTTTGCATCATTCCAAAGTCATCATCTGTATGCCACTCATCGTCGCCGCAAGTTTCCAGCGCCTCAAGCGCCAGCTTCAATGCTTCGTCTTTAGTCATCACAGTTACTTCTTCGCTGGCGCTGATGTGGTATATGTCGCCGTTCTCATCTGTACACACGCTGTACATCCCATCAATATGGTGGAATAAGAGAACCACACCATCACTTAGCATGATCTTGCTATTTCTTGGCACGTTATAGAGTTTCATAGTTCTAGTCCTTGGTCTGATGTTGATATAGTTTCCGATACAAAGGCGAGTAGCTGTTCCAAATTCAATGCAGCACCGTGTTTCAGATGCTGCTTAAGTTCGTAGTGGACTTGCTGCAAGGCATCCCAAGCAGCGCCCGAGTTGATTGTGCTTCGGTATTTGTCCCCGTCTTCGGGGAGATTAAATTCGATTGTGATCTTCATGACAACCCCACCGCTTGCGCGTGCTCGTGTTTGGGCCATGTGGTGGTATCTTCCACTTCGTCATGCTCGCCGTAGTACCACTCCTCGTTGACGTTAAGCGCGAGCAACATAATGTTTGCGTAATTAATCTCGGTCTCGCCACCCTCGTATCCGGGGCGTACCACCATAAGCTCGGGGTCAAACTCTTGCAGCTTCTCAATCAGTTCTTTTACTTTCATATCAGTGCGTCCTCAAAGTCATCGGGGTTAATTGGCGCGGGCTTGGTGTCCTTGACCGGCGCCTGCGGGGGCATGGGAAATGGTGGGAAGGGCCAAGTCACGCTTTCTCTCCTTCTGCTTTGGCAATGGCTGCGTCGATAGCTGCATTCATAACGTGATTTTTTTGATGCGTCATCACGTTGTGTATGTAGTCGCTGTAAGGCACATCACGGATAAAGCGATAGCGCAGAGCATCAGCCTCCAGTGCATGCAGGCGGCGAAGTTCGGCGGCGGATTTGATCAATTGCAGATGGCAGTCCTTCTGCTTTTCAAGCGCGTCAGCCAACTTTAATGCTTCGGGTTGTGTGTTCATTTGAATATCCTATCCATAAGGTCAGGTGTACAGGTACGTTCTTTCACCAGCGGGACGCTTGCCCACAGGTAGCCCAAGAAAAACATGATGAAGGCATAGATGCCGATGACGGCAAAGAACTTGACGACGTAAGAGAACACAGATTCTCTTTTAGCCCTAAGAGGGCAGTCTTTACCTTGGTTACAGTTGCCGTCGCAGCAGTTCATTTCGCCTCCTTGATGTATGCCTCTAAGCGAGCGATGCGGGTTTCGTTGTACGCCACAACACTACGGGAGTAGTCAACGGCTGTCTGAGCCGATAGAAGCTCTAGGTAAGCCTCCTCTAGCTCGGCTGCTGCAGTCTCTAGGCCGGTTGGTCCAGCCATAAGTTTCTTGATGTACTTAATCATTTTGCTTCCTTGGTCTAAATCATAACACATGAATTTTAGCAACGTCAACTGTTACATAGCCACTGCTAAGCCCTCTTACCCGTTTACCCTCCCTCCCCCAGGCTGTTACAGCTGTTGGGACTAGGGACGATTTACGACTCTTTATCAAGATGCGGATGACTGGTTTTTATGCAGTCTACGGCAGGCCATGCCGCCCTCCCCTGGAATCCCGATAAAGCCAGTCTTCACCGGCTTGTCGATCATCTCCCAGCGTACTAGGGTTTGTGCTATTTCTAGCAATCTTGTTTATTCCTTTTGGCTTACGCTACTTCGGAGGTGCGGGTCACACCGAGGTTCTGTCTTTTCTTCCACGCTGGCGAGGCAACCACTTACTAACGTATGGAGTACGGTTGGAGTCGGAAACGAAAAAAACCGTTACTACTGCACTGGGTCGTTCCCTCCGAGATGGAGGCCAATGCATGAGTAACGGCTTTCAAACTGTTGTGAACGACTACAACGGAGCGTAGTGTACACGAGTTTTTGCGTTGCGCAAGAACTTTACAAAAAAAAGTTGGTAGCCATAACCGATTTCTTCAAGGGACGGGGCGAACCTAGTCCTCGGCACCCAAGGCGGGGTGTGTTATTAGTTGTACCAACATGGCTAAGGACTGCCTTGCAAGGATGGTTCTAGTAACGGCGAACCACAATCCCCAGCCATGTTGACTGTAACAGTTGATACAGTAAAAAAACCCCCAGTTTCCTAGGGGTAAAGGCCAGTAAAGACCAAGGAGAGACACGCCATCATTCTACATGAATTACTTTGACTTGCCAACGGTTATCTTTCTTTTGCCATCCATGTACTTCTATCTTGATTCCGGCGTCACGCACGATGTCCAGGTTCTCGTGCTCCAAGATCTTCTTCATCCTGGCTGATGTATTGGACCAGCTGGTGGTCTGCACCCCTATCACAGAGCCCTGACCTAGGCATAGGATGTCTATGAAGCCGGCGAAGTCATTCTTCCGCTTGGTGAAGGAGTTGTACCTCTCCACTACTTCTGCGTAGAAGCCGTTCTCCCTCATGTGCTTGAGGCTTAGCTGAGTTGGAGTTGCGGCCATAAATTTATTTTTCACCTATGCTTGCAATACATGATAAGATATGGGTACAATGTGTTGCCCAACACAACAATTCTACAGGAAGAGCATGATCCTAACTAACAAGCACAACCTCCCACAGACGTTCGTTAACGTCCTGCGCCGCCCTACCTACTCCAAGGGTAAGGCCAACATCTCTGTTACAGAGCTAATCTCTTCCCCGCGTATCGTTCAGCTGCGAAAGATGCACGCCGAAGAGATAGAGCAGGACGTAAGCGATATGGTTTGGTCTATCTTTGGTACGGCCATCCACGGTGTACTGGAGCACGGACGGGACAAGAACCACCTAGTAGAAGAGCGGCTGCATACCGAAGTTGACGGCTGGTCTATATCAGGTGCTATAGATCTTCAGATCGTGAATGAGGATGGAACTATCACCGTTAACGACTACAAGACTGTTGGCGCATGGTCGGTTATGAATGAGAAGATTGACTGGGAGCTCCAGCTAAACATCTATGCGTGGCTTGTCAGGAAGGTCAAGGAAGCCAACGTAAGCGGTTTGGAGATCGTAGCCATCATCCGAGACTGGAGTCGCAGGGATGCCGCGGTCAAGGCGTCCTACCCCGATGCGCCCGTCAAGGTTATTCCCATTCGGCTTTGGTCTTACGAAGAGCAGCAAGACTTTGTAGAAGGCCGTGTCTCGATGCATTCCAACGCATTGTTTGATATGGAGACTGGAGATGAACTACCGCACTGCACCCCATCAGAGATGTGGGAGAAGCAGACTACCTATGCGGTTAAAAAGATTGGTGGAGTTAAGGCGCGAAACGTCTTTAACACCGATGAGGAAGCTCGGGCTAAGCTGGCTGAGTACGGGAAGGAGTACGAGATTGAGGTGCGCCCAGGTGAACGGACGCGCTGTGAAAGTTTCTGCTCTGTTAGTAAGTGGTGCAATCAGCATCAAGAGTATCTTAAAACCAAGGAGTAAGTATGAAATGGATGGAAGAGAGTGGCATCAAAGAGGTTGATGTCAAGACAGAAGGTATTACTACTGACCACATTTGGTGGCACGGAGATATCTTGACCCGAAAGATGTCGGGCTGGGTAGCTGACTTTCAGCGGCTGGTTCAAACGATGGAGGATAGGCACAAAGAGCACCTGAAGATGATTGCTGAATTGCTAGAGGAGCGTAAGCAACTGATGGCAAGAGGAACTAAAGAGTCAGAGGCTATTGTGATTTACAACGAGCTTCAAGAGGCGGAGAGCTTTCTTTTTAACTTAACCAAAGTTACAGAGGGAAAGTTTTTGTTTGAAACTCTCCCGCCAGATGAAGTGGAGGGGCAAATATCCTTAGCCATAAAGCGGCTAAATCAGCTGTGTGATCGTCTGGAAAAGGAGTAAGTATGAAGGATTTATTGTTTGTGGGATTACCCATCTGGGTTGTTGCTGCGTGGATTACGCACATTGTGTCTAGGAATGGTGGTTGTTCTTTGCAGCGGCTTTTTCCTAGGTCGCTGGAGCAAACGTAAGTAAGTTTCGGGGGGAAAGCGGATGCCGCCAACATTGTGGGTTCATCCACGAGCGGTGCAGCGAGTACCCCCACCCTTTAAGGAAAAAAATGATACATAACAAACTGATGGTGTCCCGCATACGGCTGCAGGGAACCAAGTTACAGAAGACCGGACAGAACAAGTTTGCCGGTTACAGTTACTTTGAGCTTGGAGACTTCCTTCCGGCAATCCAAACCATCTTGGCTGATGTTGGGATCTGTGGGGTTGTCTCCTACACGACTGAGTACGCCATCCTTACCCTTACCGATGTGGATGACGGCACTCAGATCATTATCACCAGCCCTATGGCTAAGGCGGAACTGAAGGGAGCACACCCCATCCAAAACTTGGGTGCGGTTGAGACCTATCAACGCCGCTACCTGTGGATGACTGCTATGGAGATAGTTGAGCACGATGTGCTGGACGCCTCCAAGCCCGAGGAAGCCCCAAAGGCATCTACCTTTGTGCCCCGAGAGCCAATTGTCCAGGCCATTCCGCCCAAGCAAGTGAAGGGTGATACCCTGCCCCCTCCCTACGTGGAAACAAGCCCGGAATGGACTATTACAGTCCACGCCAAAGACCCAGCCGACTGGAGCGCACTGTTGGCTAGTGCAACAAAACTCAAACTTACCTTTGCCACAAGCGAAGAGCAAGTTAAGGAAATGTTCAAGGTTAACCGCAGCCTTTACGAAAAAGCCAAAACTGAGTCACCCGAGATCTATGACCAAATCATGGATATGTTTAAAGAAAACAAAGCAAAATTTAAGGATCAATGATGGATTACCCAAACAGCGGACTACTTCTCACCAACACCCGCAAGACCAAAGAAACCGCGCCCGACATGAACGGCGATATCAAGTTTGAGCGGGACTATCTCCTGGCCATGATCGATGCCTCCGAGGATGGAGTTGTTGTGATCAAGCTTGGCGCTTGGCTCAAGAAGGACAAGAACGGCAACCGAATGGTTTCTCTTAAAGCGGATACCAATGCAAAACCAATGGCAACACAAAAGGATCCTTGGGATGACTAAGAAACCAAAAACCATTGAAGGCTGGGAGAAGGTTTGCAACAACCTAAACTCAGCACTCCAGCTATCCATCAAAGATGAGGAAGAGTTGATCAGGGCACTGGAGGCCGAGAAGGCTGAAGGCAAAATTCTTAAAAATAGGATTAAGGATTTGGAAAATGCATTGGATATATATACAAAAATGAATGAAGCGACTTCAGAGGTGGAGGCTCAGCAGGATTTGGAGATTGAAAACCTGAACATTGCCATCCTCAAGTCTGCCACAATCATCAACTACCTGGAGATGAAGCTTGAGCGAGCCAATTCAGTTTGAGGGCATCAAGACTGGGCTGAAACAGTCCAAGGACGGCTACGTTTTAACGATGGCCGTCCATCCTGATGATCTGCCAGATGACTTAATGCGTGACTTTGTTGGCTCGCGTTATGTGGTGGTCATGGTTCGACTTGGCGACGACGAGAGGCCAATGGACCGAGAGAATGAGTTTCCAGGCGACCATGCCGTAAAGATGGCTGGAATACTCTGCCGAGATCCTGAGTTCTGGGATTGGCTAAGTCATAAAGACTTGATTACAGTTAAGGGCGAGAAACCATGCGCCACTTGGCTTAGCTACTACCTTGGCATAGAGTCCCGCAAGGAACTGAAGACCAACGAAGAAGCCAGAGATCTTTTTAATCGGCTTAAAGCAAGCTTTGATGCTTGGAGGAATCAATGAATAAATTAGTCCCATACAGCGTCTATCTACCAATAGAGCATTACGAAAAGATCAAGGTCTTAGCATCCCAACGTAAGGCATCAGCATTGGTGCGTGACGCGATATGCATGATCCTAGATGGAGGTGACGCCTACAAATCTGGGTATAACAAAGCCCTGCGTGATTGCGTAAAGTGCGTCAATGAAATCAAAGAGATTGAGAACATCGCAGTCAACGGCAAGTATTTGGAGACTCTTTTGTCAGAAACTATTGAATCAATGGAGATGTGATGGATGAGTCATTTCAAAAAATGCAGGATGCCATCTATGCATCTATAGCAAATACTCCTTGCAAAGATCCTATGGATGCCGTCATGGCGCTTTGCTGCGTCATGTGCGAACTCCTTGTTCAGATCAAGATGGATGACAACAGAATGGTTTGTAACGCTGTTCTAAACACACTGGAAATGTCCAGAAGAGAACACCAAGAACGGGAGTTTCACTAATGACAGAGAACGAAGAAAACCTACGTGACTTGGCTGCAATGTTCGCAATGACCGGACTTCTTATGGGGGGCAGGAATAGCGGGGATGTAATTGAAACTGCTTTTGATTTGGCTGATCAATTTCTGATTGGGCGCAAGACGGAGAGCGGTATTGCTGCAATCAAGAAGCGTAAAAAAGATGTACCGGAATCGTAAGCTTCTGGACGCGGCTCGTGAGTTGCCCTGCCAGCACTGTGGTATAGAAGACGGTACGGTAGTGGCTGCTCACAGCAACCAAATGCGTGATGGGAAAGGACGTAGCCTTAAAGCCAATGACTATAGGATTGCGTCATTGTGCTTTAAGTGCCACTCCGAACTAGACCAGGGCGCCCATATGAGTCGAGCCGAGAGACTGGAGATGTGGGAGGAAGCACACCGCCAAACTATCGGTCAACTCTTTGAGCGGGAGATCATTGGCGTTTTGTAACTTCTTTGTTGAACGCTGCCATCACTTCTTTTATGCGTTCATCTTTTCTTTTAATCTGGGCGTCTGGTGCATTTTTCTCCATCAGCGCCTTTTTTTCTTTCTTAAGTCGAGCAACTTCGTTGGAAACATAGTTGGCTCGATGGTATAGCCTAGCCTCAGGGTTTTCCTTGTAATACTCGGTTACGCCCTTTCCCTTCATTTCCTTGATGATGTTCTCATGCTTGGACATCTCAATGATGTTTTCGTAGAAGTGACCAGCAATAGCAGCGGGTGTATTGGTATCACCGTACAGCTTACCAACAACTGGAACTTGGTATGGTTGTACCTCCTCCCCCGTTACTTTTGACTTTGCGTACTCGTAACTTTGAATACCAAGTTTTCCAACACCGCCGGTATATTGCCCTGCTATATAGCTCAGCTGGTCTGCAGTTGGACTAACTAAACCAATTCCTTTATCGCCTCCACCAGTTATGTAGTTAAGGCCATAAGCAATTGCCTGGCTCAATCCATTGGCCGAATCCCGGCTGCGCTGGTAGCCAGGTGTTGGCGCAAGAGCTTTGTTCTCTTTTGAAATTGGACGACCAAAAGGATCTTTGTTTTCAGCAATGCCGACAAATGGATCAACAATAGTAGGTGCCAATGTTTGAGCAAACGTGCTGGATCCAAGCGGGTTAACGGAATCAAATATTGAAGATCCAAGGTAAGTAATGGTTTTCTTAATATCACGCTTGCCACCCATCGCACCAGATTGGACCAACATGTACTCAGAAGCAATGCGGCCAACATTGGGGAAGATGTTGAAACCCAATGGCATTGGTACAGTTAAGTACTTGCTTTCACTACCTGGAATTGGAATAACAAGGTTTTTAGACTTTACCCACTCGGGAGGATCATCTGCACCAAAACCAGCCATAGCCAAGATGGCGGCTTGCATAACTCCAATTAGCATTCCGCCGGCAACAATCTTTTTACCAATAGAACTTAAAATCATCTTGCCATTTTTGTCTTTGGCAAAAAGCGTTTGAGCTAACCGTGCTGTACCCTGAACACTAGCATTAAAGAAAGCATACAAGGCGCCAATCGTTTGAGTGCTTGCACCCCTACGGTTAAAGTTAACAGTAATGTTCTTGGCTATGCTTGCAGCTTGATCTACAGAGATATTCTTATCTAAGGCAGCTTTAAACGCAGAAAGACGAACTGCGTTCTCCATAGCATCGTTATAGTCAGACAGCCAATCAAATACGGCATAGGCAGTTTTCTTGACGTTCCCACGGTTTAAGCGTTCAAGCTCACGAGCAACAATGGTTTCCTTGCCTTTGCCTCGGCTAAACTGCTCTCGAAAACCTGTTTGACCACCAGCTTTTTGAAACTGTTCAAACAAATCTATCCAGTTCTGCATCTCTGGAGTAGTAGCACCTTTTCCGCGCAAATGACGGTATATTGCCCTTACAGCCTTTGCAGAGTCACTAACAACCTGAACTTTACTATCAGCAATAGGAGTGCTGGACAGGTTGAGTGCAGCACTCTGAACGTCACGCACAAAGTTGAATGCACCAAAAATTGGGTTGTATTGAGTGCTTGCAGCTGCAATGAAACGGGTTATCTCGGCAATGCCACTCAATACTTCATCTACTTGATGGGTATCAAGGTTCTTTAAAGATTCCACCATACGCTTAGCGTTGGGGTTTCCCGGGTTAAAGAACACGTAGCGGTCTTCACCATTGATACGTGTATGAAGCACGTTAGGTGAGTTGCGCATATTTGGATTGACTGCATACTTAACTACGTTAGTTTTCTTATCCAGGCTACCAGTTTTTGGCTCTTGAAAAATGTTTTCAGCATCAGCCAAAGACATGCCCATCTTTACCATTTCATCAATAAGCTTCTGCTTGTTCTTGATGGCCTCTGGGTTGATAGGCATCCAAAAGTTTGGATTGGGGTTTTGGATAGCCAGGGCATATACTGCCCGTCCAACGATAGCTTTCTCTGATCTAACAATTGCACGCTCACGTTGTAGGGCAATGCTTCCAACAATGTCCTTAACAGTCTTGAACGAGCCTATGGCTGCTTTTGAGAAGGGGCCGCTAACATTGAATCCTTGGCCCATGCCGCTGCTTGAGTTAATGAAATCAAGCTCATCCTCCTCTCGGTTAAGAGGAACGTAGAATGGAAACAATTCACGCCAACCATCAATAGTGCTTTGCTTTTCCAAGCCGGATGACACTAACAGGTTTTGAGTTTCCTCAATGATGCTATCAATTTTGGCTGCAAGAGCTTCAAAATTCTTTTTAAGTTCTGGATTTTTATCCAGATCTGCCATGTAGTCATCTGCTTCTTGGTTAAATATTCCAGATCCGCCATCAGGTTTTCCAGGATCACGTATAGCTATAACTTCATTACGAATTTTGGCATGGCGATTGTGGAGGTACTCATTGAAATCATCCAGATTTATTCCGCGCTTGTCCATGTCTTCCAACAAGGGACGCAAATCATTCTTCAGAAAGTCTATGGTCTGTTTAGCAGTTCTTCCGTGGAACAACTCTTCTTTAAGGTATGGATTCCAAGCGTCTTGGATACGACCAGTTTCTTTTGTGATGGCCTCAACAATACGCTTGGTATCAATTTGCTTGTCAACATACTTTTGGATAAACGTATCCGTTAGCTTCAATTCATCTGGAGCTTGGAATACAGCCAATGGTGCTGGTTTTCCATAAATGTTTTTCCTAGAATAGAGTGATTCCCCTGTTGGGCTAAACTCTCCAGCCACAAATTTCTCTGCATTCCTCAGCAGAGCTAAGATATCACTGTCAGAAAACTCAATTGTGAAGCCAAGTTTTTTAAGGAAGTTACGTATTGCCTGAAAAACACGCTTTATCAGTCCATTCTGAATCCCGCGCTCTGCCATTACGGCTACGATCTCTTTGGCCCGGTTTTCTGGAGACAAGCCGGGTTGTGTGCGGTCTACTTGCTCAGAAATCTTCTTAATAAGATTTGAAGTTTTCTCTAGGTTTTGTACGTTCTTTACTAACTCACCCATCATTTCCTTGCCAAGCATTGCTTCCAATGCGGCATGGCCAATTGCTTCATGCGCTAGTACTTCCTGTACACGTTTCGCATTAGGCAAGTTATCAGCCACAAGGTAAACGGTGTTTCCGGAGTACCAAGCACCCTCAACATCGGAAGGAGCAGCTGTATCCGGAAGGTTGTCAGCAGACTGAACAACTTTAACAGTGATACCGTTGATTGGAATAATTTGGGATTGAACGTCTTCAACGCTTTGACCACCCTCAGCAACTCCACGAGACAACATGCCCTTATTGGCCTCGCTGTTGTCAAACTCCACCTTCATTAGTTCACGAGCCAATGTTCCAAAATCAGCTTCTACAGTAGCGGGATAGTTTTTGTGTAAGAACTTAACCAACGCAGCAACTTTTTCCGGATCGCGGATGTAGCTCCTGTCGGACATTTCATAAGGTCCGTTGCGTTTTTTAGCCATAGCCCCAACCAGATCTTTAATGTCTGGAGAGGAAATAAACTTCTTGGGGGCTGATTCATCAATAACTAAACGGAAACCATTGCTTGGACGGTACGTATCTAGCGTAAGCGTCCACATGTTTTGTGAGCCGCGCAAAATAGTGCCGCTATAGTTCCTACGCTTGGTCTCCTCCAATGGGCCAAAGTCTGGCAAGCCTTCTAGTAGCAATGGCTTTACTTGGTCTGCTACATCTTTGTAAGAATCAAACTGGGTATCTTGATACTTCTTCTGCAGGAATTGGTGCCATGCTGCTAAGACGAACTGCGATGCCGCATTAGGATTACGCAACCGCACTGGCTGTGAACTGATAGCCACGGGCTCGTATTTGGCAGGCATGACCACACCAGACACCGGCTCATCTTGGTTCGCAATAGTAAACCTAGCAATTTCTCCACCATCTTTATCAAAAAGTTGTGCAGCCCGCAGGATGTTCCCCAGGGCAATGTAGCGGGTAGTGCGGCCACCCGTTACAGAACGTAAGGCAAAAAATTCATTTAAAGGGGGATTGCGGTAACCACTACTTTTTTTAATGCTTTTTCCTTCTAGCGTAGCTAATGAAGGAGCAACCCTACCATCTGGAATGTTGCGCTTAAAGATAACTTGGAAGTTGGATGGAGAGTAAGGGTTACCTGTTTTTGATTTTCCAATACGAGACTTGTCAACTTTAATGCCAATAACAACTGCGCTTGCAGGCACGTTGTTAATTTCAAAATCTTGATAGCCCATGCCAATTGCGTATTCGTACCTTAAAGCATTAAGCGTTTGCTCCCGACGAGCGCCAAGTTTTACAAAATCCCCGATCAATCCATTTTTTTGATTTGTAAATTGTTCTTTGTCTTTTTCTGTAGCTTCTGGTGCCGCAATAGCTCTATCCAAATCCTGTTGCTTCAAAATAATTTGGTTGCGCACTTCAATAAAAATAGTGTTGAGTTCAGCATCAATCTCATCTACTACTTGCTGGGGAGTACGTCCGTTCAAAGCTTGAGCAATATCATCTTTAATGTTTTGCTCAGTAGGTATGGACCCAATCACATCTACGTTGAACTGAGCCATAACCACATCAGACAAAAATGGGTTAGAGTTGTCCAATCCCTCTTCAATAAGGTTTTCCTTGATCATCTCTGCATTCAAAGGAAGAACCCTACGCTCTAGAGCATTAGTCCCGGTGGCGTTACGAAGTTCAATCGCCGCTGTGTAACTAGCCTCAATAGAGTCAAAAAACTCTTGCTGATCTGCAGAGGACAACAATCCCGCCGTGCCAGAAGCTTTGTGAGCCAAGTCTGTTCCCGCTTCCTTATCGGGATCTTGAAATAATGGCTGGCCTAAAAACTCACGGATGTCGGCATGTTCATTAAGGTACTCGGCAGTTGCTACGTCCCCATACATGTTGATGAAGTCAACGCCATTAACCTTTGTACTACTGGATCCGCCTGAAGTATTGGACTTTAAGCTGGATAGCTTCTTACGAAGCATTGCCAGAATACGCCGCTCAGCTGGGATGCCGGTAGCAAGCATGGTAAATGACGGCCACTCAACTTGACCCGTCCTATGAATACGTCCAAGCAACTGAATGAAGACGCTAATATCTCCATGTGGCTGCAGCACAATCATGTGGCGAGGACGCTGATCAAACGCCTCAACAGATGCATGTAAGGAAATACCGGTAGCACCAGCAGAATTAATTATTAGTACGTCAATTGGCCCTTTTTCTGAGTCTTCCCCATTTTGAAACTGGGAAATCATTTGAACACGCTCGGGGTTGTCAAGTGCCATGTATTTTGGCTTGTCCCCACGGTAGTCAATAGCAGTGTTACGACCAGTCACTTCTTTAACAACTAAACGCCGAGACTTAACTCCAGCCGGTGGAGTATTGCCAACATTAGTCTTACCATCAATTGTCCAGACATACTTACTTTCAAGCTCTGTGCGTATGAAATCAATAGGAGCAACAGGTAAATCAGACTGAAAGTCTTTGATCATTAATGCCAAGTTGTCATAGCCAGCCCTTATAGAGGGCGGCATCATGGAGTAAGGAATCTCCACTTTTACATCATCTTTTTTATCTCCATTGGCAGCCTTCAATGTAATTTTTCTGGTTGAATCAATTGCACGTTGAATTAAAGTTTGCCACCCAAAGTTGGAAATCTCGTCTCCAATCTTGATGTTGTTCTTTTGAACAAAATCATCCAGGGCGCTGCCATTGGTGCTCTGCAAACCAATAACAACCTTCTCGCCGTTATTCATTTTGTCGACTACCATGTCTACTGCAGTTTGAGTTTTGGTAGACAGCAACAGAGTGCCAATGTAGTTGTGAACCACGGAAGTAAACATGTTACTTCTTGCTTGGGTAAATGCGTTAGGCCCTTGTTTGCCCAACATAGAACCCTTAGGTCCAAGCTTTTCAATAATATCTTTTTGAGCATCTCCCGTCTTCAACCACTCTTTGAGGGCGCGGTCAGCATTAACTAAAGAGCGAAGAATAGTTGTAACCCTATCAACCTCCCTTGTATCGCGTGGAGCATTGGCTTCATCTGTAACAAAGTCCATAGTTACGCCCTCATACGATCTCTCGCGGCGCAACATGGAACCAGACTCAACAAGCATTTCAGATGAAACTTGTTGTAGTACGTCAGTTTTTACACCTTTGCCAAACAATTCAGTCAACTCTTCTGGAGTGTTGGCTGCATAGCGTAGGTTTGTATGTATATACAACGGCATGTTGTCAGGCCGCTTAGCAAAAGTAGCCGACAGGTACAAAGCTGATGGTGGCTGCCAATCTTCTGGCGCATCTTTGTCTTTGCCCAACAAGTTTTTACCTGTAAGCAAAGACATAAAAAATGCGTTCTGGCCCATTGATTCTGGGTTAGTTGGTATGCCTGCTGCATTATGGGCTTCATCCATAACCAACACAGCTTTACCTGCAGCTACCAAAGAAGCAATTGCATTTTGTCGAGCCGGGGAACCAGCTCCACCATTCAGTTGAGAGTAGGAAGTAAACAATACATCCATGCCCTTAGGCAGCTCACCATGCTTGGTGATGTAGGACATAAGGTCTGGACCATTCTTTCCTTTATTCTGGAATACAATTTTGGTTTTGCCGTTACCAATGTTTTTCTGAATAATAGAATCATTATTGGTCATTCCAATCTGCATATCTTCATGCCCAATATTGCTCAAATCTTCATACATTGCTGTGTACAAAGAGTCGCTCAGGGTAACAAAGATTGGGATCTTTCCATTCTTTTTAGCCCATACCAACATTGCGGCTGCAGCGCGTCCTTTACCCACACCGGTGTCGTCACCAATGATGAAGCCTTTACCAAGTTTGTTGGCTTGAATAGCTAGAGCTAGACCGTCAATCTGGTATCCAGCCAATCCTTTAGCCATCTTTTCAACAGATGGATAGCCCAGCTCATTGGCTACAAACTCATCAATATCACCCACCTGTGCTTCCAGGTTTTCCAGAGCAGAGTAAGCATATTGTGACTGTGCTCGGGGTAGGTAAATGCCATCGCTTGCAAACCTAGACTTGCCAAGGTACACAACCCGAGATTCGGTATCAATGGGTTCAGACTGAACTGGGGTTTGATTCTTTGGACGCCGTTTATCTTTGTTTCGCAATGTTTCAACAAACGTACGTAGATGCGCTTTGATTGGCTCACCAAATTTAGTAACCAGCAATGCGTAAACCTGCTTGATACGCTGCGTTACATCACTAATCTTTTGCCCAATAGCTTCCCATACACGTTGAATGATGGGCTGCACATTGGCGTAATCTTGATCACCTTTGCGGGAATACAGGCCGCTGTTAGGGTCATCGCTAGTGTTCTTGGCGTTCTGGGCTATACGAGACAGTGCCGCATTAACTTGTTTGTTTTCAAGGTATTTAAAATATTGCGCTCTATAGTAGTTATCCATTCCAGATAGAGCGGAATATGTAAGCAACAGCTGTACTGGTTTTTTAGTTTCCTGTACTGGCTTTTTGTTTTCTCTTTTTGGTTTAGCGCCAAGTCCTGTTGGAGCTTCAAATTTTGGAGGCTTGGGTGCTTCTGGAGGTTTTCCATTTAAAGCCTCATCCAACTCTCCCAATAAGTCTTCCAGACCTAGCCCTTCCAACTCTGTAGGAATGGCTGTTGGGGCTTTGACTGATGGGCCTCTTGGAGTTTTTGGACCTCCAGTAGATTCACCCCGTGGAGTGCGAGGAGCTGCAGGGGCGCGAGGACCACCCTTTGGCTTTTCTGGCTTACCTAGATTGTCAAAGATGTCATCTAGGTCTAGGTCAGAAAGTCCTCCCAGTTCATCTCCTGATTTTTCACTGCTACCTGTGCGTCCTCCGGTTCCGCCGGTTTCGCTATCGCTGGATCCCCCTCGTTTACCTTTTCCATTAGGCGGCTGTTGTTCTCCAGTACCATTTCCACCAGCTGTTCCTCGTCCCCCGGCTCCGGAAGTGCCCGTGCCCCCTCCTGTTGGAGATAGTGGTTCGCCGTTGCCAGCGCCCTCTCCAGCCCCAACTCCTCCGCCAAGCTCTCCATCTTCTGACGTATTGCCTGTTGGTACTCCTCCGGGCTGTTGATTTGCACCGCCAGCAGGCTGCTGTTTTTTTCCGGTACCCACCACGACTTTTTCGCTACGATCACTGGCTTGAACATATCTACTCCAAAGTTCATCAAATGAAGTTATCCGATCAACAGTAAAGTCAATTGGATAAGCATTTTCCGTTTGGTTTCTACCGGCAATAACCAAGAAGCGCAACGGCCAAGACGCACCTTGTTTACGATATAAATTACCAGCAATTTCAAAATGATCTGCTACGTTATAGTTACCGTAGAGCCAATTCAAGAACACTCGGTCTGTTGAAGTTACAGTACCTGGCTTTGGATGCGCTCCAAGTATCAATATGGCATGACCATTGTTAGCCATAGTGCGTAAAGATTCAGCTGCAATCAACTGATCTAAAGTACCAATTCTGTAATCCTGCCCCGTCCAAGATGGTACTTTTACCGGAGTAGAAAGAGCGCCAAATGGTGGATTGGCTAAAACAACATCAACCTCTTGGTCTCTAAGTTTTTTTACTTCCTCAGTAGTGTCTCCTTGAATAACATTGCCAATTTGCATCAGCTCCATGTTATTAGCGCGATGAGGATCCAACTCTATCGTTGTTACATTTTGTGGGTTGGCTGCAACCACCAACATTCCATTGCCGCCAGTGGGATCAAATACGGTAGTTGTTGACTTGATACGAGCCAACATACCAGCCAGGAATGCAATAGGTAGAGGTGTGGAGTAGGCGTTGTTAGTCTTGCTTAGGACAGACTGAACATCCAGCGTTGGCTGGTTTTGATACAGGTTAACAATGTAATCGTAGATGGCTTTGGTGTCAGAACCAGAAGCTCGCATGTCGGTGATAATTTGGCCTATATACCTAGCAGCTGCAGCCTCAAAATCTTCCTGAGTTTGCTTAAGTTTTACCCGGTCACCTTCAAAGTCTGAAATTTTGTATTTGTCAATCTCGCTTTGATCTTTAGCCGGATTAAATCCAAGCAGCTCGGGCTTTTGAAGGTAAGCTTTAATGCCGTATTCAGCCAGCTCTCGGTTGTTCTTGGGCCACCAGCCTTGGCGCATGTGATAGAACATGGACTCAGCCATTGATCCGTTCTTAATCTCAGGCCACTTAAACAGACCCATCTCTTCCATGATTGCGTCAACACGCTTAGAGATATCCAGGATGCGACTATTAACTTTACCAATCTGTATCCTGTATGGAGTTAAAGCTCTATCATTTCCATTGCGAGATGATTTAATATGTTCTGCTTGTTTTTCGTCTTTGTACCAAATTAATGTTCCATCGCCGCCTGTGCTAAGGTTGTATTGATCCAAAACAGCATAGCCAAGATCTTCAATGTAAACAATTTTTGTTTCCATTTTGTAAGTCTTGACTTCCAGTGTTTCTGGGTCAATCTGTTCAAGCATCTGCTTAAACACTTCATTAATATTTGGGCGCTCTTTACCAGTTGGATAAGAGGTTCCTGCATATCCATTTTTTGGAGATATGTAACCATCAGCCCTATCTGGGCCAACAAGGTACGGGCTTCCACCTTTAGATGCATCAAACAACATGGACTCAAATCCACGAGATAACATCTCCGTATCTGAACTCCAATAAGGAGGTGATGCGCCATCATCTAAATTGCGAGCATCTTTGTAAAATTTAGTTGGCTCGTTTGAATTTTGATAAATAGAAGGTTGCTGGTCGTATCTGCCCTGTGTAACGGCAGCAAACATTGCTTTCTTTGGCGGAAGGTTACGGTTGTCTGCAGTATTAGCAGCATCTCGCAAAATACTACGAAGATTGTTTTCAACCCTATCAACGTCCATCATGCCTTTAAGCATAACAACTGTATCGGCCATCAATATTTTGCCGTTGGTTGTCAATCGCAAGTTATGGTCTAAGCCGTGATGCCACTCATGGCCCAAAGTTCCATCTCCCTTAGTTTTAGTAAGGTTGATTTCATTGAGCTTTGGTATGTAATGAGCTGCAGTTTTACCGCCTCTACCTTGCGCTCCAATAGCTATTTTTAACTTTTGGTCTAATCCAAGCATCTTTGGAGAAATGCCAGACAAATCAGCCATGTCGTACATGGCATCATAGATAGCGTTTAAGTGAGCCGCACGCTCAGATTGATTGACCCAGTTACCAAAGTCAACGCCACCTGGGAAAAGCCCAAAGGTTTTTACAAAGTCTTCAACATCTACGTTACGGCCTTGGCGGTGATCACGCATACCACGGCGGATGATGTTGCCAAGCTCTGGCGGTACTTCAGTTTCTTTTTTAACTATGCGGTTAGTCTGGTCTGTTGAGTCTTCATTACCAGCAAACAACTGATACAAATTTGAAAAAACTTGCGTAAAATTTTTAAATTTTTCTTCAAATGTGGATCGCAGTTTTAATCCGTCGTCTGTATATTTTTTTATTGCCTCTCTAACAAACTCATCTTTGATGTATTTATCTTTTAAAGCAAGAGACAAATCAGCTATGCGCGGATTGGAATCAAAAATTTTCTGAAGGTCAGTCAAACTATCTGCATATTGTTGCAGTAGAGTTTGTACTTGCGTTTCCATTCCACGTTGCAAGGCCAACTTAATAGCTTGCTTCCCACCCATTTGGCTATTAATATAAAGACTAGTTGATGCTTTTAATTCTTTAAGCATGTAATCAACTGGTGACAAGATGTAGCTGACAATACCTTCCTTGAACATCATTGCGCCAAACGAACTGTTTGGGTTTGATGTGACATCTAGCAACTCTTCTTTACTTACAGCGGCCAGCATCTTGTTGATCTGACCGTCTGTAGCGTCTTTTGTTATTGGCTGAACATTTTTTGGCTTGCCTTTACGGTTTCCACCAAATTCAGCACCGCCACCTTCAATGCTTGTTTTTTCTGGTTTGTATAACGCAGATATAGTTAATCGCTCTGGACCTTGGTAAGCAGGATCATCTGTAGTAGCAGGAACATCGCGCCCTGTAATCGTAAAACCATACTTAACTAAAGCAGACTCAATTTTTTCAACTTCATCCATATTTACAGGAATACGGATCAATCCTTCTGAAAGAATAATAGGATGAAGTTCTGGAGGTACAGACTTACCATATAGAAGAGAAGCAACTGTATCAGCGTTACCTTCATCCATTGCAACCTTCATTGGCTGCTTGTTGAACTCTTCCAACTTTTTCTTTTGCTCTTCAGCCGCTTTGTCAGCAGCAGCTTTTTCTTCTGCAGCCTTGGCCTTTGCTTCATCAGCCGCCTTCTTTTCTTCCGCAGCCTTGGCCTTTGCTTCATCAGCCGCCTTCTTTTCTTCCGCAGCCTTGGCCTTTTCCTCATCAGTAAGCTTTACCTTTGGAGGTTTGGCTGGACCGGCGGGCGCAGCAGGGCCTCCCGTAGGAGCAGCTTCACCTTCTACAGGTTTAGTTTCACCAGTTGGTGCAGTAGGACCGCCAGTAGGTGCAGCTTCACCTTCTACGGGCTTGGTTTCCCCGGCTGGGAGTTGAGGCAATGCAGCACTCTGTGCAGGCTCTGCCCTAAAAATTTTGGATCTCTCGGTTAAATATTGATCCATCTCATCAAAGTACGCATCCATTTCCGGTTGCGTTAAACCTAAAAGACCAAAACCACTATCAGGGTCTTGCACACTTTCTTTAAATTGTGTACGCCCAGCATCTTCACCATCTGTTAAATAGGTTTTTGCAATCTGCCTTACTTCAGCAGTTAAATGTGTTTGCCCAACTAAATCATTTGCAATCACACCAGCAGCAACATCTGGGTCATCACGATATGACCTTATAACTTCATCAATGTTGGTTGGCTTTTCTTCTGTTGCAGTAGGCTCAGGAGTAGGTGCAACTTCCACAGGTTTTTCTACTGGAGCAACCGGACCTTTAGGCGTAGATGGACCTCCTGTGATTGCAGGGGGCGCAGTTACTTCAGGCTTTTTAGCCAAGTCAGTTGGGCGGCTTCCTGGAGTGGGGAATACAAACTCATCAGGCCCGCCATGACCCTGAACAGAATGCTTTCCAACTATATCAGCAGGTAAAGTTACTTCTGTTACTTCACCAAATTTTTCCGCTTTGGCTTTATCTGTTGTCCACCATTCACCTTCTTTTAGGTTCTCTTTATTCTCACCACGATAAAGAGTTATATCTTGTCCGGGCTGAATTGTTTCCCAGGTTACAGGGGCTGTGGGCGCTTGTTGTTCTTGCGGCGTTGTTTGCTGGGTTTCAATGGTTTTAGGGCCACTAGTAGTTCCTTTTGGTTCTTTGGGCAGGAGATCTATGATGTCTGGTGTTTGCCCAACAGTAACGGGTGTTACAGTAGGCGTACCAAGAATTTGATTGGCTTCATCAATTAGTTGCTGTTGGTCCTGAGATTCTTCGCCTGTGATATCTTGTTGGACCGGGGGAACAAGTGTAGTTATGCCTTGACCTTCTTGAGTTGGTGCAGTCGTAACTATTGCTTGATCGCCAGGTTGGGTTGGTAGCGTAGCAATACCAGCAGTTGGCGGTGTGACTTGAACGCCGTCAATGTCTACGCTTCCATCTTGCCTGACAACTTTAATGCTTTCCTTCCCTCCAACATTTACTTTTGTAGTTCCAACAATTGGACTATTGGATGGAGGTACAGCAGCCAATGGAGAAGGGGGGACTTCCTCCTCTTTACGGCCAAACGCCACGTTAGTAGCCGCAGAAATACCAGCGCCGCCAAGACCACCCTTGAGTCCAGCATTGATAAACCGCTCAAAGTTTTGCGGTGTAAAGAAGTCATTGTTGCTGTCAACAAACTTTTCAGCTGCTGCACTTGACATCTCTTGAATTGACTCAGTGACGCCCTCGGAAACCATTCCTTCGAGTGCGCCCTTACCTGCACGTTTGTACCAAGCGCCAATAATTTCATTCTCTGGGATGCCAGACAACTTGGATTTGCGCAATAAGTTGATTGGAGTAACAGCATCCAATACGGTATTAAATCCACCAAATAACAATGCAGCCGGAAGGTTGTCGTAACCTTTTTCGTACAATCCTTGGTACACATCTGGGACGTTTTGCGCTGCTGAACCAACCAATGATCCAGCTATCTCATACTTTAACGCCTCACGTTTAGCGGCATTAACACCGGCTTTAAGAGCAATCTCTTTTGCAGCTTCAGCGGTTACGCCAGAAGCCATGCTTGTAGCCGCTGCTTTCTCTGCTGCAACTCTAGCTGCTGCAACTGCACCACGGCCAGCAACTGCTGCTGCGCCGCCAGTAAACAAACTTGGTATAAGGGTGGGAATAGCCTCACCCACCGCTTCAACAATGTAAGTTAATGCATCGCCAACACCCTTGATGTTGGTAAACGATGGTACAGCAGATGGATATAAAGCTTCTGTTTCTTTTTGATATGCGGCAGCTTCTTTCATCTGCTGCTTGGCATAGTCATTCGCACCTACAGCTTTGGCAATCATTGCTGGAGCAACATCACCCATGAGAGAAACCAATCCACGCCCACCACGCATTACGGATGGAGCAAAGGCGGAGAGTCCAGTTTGTGGCTGGACTTCGGATGGTTCTACTGCGCTTTCAGTAGATGGAACTAACTTGTTGTATCTTGCAAGCAATTCTGATTGAGTTATACCCTCCGGTACACCAGTGATGGTAGTACCATCTGGCATCAATACATCCATGTTAACCCCTTATTTTGGAAGCTGGTCGAATGATACAGCTTTTGGAGCAGGGGAGCTACCAAATAGGCCACTAAAAAATCCAGGCTTCTTTTCTGGCTCATCAATCTTTGGCCTTGGGATTCTGGGTGGCGGTTCTATTTTATGAGCCCTATAAGCTTGCTCAAATGTGTCATCAATTACATCCTGAATTTTATTCCACTCATCACTACCAAACTCAATGTCTTTTTGTCTTGCTTCTAGACTTCTAACTCTTTGACCAATTGTTTGATTTATTCTGTCAATCTCTCTGCTTTCAGCTGTGGGCCTGCTATCTTTCATAATTTGCAATTGTTCTGCACGATTAGCTTTGGCATTAGCCCATTCTTGTTCTTGCCCTTTATGGTGACGCCTTGACTCTTCAAGTTGGGCTTGAGACATAGCGTTCTGAGCTTTCTGATGCGCAATAGTCGCCGCAAGATTTTGCTCTTTAATTCCAATATCAAGACCGTTAGATGCTGCAGTTCCTTGAATTGCTTCAATCTTAGCTTTTCTATCTGCAACATCTTTGCTGTATTGAGCAATAGCATTAACGTCATTGTTAGCGTAAGCTCTCTGTAAGCTTTGAACGTCGCTCTGTAGCTTGGCTGTTTCAATTTCGTATTGGCGCTGAAGAGCTTGTTGCGCCTCATCACGCTTGACTGATTCTTCGGTGTACCTACCATAGGATTTACCAAAGCCGCCCAAAGCTTCTCCAAGAGCCAAGCCTTTGTGGCCTCGCGTAGCTTCTCCTGCAGCAATCAAGGCATTGGACAAGCCGGCAAGCCCCAGCCGTCCTTCGTTCTCTTTAAATTTATCTTGCGAGGCTTGGTTCCGCGTTGCAAGATTTTTGATAAGACCCTCAATCGCCTCCCCAGGAAGGGAGTTCAAGATTGGTGCTAGTTTGGGGTTTTGTTTTATAGCCGCTGCTCTTGCATCAGCTGGGCTTATAACCTCTGGGATGTCTGTTTCACCAGCAATTCGTTTGCGCATAATTTCTTTAGCCGCATCCTCCATGCTTAAAACTGGAAACGCTGGTTTTGCAATACTCCTCACCCCTGCCATTGCTTCTTTTTCGCCCTCATTGCTATCCCCTCCGCCATCCATATTTTCCTCGGGAACAACTTGATCATTTTCCTCATTGGCAAATGCAACTATCCCACCGGGAGCGTAATTGAACATGTCATCGGAAACCGGTAGCCCAGCCAAGCCAACATCAGCCATGCCTGGAACACCCTGGGGCATTTGGGGCAAACCTTGGGGCAAACCTTGCTCCGGTCCTTGGGGCGGCATAGCTTGAGGAAGCTGAGCAATTCCTTGAGGCCCTTGAGGGGCTTGGCTTACTTGGGATTCAAGCTTATCTTTAACAGACTGAGTAGGTTGCTGCGCGGCCCGCTGCTCCATAGACTTGCGGCGGTTTAGCTCGCTCAACGCCATGTAAGGAGGAACCTCTGGATTTTGCCCATTGGCATATCCCATGATTGCCTGAGTAGGAAGATCTTTTAGATGCTCCTGAATTTGAATAAGATTCATTTTTTTTCCTTAAGGCCCGCTAAAAATGTTTTTTGCGCCGCCGTAAAGATCTTTGAGCAGATCTCCAATATTGGCGTATCCGCCTGCTTCCGATAATTTCATTCCGCCACCAAGAATAGAAAGCAAATTTCCCAAATCAGTTTGTGCTCCCGGGGTATTTGTAACTGCTGACATTGGTAAATTTGCCAACATATCTTTTTCAAACTTTAATTGCTCTTTGGGATAGTCGCGTTGTTTTTCAAACTCAGTTTTATCCGCAGCAATTCCTTCCGATTCAATTGTACGTTGATTTTTTCCTTGCTCAGCCATAAGGTCGACCAAGGTTTTTGCTTGATTTTGCTCAGTATTAAACTGACCCATAGCTTTATCAAAGGCATTGGAATAGCCCTGACCAACAGTTTTATTCTGTTCTTGCATTAGGTTGCGATTGGTTTCGGAATCCGTAATTGCTTGTCTTGCTCCACCAAAAGCACCCAATTGTGTTGATTTGGCATTGTTGCCCATCTGTGTAATTTGAGATTGGCGGCGAAGTTCATCTAACTGTGGGCCTAGAACCGACATCAAATACGGGTTCATGTATTGACTAGCTATGCCGGGATCTCCAGAGCTTCCACTAATAGTTCCGTCAGCACCAACTTGTGGCAACTGATATGCGCCAGAAGAACTAAAACTTTTTCCAAGATTTCCAGGAAAGTTAAGAGAACCAATTCCCTGAAAAACTTTATTCTGTAAATCAGAAGCCCCAGCCGTTAGTGGGCCTCCGTATGTTTTATAGCCCTCTCCAGCAGTTGCCTTACTTTTGGCAAGCATATCTGTAACATATGGAGCAGCCCAGGACGCGAGCCCCTGGGAGTTAGTTCCGCCAGTTGTCAGGTTATTAGTGAGAGCGGGTTGGTCGGCCATGATTTTCCTTAAGCGGGTAGGTACTTGGCCGCATTCGTGTTAGCGGCAACATTTTTAGTCTTGCGACGGGTTTGCTGTATTCTATTCATCATCTCATAAAGTCTTTTAGCGCCAGCATCTGTAGACCCATTGCCTAGCTCCGAAACAATTCGGGCCGGGATAACGAATTCTCCCGTTGCTAATCTGGCTGGTTGTTTCTGACCAATGACTGCAGGTATGGAGTCGGATACACCATCCCCAGGTCCTTTTAAAAGACGGCCACCATCAGAATAAGATCCTAGGTTGTATTGTCCTGGAGTTACCCCTCCATTGGCAAGACCCATCAACCCGCCACCAGCCGCTTTGGGCGTATAGGTTGTCGGGCTAAAGTAAGTAACACCACCCTGGCCAGGACGATAGGGCGCTCCATTGATACCTTGTCTAGTTTCACTGGTTGGCGTCTGTGTTCTGGATGCTGTGTATTCTGGGATGGTTCCCTTGTAAGAATCATCTGTACCACTTTTCTTGTTCATAGATGCAAGTAGGGCGGCAAGCCCAAGACCGCCACCAATAGCGCCAAAAGAACTTTTATTTCCACCCAGTAAACTTTTTGCAGCTGCTGCTTTTGCTGCCTCTGTTGCACTAAGAGCAGATCCTGCAGCCGGGATAGCTGATGCACCAAGAGCGGCTGGGATGGCTGATGCACCAATAGCTGCTCCAGATCCAATAAGGGCGGCATCTGCTCCTAAAATTGGAGCCGCAGCCAAGGCTGCAGAATTTGCTCCGTATCCAGCGGAACCCATTAAGGATTCAATAGCAGCGGGCGTTAAGTGTGGCGCCAATGCAGCACTTGCAGGTGCAAGTCCAGCGGCCGCATTTAAACCGGCGCCAGCTCCAGTTGCATTTGTATATGCCGCCATTTCTGACGCTTCCAAACTTGGATACCCCCCAAACAATGAAGCAACTCCCTCACCTCCTGCCGCAGTACCGGCTCCAGCGCCCGCCCCGAGAAGGTTGGAAATACCTGCTCCACCCATAGCCGCAAGCGCAGCCATTGTTAGCCCGGGAGTAAGTCTTCCTATCCATCCTCCAGTACGGTCAACCTGCCTTGTCCCGGTTACGTTTCCTGCAAGATCGTAGCTAGTTTCAATGTCGTTTGGGTCAAGGGAAGTAAACCCTCGGAGGTCTCCGTTTGCCTCGTACCCCTCACCCCCGCGACCATCTCTAACGCGCACCGATTCATAACTTGGCGTCAATTTTCCAGAAGCTATTGCATCTTTAATGTGCTGAGGAAGAGCATCCAATGCGGCTTGCCCACGCTCCTGAGCCGTTGGCATAACAGCTTGTGGGGTTGTTGCAAATCCAAGTTCATCAAAACCGCTATCTATATCTCTTGGCATACTACACCTTCACTTTCAGTACGTTACTTGCTGAGGTGTCGTAGTAAATGTCCCCGACACGTAGGTTGGCTAAATTGGCTTGGGTTGGCAAACTTGGAGTTGTAGTATTCCCAGTTGGCGGAAAGCTAAGACCCGCAACAACGTCTGTACCATTAAACTGAGATGATGCTGCTATAGGACCTGCATTGTCTAACTGATTAAAGTACAAGCGCAGCACACTCAAAAGCTGATTCATCATGGTGAAATCGTAATCAGGTGTTGGGTTGGGTAGCCGTGGAGCTACTACATTTTTCTGTGCCATTACCCACCCCTGCGGCCATCAGGCCTGATATCAATTCGCGGCGCACCTAGCTGCCATTGTGTACCCAATGTGTTACATGAAATTTTCATAGACATTTGGCGACCCCGCACACGGATGTTTAACTGGCCAGTAAAGGTATCTAAGTCAATAGGATATGTTTGAGTTGCTGTTACTGTTTGTGTACCAGTCGCGCTGGTTCCGCCAATAGATATAGGGTCATTGTACCCAGAGCCAGAGTTTTGCAGTGGTTGAAGCTGCATGGTAAGGCTGGGCGTTGTCCCATCTGTGGAACCTCGGAATGTTAAGTCAGGCAACATCCTCCATACAAAAGCAAAGTTGTGCCCGTCGCCAATATCAAACTGCGACGTAGTAATAGATGACTCC
>Ga0209085_1000099_pt1 | contig 61748 bp, 75 predicted proteins | sample C_131016_EF_Meta_FD_187310 | JGI IMG/M metagenome (GOLD analysis project Ga0209085, IMG submission 187310) | Freshwater microbial communities from Lake Croche, Canada to study carbon cycling - C_131016_EF_MetaG (SPAdes) (version 2) | ecosystem: Environmental > Aquatic > Freshwater > Lake... | reverse complement strand
AATCCTAGAACTGTACGGGGCAAACGAAGCCTTGCGTGCAATACAGAACATGATTCATGCACACAGCATGGAGAAAATGAAGCAGATGTTTGCGTTGAATCAAATGCTCAAAGACATGGATGACGAGGAGAAGAACAATGGACAAACCTAAATTCACGGTGCCGTACGAGCGCCTGCCTGAGTGTATGACGCTGCGCGATTACTTTGCGGGACAGATAGCGCAAAGTTTTATTCAACAAGAATTTATTACGCCAACGTACAAACAAATTGCCGATGCTTGCTACGAGATGGCAGACGCAATGCTGGAAGCGAGGAAACAAGATGTTCAATGAATACCCCGGATTCCCCAGTGATGACTTTTTTGCTGTGCTTGTGGGTTGTATGGCGCGCAGCTCTGCTGACATGGTTGCTTTTTTACTTGGTGACGGGCAGTGATTAGGTATGGCCTACCTCGCCGGTCAAATGGCTGCGGCTAAGGAGAAGAACACATGAAGCGTGAACTATATGACTTCACAACCCCTCCCGATTCAAAGGGGGCACACGCTAGTTTGTACTACTTCCCGCACAATAAGCAAAGCAGTATCGGCCTTCAGTCTCGCGCACCGGCATATAACGAACCGCCGTGCATGGTGGCTAACTACGACAAAGATGGCAACCTGTTGTACACGCGGTTCATTTTTAAAGACGGGACATGGAGAGATGAATAAGTACGGAATCCTTGATGACGAAGGCAAGGTTGTCCGGTGGGTCTGGCATATGCCGCCATATCCCCACATTGTCAGTAAGCCTAAGCGCAAACGTAAACCAAAGCTGGACTTCTCCAAGTGCGAGCCAGCACCTTTTTAGGGAGTAACATGAAAATAAACGCAATACAGCTTAGGTGGGACAATCTGCGGGGTGAGGGCTGCGTAAAAACGCTTCCTTACTTTGAGTCTGCCCACTGGGTAACCAAGCTCGATCTACTGCAAGACTGCATACACGACCTGCAAAATCTTTACGACAGCCTATTGGCAAAAGAACCAAATGCAGATCATTGATAACAAGGCGCTGCTGTTTCGCACGCGCAACCCGAATAAGTACTCAATAATCCCCAAGCACAAGGTCTTGGAAGCGGATGAAGACGGCATCCACGAGGTGGCCGTCTACTGGGGACTAGACGAGGCGAGGGTGTTGCACAACCTCGGGGTAAGGAACGTACCCTCCCCTATCGTGGGGCGTTATCAATGGCCCGGACGCTACAGGCCCATGCAGCATCAGATAGATACTGCCGCTTTTTTGACGATGCACCGCCGAGCGTTTTGTTTTAATGATCCGGGTACGGGCAAGACGATGTCGGCGCTCTGGGCGGCAGACTACTTGATGTCACTCGGCTATGTGCGCAGGGTGCTGGTGTTGTGCCCGCTCTCGATTATGCAGTCAGCGTGGATGCAGGATCTAAACAACGCCATCATGCACCGCAGCGCCATCGTCGCGCACCACCAACAATCTTCTCGGCGTATTGAGATGATTCAGCAGGACTACGAGTTCGTGATCACCAACTACGACGGGTTGGCGCTGGTTGCGCCAGAGATTGTCCGTGACGGGCGGTTTGACCTGATCATTGTTGACGAAGCCAACGCATACAAAAACGCAACGACCAACCGCTGGAAGGCGCTTGCCTCTATCCTCAAACCCGAGACCTACTTGTGGATGATGACCGGCACACCTGCTTCGCAGTCGCCCGTGGACGCCTACGGTCTGGCCAAGCTTGTTAACCCGGCGGGCATACCGAAGTACATCTCGGCGTGGCGCGACCAGACGATGCTCAAGATCACACAGTTTAAGTGGGCACCCAAATCTAACGCCGCTGAACTGGTCTTCGAGGCGCTACAACCCGCGATTAGATTCACCAAGGCCCAGTGTTTGGATCTGCCACCCGTGATCACGGTCACCCGCGATGTGCCCATGACGCCACAGCAGAGCAAGTACTACCGGCTACTTAAAGAGCAGATGATGGTCAAGGCCGCAGGCGAGACGATCAGCGCAGTCAACGCGGGCGTAGCGGTGAGCAAGCTCTTGCAGATTAGCTGCGGCGCAGCCTACACGGACGACAAAGAAGTCGTTGAGTTCGACGCCAGCCCACGGCTGTCTGTGCTTGAAGAGGTGTTGGAAGAGACCGAGCGCAAAGTGTTGATCTTCGCAATGTTTCGCAGCAGCATCGACGCCGTAACGGCCCACCTAAACAAGAAGGGCTACCCTACAGAGCAGATCCAAGGCGACGTTAGCCCAGCAAAGCGCAGCCGCATCATCCACGACTTCCAGACCACAAACAACATCAGGGCGCTGGTAATGCAGCCTGCGGCTGCGGCACACGGGTTGACGCTGACCGCCGCCGACACAGTGATCTTCTACGGACCGCTGATGTCTGTTGAGATGTATACACAGTGTATCGCCCGCGCGGATCGTAAGGGTCAGGACTCGGACAAGGTCACCGTTGTGCATCTTCAGAGCAGCCACATCGAGCGCGAGATGTTCAAGGCGATGACGAGCAAAGTCAGCGAGCACGCGCTGCTGGTCAATCTGTTCAACAAAGAAATCGAGTCCTGAAAAAACCGCTTGCACTGTCAAACGGATCGTGTAGAATGTCAAACACTAGACAAACTTGGAGGTTGAAGTGAACGGAGAGACTATTCAGATGGATAAACTTGTCCGCGTGTACCGTAAGATGTCGGCTCGGATTCAGGAGCTGACGGCAGAGTATGAGAACGCTGTTGAGCCGATCAAGGCGCAGCAGGAGCAGGTGAAACTGGCGATCAAGGATCAAATGCTGGCGCTTGGGCTGGCGTCCGTTCGCACGGTAGAAGGTACTGTAGTGATGTCACAAAAGACGCGCTACTCTACGCAGGACTGGGACTCGTTCAAGAAGTTCGTGCTTGAGCACGAGGCTGTGGACCTACTGGAGCGCCGTGTTGCGCAGAACAATATGGCCACTTTCTTGGAAGAGAACCCCGGTCTTGTTCCCCCCGGGCTGAACTCCATGTCGGAGTACAGCATTACTGTCAAAAAGCCAACCACTAAGTAAGGCGATTTATGTCCAACGTAACCCTTTTTAATCCAGCGCAAGTTCCTGCCCATGTCCGTGCGCGTACCGAGCTGTCTGCTATGGCCAAAGCCCTTGGTGGCGGTGGTTCAAGCGGCGGTAAACGAATCAGTATCGCGGGCGGCGTGTTCCGTCTATACCACGGCAGTAAAGAGATTGCTGCAATCGAGGATCGTTTCCTCGATGTAGTGATCGTCAACGCTGCTCCGCACATTGGCCGGGTCTGGTACGCCAAGTCCTACGATGGTGAGGCAACCTCTCCTGACTGCTGGTCTGCGGATGGCATGACGCCAAGTAACGACTCGGCCAACAAGCAATCCGAAGCCTGCGCAACCTGCCCCAAGAACATTGCTGGGTCTGGCCAAGGTAACTCGCGTGCCTGCCGCTACCAGCAGCGCTTGGCTGTTGTGCTACCGAACGATATCGGCGGGGATGTTCTGGCGCTCCAAGTGCCGGCCACCTCAATCTGGGACAAAGACGCCAAGGGCGACGACCGTCCGCTGCAAGCTTATGCCCGCTATCTGGGTGCGCAGAAGATTGAGCCTAGCGATGTTGTGACTCGCATCAAGTTCGACACGAAGAGCCAGTCGCCTAAGATGTTCTTCAAGGCAACGGCGTGGGTCGAGGGCGAGGATCTTCCGGTTATTGAGTCGCAAAGCAAATCGGACGACGCACTCAAAGCAATCACGATGTCTTTTTCTAAGAGTGAAGCTGCTGCGCCAGCCCCGCTGGCAATCGGCGCGCGCCCCGAGCGCAAGGTAGAAGCTAAGGTTGACGCCAAGGCAGAGGCTAAAGCTGCGAAGCTGGAGGCTCTCGTTGCGGATGATGCGGTGGATGAGGTTGCGGCTGAAGCCGCCGCCGAAGAGCCTGTTGTTCGCAAGGAAGAGAAGAAGACTACCGCAGTGCCGGCCAAAAAGAGTAGTCTTATGGCTATGGTCGATGACTGGGAATAAACCTTAACGGGGTTGGGGGCTTCGTGCCCCCGCTAATTATGGCGTACACACAAAAAACAGTTGACATCGTAGCTGGGGCACCCAAGACATTGGGTAACCAGCTTGGGCGCTGGGCAGTCTATCGGGACTTCTCGGTCCTGCGCATATCTAAAATCACGGGCGCTACGCGCCAGTCCGTCTACAACTGGTTCTCCGGCAGGGAAATCTTTCCGGCTTATCGACCTATCATCGAGGCTTTAATTAAAATTCTTCGGGCCAACCCAGACCCCGAGAGCGCGTATCAAGAAGCGTGCAAGAAGTTCAATATCAACCCGTAACTTGGGGCGTTCATGGTGCCGTTGCGTTTTTTGACGCAGGTTCTGCCGCCTCCCGGCAACGGGTATTACTGCGCTGCGGAACTATCGCGTAAGAAAGAGCATGTCTTTGGCGAAAGCATCGAAGACTTGCAAGCCAAAATTGATGAATGGAACGAAAGGAAGTATGACGTTTATTTTGCGCTAGCCACCTTCAAAGAAAACCGTAGCAGGGAGGCGGTAAATGCGCAGACCATCAAGTCGTTTTTCATCGACATGGATGGTTACGAGACCAAGAAAGCTGCGGCTATTGCGCTAAACGATTTTCTTGAGAAGACCGGCCTGTCTCGGTTTGGAATACCGTGGATCGTTAGTTCCGGCGGGGGCATTCACGCCTATTGGCCATTTACTGAGACCGTAAACATCGGGATCTGGAAACCAGCGGCGGAGAACTTTAAACGCCTTTGCAAGCAAGAAGGTTTACACATCGACTGGACGGTCCCAGCCGACGCTGCCCGGGTGCTTCGCGTTCCCGGTACTTGGAACCACAAGAAGAAGTACGCAGAACCCCGCGAGGTCAAGATCCTTGCGGAAGGGGACATGTTTGTCTTTGAAGAGTTTGTCGGGCAGATACTCGCAAAGCTCGTTGCCCCCATGTTTGAACCTGTCGCCCCACTGAATCTACCGGGGAAGCGCCCGACCAAGTCCGCTACGCAGCTAAAGCTTGTGGCCAACACAGCGACTGTATTTCGTTTGGTTGAGGAAAAGTCAGGCTGCGCACAGATCAAGTACTACCGCGAACACGCAGCGCAGGATGGGATGGAGCCGCTCTGGCGCGGGCTTTTATCTTGGGCCAAGGTCTGCACGGACGCAGAGGAAGCGGCAACCGACTTGGCTGCACTGCATCCGTACACTAGCGAGCGAATGAGTGCGAAGCTCGCGGAGATCAAGGGTCCGTACCCGTGCGTCAAGATGGACAGCGAGAACCCGGGTGTGTGTACATCGTGTGTACACTGGGGGCAGATCACCAACCCGCTCAAGTTTGGCCGCGAGTTACAGACCGACAACACTGAGAAAGAGATTGTCATCAATGCGGTTGACGCGGAGTCTGAAGAGGCGCTCTTCGGCACAGACGCGGAGGATGATGACGACGATCTTCCGAAACTTGCGCCTATCACGGTCACTCGCCCAGAGCCGCCGCGTGGGTTTAGCTACGGGGCGAACGGTGGGATCTACGTAGAGAAGGAAGAGAAGGACGAGGAAGGCAAGAAGATGATGGTGCAGAAGCAGGTTCTGCCATACGACTTGTTTGTCATCGACATCCTGAAGCACCAGAACGATCATCTAGTACACATGGTAGCGGTGCGCCCGGACGGGCCAGTGCTGATCAACATGCCACAGAAAGCGGCAGTAAGTAAAGATGAGACTGTTAAGTGGCTGGCGAACCAGAATATTATTTCTTCGTACGGCCAAGGCAGCGACATCAACCTGTTTAGCTACGTGCGGGCGTGCGTCGAGCAGGCGTCGCTCAATAAAAAGGTAATCACCGTACCGCTACAGGCTGGCTGGCAGGACAACGGGTCGTTCGTTTACAACGGGCGCATCTTCAACAAGGACGGCTCGGTGACCACCGTGCCTATGCCGAACCTAGAGAACATCACGCGGATCACCACATCTAAGGGTAACTTGGATGACTGGCGCAAGGTGTGGAACCTGTTCATCGAGCGCAAGATGTACACGCTCTTGGCTGTGGCACTCGACTCGTTCGGCTGTCCGCTGATGCACTTTACTGAGTATGAGGGGTTTGTCTGGCACATCGGCGCTAACAAGTCGGGTACGGGCAAGTCGCTAACGCTGAGCGCCAAGGCTGGAGTCTGGGGGCACCCAGTGCACTACCGCACAGGAAAGGGCACATCCCCCGTAGCAATGCAGAACCGGGCGGGGCTGCTAGGCAGCATGCCGCTGCTTGTTGATGAGATCACGGGCCAGCATCGCAAGGACATGGAGTGGGCACCACTCTTTATCTTTGACATGTCCGAGGGCAAGGGCAAGGAGCGTATGGAGGCCGGAGCCAACAAAGAACGTGTTAACGATACTACGTGGGCTTTAACATGTACGCTAACTTCAAATGAAAACTTAACAGACTACATGGCCGGAGCGCGGAAGTTCAGCTCAAACGGCGAGCTGCTACGGATGCTTGAGTGGACGCCCAACATAAAGCTGCACTGGAATGCGGAGGAGCGCGCGATCCTGAAGTTACTCAAACGTAACTACGGCGTTGCCGGGGAAGCGTGGGTACGCTGGATGGTGCAGAACCGCAGGGTCATTAAAGACCTCATGCCGCAGGTTCACGTGCAGTTAGAGAAGGAGTTTAACTTCACCGACGATGAGCGGTACTGGCACGTTGGATGCACGGAAACCGTAGCTGCCGGCATTATGTTAGGCAAGCAGTATGCCAACATCATTGATGTTCCCGTCAAGTCGGTTATCGAGTCGCTCAAGGAGTTGGTGTTCAAAGCACGCGCCAGCATATCAAACAATGTGCGCAGCGCGGACGATGTTCTCAACGCCTACACCCGAGACAACTACGGCGGCTTCATCGTGCTCAAGAAAGCCGAGGGACGCCTGCTGGCGGCATGGGGCGACGGCGACACGGTAGAAAAGTCGATCACGCGATCTAAAGTTATGGGCCGCGTTGAGCACGGGTTGATTCGCCCGGGCTTTATTGACTACTTCATCGAGGAGAACCTGCTGCGGCAGCACTGCGTGAGCATGAGCTTTGCCTACCACGACTTTAAGACTGAGCTGGCGCAGACGCACTCAATAACGTACGTCAAGAAAGACATGCTGGCTAAGACGGGCGGGCCGTCTATGCGGGTAAACGCGCTCCACATACGCCGCAAGAAAGCAGATGCAGAAGAAGATCCGATACCCGTGGAAGAAGACTAGCGTTGGGAGTGGGTTCTTTGTGCCCACGCTCAACCCAGAAAAAACAACGGAGGAGGGGCTACGGGCTGCGGTGCGCTACCGCATAAAGCCCGTGGCTACCTACGGGATCAAGGACGGCCTTATCGGAGTGTGGTTCCTTCGGCGACTTTGAGGAAGTTGCGCGCTTGCGCAAGCTGGTTGATATACAAGTTCTCCAGCGCCGCGTCCTTTTGTTCGGTGGTCATTTCTGGCGAAGCTTTGATCATGCGCGACTGCTTAGCCATTTCCCCAAGCGTCTTCTTCATGTAGCCGGCCATGCTCGATGCGGCCAAGACCGAGGCATTTTCATTAGCGAACCGGGCGGCTTCTTCAGGCTTACCATCTTGCAGCAGTTTGTTGTACGCACCCTTGGTCTGCTGAATTTCCTCGATGAGCTTGTACGTAGCATCGAGCGCGCCGCGACCTTCAGTCGTTTGGAAGAGTGAACCAAAGAGCGGGACTTCTGACAGTTTCATAGTGGGCTGCGCCACGTTCGCCGCCTCGGGCGCACGCAGAAAGACGTTGGCCATCTGGGTTATCGCCATGCCCACACCGCCGGTATAGCCACGGATCAGGTAGTCAATCTCAATCGGAGATAACCCACCCACACCGCCGAGCATTTTGGCAATCTCAGTACTGTTCGCACGATAGCGGTACTGCGGCAGGATCTCTTTTTCGTGCGGCGATTCAATAGGCCCAGAATAGAACGAAGAACCAAGCGCCACCTCAACACCCGGTTTAAGCGCCTGCGGCATAGCGAACGGCTGCGACTGACTAAGCAGACGACCAATAGCCTCAAGTGCCGGTCCAGCCTTTTCATCACCCGCCGCCATATTAACAATCGCTTCAGGCAGCGCTTTGAAAAGGAACCCGACCTCGTATGGGATAGGGATTTTTATCCAGTTTTCTTTGGTCAGCCCCAGCGTTGGCAACCACCAGTTGCCGTAGCGCTCCTCGGGCTTGGCGCGCTTATAGTCCTCGTCATCCTGCATGATCGCGGCGTACGCAAGGGACGACACGGCGAGCATCGTAGCCCGAGCCGCGAACCGTTGGGCAACCTGAAGTTTGTCTGCGCCGGGTAACTCCCCACGCATCGAGCGATACAAAACATCCAAGCTCTGCATCTGCGAGTGCATAAACGGTGTCACGCTTGCCAGCAAATACATACTGGGGGACGTACCTCGGCGGCTAAAGTTCATCGACTCAAGCGTGCGCATCAGCGCCTGCTGGTGGGACATTCCCTTCTTGATCGAGTCTTCGTAGATTACCTGCCGAGTAGCCGCATCGGACTGCTGGGCAATCGTGTCGAGCTTAGAGAACGCCCGTTGCAGACTCCACTTGCCGGCGGTCAGGTCTTCCAAGAACTTAGTCATGTCGCGGGCGTCGCCCACTAAGACGTTGCTGCTGGTTGCGCCTGCACGCTGAAGCCGCTGCGCGGTGGTGTCTTTGCCTGTGGCCATCTTGGCCAGCGTTGAGAACGAATCAAGGATTGGGACCGTGCTAGTCCCGTTCTGTACCCACGCCGCCACAGGGTCACGCACAAGCTGACGGAACATATAGAGCGGATTGCGAACCGTAAACTTGCGGAAGATATCCCCCGGCACACCAAGCATGCGCACAATCGCGGGCATCGCAAGCTTAATACCCTCCAGCCCCTCAACGATCATCTGCGCAGGGATGCCGTACATGTCGTTATCAATGATCGCGTGATGCTCAACGCCATGCACTCGGAAGTGAACGACGTTGTCTGCGTACGGACCCTTAGACGCTACGATTCTGCTGGCAATCCCTAGATCCTTGAGCACAAACGCCGTATCCTTGACGGTCTGGTTGCGCATCGCCATGTTAATCAGCATGTTGGTGTTCTGGATTGCGCTGGTAAACACGGGCAGAATCTGCTCACTATCGCCAAGCAGTTCCTTTAGGCGCGGCTCGTCTTTAATGTTGCCGATACGGATAGCGCGGCGCTCGTCTCCGGTCTCCATGCGGATGTTGCCATCCTTATCTACGCGGTAGAACGGCACGTAGGTGATCTGCTTGAGTTCCTCAGCCTTTTGTTTGGACATAGCGCCGGTCTGAACCAAGAAGTCCAGCAGCCCAGCGTTGTAGTTTTGATAAATCTTTTCGGCTTCTTTGAACGCGGCTTCGTCAGCCTTGTTCTGCTTCAGGTGCGCAAGCACAGCCTTGTATTCGTTCTCGGCCTCAACCGGATTATCAAAGCGTAATTTGTTCCAGCCAACTTGCTCCGCGCGTTTGCCTGCTAGGTAAACCGTGAATGCGTTCTCACGCTCTTGTTCCTTGTAGCCCTTGGCTTTCTCCAGCGCCTGCGCCATGCCGACCAGTGTCGGGCCACCGGCTTCGTTCTCGTAGAAGTACTCAACGCCGTTCTTTGTTTTTTCGCTACGGACGCGCGGTGGGCCGCTGGTAATTGTCTGTCCGGCGATATCGCTACGCTGCTGACCAAAGCGCAGGAAGTACATCAGGTTCTGAGCACGGAGCGCATCAATAACTTTAGCGTCAACGCCCTTAGTAACCGCCGCAACCAACGGCGCGTACTGGTCAAACACACGCAGACGAAGCTTCAACGCGCGGGTATCGGTCTTGTCTTTGATCCCAGCAAGTGTAGCTTCCCGGCTACTAGCGCCGGTCAGTCCCGTTACGAGCGACATCAAATCATCGACAGCACTTGTGCGCTGAGCAACGACAGACTTGGTGGGCTTGCGTTCGCGGTAGAGGACATCGTTTGCCTTGGCTGCTGGCGTACCTGTTGGTGCAAAGGCTTCTGCCAGCGCTGGGTTGCGCATCTGCTCCCGCGTAGCTGCGTCTTTTTCTCCAGCATTGTTTAGGATGTCCGCAATTTCTTTGTTTGAAAGAACGCGATTGACCTTGAGTGCGCCACCTATAATCCAAGCACCGCCCTGCATCTTGCTGGTCTTGAATCGGTAGTGCCCGCCAACCGGCACGCGGTCGCGAATGTCTCTAGTCTTTTGCGTGTCCGCCACATCTTGCCAGTTAACATCTGCGGGGATTTCCACTTCGGCCCACACGCGGTCGTCCGCCATTTGGTTTTCTTTTGTGCGTAGGTGCGGAGCCATCGGCAGTATGCCGGCGTGCCAACCCGGACGTTCTGCAAACCCCTTAGTTGGAAGGTGCTCTGCCGGGACCCACTCGCCAATAGCCGTGGCTTCGTTTTTCCCAATAAACAGCGGGTAAATTTTGCCGGGTTCGTTTTTCTTAACGCGGAAAATTTTGTACGCTTTTATGGTTTTTACGGGTTCTTTGAAGTTTTTTTGCCCGCGCCCAGAATAGAGCGCCTCTACGCGGTTGTGCCCCTTTATGTCTGCTTCGGTTGGTGCAATCTTTGCCAGCGTCCGCACCGTCTCGCTTGGCTTGGTGGTCACGCCGTGTACGTACTTGTGCGAGTCGCGGATCAGGCGAATGATCTCGGACTCCCCGATTGGTGCGTTCCTCCAGATGCCCCACTGCCGCAGCTTAGTGCGGATAAGATTCACCAAGCGGTGCATCCACGTTAGGGACACATCATTCTCGGCGCGCTCGGCGATGCTCTCCTCGGTCGCTACGTCCTGCGATAGGTTCGGGTTACGCTGCATCCGCGCGTTGGCCTCGGCACGGACCTGTTTACTATTCTGATAGATCGCCCGCATCACTGCCGGGTACTGCTTATCCAACACCCCACGCAGACCGAAGTGGCCTACCAACTCGTGAGCGATCGTCTTGCCAGCATCTCGCGCGTCAATCAGGTTGTCGCCAACCATGTAGATTGTTTTGGTAGGCGGGTGATACATACCCGGCGCGCCCTGCGTGCCATCGCGCTCCATCTGCGCCTGAATCTCGGGAGGCAGCTCAGTAACAGACTGCACCGTCTCGATCTTGGGCGCTACTGGCAACTCACGAAACGGCGCGATGTGGGTATCAACCTCTTCAACGCGCATCCCAACCGCAGGCTTCTCGCCCTGCTCACGGAACAGAGACCCTTGAGCTTCTTGTGCCAAGCTACCTTGCGGTACAGGCGCAGCCTCGGCAGGCGCAGCCTCGGCAGGCGCAGCGGTTTCTGGTTTAGTTTGCGGTTGTTCAACAGCCTCGGCAGGCGCAGCGGTCTCTGGCTTAGTCGGTGTAGCCGGCGTCTCTATAGCAGGTGTGCCCCTTAATACTTCACGCTGGTTGCGTTTGTTTAGCGGGGAGACGACCTTTTCTTTTTCAAGTTGTTGGATTAACGCAGCGGCTTCTGGGCGTTTGATGCCTAGCCCTTCCGCAATATGGCTGACCGTGGCTTTGTTGGTCTCCAACACAAACTTTTTGGCCTGCTCAAGCGGCGTATTTTCAAACAGTTCTGGCTGAGCTAACTGCGTCTCAGGCACTGCCGCTGGGATTATTTGCGGCGCGTACTTTTTCTGGAACTGCTCTTCTTCGTAGCGCTCAACGTCATAGGGCGTAGTAGCAACCGTTCCATCAGGGAACACATACTTGGGCACTGAGAGTGGTTTGTTCTCAAGCAGGGGGACTTGCGGAGTTGTTGGTTCAGCCGGTTCTTCAGTCGTTGCTGGCGTTGTAGTTTCGGGCTGTTCAACAACCGCAGTACTGGGCGCTCGCCCCCCAACAAGTTTGCGTTTATCTTGAAGAGCGGCAAGTTTTTCTGCCTGCTTGCGCACGGCATCGAAGTCGCCCACTTCAGCGGCCTTGGCCATTTCCTTCTGGGCGGTGTCAAGTTTTTTATCTAGCGCAACGGCGGTCTCCGTCGTACCGCCGGCAGCCTCAACAGCCTTGCCTGTCTGGTCGATATACTTAGTCAGCGCTTGCCACTGATCGTGCAGCGTAATGATTGCCTGCGGATCGCCGCCGGCTGCGGCCTCCTGCATTTGAGCACCAATATCGTCGCGCTGTTGGTTTAGCGCGTCATACTGGTCCATCAAGTCTGTGACTGTCGGTGCCGTAAATACCGGCTCAGGTGCAGCCGCAGGCTGTGCTGCTGCCTGTTCTGCTTGGCGCTGGGCAACCAGCGGCTTAATTAGGTCTTCGCGTTGGGTGTAGTCTCTGCGTAGTGGGCTAAGAACGCTCTCCATAAAGTCTGACGCCGCTTCGCGTGCGCCAGCCGTGGACTCTTCCCACTGCTCATACTCTTTAGATTTTTTCTTTTTGTTTGGCGCTGCCGGTATGGCGTCCTTTAGCCGTATCGCTTCTTCCTTGGCAGCAGTGTACTCATCAAACAGTTTGAGCAGGTTCTCAGGGCGATTCTTTTCTGCTTCTTCTGCGGCGTAGCGGGCGTCGGCGGTTTCTTTTTGCTGTTTGTCATAGCGGGCCTGCATGCCCATGCGCTCAAACTTGCGCCCGGGTAGCGCGATTGTGCCACCAAGTACAGCGCCGCCAATAAAGTTATCAAAGTATTCTTTACGCGCTTCGGGGTCCGCAATGTTCAGCCCAGCCTGCGCACGTTCAAGCACTTGCTGCGCAGATTCAGTCAATCCCTCAACACCCATAGCCTTGCCGGTGGCAAGCGAGTAATCAACCGCTGCTTTCTTTAAGCCCTGCTCGGCAATGTTTTTTGCTACGTTCTCGGATACGCCCAGCACTTTGCTGAGTCCCGGCATCATACGCAGCGACACCGTATCGAGCGCGGCCTGTGGAATTGCGGCCAGCGCTGCCGCACCCAGATCAGTTTCTTTAAGAGACTTGCCTTCTTCTACTTGGCGCGCAAGGTTCGACCCAACAAACTGCCCAGCAGACGTAAGCCCAGTAGCTCCAGCACCCGCCGCAAGCGCCGCCAACCCGGTAATAGGAGCAGCCTCAACCGCAGCACCAGCTAGGAATGGCGCGGCCATATACGGCAGTGCGCCGCCAATTAACTCCTTAGTCTTGAGCAGGGGCGCTTCTAGCCAGCCCTCTTCAGTCGGCTTGTAGGCTTTGGTTTTCTGTTGCTCGTAATACTTCTGCGCTTCCGCTTCATCCATCAAGCCGAGCTTGCCGGCTGTGAGCGCAGCCTCGCCCTTCATCGTCTGGAACGACCCCTTGAGCGCGGGTATCAGACCCTTTTCTTCTGGCGCTTTGGGCGTCTGCGGCTTAGTTCCGAACGCATCCGGGTACAACTGCGACGCGGCATAGAAGCCGTCCATCGCGTCCTGTCCGGGCTTTAGTTGAAAGTACGACCCGTCAGGCAGTTGAATGTAGCCGGCCATAGTTATTGCGGGTTGCGGACAAGAGCGTTTGCGGGGAGTTTATCTACCACTTTACCTGCACCAAACATCGCCAAGTACTCGGGATACGTGAGCATCCTCTCTTCTGGCTTCATTGGATTGGATTTCCATTCCGTCAAATACTTAGAGTAAGCAGCTTGCGGATTGAATTTTTCGCTATTAATCAGCGTAAGCCCCGCTTTTATTTGTTCTGGCGTACCCGTTTCTCCGGGCTTAGCGCCGCCCAAAATAGCCGCAGCCCGTAGTGACTCTGGTGGTAGCGACGCTTTAAACAAATCGGACTGCCTTTGTGCGGCAATCTGCGCATTAGACCTTGTGGTTGCTCCCGCTTCACGAAGCTGCGTATTGTACGCCTCGTTTTTCGCGTTAAAGTCTGCAATCTTGAACTGGTTATACACGTTTTCCGAGTGTTGGAATGCGGACAGAGCGCCTTGAGCCTTATTGCCCCAAGCCGTTTGTGCAATCTGCGCCTTAAGGTCTTCTGCCCTATCCGAAATTTGGTCGGCTCGCGTGCGCAATGCAATCTCTCGATCAAAATCTCCGCGCTTGGCGGCATCCTGCGCTGCTTCAATGGTGACCCGCATCTGCATACGCTTCTGCGCAAGCTCTTTAAACTCTTTGTTAGCCTGTTGAAGTTCTTTAGCCCCAACGGTAGCGCCTGCCCCCATATTGCGTAAGAACGCGCCTAGTCCCTTGCCGCCGTAAGGCGACTCCATCATCTTGAAACCGGCCATCATCAACGCCATGCCTCGGGCTTTTTCTTTTTCCCCAATCTCGTTGAACTCTTCAGTATCAAGCTTTTTAGCCAACTCTTGGAAAGGTAGCCCGGGCTTATTAAATTTTACAAACTGCGCCGTTTCTTCCGCCCGCCCAAGCGCTTCTGCTCTGGCTTTGTCTGCCTGTGCGTAAAGATCTTTAGTGTCAAAAAACTGACCCACGTTTTCCATTGCTTTCGCTGCTGTGAGCTTATCGGGCATAGCTAATGTCGGCGGTCCTTTCATGCCTGCACCAATCCCAGCTCCTGCGCCAACACTCAAACTTGGGCGCCCACCACCACGACTAACTAAATCATAAATACCTGCATATGTTTGTGTAGGCGCAGCCGCAGCTTCTTCTCCAGCAGGTTTTACAAACGGCTGCGCATATTCGCCTACACCCAAACCGCGCCCTTGCGCTGGTTTAACGCCGGCCGGCAGAGGCAACTGCCCAGAAGCCGCCGCTTTTTGTTCTTGCTGCCTAATGGCGTCCATGTATGGTGTTGCGCTGGATCGGTCGCCGCCATAAAAAGATTCTGGCAAATACGGCATGGGAACACCGGCAGCGCGTAAAGGGCGAGTAACCGCCGTCTCAAACGCTCCTGCAACCCCCCGCCCGGGCAAGGTCAGCACATCTTTGGCGGCAGCATACGCTTTCCCCAGCCCACTCCCCATTGCCAAACGATCTTTTGCACGCTGCGCTTTTTCTTGCGCGTCCGCTGAATCATCCCCCATCAAGTAGTCATACATTGGTGGTTGATTTGCCCACAATTCTTGTCCAGTAAGCGCACGTTCAGAAGTCGGCGTCATAGAAATATTAGGCGCGCGCACAACGCTAGTCTCAGCACCATCGTACCGGGGCACACCACCCTCGGCATAGCCAACAGCCTCGTCGCCATCCGCGTACCCAGCGATCCCGCCGTCGGCCATACCCTGCATATTTGGAGCAGGCAAAGCGGCGATACCCGGCTGGGCCGCGCTAGGACCGGAAGGTGGAGCCTGTGGAACAGGCGGAGCGGCAGGGGGCATCTGCATTCCCGGCCCCCCTTGTGGGGGCATACCCTGCGGTGGCATCGGACCTTGTGGTCCTCCGGGTGGCGGCATGGGCGCCCCACCTTGTCCTCCCATCCCGGGAGGAATCATGCTTTGAGGACTAAGCGCGGCTACGGCTTGCGAAATAACTTTCGGTTGCTCGCGCCCAGTCATCAGCGCTTGCAGACGCTGCATCTCTTCTTTGCGATCCTTGTCCACCTGCATGGCGAGGCTGACGTAGATGGCGTTATCTTGATGCGCAGCAGCGAACTGTTGAAGCTGGGGGCCGTCCATCTTGGACAGCATGGAGTGAACTTTGGCGATGTCTGGGTGGGCGACGCTTTGCAAAGACATGGTTCTACCTTATCCCATCTGAGCGATTGCGAGTGCAGGCAACCCGCGTGGCTGACGAATCATACCGCCTTTAGCCTTAAACAGATTGGCCGCACCAATCGCAGCCGTACCAAAACCCGCAGCCTGCGAAGCCAAACTTGGCGGCTGTTGATATATAGCCTGCGTCTGCTGAGATAGCGGCACTCCGCGCAACACGTTTGATAGCTGCCCAATCTGTTGGAATGGGAAGTTTTGCTGGTTGAGGAAGTCGTTGTAGTTCTGCGTGAGCTGTTGCTGTACGTAGTTTTGAGCCTGCACGCCCATTTGGTTCTGCGCGTTGGCAATGTTTGTGGCCTGCTGGTTGTACAGCCCGCTCAGGTTGCCGTAGTTCTGCATTCCCTGCATCCCAGCCTGAAGCGCTTGCAGCCCAAAGCCTGCGCCGTATTGGTTTGCTTGCTCTTGTAGCTGATTAGCTGCCTGACCATATTGCGCCTGATTAGCGAGCGCGGCCATCTGTTGCCCGTAACCGTATTGGTTTGCTGCCTCTTGTTGCTGCTGCGTAGTCATCCCGGCCTGCTGATTAGCAAGCGCCGCCTGCAAAGCCTGTTGGTTGTACAACTGTTGTACGCCCAAACTAGCCGCAAGATTTTGTTGCCCCGTCGTAAGCCCAGCCTGCTGGTTTGCAAGGTTTGCTTGTTGTAGCATCTGAGCGTTTTGTAGCGCAGCCGCCTGCCCAAACTGCCCCTGTGTTAGCCCGTACTGTCCAGCCAGCGCTTGATTAGCGAGCGCAACTTGGTTAGCCGCTTGTTGGTTGGCGGCGTTTGCTGCCTGATTAAATTGCCCTTGCTGTAGACCGTACTGCGCGCCGTACTGCTGGTTAGCCAGCGCCGCCTGTTGCAAATTAGCAAGGTTAGCCATTGCCATCTGCTGGTTCATCTGCCCCTGTTGCAGACCGTACTGCGCACCGTACTGCTGATTATTAGCCGCCGCCTGTTGCGCGAGCTGAGCGTTCTGTAGAGCAGTCGCCTGATTCATTTGGCCTTGTTGTAGGCCGTACTGTCCTTGCAGTCCTTGGTTAGCAAGCTGCTGCTGTTGCGCTAGCTGGGCGTTTTGTAGCGCGGTGTTATAGGCTTGCTGTGCGTTGAATTGTCCCGTCTGCATGCCCGCCTGCTGGTTAGCAAGCAAAGCCTGAAGTCCGGTCTGTTGATTTAGTTGCTGCGCCTGCAAGCCTGTTTGTGCGCCGAGACCCTGCGTCTGGAGCAGAGCGCTAAGATTCTGCACTCCGGTCTGTTGTTGCACGCCTTGATTAGCCAACGCCACCTGCAAAGCTTGTTGGGCGTTCATCCCCTGCGCTTGCAGATTGTTGGCCTCGTTTTGGACTGCGGCCTGTTGTTGGTTGTTAAGATTTGCAAGCGCTAGCTGCGTGCCAGTTTGTGTGCCAAGCTGCTGTGTGCCTAATTGCGCAGCTAAGTTTTGCTGTCCTACTGTAAGTCCGGCTTGTTGGTTTGCTTGTTGCGCAGATAGTCGTGCCTGCTGTTCAACATTGAATTGTTGTTGCGCTTGCTGGTATGCCGACTGTAAACCTTGAGCTTGGATGTCGCCTTTCTGTGTAGCCAGATTGCGAGCAGCCTCGGCATTCTCAATAGCTTGACGCGACCCACCAAAAGCTCCGGCTTGAGCAAACTGAGCACCGCGCTTGGTCGATTGGATGTCTGCTTGGCGTTGCGCTTCGCGCTGCTGGATGTCCACCACGCTTTGCATGTATGGAGACATGTACGCCGCAGCCGCGCTGGGGGTCGCAAAAGACTGCGTGCTTACTTGCTGCGCCGGTCCCATTGCATACTGTTGCAAGTTCGGGGCGTAGTTAGTAGTGGCAGCAGCTATTTGGTTGGCAGATACAGAAGGTAGCCCCGAGACATCCCGCGCGGCTTGCATTTGCAGATCGCGCAGAGGCAGAGCATTCACACGCTCCGCGCCAACCGCCTGATAACCAAGGCTTTGTGGGGAATAGTTAAGCTGCTGCCCGGTGTATGTAGGCGCTGCGTTTAGTTGCGTAAGATTGGCTTGCGCCGCCTGCATCTGGGGGGAAGCAGCAAGAAGCGAAGCCAGCCCTGTCTGCCCACTAACAGTGGGCGCTGCCCCCATCTGCGCGGCCTGCATTGCTTGAGCTGTGGCTGTTGGGGAGCCACCCAGTTGTGCTGCGTTTGCGGCTGCGCCTGCGACGTTCTGCGGCTGCTGCATTTGAAAATACTGCGCAGCCGGCGTGCTTACATTTTGGTAACCAAACTGCCCCGGTCTATACGCACTTGGGGTTGCGTACTGGTTGCCATAAAAGCTGGGGGCGTACGCGGACGTACCTGCCTGCGCCGCCATGTTGTACATGTTCTGGAGTGTGTTACCTGCCTGAGCGCCAAGCCCCATGTTCTGGAGCGTGTTATATGCTTGCTGGCTAAGTACGTCCGGGCCGGCAATTCGCTCGCCGCCGGTATATGTTTGGTAGGGTTTAAGCCCGGTAATAACGGGCTGCGCGTCTGGAGTACCCGCAGGTACTATTTTGCCAGTGGCGTCTTTATATATCGGTTGATTGTCTGGACCGAGCTGATAATTATAAATCGACCCCTCAGTGACGCCAAGCAAGCGCTCGACCTGAGCGCGTGCGTAGTCCGGGATCGTTGTCTGCGACTGGATAATCTGCTGTGGATCGGCCATGACTATTCCTTATGCGGGCAGCAGGCGTTCTGCGTTTGTGTCGGCGGCTACTTGATGTTTGCCTACCGTCTTTCTTCGTGCTCGTTGAACGCGGTCCATCATGGCGTACAGTTTACGCGCTCCTGCCTCGGTTGAGCCGTTGCCAATCTCAGACACGATGCGCGCCGGCACAACAAACTCCCCATCGGCTAGCCGCGCTGGTTGACGATCCCCAATAGTTGCCGGGATGTTGTCTGACACGCCATCACCGGGGCCGCGAAGCAAGCGCCCGCCATCAGAGTAGCCGCCCAACGAACCCAAACCGCCCTGATTAAACGCAACTACGCCACCCGTAGCAGCCTTGTACGGCGGAGCCACAGTGTATTCATCGTTAAAGAATCGGCGCTCACCAACATCGCTGTATGGGTCTGTGTTTTGCCGGCGATTAAGAATGATTGGCCGCACGTAACTTGTGGGAGTTACCGACGACAGCGAAGGCATGTTTGTTTTTTGATTAGCTTGAATACTAGATATGACCGGCAACGTCGTGGCTGCTAGAACTCCTGCGCCTAAATACGGGTTGCCACCGCCCAAAGTACTAAGCGGAGCCTTCATAAAATCCTTTGCGCCAGCCACTAGTCTGTCCGTAATACTTGGCGTGACTGCGTTTGCTCCAGCGCCAGCTCCAGCGTTGCCTATAGAGTGCCATTGCGACGCACCCGACACTTGATTGGCGGCCCCACTTGCGGCATCCGTAGCAGCTTGCGTAGGAATCCCCGGCGCTGCTTCTACAATTGGTGCCGCTGCACCTGCACCTGCACCTGCACCAGCCGCACCGAGCGATCCTGCAAGACTTGCCCCACCATAAGCGCCTAACCCCGCCATGAGACCTTTTTGCAAACTGCCCGTAGCCAGAGCGCCAACGCCGCCAGTAAGCAAACCTGCCGCAGCCGCGTTGGATATGCCACCCATCATAGTGCCAAGTCCGGGCACAAAGTAGTTAAGCGCAGCGCCAGCCAACGGAGCAGCAACAGGTTTAATTGCTTTCCACGCCTGACTGAATATGTTTGCTTCCGGCAGCCCCGTGTGTGGGTTAATAGTCAACGAACCGCCGTGCGCCATAGCCAAGCGTTGGAGTCCGTGAACCTCGTCGGGCGTTACGTGCATAAGCATCGAGTCGCCGTTGCGTCCATAGGACGCCATATGCTGGGCAAGATTATGTAGGCTCATGATTATCCAACTTTCCAATTTGTGCCATCTGAATATACAGGCACTTTAGTTGACCCGCCACCGGCTACAGTGGAGCCAAACGTAGACACAGAAGAGTCAACAACAAATCCCCTAGCACCTACACCCGACACAACCGCGCTTGATAACTGGGCTACCGTTAAGGGAGTACTTGGTCGATTAACCGCGCTATCAACTTGATTGAAGTACAACCGTAAAATGTTGGTAAGCTCGTTAATGTAGTTTTGATCGTACGCAACCGTTGAGTTGGGTAGGCGCGGGGCTACGATATTACTCATCTGCGACCATCATTGCGAATGTCGAGTCTGGGAGCGCCGAGCTGCCACTGCAACCCAAGCTGGTTACCTTCAATCTTAAACGCTAACTGGCGTCCGCGCACCCGGGTGTAGATCTGCCCCGTGTACTGTTCAATTGGATATGTAGCTGTGCGAGTAGATGTGGCGTAGGCCGTGCCGCCTTCTGATAGTGGGTTATTGTACCCTGAACCGGAGTTCTGCATGGGGTACAGTGTCATGGTTACTTGAGGCGAAGCTGCGGTAGATCCGTCAAATTTAAGGTCTGGCAACATGCGCCACACAAACCCAAAGTTGTGCCCGTCGTCAATATCAAACTCAGACGACAGAATATACGAGTCAATAGGAGCGCCCGTGATTGAGTCGGCGCAATCATCTACACCGTTTTCGTGCCACACAAGATTGTTGGAATAAGTCGCCGCAATCGGGTAGTCATTCAGCCCGCTATCAATCCAAGCGGTGCGCCCCATCGTGCCGTAGTACCAGACGTTTTCTAGGTAGTTGTAGATAACGTACCTGTCAACCACATTGCTGCTGGCCGAGCAGTAGAACCACCAGACCTCGTTAAAGCCTTCGTTGGTGCTACAAAAAACTTGGTCAAATTGGCTCTTATTTATGTTCTCAAATACATATTGCCGCAAGTCGCAGCTAAGCGTCTGAACCCGACCGTCGTATTTGTAGAACTTATCTATGCCCATCCAGTACGTAATACCAGAAGCAAGCGCCGTAGCATTTGGTCCGGCGATAGAAATGTTGTCACCAAGGAGCTGCGAACTCCAGACGTAGGGCGGCCCAAGATACTGCAACGAATATACGGAACTGTCGGTAAGCACAACTATTTCTTGACGGCTTTGTACGGTCGTAACTATTTTTGAGCCGTGCGACAACCGCACACTACCTGCCTGATTAGTGATTGCCGGATACCATGTGGTCAATGAGTCTTGGTCTGACCAACGAATTAACATCGGGTCAAGAATTGTGCTGCCGTAATCATTTGTCCCAAACATCAAGACAAACCGGCTGGCGTCTGAAACGGTAAATGTGTTTTGATAGAGCGGGGTGTAGCCGTCAGACCCCCCTACGCTTGCAAGAGGGTACCCGCGAGCGGCGATATAATGCGTACCGGACTGAGATCCAGAAGTGTTAATTGCGGCTCCGCCGTAGGTGGCAGACAGGTTGCATGTAGCGCCGCTAGCATTAGTTATATAGTAAACAGTGCCCGGGACTAAGCCAGTAGGCAAATACCCAGTTGTAGTCAGAGTCACGGCGGTGCCATTATCCAGCGCGTACCCTAAACTTAACACCGCAGGACTAGCAATCGTTACGGTAAATGCCGTGTTTTGGTATCCCGTGTTAGCGTCCCAGTAATACAGCGGCGACCCTCGTGGGCCATAGAGCAGATTCTGCCCATAATTCATCTGGTTCCAGAGCTGGATTGCGTTGACGGATGTGCCGCCATTTCCCCACGTGCCAGAACCCCAAGCCCCTGCGCCCCAACCAGTAAGCGGCACAACATATTCTGGCCCGGTGTTCACTTGGTAGGAGATGTAAACCGTGCCGCCGCCAGTGGTGCTGGACGATGCTGTACCCGCAACAGAGATTGTGTATGAGTTTGTGCCCGCTGAAAGGATTGTGTACTGCCCCGCAGCAATAGTCACGCCCCCAACCGTGGGAGCCGCGCCGGGATAGTATATGGTTATGTAGCTCCCAGTTGTAGCGCCGTTAGCAGTATCTGCGACGGTGACGGTTGTGTACCCGCCAGAGTTAGTTGCGGTGCTTGTGGTGAATGGGTTGGTCAGCGTGCTGGTCTTGCGGATTGGGGTAATGTCGTAGTAAGCGCCGCCGTTCTGGATGTAGAACTTTAGGTTTGTGCCGACGCCCATCAAGGTCTGAGCACCAAGCGTCACCCAAGACCAGAGTGAGCGGCACACACCTAAAAAGGTATTGGCCGAAATTTGCAACCAACCGCCAATTTTCTCGGGCGTGCCTTGCCGGAAACGGATCTTGTCGGACTCGTAGTAGCCGCCCTCGTTGGTGTAGCGCGTATTTTCCCTGTTAACTCCGGGCTTAAATAGCAACTTCTTTAGGGGCATTACTTACTCGCTACGCCTTTGTGCTTCTCGAATGAGCGCATCCCACCAAAACCAAGTAAACCAGACAGCAGCACCATGAGTTGCTCGGTCTCCAAGTTAGGTGGGGGAGTCAGTCCTTTTGGGATTATATCAACGCCCTGTAAAAAAGACCAGCCCCACTGCATTAGCGGGTATCCAAGAAATTGGTAAGCCAAACCTGCAACCCCAACCCAACCGACAGCAGGACGCCAACCACTGACAAATAGGCTAGATGAACCGGCTTCAATTTTATTGACCTCAACCTGCGCAAGATCGGTCGCTTGGTCAATCCTCGCCTGTTCAAGATCGAGCTTGCGGTCTTCCAGCGCCATCTGTAGGCGCTCTTTATCCGTTGTAATGAGCGAATCCGCAACCTTGCCAACACCTTCAATGATGCTGCCTATACCAATAAGATCCATTATTTCAATCCTTGCAGGGTACGATTGATCCAGCCCAACAGGAATTTGGACTGGGACCGATCCTTATTGCAAATTTGAGCGTACCGACTAATTTTGGCTAACGCGTACGCCGGCAAGAACTTTTCAGCGGTGCAAATATTTAACCGTTCAACGGTTTTTGGTCCGATTGAACCGTCTGGGGTGACGCCGACGATGAGCTGGGCGAGCTTGGCTGCGACCCCGACTCCGGTGTTGACTGAGAAGTTGAAGATGGTTTCCGCGATAGCTTGGTCCTTAACATCGTCACCTCGGACACGATCCCAAAAATGAGATTTATAGAATTCACGGACCAAAGGCGTAGCTGACCCAAAGTCTTTACGGTCGATGTATTGCCATCCTGCCCAGTCTGGGTTTGGCTTTCTTGCGATGCCTGCATATGTCTGTCCTCCCCGGTCGCCCGGAATGTTGGTGAGTTGATATCCACCTTCATCGTGGATCATTTTTTCAAAGGCGGGTCCAAAGTCAGCCATTACTTCACCTTCTGTTCGAGGATCACAATGCGTTCTTTGTTGACGTGAATCAGATCACGGTTGGCTTGAATCTCTTTCTCAAGGTCCTGCCGTAGCTTTTCTCGGGCAAGTTCTGCCCCAGAGTTTACGGCTTGCTTGTTGTCTGAGGTAACCACCAAACTGATTTTTGCGTTAAGTACCGTCACATCGTGCGTCAGTTTATCCAGCGCAGACATCAGATAGACGACACAGGTAAACAAAATAGGTAAAACCGCAAAAGCAGTCTTTTCAATTAGCTGGCTTTTGGCTTCAAGTTTTTCAGTCACTGCTGTTCCTCTTCACATATTGACTTCGTAAAAAAGTTATTTTTTTACGCCCATCGTGCTTCTTTACTTTACCCAAAGCAGGTGGATTGTTCAAGTATTCAGCCGCACGCAAGAGAACATCCGGGTCATCACCAAACGCCCCAAGCGACGTATTGCATCGGATACACAGCACCCCGCGAACATCGTCGGAGTCGTGGCAGTGGTCTACGGCAAACTTGTACTGTTTGAGCTTAAGGGGCTGTTGACAGACAGCACAATTATACCCCTGAAGTTTCAGGAGCAGCGCATAATCTGCGGGGGAAAGACCGAAACGGTCAAGGCGATTTACGTCCGCTTTGCACGGACTGCACAGAAAGTATCGCTTGTTGCCGTGTACTATAAGATCGTCTTCGGCAAACTCACCAAGACACACGGCGCAGGATGGCATGACAGTACCCCGGCGGGTTAGCGCCGGGGATGCGCCTTAGTTGTCGGTCTGCTCGTCGAACTCTGCTTCGTCGATGCCGTCGTCTTCGTCAATACCATCATCCTCATCTTCTGCCAGCACGTTTGCAGCAACTTCAAACTGCGCTTCGATGTGCGACGAGAAGAGGGAGCTAACGGTAAACTCGCTAATGCCGCTCTCAACAGCAACAGCAAAAGCAACAGAGAAGAGGGCGTTCAATGCGTCGATAGGCTCGGAACCATCAATCGCTTCAATGATCAAGTCTTTCATGAGAATCTCCGGGGTTAGGTGGGCGGACGCCCACCCCGAGTCTATGGTCTAAGTAAGACAGCCAGATTACTTCTTCAAGCCCTTGAGCGTCTCGGCCAGTCGAGCGCGTTTACCCAGAGTACCGGGCTTCTTTGCGGCAGCGGCTAGTTTCTTCTCAGGGATGGGCTTACCCGGCTTGGCACCGAGTTCAGCCCGAAGTGCCCCTTTTGTCTTGGGGTTGAGCGCTTTCTGAATCCACTTCTCAGCCATTTTGCTCTTCAGCTTTTGGCACTTGAGGGATTGCCTGCTCGCGGATTGCTTGGACGGTGTCAGCAACCGCTTCGTACGGAGCTTTACCAAGCGCGGCCATAATCAGGTTGACTTGAGCCAGCGGCAGCTTGAGGGTGATTTCGGTGTTTTCCATTAGTGGACCCATGGTAGTGGTGGAGAAACGACAGGCGGATTTTTCGCGTTGTCAATTTGAGATTGTACAGCAGCCTCGGCAGATGCCTTGTCTACGCCGCTCGACCATATCCAGCCAAGCACTTGGTCTTGAGTTAGCTGGTCATAAGGCGTGTAGGGCGTACCGGCTACATAGGTAACTGAGCAGGTCGAGTAGACCGAGCCGTTGTAAGTGCCGTCCGTGCCGGAGCAGGTCCAGTGGCAACAAAAAACAACATCAGATTGGCCCTCGGCTTGAGGGTAACAATTCATTTGAGTAATAGACCATTCAAAAGTAGTTGCCATTTTCAATCCTATTAAATTCTGGCGTGGTCGCCGTGGTAAAGCAGTCTGGCTTCATCAGCCACCAGACACGCAAGTTCAAAATCATCAAACACACCAAGGTGCTTTACTTTGTTTTGGAACTGTACTCTAGCCATCCATTTTTGACAGGGCTTGCTCCAAGCAACACCTTTGTGCCCAGACGTACTGTCTGAACGCAATTTTGAGTTACACGCATTAAACGACTTATTAGAAGCACGCAAATTTTCAATTTTATTATTGTTTGTGTCGCCGTCAATATGGTCAATGATTTTTGGTATATATCCGAAGTACATCAAAAACACAATTTGATGTACATAAATTCGTTTTTTATTAATAGTGATTTTTTTGTAGCCATGCCCTGTCTTGGTTCCGGCCTCCAAACCAACTCCAGATTTGCGATGCCGTTTGCTTCGTTGTTTCCAAAACAATACCCCGTCCTTATGCTCAAATAGCAGACGCGCTTCTTCTTGTGTTAAGGCCATTATTTGGCCTCCAGTTGGGTAATACGGATACGAAGGGATTGGATTTCTTTGACAAGCATTGGCACCAGTTTAGAGTAGTCCACAGCCATCATTTCATCTGGGTCTGCGGGTTGATGAACCGCTTCAGGTGCAACAGTCACAAGCTCTTGGGCAACAAAACCAGCACGTTGATGTGTCTGATCTGTTTTCCAGTCAAAACTACGCACTTGAAGGGAATCAATAACGCTACCAAACTCAGGTGCATCAACAATGTTTTCTTTCAGGCGTTGGTCAGAGGTGACGTTGTAAAGAACAGCAGTTGTGCCTGATTGGGTGATGGAGCCAATGTTTGTTGCGTTATATCCAAAATATAAATATCCTGTCCCTGTTGCTGTGCCACTTGCGTGGTTTACATACATTGCTTTAGATTGGACATCTAAATCAAAACTGTCTGAGTTTTGTTCTGCTCTTGCTGTTTGTCCAACAAACAAATTCCCGCTTAAGTCTATACGGGCACGTTCTTGATTAGCAGTTTGATCGCGGAATGTTAAGTTTCCTGAAGCTGTTCCAACTGCGTACTCTCGTGGAATTGACTGGTCATTAAATGAAATTCCGACAGAACCGCCATTTGCCAAAGACAATGTGCGGCTGTAAGACGATGAAGCAGAAGTTGTACCAACAAGCAAATTCCCACTCGCATCCAGCGTCATCGCCTGTGTGAAGGTGATTGCATTACCTGCTGTGCCGGAGGGGGCGTTGAAAAACTGATGTGCCCCGCCGTATTGGTTTACATACGATGCGCCAACGCCGCTGGTAATGTATTTCCAGCCACCGTTGTAATAGGCGTTTGCGCCGTAAGTCAGGCCACTGTTACCAAAGATGTTTGCGCCATTAAGCTGAATATTTCCACCATTCCCCCAAGCACTCGGAGTGACCCCCAGACCAAGGTTGCCGGAGGCGTCGAGGCGCATCCGTTCTGTTGGCGTAAAGTTAGTTCCAGCAGTTAACCCAGTATTAGCGGTAAAAATAGTATTTCCACTAAGCTGTTGAATTGACGATGCGGATGTTCCGTCTGGAGTCCACGGGCCACCACCGTAGTAGCGCATACCGTCAGCAACAACAATTCCACCGGCAGCAGGATTTTGCGATAAGTAACCGGATGTCGTTCCGTCGTTTATTAAACGCAGGTTGTAGTTGTTTGCGCTAAAAGCGTAAGAGCCTCGCAGAATTGCAGTGCCCGCAGAACCGCTACTTACATCTAACTTTACCGCTGGCGAAGTCGTCCCAATACCAAGATTCCCACTCGCATCCAGTGTCATCGCCTGAGTGAAGGTAATGGCGTTTCCTGCTGTGCCTGATGGGGCGGTGTTCCAGCGGTGTTCACCACTAACTTGAGCATAATAAGAAGATGCAAATCCAGTATATGCGTATTTAAAAGCTCCATCAAAATAAGCGTTAGCAGAAAAAAGCGTATTTGATTGTGCGTAGGTGTACAGCCCACTCCCAAGATAGCCTAATTCAAACGCACGACGGTTAGATGTGGTTTGCCAAGCACTCGGCGTAACCCCAAGACCAAGGTTGCCGGAGGTGTCGAATGTTGCTACGGTTGTGTTGTTGGTGCGTAACAACAATGGCTTATTGGCATACACGCCTAGATAAACATTAGTTGCGTCTGCCGCAAAATATGCCTGAGTTACACCACCAATACCAATTTCATACGCAACATTACCAGATGCTGTGTTAAGCGTTTCAGCTTTATTCCACGTTAAGAAATTAGGCGAAGTCGTCCCAATACCCAGCCCCGTGCCGGTTAGGCGCATTTGTTCGGTGCCACCAATTTTTCCTACAACTGCCGTATCACCCGCCAAGTAAACGGTACTGCCAAACATTGACACTGGAAGATACGCATTTTCGGCAGAGTTGGTGCTTTCAATTGTTGCGCCATCAGTGGAATTTGCGTAAGGCTTAATCCTCCACTTTCCAGTTGCTCCTGACAGCTTCATGGCAAAAGCGTTGTCTGCGACGGTGTTAAACAACGTAGTCCCATCAAACGTCAGCGCAGACCCAGTAGTCAGAGCACTTGAACTAGATGCATAGACAACACCGTTAGCAGTGAATGATGTAAGTCCGGTCCCGCCGTAAGTTGTGCCGAGTGCATTTGTTAGGTTCAGCGTGTTCGCGGTGAGCGTCGTGCCGTTAAAGGTCAGGTTTGCCGAGTCGGTCTCAAGACCGCCCGTGGTGCTATACACCACCCGACCCGAAGTCAAGCCGGTGTTGGTGATGGAACTGAAAACCCCTGCGCCGGAAATATTGCTAATCTTTACAAAGTCAGAACCGTTCCAAGCAACCTGAGCCTTTTCACTCACACCTAGTGTGACACCTGTCGTGGGGCCGGTACCGCGAATCGTGACCGTGTACGTCCCTGACGTATTGATGATTGTGTAGATCTTGCTCGCAGCAGGAGCCGTGATGGTGATGTTGGCCGACGCGGGGGATGCGATGATAATCGCATATTGAGATGAAGTAGACCCAAGGCTTGACCCGGTGGTCTTAGTTAGCGTGGTGTCCCCGGTAACCGTCAAAGCGCCAGCAACTGCGGAGTCAAGATAGTTTGTCAGGTAGTTGTTGACAGTATCGCCCCAAGTACCAGACAGCTCCCCCGTAACAGGAAGCGCAAGTCCAAGCAGAGTGGTATACGAAGTTGCCATCTTGAATCCTTAAATGTCCTGCCAGTTAGGCGTCTGACCAGTAGAAATTGTAGCCCAATTTGCGGTCTGCGTTGTGCCTATTGTAGCCCAATTTGCGGTCTGCTGGTCATCAATCGGTTCCCACAAAAGTCTAGCGCTAAACACTACCGTTCCGGTAGACGCTTCAGTAACCGCGATATTAAACGTACCAATGTTAGACGGCTGATCTTGCCCTGCCGCAGCCTCAGTAACTGCAATATTAAACGTACCAATGTTGCCGGAGGACTCTAGCGCCGACGCTACCTCATTAATGAGGGCCGTCATGAACGTAGTCGGAACTAGGGCTTCTAGCCCAGACGCAATCTCAGAAACAGAAAGGTTAAAAGTAATACTAGGTGTTACGTTGTCTAACCCGGAAGCAGCCTCAGAAACAGAGTTGTTTGTGATTGTAAGTGAAAAGGCTGAATCGCTTCCAGCGGCTGATTCAGAAACGGAAATGCTAAAACTGCCAGTAGGAAAAACTTCGTCTAATCCAGAAGATAACTCTGAAACTAAAATATTAAAGTTTACAGTAGTGTCTATTTGGTCTTGGATAGAGCCTGTTTCATAAACACTAAGACTAAAATTAATTACATTAAATACCTCATCTAGCCCCGCGCCCGTCTCTAGTATATTAACAGTAAGTGTACCAATAACAGATTGCAAATCTAATCCAGACGCAACCTCATCAATTACACCGTTAAAATTAAAGCCGCCGGATACAGACTCAATTCCAGATGAATTTTCGTCAATCAAGCTAGTAAAAATAAACCCGCCAGATATCGAATCTACCCCGGATGCAGATTCAGAGATTAATCCTACTAATGTAACTGCGCCCGCAGAAAAAATCCAACCGTACGAACCAAGATTTGTTGAGTTTGCTCCTGCGTACCATGTATTAGAAACCGGAAACGCGCGGACGTTTGAAAGCGAAAGATAATCAGGCGCGGTAACTCTAAAAGAACTGTTTAATATTAAAGTCCCCGGAGATGCTGCGCTTGTACCTGTAATAGACAATACCCTACCCGACGCGCCCGTTCCAGTGAACTGACTTAGCGTTTGATAGGTTGAACCAAGGGCTATGGTTGCAGCTCCAGTCGCGCTATAAGTATTAGTAATGTCGTAGAACGTATTACTGTCATTAAGCGTTAACGAGCCAGCACCACCTTGGTTTAAAGTAGTTCCGGAGTAGGAGATTCCACCACCAGCGAAAGTTTTTGCAGAAGCACTGGTTAAGCTAATTGTGCCCGTGCCCGTAACGGTAAGGCCAGTAGACGTTGTGCAATCCCAAGCTGTTCCACTACCAGCAATAGTCCAAGTACCAGAACCTATTGCTATCGCTCTTGTAGAGGAATAAGAAGAAAGAAATGTAGAAGTTGAACCAGTAAGACTTACATTGTAGTTGTTTGCATTAAAAGTTCCGCTAGTAACAGTAAGAGCGCCAGTAGAGGATGTATAGCTTACTGCAAGGGCGTCTTGCAGTGTAACTGTTCCACCGGGGGAGTTAATAATTAATTTATTAGCAAAAGGTCTCCCTGCGCTTGTGATTGTTTGAGCCGTTCTTCCAACAAAAGTAATTGCCGAGGTACCGACATTAGTAACTCCAGCTCCATTAATCCAATTTCCTACACATGATATCCCTACAGAGAGTGATAATGTCATTGTATTACTTGTGCGGGCGGACATATCAATTGTCCCAATATACCAATTAGCACCACTGATTGCTATGCTTGCTCCTGAGTTTAAACCAGTTGACTGAAATACGGCAGTGTCTTGGGCAAGCGGGAAATTGTTTACCGCTGGAGTTCCTCCGCTTGATGTGGCCCATGCCGTAGAGTTCCAGCTTCCTCCTCCAGCAAGGTTCCAGTAAACCGTCTTTGGCGCATCAAACGTGATGCCGCTGTTTCCTTTTTCGTCACCAAGCCTTGTCCCGCTAATAGGCGCTGCCGCTCCGGTTATATTAATGTCGCCAAAATTAACATCTGTTCCAGAAAAAGCATTTACCGTTAAACTTATTGGAGTAGCAAATGTACCCGATCTAATAGCTGTACGGTATGTTGCGTTCGTCCCAGCGGAACATGTTAAAGTTCCATTAATGGTTTGATTGTCATTAAATAAAATTGATTTGTAACCTACAGAGCTTGGTGCAGAAGAAGTAAAATTGTTAAATGTGTTTGCTCCACTAACGGTTAATTGAGTGGCGCCCGAAAAAGAAAAATTATAAAAAGACTGGTTGTTTCCGTTAAAGGTCGCACTACTTCCACTAGATGTTATTGTTGATGTGCCTGCGTTAAAAGAAAAATTTGCTCTATTTGCTTCAGAAGTTCCAAAACCTATTGGCGTACTTCCAGATAGTGTAACAGTGCTTGAGCCAAGGTCAATTGATCTTTGGTTATTGTATGGCGAGTTTAAAGAGGCGGAGGTTACGCTATAGCCACCGGAACTAAAACCGCCCACTACAATATTAATGTTGTTTGTTGAATTATTAAAGGCAGAACCAAGCAACCAATTAGACCCTAAACCAAATATTTGTACGAGATTAGTTATAGTGACCCCATTTGTTGTTATTGTTTTCCCTGCCGTGTTTCCACAAAAATCAATATACCCCGTGCTTAAACCCCAACTTACGCCGGTTCCTGATATTACAAAGTTTCCGAAAATAGCAAGATTTGCTGACCCCGACAAGGAAAGAGTACCAGATGTTGGACCAGAAAATGTTAAAGCGCCACAACGTAACAGAGTGCCTGTACAAGTTACGGTATATGAGGTTGCGTTAGATGCTGAATTAAAAATAACCGTATCGACAGATGTTGGTACAGAAGCGTTACCTGCCCCACCAGACGTAGCAGACCAGTTCGTAGTGGTCGTTAAGTCCCACGTTCCAGAACCTCCGCGCCAGTACCGCGTTACAGGAGCCGGAGCAACGGTAAGAATAAAGTTAGTCCCGCCAGTAGAATTTGCTCCGGCGTAAAATTCAGGGGGGCTTGATGCCGATAAAGTTGTAGTTCCTAACGCTAAATAATCAACGCCAGATACCCGTGCGCCAATCAGAACAATAGTTGCGGTTCCGGTTACAGTAACTACGTTACCTGCCGTGCCAGTCACGGTCCACGCGCCAAATGTTGGGGATGTTGTACCTAAAGCAATTGTATGTGCGACTGTTTTAGTGGACGCAAGCTCTGAGAATACGTTGTTGCCGCTCATTGCAAGTGTGGATATGCCCGTTGTTCCACCAATTGTTAATTTGTTATATACGGCTGCATTACCCGCAAAAGTTCTTGCTGTTGTGCTTGTATTGGATAAAACAATGTCGGCTGTATTTTTATATAATGTGCCCAACATTGACCAAACGGTTCCTGTTCCTGATAGCGTCCATGTACCGGAACCCATCTTTGTAATTGAACCAGCAACACTGCTAAAAGAGCTGGTAGTTACGTTATAGCTAACTGCATCAAATGTACCAGTATTAAGAGTAAGCGTACTAGAAGTTGTTAGCGCATCGGCAAGCTGAACGGTCGAGCCAATAGACGCCAAACTAATAGGCGCAGCAAAAGAAGTGCCTCCACTTGTTATGGTTTGAACACTTCTGCCGACAAAAGAAATTGAAGATGCACCAGAAATAGTTGCGCCAGATCCGTTGGTCCAATTTCCATAAACATTAATAATGTTTGAAACACTCAAAGTCATTGCACTTGTTCGTGCGGACAGATTAACCGTGCCAACGCTCCATACGGCATCAACCGTGACTGTTCCAGCGCTGCCCGTGTCATCAAACACCGCAGTGTCTTGGGCTAACGGAAATTGATTAATGTCTGGTGTGCCACCCGAGCTAGGACACCATCCAGTGGCGCTCCAGTTTTGTGAACCCGCTAGATTCCAGTAAACCGTCTTTAAAAAAGGAAATGTAATACCTGAATTTCCTCCGCGATCTCCAGCACGAGTCGGCGAAGAACCAGCAGCGGCACCTGCAATAGTAATATCTCTAAAGTCGCAGTCAGTCGCAGAAAGGCTATTGACGGTTAGTGTGCGAGTTGTTCCAAGGGTGTCGGACTGAAGAGAAACGCGGCGTATTGGAGAAGCACCCGCACAAGTTAATGTGCTATTTATTGTTTGATCTGCGGAAAATGCAAAAGCGTATATACCAGAAGATGCGCCAGCAGTAAGCGTCAAATTATTAAACGTGTTGGAACCAGCGGTTGATACGGTACCGCTACTAAGACCAATTGCAGAAACATTGTAAAAAGTTTGTCCGCCACCGTTAAAAGTATTTCCAGTTGTACTACTGCAAGTAATCTGCGATGTTCCAGCGTTAAATGTTAGATTTGTTGGAGTAGTAAAAATAACAGGTGTAGTGCTGCTTACTGTTACCGTGCTTGCGCCTAAATTAATTGCGCGGACGTTGGAATTGCTAGAAGACAAAACCCCTGCGGTAATAGCGTAATTATTTGTTGTAAACGTGCCGTTTGTAATGGTAAGAGTGTTAGATCCAATGTTTAACGCATCAGCAAGCTGTACTGTGCCGCCGTACGAGCTAACGATAATTGGACAGCTAAACGATTTTCCGGCGCTTGTTATAGTTTGTGTGTTGCGCCCACCAAAAGTTATGGCTGATGCTCCAGATATAGTCGTTCCAGAGCCGTTTGTCCAGTCTCCATAAACTGTAAATGTTGATCCAATACTAAGTGTCATGGCATTTGTCCTGCCAGACATATTAATACCAGAAATAGCAGCAAATAAGCTATCAACTGTTACCGTAGCACTTGTGTTTAACCCCGTATTAACAATAGTTGCGGTGTCTTGCGGAAGAGGAAAATTATCCGTATTTACGGCTCCTCCAGCACTTGCTGCCCAGTTGTTCCCAGACCAACTTCCGCCTGCGGTTGTGGCCCAATATACAGTTTTAGGAGAACTAAACGTAATTCCGCTAGTACCTTGACGATTTCCAAGTCTAGTTCCAGAAATAGGTGAGGAACTGCCGATAACGTAAACATCAGAAAAATCGCAGTCTGAAATGCTTACCGCACCGTTAATAGAAAAATCTATGGCAATACCAGTAGTATTACCACGAAAAACAATTCTATTATTCCCAGCCGTTCCGGTTGTTGTTAGCGCGTTTGTTGTTAATTTTGCAATAAGCGCAATTGTAAGAACACCTGCACCGGAACTTGGTGTAATTGTTATTGAGTTAACGGTTTGGGCGGTATCTACCGTAGCAGTAAACTTACCGCCGGAGTTTGCATCAAATATAACGTCGTCCACAGAAGTGGGTACGGATGCGCCAGACGCCCCTCCAGAAGACGTAGACCATTTTGTGGTGTTAGACCAGCTGCCACCACCACCTACCCAATACCGATTTGCCACGCTTTACTCCGGAGGAGTTTCTTGCGGAGGAGGATTAACTATGGCAAGCCAGTTATTTAGACGCTGCTGTTTCATCGCCTCAATCTCAGCGTCTGATGGGATGGTGTCATCGTAAAAGTGAAGGGCGTCTCGAAAGACGCCGTGAGGCGTGTCAAATTCAAAATCGATTTTCATGGGATTAGGTCGCAGTCAAGCTGAAGGTGTAGGTTACGTTAAGCGTATCGCCGCTAACAACGGTACGGTCGCCGCCAGTGAAGTCAGAACCAGAAAACAAAGTCCCTGTCGTGCCAGATTTTGCGCTGCCGCTAGTTAAGAAAGCACCAGCAATAACAGCCGAAGTAGAACTAATTGCCGTCGAAGCTACGGTTTGTGATGGAGAAACTGTCCAAGTAGAACCACTTCCCGAAACAATATAAGTACCAGCCGTCACTCCAGTACCCGTAATAATCTGCCCCGGAGTTACTCCCCCAGTGACCAAAGTACCAATCGTCAACGTGGTTCCAGAAATAGAAGAACCCGTTGAGGTAAACGCAGCCGCAGAGCTAATGCTGAACACAGCAGGGGATGCGTTGGTGACTACTGAAGGATTTGCGTTGGTGGCCGCAGTAAAAGAAGGAGAAACGCGAGTTGATTGACTGTAACCAATAAACTCATTCCATCCGGCGTGGCTTGACATTGTGTCAGCGGCGGCAAAAGTAGTTGTAGTACCCGCATTACCAACAAGCCCAAGATACCAGCCTGCGTTAAGAATTTGCGTTGTACCAGTTAAAGCCACGCCAGCCATATACTGGATACCCGTATTGACAACTAGGTTAGAGTTGCCCTCTTCCCACTTTAGATCGCCGTTCTCATCGTAACAAAGAACGTGAAAACGGCCAGAAGCAAACATCTTTTCCATGATTATGCGATCCTAATAATTGCAGTTGTGTTGGTGATAGCGGGAAACTGTACAGTAAACGTGTTAGTCGAAGTCTTATCAGAACCAAAATCTAGTACACAAATAGCAGGATTGGTAGCGCCGTTCGCTAGATAAATTAAAGCTCCGCGCGCAGTAACCGCAGTAGACCAGACGGCGTTATTGAATGACCAGTACGCCACCGTGCCGGTAGCACCAACAGTAGGGACTTGGTTAACAACAAGGACTTGCCCCCCAGCGGTGTACCCCGAGGCAGAAACCTCGCCAACTGATGTATATCCGGTTGTGGTCGCATCTAGCGTAGCCGCGTTTGTATACAACGCAATCTTAAAAACCTGCGTCGTACCCGTATTGAAATTGAACGTCCCACTAGGAAGCCCAGTCTTAAACGTGTTAGTAGTCCAATTACCCGTGAATGCCATCAGGTCACCTTCTGACGATACTGACCAGAACGGTAAGCATCTTGACGCTCAAGTCCGTCACCCAACCGTTTAGCGAGAGCAAGCGCTTCTTTGTACTTGCCATCATACAAAGCCATCATGTCCTGCTCACCTTTCATGAAAGTGTAGGCTTCAACAAGCGTACCGTACAACAGCACCGTATCAAAGTTATCGCCCAACCAAGTATTAACCGCAGTAACAATCGACGTTGGGTAGTAGAAGTAATGCAGCTCTACGTTGTATATGGCGTCTGGAGTAGGCCCCAGAATAAAAGTCAGCTCGGCTTCGTTTGTAGACTGTGGGCCAAATAGCGCGTAATACTTTGGCGTTGCCGTATCCGTTGGCTGTGGGTAGGCTTCGCGGATAAAGTTAACGTCTTTGTTCAACAAGTACGAATACTCACCACCTGTTGTGTACACCGCCATCGAGTACACAGACAAAAAGTCACCGGGGCAAGCAAGGTACTTATTCCCCGTTGCCGTCACCCCAGTCACGTTTTTACGTAGCGAAGGAAACTGGATCGTGTTGTAAATGCGCTGTTCCGCCTGCTCAATGAACGTATTCATGTCCGCAGTCGGGAACGTGTTCTCCGTATAATCAGAGACCGCAGTTACAAGCTGAGTGTAGTTCACGCCATCGGCCCCCGAGCCATCGTGCCTTTAGTAGCACATCCAGTACCACGGATTTTGATGCCGGTGGTTTTTACTTCCGGGTATGGCTTGGAGCGGAACTCGCCAGTACTCATGGCGACATCTTCTGGCTTGATGCGGTTGCCCGCGCCGTATCCGTCATTGCCCAGATCAACGCCGGCTTTGCCCGTCATATCGTGGGGTTCTGCGTAGACTTCGGCTGGGCCAACTTCTTTGCCGCCTTGTTTCATGCTGAACTTAGCCATCATTTGCTACCTTGGTTCATTGCACGCGACAGGTTCTTACCGTACTTCATGCGGTCTTCCGAGGTTGGGCCGCCAGCTTTCATCTTCTTAGCGCCCTTGTGCATACGGGCCTCATGGCCCCTAACTTCTTTCTTGGCTTCGACATCTGCGATAGCCTTTACCATCTTCCTATCCATGATGACTCCTATGTCGTCACAACCGTAACTGTACCCAATTCCACCCGCAAAACCAAGTTATTTGGAGTAAGCACCGTATCAAAACTACTAGCGCCGCCAACCGGATTCCAACCCCACTGAATAACTCTACTCCCTCCGCCCGCGTACCCGTCCGTCAATAGGCCGGCCACTTGGTAACTGTTGTCCTTACGAGGATCGCGCACCCCTTGCGGGTCGTCCACTGGGTACATGCCAAGCTGCAACTGCGGCTGATCTGGATCCCAACAACTAGGGCAAACCAACAGGTTGTACGTCTTAGTCTTGATTACTTCCTTCTTCAGCAAACTCAGCTTGTACTGAAATCCGCACCTGTCGCATATGGCAATCGAGTTCTTGCCAGACGAAAACCTGTTGCCCATTTACGGACCATACCCAATAAACATCTGGCGCGGCACCAAGCGCAAAGAAGCTTTCTCATGGTCTTCTTGTGCAGCCAACTCCCAAGCCTCATCGTACTGCATCTTCAACACTTCAAGCCGGTTCATACCATCCGGCACTTTCAAAGCGACGTAGTACGCCAGCCCAGCGGCCATGCAAGGAATAAACCGGAAAGGCACATCCATGACGTTGACACCACCGCCCGCATCCTGCGTGCGACGCATACGCCAATAAACAAACTGATACGTTGTGGTGTTGTCTGGCGTAGGCCAGACCGTGATTGCAGGAACCTGTTGCCAATAGACCGTAGCGCCCGCCGTGTGCGATGCCGCCGTTGTGTTTTGCTGTGCGCGGAAGCAGTTGTACAGCGTGTTGCCAGTGATGTATCCGTAGTTGATGATCTCGGAGTCGATCTTCACAAACCCAGCAGCGGGTAGGTTGGCCGCTGAACTCACCGTAATTGTGGTGTCTGTGCTGCTGATTGATGTGCTGAGCGTGGCGGATACTGGGGAAGTCTGTGCGTTATAGCGCTGCACCCAAACCTGAATGGGACGACCTTGAGATAGTTTGTTCGGCAGCGTGGCGTACGTTGACACGCTGATGCGGGTGATGGTCAGGTCAGATTGATTCGATGTGCTGTTTGCGTTTGTGCGGATTACGTGTTCGAGTAGGTCAACGGTGTCGTTGGGCAGCGGGTATGTATTCTGACCCTGCACGAGATTGATAGTGCCCTGCTCAATCGTCCACATGTTGATGCCGCGATTGGCCCAGTCTGCAAACATAAGGTTGAGCGACCGCCTAGCCGTGCGCAAATCATAACCAGAGCGCAGCTCCGAGCCAGCACGCTCGAACGCCTCCTCGACCAGCTCAGAAAGGTCGAGATTGAATGTGGTCTGGCCGGAAGTATTTGCCATGATTAGCTACGATACATGCCGTAGTTAGTGGGGTTTTGCTGCGGCTGACCGATTGGCGTATACCCATTTGGGTATTGATTCTGCGTGTTGTTAGATAGCAAACTTGGTAACCCGGGCTGCTGCGGCGTGCCGCCAACAGACACACTTTGTGGCTGCATACGAGGATCAAATGCGGGTTGCTGCATAGGCCCGGGGTTATTCATGCGCGGTCCGTTAGGGGTTTGTTGTGGGCCAAACGGATTTTGAAACTGCGGGGTAGAACTGGTCATGCCGCCGTCGGCATACCCAAAAATATTAAATGTTTCACCCGGATTAAGCTTTGCTAGCTCAGAAGAAAGCTGGCTTGACGACATCCCCATTGGGTCAATTCCGCGAGTACGCAAAAAGTTCTGCGCTATATCTAGGCCCACAGTGTTTGCGGGTTGTGTAGTAGTGGTTGGCGTGGTCGGAGCGGTCGGGGTAGTAGTAAACGGGTTTTGAAATGCTGGCACAGCCCCCATGCTTGGGGCGACGGGCTGAAACGGTGTGGGTGTGGTGGTGCGTGCCGCGTTTGCGTAAAAAACTGCCGGCGCTCCGTAAGTTGCCCCTTTTTGACTGAGATTTAACGGAGCTGATGCTTGTTGCCCAAACTGTGTGGGTTGATTAAACGACATCCCCGGAGTCATGAAGGACTTAGGAACAAATTTTGGTGTATTGGCTGCGACAGAACTTGGCTGCGACATGATTGGCCCAACAAACGATGGGCCGTAATTTGATGCCGTACTTGCTGGGGTTGAGGAAAGACTGCCCGTTACGTTAACTGATACTTGCGGCTGATAGTACTGAAGCATCTCAGCCATGGCCGCATTGTTTAGCCCGGTTGTAGAAATGCCGTAGCTTTTAAGCAGTGCAGCCGCGTTATCAGCGGTTAAATTTTGTACGACTGGTTTTGCTGTTGTGCTACCAAGTGGGGGTGTTGTGCCGGTGGTTGCGCCGGTGGTTGCGCCAGTAGCTGGGCTGGTTGTTGCGCCAGTAGCTGGGCTGGTTGTTGCGCCGGGGGTTGCGCCGGGGGTTGGGCCTATTGTTGGGCCTATTGTTGAACCGGCGGGCGGGGCCGCAGTCAAACTTGGCGTAAACCCCACTATACTAAGATTTGCTGCGTCGTCTGGGTAAATCTTGGCTAACGCGCTAACCAAATCAGCCGCATTCATGCCGGTAGTGTTAACACCCGCATTTTTAAGCACGTTTAGTACAACATCCGCGCCAACTGCATTTGTTGCCATTTGTTTAGCCCGTTTGGTTTATCTGAACTTAGCCGTTTTCTTAGCGATTGCTTTTGGCTGCGCTACGAATTGTTTACCTGCCGCTTTGCCTGCGCGCTTGGCTTTGGTCGTTGCGGCGTACTCAGCGGGGCTAATGCTGTTGATTGCTTTCTCGGGCAAATAACGCTCCCCCGTCTTGGATGACGGTTTACCAGACTTAGTGCGCCACTTCTGGTCGCCCCAGTCTTTAAGGGATTGCTGCGGAGGCTTCAATCTCGATACCCGCCGCCTGCGGCTTTATATTTCTTAGCGACAAGCTGCGCTTTTCTCGCGGACCAAAGCCCTGCGCCCGTGCCTTGCGTTGCTGCTGCCTTTACCTGAGACACAATCCGTTTACGCAGACTTGGTTTGGTGTAGTTACCAGCTTCGTTCACGTGGCCGCCTTTGGCGTACTGCAAAAAATCAGTGTTGTCGCGGCGAGCCTTGACCTTTGGCTTGGGCATCTTGCTGGGGTTGATATCCCCCATACCGCGACTAGCTCTCATTTCTTACCCGACATCCCGCCGCCGCACAGCTTCTGCACTTTGTCTTTTTCCATCATGTGCCCAGCAGCATGTTGTTTGCACAGATCCATGTGGTGGGTGTGCCCGCCAGCCGTGTACTGCTTAACATGATCGACAATGTGCGTGTGCGTAGCAGGGCCGGGTTCTTTTTTAAATTCAGGCTGTTTCATACAAATCGTCCTTTAGTTTTGCCACGTTGTGCGCAGCCGTCTGCGCGGGAAGAAGCTGAAGATACTGAACCGCCCTTTTTAAACCCGAGTTTGTCTTTAATAAATTTGCGAACGCCTTCGCGGTTAGCGGCGCGTTCTTCTTTGTTTGGGCGGCCTAAATACTTTTCTGCAAAAGAGGGTTCTTCTGGGGTTTCTTCGCGAGCCGGCAAACTAGCGTACCCTTCACGCAAAGCTGCGGCCATATCTGGGGACTGCATTCCGGCAGAGGCGACCATCCCGGTGTCACGTGCGGCACGTTTATTACCGAAGCGCTCGGCAGCGGCAGCGCTTTCTGCCGCAGTCATTTTTTCACCAAGCTCGGTGTCTTTACCTTCGCGCCCGGTCTTATATTCTGGAGCGCCGCCGCCTCGACGGGTCAGCCCGCGCTTAGCGTTAAGGTAGTCCCGAAGATTGGTGTAGTCCGAAGCTTCCAGTTCGGCTTTGCTGACGGTTGGTGCTTTAGCCATGATTACACCGTCCGTCCTTTCATTGTGGGCATCATCCCTTTGGTCTTACCTTTTTTAGCAACACCATCCGCACGGGCGGAAGCAGAACCGCCCTTCTTCATACCCATCATCTCCGCTTTCTCGTGTTTCATCATGGCGGCAGGAGCCCCCTTCTTTTTCATGAAGGCTACTTCTTTGCCAACCATTGCTTTGGACTCAGCCATGTCACCACCTTTTGAAAATTTGCGGCCCTTATCTGCCGCTGAGAAGTCCTTGCCCACGGACTGGGGGACGCCAACTTTCTTGGCAAAGGCGGGGCTGTGGGCTACAGCCTCCATGAAATTATGCTGGGATTTTGAACGACTAGGCATGTTTTTCCATCAACCTGTCAATCTTACCTTCAAGCCTATCTAACCTGTCCATAACACGGTTGATGTCGGCGTGGACTTCGGCTTTGGTAACGTACTCTCGGGCGACTTCTTCGCGGGTTTTGTTAACCAACACTTGAAGGCGTTGTATCTCGTCGTAAACGCTCTTGAGAAAAAACCCAATCACGCTCACGCCAACCGAAAGAACAGCGTTCCAAATAGTGTGTTCCATCTCAGCAGTTCCACTTGCGCAAAGATTTGTTAATCCGGGAATCTGGGTCGTTGGCTGTTTTGGATGAGGTAAGCTTCGATTTCATGCCGCTCATTCGCGCACAAAAGCTCTTCCTTCTCCCGGCGTCTTCTTTCGTTTTTGGACTCGGGGCGGGGGGCTTTAGATTCATCCCCTGTGATTTCGCCGACGCTCGACCCTTCGCGTTCAGGCCCCCCTTGGGGTCTTTTCCTTCCGCTCTTTGCCATGCAGGTGACTTAGCCATAAAACACCGTCACACTAGCAAGGCCAGTGATTGAAGCGTAAATGTTAGTGGCACAAAGAACACCCTCACCCGGAATTAACAAGTAAAACGAGTTGGGGTTTGAGTTAGATGGGATGTCCAACTCAACCACGTTTGCACCACCAGAACCGCCATCGCGCAAAACAAGGGTGCCAGCCGTGCTGGCTGTCGCACAAAGAGCAATCCCTTTAATACGCGCCCGTCCAGCAAACACCGAACCCGAAGAATTCAGGTGGGTGCTTTTTACATCAGTTTGCTGCATCGCAGCCCCCTACTTAGTTCTGGGACGGTGCTTGTACTTGCGAGCCGTCCGAGTTAGCCACCGAGTAAATGATGGTGTACTGAACCGTGCCGGCAGTTACCGCAGCCACTGTGGGGGTCATTGTAGCGATGATCTTCACATCCGTTGAACCAATCCCGATACCGTTAGGCGAGGCGGTTGAGGTCGCGCCACACCAGTTACCGAGTTTAGCCGAGGCGTTGGAAACAGCCGCACGGCCTTGCGAAGTGACATCCGTAGAGGCCCAATACAAAGCTGCCGTGGTGCCATCGCCAATCGCGACGTTAGCTGCGGTCGAACCCGTAAAGGCAACCAGCGTATCAATGTGGATGAAGTGGATCTGAGCGCCAGCAGGCAATACGCAGATCGTGTCAGTGGTGGCCGAAGCCGCCTGACCTGTGTAGTCTTTCTTAAATGTTTGCGAAACTAGCGTTGCGCCAGTATTGCGGATGTTGCCTACGGTCGTGCCGGTAGTGTACTTGATGGTACCGAGCAGCCAAGGACCAAGGTGCGTAGCGAAACCCATGATAATTTCCTCAAATCAAAACTTGCTATCTCTTGAGGAGAGTCTGCCTAGTCAGTTAGCAAGTCGGGTGGTCTAGGTATGTGCCTTTATATCACGTGCGTTTGTGGAATGCAAGCGCTTCGCGGCCCGTGCTGCCAACATCTTTTCTTTCCATACCGGGTCCGCCCATAGCGCCTTTGCAGCGGCAGCTTTGGCGGCTTTGACTTCGGCGCGATTCGCAATCTCTTGGTTATTTGCGGTCTGTTTGGCGGCGTAGTCAGGATCGCTCCACTGGGCTTTTGCTTGGGCGCGCGTCTTGGCTTTGGATGCGTCAGTATTACGCGCCCGCCTTATTCCCTCTTCCCGCTTTGCCCGTGTCTCCGGGTTAGTCCATGCTTCTGCGCTATTTGCCGATTTCATAGCGCGGGCTTCTGGCGTGGACTGCACGGCTTTTTGGGCGGCAACTACTTTGGCGCGGTACTCGGGATTTGCCCAGTTTTTAAGTGAGTTGTATTTATCAACTTCCTTGTTTTCGGGCGTTTTTACGGACCCGCTTACACCTTCGCCACCATCAGTGCGGTTAAATAGCGTACCTGTGCCGAGGTCTCTACGCCCGTACAGCGCTATCAGTTCTACTTCTTTTGCGAAGGCCGCATCTTCATCTTCCGTCTCAAACACACGGTCGCAAACCGCAACCAATTCCCGCCGTTTGAGGTGGGCAATAAAGTCTTGGAAGGGTTTGTTGTGTGACCCACGGGACCAATGGGAGATATCTCGGTCCCCTGTGCCTTTCCCAACATATACCGGCTGGTTGTTTTTTGAGGGTCGCGGGTCGCGGTAAACGTATACGTAGAACATGGAGGGCTCCTGTAATTGGAGCCTTCAGTATACACGATGGATGGAGAAATGCAAATATTTTCGTACGTTTACGAAAACTGCCAGTGTTTGATACGAGTTTAGTTTTGACACAGGTAAAAGAAAAGGGCCGCTTTCGCGGCCCCCAATCTAGCTAAGTGCTTGATTTATCAGCTAGAACCGGGCGAACCGAAGATCCCAAGTGGGTCGCTCCAACCGAACGAATAACGCTCACGCGCCTTGTAACGTACGTTACCGGTATCGAAATCACCGTCCATTGAGTTCGTCAACGGCGTACGCTCGAAGTGCTTCAGACCATTTGGAACGTCGGTGGTCAAATACCAGCCGTTTGCGTCGGTCAAGAAGTGGTTAACGGTGTAACCCTCGGGGATTGCGCCGTTGTTCTTCAGAGCGTTGATGTCGTTGTCGGTAGTACCAACACGGAGGCTGGTTTCCAACAGACGGGTAGCAACGAACATCAGAGCCGGTGGGATGATCAGCTTGCGTGGCTTTGCTGCAATCAGCAGGCCGCGCTCATCCGTCCATGCAGCGATTTGAATGACCGCGTTCTCCAACGAAGTCTCATTCAAGTCAGCAGCCGTGGAAGGCGTGTTGCTGTTCGTGCCACCAGAAACCAACGGGTGCGCCGTGTTAAACAACGAGACACCATCACCACCGGGGTAGGAAGCGTTGAAGCCATTGTTGATAACCGAAGCGGCTTTCACCTGTTTGGTGAAAGCCATGGCGCGAGCCAGAGCCTTGGTGTAACGAGCAGACAAGCTGTCGTACAGGTTGTCCTCAATCGCCTCTTCGGTGATTGAGAAACCAAGCGCAATGGTTTCGTGGTTGTAGCGAGCGGTGAAGGCTTCCTGCGCATTGTCATACGCAATTGCCTGACCTTCGTTCTTGACTGGAGCAGCGGAGAAACCAGACAGCTTGGTCTCTTCCTCAAAGCTACGCTCTGATTTCTCAGATTCGTAGATCTCTTTGTGCTCTTCGCCATAACGGGCGTACTCCAAACCAAACAGAGCGTTAAGCCCCGGCAGGAGTTCTTTTAGTAGTTGGGCGCGTGAAATAGCCATTATTTACTCCTTAGACACCAGTGGTGTTGTTCATGGAATGGAAGTTTCCGTTCCACGTTACCAAGACTTCCGGGAACCCGATAAACGAGCAGGTCGTACCCGAAGCAACAGTGATAGCACTGCTGACCGTGAGAGTCGCGCCGTTTACGTTGGTAACCGTGATGTAGTTACCTTGGGCCGCACCAGTACCTGCGGCGACAACCTGCATACCTGCAAGAATTGCCGAGTTAGAAGCAGCCAACGTGAGGGTGGTGGATGAACCCGAAGTCGATGCAACAGCCGAAACCACTACAGCGCTATCTGGAACAACACCAACAACACGCCACGGAGCAGCGGTGGTAACACGTGTGTTACCCGTACCGTTGGAAACCACACCGCCGGTCAGTGCGAGGTACGAGTTACCGTTGACCGTGGAGCCGCTGTTACCCGTCAGGGTGTACATGTTAGTACCAACAAACGCAGGGTTAACATAACCAATGGTCGTGTTAGCTGTGTTTGCCAACGAAGTCCCCTGACCCGTTACAGCGGCTTTAAACACCGTGCGAGGATCATCAACAACGTAAGCAAGCGCGTTGTTAGAAACCGTGCTTGCAGGCCAGTACTGGCTCTGAATGGTTTGCGACAGGCTATTCACATACTGGCAACCCAAAAACACGCCAATCGTTCCAGCAATTGCTGACGTAGGACTGGATGCGGCGCTGTAGTTGTCAATAACAATAGTGCCATTGGAAAGCTTAACGGTGTCGCCGTTAAACAGGTTGGTTGAATATCCAGTGGCAATTGGGTACATACGGGTAGAACCCGCGTACACCAACCCACCGAACTCGTTTACGGGTTTTAACCCGTAGGGAGAACTAATAACAGGATAAGCCATTTAAAACTCCATTATTTAATACCAGAACCAAATCCGCCGCGACTGACAGTTGATTTACGATCTGCAAACAGCGGCATACGGGGGTCATTGTTACGCATGAAGTTGTTGTCCACAGACTCCATTTGTTTTTGCGCCTGATCGTTGTAGTAATCCGCCATGGATTGCGCTTTTTCAATGGAGATCTTGCAAAGCAAAAGTCCACCAATTTCGACGTTGCCGTCGGCGTTTCCTTCAATCATCAGTTCGGGATGGTCTTTCGCTTTTACCGGAACCCAACCCATCCTAAATTTGCCCGACACGTTTGTTGGGGAAGATTGCCCCAGTACGTGCGTTGCAACCCACCGGAAGGCATAGCCTGCTTCGGGGGTAGGATCTGGCAAAGAACTCGGCGGTACGTAGACAGCCCGAGCGGTTTTTTCGCGTGACGCCAAGTCACGGGGGGTACGAGCGTTATTTTCAGCCATTTGCATTCTCCAATTTAACCAGTTGATCAGCGTATTGTTTTGGGGTTAAGCCAAACTTCTTAGCCAACGCAACTTGCGTGTTAGTTAGCTTGACTTGTCTTGTGCCTGACGAGCGTGTCGCAGGCGCAACAACTGCCGATTGTCTCTTGGAGGTAGACCCCCCAAACAAGTCAGGGAAAGTCTTGTGCAGGCGTGAATCTATTGCCTGAAAGTACTCGTCGCTTCGCGGGTCGGTGCCCGTACTGACTAGCTTTTGATGCAGCCCTAGTGCGTAGCTGGTAACTTCCTCGTACCCCGGTGCTCCGAACCACTGGTTTTTTGCCTGCCAGCGCAGTGTCTTTTCGTCCGGTTGAACCGCTTGGGGAACGGGTTGCTGTATTTGTACAGCATCTGAAGTTGTTTGTAAAGGGGTCGGGCGGAAATTCTTGATTGACTCCAGCTTTAGCTTAGCTTCGGTCAACGCTTCCTGCGCCGCGATTATAGCATCGGTATCAAACGCCTCTTGCGCTTCCTTGTATTGGCGACGCACAGCGGCCAGTTCTGCTTCAGCCGCAGCCTTGGCAGTCTCGACATATTGTACCGTACCGTTATCAACATACTGTTTAAGATTTTTGTTTTCTTCCAACAGTTGTTGCGCAAACCGCTCAAGCTCTTGCTTCTCCCGAAGCGTAGCCTCTTTGGCACGGCGCTCGTCATGGCGTGCGTGTGTCAGCTCTTTAATGCGGCCTTTAACCTTGTCCGAGTACGACTCGATCTCGTCGTCGGTTGGGTCTTCAACTTCCCGGTCTAGCGGCTTGCGCCCCCGGTCTTGTTCGGGCGTATCGTCAATGATTTCAACTTCGATGTCTTCGTCGTTTGGTTTGATGGCTTGGACGCCACCGACCTCATCGGGGAACTTGTAATCTTCCATATATCACCTCATTAAGCGCGGCTAATGCCACGGGGATCTTCAACAACGGCTTCAACCTGATCGTCATTGATCAAGCGGAATTCGCGGTCAAAGAGTTTCAATCGCGTGCCCGAGTAGGCACGTACCAGAACAAAGTCGCCCTCTTTACACCAAGCACCGTAAGGAAACTTTACCTTGTCCTTGTATGCGTCAGGGCCGATCTTCACTACAAAAAGCACCGTTGATGCGTGCTCTTCCTGTTTCATAAACGCACCGGGCTTAACAATGTCAGTCCCCTCAAACGTGTCGTCCATTTCAGGAATAGCGCAAAGAATCTTCCACCCAGTTGGCGTTGGAACTGTCTTTGCTTTTTGCTCAGGCGTAAGTTCTTCAGTCATTGGCTTCGTCCACACTTTTAGCAAGGTCGATAATGTAACGCTCTGCGATGGCTAGACCTTGAATAACACCACAGAGTTTTCGATACTCCTCAAACGACTGACACACGCCGTTAGCCAAATCATCAGCGTAGTTGTTCAAATCGTCGCGGATCTTTTCGCGCAATACGCGCGCAAATTCGTGAATCATTCTTTAGCCTCCGGCTTTCGTTGAGTGGCTCGGGATTGCGCTTGGGCCTGCACTGCTTGCACCGTTGTCTGCGCTCTATGCTTGGCGATGTCTGCGCCGATACGTAGCCCCTCAATCTCGTGCTGAGCTTCCTGTTTGGTTTTGCTTTCTTGTATCTGCGCGCCAATCTTCATACCGGCAAGCTCTTTATCGCCCGCCATTTTCTCCCTATCCAGCTCAAGCCGAGCTTGGTCTAGCGCCGTTCTGCCTGCCTGTGCTTGGGCCTGAGCCTGCGCTGCTTGAGCCTGCGCTGCCGCCTGCTGCATTTTTAGCTGCATGTCTTGTTGTTTTATCTGTGCATCGAGCTGCACTTTCTGCGCGTCAAGCTGGATCCGCGCTTGGGACTCCTGCTGGCGCATCTGCAACTCTTGATGTTTAAGTTGGAGTTCTTGCTGCTGCATCTGTATTAGCGGATCTTGGGCTTGCTGCTGCGCTTGCTGCTGCGCCTGCTGAGTCTTGTTCTGCTGAACAACTTGATTCGATGCCTGCGCAATTAGTGTGGCTAGCGCGTACTCGGCTTCGGGCGGTAGATCTTCGTCGTATTTTGGCAACGCCGCGCCAAGCTGCTGCTCCACTTGATAGCGGTACAAGAACCCGGCATGCTCTGCAATATGCTCCATCAGCGCGGCGGAAATCTGCTGTGCTTTCGGGTTCTGTCCGAGCGCCTGCGCAATCGTGGGATCTTGAATCATCGCCATGTGAACCTGCATGTGCGACTTGTGGTCTTGGTAGAAGAACGCCTTGACCGGCTCACCCTTCATCAGGTTCATGTTCTCCGTTACCGGATCGCGCGGCTTCATGTCTTCTGGCAGCGGCACCAGCTTGTCTGCGTGCTTAACGCCCAAAATCTCCAGCATCTGCCTGTGCAACTGCGGCAGGTCGTAAATGTCCGGTGCCATCTGCGCCATCTGAATGACGGCTTGATACTGGACGACACGCTGGCTTAACGTAGCCGCGTTAGGGTCGCTTACCGGGATAATATCTACATGGTTGTAGTCAGACTTCTTCGCCTTGCGCGGCCCCTCTTCTGGGTCGTAGTCGTATTCGGCGTCTGTTTCGTCCCTAACAATCTGCGCCAACAAGCGCAGTTCTTGCTTGAAGCTGTAGTGCAGGCGCGCCTGCACCGCCGTCATTACCTTGAGCTGGCGCTCCAACAACGCGAGCGTGGTCCCTACTGGTGCTTGACTCGACATGTCACTAATCTGCATGTCAGCCGTGGCTGCGAACCTGCGCCCCTCTTCCACAATCGTGGACAGTAATTGGTAGAGCACGTTAGACGGCTCTTTATATGGAAGCGGGAGAATGTTGTCCCGCAAAGCGCCTGAACCAATATCTACATCGCGCCACTCGCCCGGAGCAATCGGGGTGTCGTCGCCCTTAATACGCAAGCCCCGGGACTTCAACCCACCGGGCAGATTAGATAGCGTCCCAGCGTCCACAAGCTGGCGCATGATGCTGGTGGCAGATTTGGCGAACCCACCGATCAGGTGGAACAGACCGAAGCCATACGCCCCAAACCCGGGGATGTAGTCGTACTTAACGAAGTGCTGGCGCTTTAAGCAGAACTCGTCGTCCTCTCTCCAGTTGCGCCGCACAGCCAACACATCGTTGGTGCCCTTAATAATAGTGATCACGTACGGGCGGGCGATGCCCGTATCTTCCCCGTCTTCGTCCTTGTCCTCAAGTCCGGCGATATCAAGATCGGCGTGGATCTCGTAAATAATATAGCGGTCGTCGTTGATGTCGCTAAAGCCGGTTTCCTTGTCTTTAGCCTTCTGGATCTCGGTCTGCTCGCGGGTGGGGTCTGGCAGATCAATATCGCGGTAGAACCCGGCTTGTTGCAGGCGAATAATCTCCTGCTCCGTTTTGCGCATCACGTGCGTGACCCGATAGCACGTATCCAGATCTGTGGCACCGTACGGCAGGATGATGTCCTCTGCTGGCACAAACATAGACACCGGGCGGTCTAGCGACGGGTCAAAGTACACCTTCTTGAATGCCGAGCCGGTTGCCGGTAAACTCCACAGCATGCGTTCGTGCTCGGGCCTAAACTCGCGCATAACTTCCGTAAGCTCGTAGTTCAGGTCATCCTCGACTCGCTTAGCGGCTTCTTTTTTCTCCGGCGTTTCTTTGCCCAAAATTTTGGTGCGCACCGGCCCTTGCGCTGGGAACGACTCGGTGATAGCCTCGGATTGGAACCGTACAACGGCTTCCGTAATCATGGGGTGGAACACGCCACAAGCGCCGTTCCACGGCTCCGTGCGCTCTTCATATTGAAGGCCGAGCAGCTTTAGCCCCTCTTTGTAGGACTTCTCCCAGTCCTTGCGCGAAGCGCGGTCATTATCCACAGCTTCAGCCAGCTCACCTGCCAGCATATCCAAGTCGCTTGGTTCAATATCATCCGCAAGATTGGCGTAAAAGTTGTCGGTCTCGTCATCTCGTATGAGGCTTATCTCTAACGGGCCGGCTTTGATGTTGACCGCTTCGGGGTCAATGATCTCAATCTCCAGCGGTTCTTCCTGCGCGGCCAGCGTGTCGATGCCTTGAGGAGCGCGATAGAGCGACTTGTCGATATTTGTTGCCATTGTTTACCTTAATAGTATGCAGCCGTGCGGCGGCGAAAGATTGACGGCTCGTCCCGTTCATCTGAATCCAACGCAATAAAACCGCCTTGGCGGTACCGTAACAGGGCTTGGGTGGTCGTGTCCACGTAATCGTCATTTTCCCCAACGGGAAATGCGGCAATCTCTTCAATCACTTCGCGCGCCCAGCGCGTATCGGGTGCCCAAACTTTTCCTGAATGAAATAAGTCACTTACGGCGTTCATGCGAACCATTTTGTCATTACCGCGACTAGGCGAAAATTCCTGAACGGGAATGCCCATAGCCCGTAACTCTTGGATAAGCGGAGCGCCCGCTGCCTTTTTCTCCACAATGAACGCATCTGGACTCCACTCCTTCCAGTGTTTGAACGCCGTCGCCTTTAATTCTGGGAACGCCATCCTATCCTTGAACGCATCAAGCAGAATTAGCTGCGGCGAGTTGTTCTCTTCTTCGTTATAGAAGACGCCCCATGTGGTGCACGCGGAATAGTCGGAGTTGTTCTTGGTTTCAAACGCGGTATCCCACGACTGGATAATGTACTCACAAGTGGGTGGGTCGTCGTTAGGCCAAATGCGCCAATGCTTGCGCGAAACAACCGCCGAAGTGTCAGCCGTGGGCTGCTGCATGTACTGCGCGTTCCAGAAACGCGGGTCCATATTGGCTTTTTTGCTTTTTAGCTGGTCGAGCGGCCACTGCTCGGGCCAAAGCGACTTCTCGTTTGGCGTATCCTCGTTCAGGATCGCCGGCAGCTCAACAATTTCCCATTGATCGGCGTCTGGGTTCTTGGTTTGGTAGTCGATCAGGCGTCCCGTCAGGTCAATCAGCGACCAGCGAGTCATAATTACTATAATAGCGCCCCCCGGCATCAAGCGCTGTAGCGGCCCCTGCTGAAACCAGTTCCATGCCGTATCAAAAGCCAGCCTAGAGTTAGCGCGAACGTCCTGTTCTGAGTGTGGGTCGTCGATTACGAACAGATCCGCTCCGCGCCCCGCTAGCGCGCCTCCTACGCCTGCGGCGTAGTACTGGCCTCCCGCAGTAGTCGACCACTTCCCAGCGGCCTTCTGGTCCTCTGCCACGCCCGTTTGGGGGAAAACTTCCGCGTACTCCTCAGTGGAGATCAGATTTCGGATGCGGCGACCAAAATCTTCGGACAAACTCGCTGTGTGCGTGCCCATGATGATCTTCTTCTCGGGGTACTTGCCCAAGAAATACGCTGGAAACAGGTAAGACGAGAACTCGGACTTACCCATACGGGGCGCGATGTTGATAATCACGCGCTTTTTGTCCCCAGAAAGGACGGCCTCAAAGATTTTTGCTAGCTTTTTATGGTGGGCGCCCACCTTGAACCCCGGATATACGGCGGTTGCAAACCCCAGCATGGATGTTTTTGCTGCGCCCAAGCGCGCGCGGTGCTCACGGATCTGCAAATCCTCAAATAGCTCCATCTTGTCCTTGGTGGACATGTGGGGCAGCGCCCGCTGGAGCGCATGCAGCTCCGCTTTACTAAGCGTCGTGAAGCTGTTGGGATTCATTTATGTCAACAACATCGACAACCTGCATAAACCGATTGAGTTTTTCTTTAATGCGCGTCTCCAACTCGGAGTCGGTCATCTCGGTTTTCTTGATTTCAATCTTCTCAGTAAACAATCCCACCTCGGTTACCTTGCCGAGTAGCGCTAAAGCCTTTAGCCGAATGTTTGGGTTGTTGCTGGTCGTCTCTTCAAGGATCTTGGCCACCGTATAGCCGCGCAGCTCTTTAGCCTGCTGCACAAACTCCCAATCATAGGCCGTCAACATCCCAGTTAACTGGCGAACAGCTAACGGCGTCTTCAGTTCAACAAGCGCCTCCTTCTTTTTGTCGTCGTCAGTTACCGTAACCAGCGACTGGAACGCTTCGCGCGCACTGGAAGCCTCTAAGCCATCAACGATCTCTTCATCTGGCGTCACACCTAAGCGCTCCAACCAGTCTGCCGTGGCGTACTGCGCAGACAAAACTTGACTGGGTTCGGCCTTTTTGAGCGGCACGAAATCCCCCGGGTCGGTAACGTCGGGTTCAAAGTCAGCGATGTGATTGAGGATACCCATACTCTGGAGTTTAGCGTTAGACAAAAAGTTTAGCAAATTTTTATAGTAGTGGGATGGGGGCGCGTTTTGCTTTGGTAGGGGGGTGTGTTGTGTATGAGGTTTTACAAAGTGGGTGGAGCGGGTGAAGAACAGTGTTCGTGGCGGCGCGACCCACGCCATCGCACAGACGGGGGTGGGGGGTGGGTGGGGTCGGCAGAATCTGCCGGGTGAACGGACGGCGAGGGCGGAGCGGGCGGAGCGGGCGGAGCGGGCGGAGCGGGCGGATTGATGGCCGGCTGCGCCGGCATCGGGAACATGGCCGGCTGCGCCGGCGGATGGATTAGGTACACGGCAAAGATTGCCGCCCCATGAATTAATTGCCGGCAAGGTTTGCCGGTTGGTTGGTGTCAAACGCGGGTACTGACGTATTTATGCGGGTTTCCGGGTAGGTTCTGGCTGGCACGGCGATTGCATTAGATTGTGTGCGGCAAGTCTCGCCGTTGTTTTAACCGGAGTCTAACGAAATGAATAAGTCCGAATTGCGCGAAATTGTTTTCGTCATCCAGTACCACAAACTCGGCATGCGTGACACGGCGGCGAGGGCATTGTCCGCGCTAATCCGCGCGGCACGCACTAAACGATCATCCGCCGCATTGTGGGAATACGCGACGCTGCTGGGACTGGACAACCACCCGGACTTCATTGTCTGAAACGAACCCAAACGAACCCAAACGAACCTAAACGAACATCGGCGCGCTACGGCGCGCCACACTAACCCGGAGAATCGACCATGAACGAAATCAAGTATGCAATCCGCCGCGCGATCCGTCGCGCAGTTTCGCCCTATCGGGTTGTAATCATAGACGCGGACGGAGACCGCTACGTGCACCGTGCGCGGACGACGCGAGAGGCTCGCGGATGGCTAGGATGCTATCGGTCCGGCATCGGCATTATTTACACTCGGTCCGGCCGCATCGCCGCCGTTCGCATCGCATAAGGGGCCGGCCATGTCATCAATCAGTGACCCCAACAAAATCGCACTATTCAGATTGTGCACGCTGCGCACCGGATTAAGACTTGAAATCGCGGGCATGCGTCGCGCGGGTAAGTCGTCTTATTCCATCCTCAAAACCGAATATGGATATAGGGGAACCCGGGAAGCCGTCCTGGCCGCAGTGAAGGACGATATCGCCCAGGCATTTACCGCAATGGAGGCCGCCGAATGAATTACGAACCCCACACACTAGCGCGGTGGACACTGCCCGACAGCTACGGCGGCGAGCATTGGCCCGAATACTTTGTTTTTCTTGCGCAGAACCGCGACAGCGACGCGCTAGCGCGCTCTAACTTTATCTGCGGGTTAAAGGCCATTGGCGGCGAGTCTGAAACGGTTCACATTGTCCGAGAGCGCCACTGGGCAGTTGGTTGGGTCGAATGGATCGCAATCCACCAAGACGACGCGGCGGCGCTTGAAGCGGCGGATAGCGTAGCGGCGGCGCTTACGGATTACCCTGTGGTTTCCGACGATCATTGGTCCGAATTGGAATATACGGAAGCGGCGGACTATTGGGAGCGGATGCGCATCCGCGACCGCATCGATTGTTGCGCTCGCGCGGGTATATCTATTTTCGCCGCTCGCCGCGACTACCTGCCCCCGGATGACACGGGCGCTTTATTGGAATTGCTGAGGGATTGATCGCCGCCGCCCACTAGTGGGCGGCACACCATAGCGTCGGATAGTCCGGGGCTATGGTGTGCCGATGTTGGCATTTTTTGGGAGCGTAGAGCATGAGACTTAATTTTGAGCATACGGACACTTTCGGCGGAGAATCGAACTATTCGTGGGTCCGCCGCGATACTGTTGAAGCCCCCGACACCTTGTCGGATCGCGCCATTGTGCGCCGTGCGAAAGCTTGGGCCGGATTATCGGGCATCCGCTCGCGCGTTGAAAAATTTGGCGACATGATTGCCATTCATCCGCGCGGTATTTGTCACGTCGTTTTCATCACATTCGGAGAGTAAGCATGAGCAACTATAACGGCTGGACTAACTACGAAACGTGGCGCGTCAACTTAGAATTCTTCGATGGCTACCAAGGCGTCCTCGATCATGAGACCGCGCGCGAAATGGTCGAGGAGCACATCAACGAAACAACTAAAGAGGGCTTGTCGCGCGATTGGGCGCTCTCATTTGTCTCTAATGTCAACTGGCACGAAATCGCCGAGCACTACCAAGACGAAGAAGATGCTGAGGATGACGCGCAATGAGACTCCACCCTACCCATGCTCAGGCCGCTACCCTAGCGGCACAATTGCAACGCGACGACACCGAGTGGAGTTACCGGGTAGTCCGCGCGCCTACGGCGCGCATCGCCTACGTTATTGAGGTCCGCGACGAGAGAGGGGTGCACCTCGGGTATCTGTAACGCACCAGAGCCGGCCCCCGGGCCGGCGCATTCTCCGCCCCTTCGGGGGTTTTTTTTGTGCCCATCGTATCGGCAATACTTGCCGCCCCATAGGGGCGACCGTGGGGGTTGCAGGCGCGTTAGGCTGACCGGCAATAATTGCCGGTGATATAGCGACCGTGGGGGTTGCAGGCGCGTTAAGTGTAAAAGACTAGACAAATGTTGTTTTTTTACAACAGTCTAAATTTATCCCGATTTGTCCGCACCCCCGGACGCTCTGTAACCCGCGTCAATCCTAGCGCTCAATGTCAAAGTCCGGCGAATACCTACATATATATCTATATCTATATCTTATATATTAATACACATACGTGGACGCCCGGACGCTGCCGCTCTTTCCCTTCCTCCCTTTTTCATCCGCGCGATTTTCGTAGGTATTGCCGGGCCTTAAACCCTGAAACATAAGCAGCACAAGGGGTTGACAGCGTCCATGCCCAAAGACATAATAGGAAAATTCGAACAAGGCCGGACATTTATGGAAAAATCCCCCCTAAAACACGCTGTTCACTGCCCAAAATGCAACAGAATCCTCCCCCCGCACCTCTTCCACTACCTAATTTCGCGCAACCAAGCTATCGCCAGAGGCTACTCCGGCGCTCACCCCATCCGTTTCCACTCTAAGTACTGCAAAGACTGTAGGCACCCAGCCGAGCGTAAACTGTCAAAGCAAACCACTGCCGAGCTAAACAACCTAGTCGAGACAGGGGACATCAGCAAGGGACACGCTCAACGACTCATCGAACAGAAAGTCAAACGCAAGTCCAAGGCGTGCAGCGAAGCCTCAAAGAGAAGATGGGAGCGCCCAAGCACACAGGCATGGAATGACTGGTTGTCTTATCTTAGACACGAGATAGACCTGACCAAGCGACAGCGGCGCTACGCACAAAAGATCGGAGACCCCAACACCATCGAGTTCTGCGACGCTGCTATCGTCTTGCTTCAAGTGATGGTAGACAGACTGAAGACCCGCGAGTTCCTCAAAGAGACGCTCGCACCCGGCGAGAACCCGCTCCAGTGGCCAGAACCAGAGCGCTCAGACGTAGCGAAACTGTGGGCCAACATCGTGCCGTCCATCACAAAACCACCAAGATCACCAATATTTTTGTAAAACGCTTGACACTCTTGAAAAAAGCGCAGTAACCTACAGTCTCAATCAACCAAACAGAGGTACCCGATGGCACGCAAGACCTACAGAGAGCATGTGTTCGACTACATTCTAGCCAACCAAGGGGCTACGCTTCGCTCAGTACAGGAAGCGTTTTACTATGATCGCCCCGGCGCAGATGCCAACAGTGTGTGTTTGGCTAAGGTAGAAGTAACAAATTTTGTACGCGATCTGCGCGAAGCTCACCAAGTGAGCCTCTCAACGGACAATAGGTTGTACGCCGTAACTAAGGAGTACGCACCCCCAAGAAGACGCAACGCTGTTGACCTACCGCAACATACCCCACCGCAGACGCCCGAGCAGGCCGTCGACACGATCCTCTCAACGCTAAACATACAGACCGCCGCCATCCTGCGGCACAAACTCAACGAGATGTTCAAATGATCTACGCACACACAACGCCAGAAAAGCCCGCGCAAAAGCCACAGATGAACGACCCAGTCAACAAGCCCGCGCACTACACATTCGGCTACTACGAAGTCATTGAGGTACTGCAAGACTGGTTCCCCAAGAACCCACTGCTGTGGCAGGTGGGTAAGTATATAGCTCGCGCTGATCACAAGGGCAAGCCGTTGGAAGACCTACGCAAGGCACGCTACTACCTCCAGCGCGAGATCGACAGGCTCGAAGACCTGTCGGAGAATCAGAAATGAAGCAAACTCAAGCAACCCTAAACAGAATCCAAGACGCCTACGACAACCGCATGCCACCCAGCTATTGGATGGATGACCTAGAAGACACGCCGGACAGCCTAGTAGAGAACTTTGTAACACACGCACACGCTCAGCAGGCGTTCAGTAATGACGCAGACTTGCCGGCCATATACGCATACGTGGCGAAGCTGTTGGGCAAACCGAACCCTGATTCATGGGCAGTTGAGTTCGTGGCCGAGGAACTGTCGTTGCTGTACTACGGTCAAGAGAGATAAGGGCTATACCCATATGGGAATAAAACCTGAAGCGCTGGTCAAGAAAAAGATCCGCGCCATCCTCGACGAGTATGCAGCCTATTACGCGATGCCCATCGGAACCGGGTATGGGAACTCAGGGGTGCCGGACTTCCTTGTTTGCTGTAACGGGCGCTTCATCGGCATCGAGGCCAAGGCCGGAACGAACAAGCCAACAGCGTTGCAACAAAACAACATCGAGCGGATATTTGACGCGGGCGGCTATGCGCTCGTGATCAACGAAGACAACCTACACATACTTACGGAGCTACTGGAATGGACGACAAAGAAGTAAAGCAACTCAAAGAGAAGCGGCTTATGGAGCTAAGTGCCTGCGTCGCTAAATGTATGGAGGAGGGCGCTAAGGGTCGCGGGCTGTTTCTTTACTCGCATGAGGACGAGAAGTATCTGACGGTCTTAACATTTAACGCGGCACCAGACGTAGTTTGCAATCTAATACACAGCGCCAACGCTCTGATGCAAGACCTGATTGAGAAAGCCACGGCAGACGCCCCACCGAAAGAGATGTGGAACTAACACCCAATGACCAAACCCTTCAAACAAATAGTCACGATTGACTACGAGACGCGATGGTCCAAAACGGACTACACGCTATCTAAGATGACCACCGAGGAGTACATCCGCGACCCAAGGTTCAAAGCTTTCGGCGCTTGCCTGCATGAGTACGGATCGGACGAACCCCCACGCTGGTACAACGGCGAAGATCTGCATGACGCGCTCATGCAGTACGACTGGACCCAGACAGCAATCCTTGCGCACAACGCGCAGTTCGACGTATCAATCCTTGAGTGGAAGTACGACTGTCATCCGTGTTTTATTCTGGACACGCTCAGCATGGCCCGCGCACTGCGCGGCACCGAGGCAGGAAATTCACTCGCAACACTAGCTCAGGAATTTGATCTGCCGCCCAAGGGCAACGCGGTACACAACACAGACGGACTAGAAGAACTAACGCCTGAGATCGAGGCAGAGCTAGCCGAGTACTGTGCGCATGATGTGCTGCTGTGCGAAGAAATATTTCACCGGCTATCCCAAGGCTATCCCGCTAAAGAACTGCGCCTGATTGATCTGACGCTGAAGATGTACACACAGCCGCGCTTAATTCTCGACGGCACGATGCTGACCAAGGCTATCGAGGAGGAGCGCACACAGCGCGAAGCACTGCTAACCAATCTCGGTATCACAGACGCTGATCTGGCATCGAACCCTAAGTTTGCCCAGCTACTCGAGGCTGTTGGCGTACCCGCGCCTAAAAAGATCAGCAAGACCACGGGTGAAGAGACGCTAGCACTGGCCAAGAACGACGCCATGTTCCAAGCGATCATGAACGGCGAGAACGAAGCAGCCGCGCTGCTCTGCGAAGCCCGACTGAAAGTGAAGAGTACGACCGAGCGCACCCGTGCGCAGCGGTTTCTAGACATTAGTAAGCGGGGTGCATTACCTGTACCGCTGAGCTATTACGGGGCCACTACGGGGCGGTGGACTGCAAGCAAGGGCAGTGCGATCAACATGCAGAACCTAAAGCGTGGGAGTTTCCTACGCAAGGCGATACTAGCGCCGATGGGCCACACGATAGTAGTAGGTGACCTCTCCCAGATCGAGCCGCGCGTGCTCGCTTGGCTCTCAGATTACGAAGACATGCTGGACATCTTTCGTTCAGGCGCAGACCCATACGCAGCGTTCGGTGCGCAGATGTTCAACATCCCGGGAATGACTAAAGAAAGCCATCCAGAATTAAGGCAGTCAGCAAAGTCTGCTTTGTTGGGCTGTTTTGGTCCGGACACTTCGGTCTTGACGAATCGCGGGTGGGTGCCTATAGTAAGGGTACAGGCTACGGATACGGTCTGGGATGGAGAGGAGTGGGTATGTCATCAGGGAGTAGTACCGCAGGGCGAGAAGGAGGTGATAACGGCGCTGGGGATCAGCGCAACTTCGGACCACGGAATTCTGACGGAACATGGATGGGCGGAGTGGTGCGCGGTCCTAGCAAACCCTTCCCTTTTGAAGTCGGCGCTGTCATTGGCGAACTCACCTGCATGGGGTGGGAACGCCGCCCCAAAGGACCGGAATGGCAAAACAAACATGCTTACCAACCCCGAATGCGCTGTAGTTGTGGGTGGGAAGGGTTTGTTGATCGCACCAATCTTAGGGGCGGGAGAACTAGACGCTGCAACGATTGCGCTAAAAGAAAATCAACGGCAACAAGAATGCTTGCTGCGGGGTATCAAGCCATTTGCCCAGACCGCGACCATCGCGAACGGCTCCTTGACAGGATTAGCGCAATCATTATCCGCTGTACCAACCCAAATAGCTCGGTCTATCCAGACTATGGTGGGCGCGGCATTACGGTATATGCGCCGTGGATTGCAGATCGTGTCGAGTTTCTTCGATACCTTGTATCCCTTGATGGCTGGGATGTCCCCGAGTTACAGCTTGATCGGACAGACAACAGCAAAGGCTACGAACCCGGCAACCTTCGGTTTGTTACGCGCAGCGTCAACATGTCCAACAAGCGGCGCTTATCTGCGAGAGGGTTTGAAGAACTCAAGCGGCGCATCACTGCTCTTGAAGCAGAGAATGCAGACCTACGACATCGCCTTCGCAGGGCCGAGGAATCGCTACACAATCCTGACTGACGCAGGCCCGATCATCGTGCACAACTGTGGATACGGCCTCGGGTGGGCATCGTTCGCATCCCAGCTAATGGTGGGGTTCCTCGGAGCGCCGCCGATACGGTATCAAGCAAATTTTGCCAAGCAGCTAGGGGTCAACAAGGCGCTGGCTAGAAAATTCTTTGAGTGGCGCGAGACCGAGGCTCGCCTGCTGGACATTCCGCACACCTGCACGATTGAAGAGTTAGCTATTCATGCGGTTGCCGCCAAGCAGATCATTGACATCTACAGACAGACAGCCTACCCAGTGGTGGGCTTCTGGGCGCTGTGCACGAAGCTGTTGGTGGACTCGTTGGTGGAGGGCCGGGAGCATACGCACAAGTGCCTGACGTTTAGGTTCGAGGAGATCGAGCTGCCCAACGGCATGAAGATCCGCTACCCCAACCTGCGCAAAGACGAAGACGGCAACTGGGTGTACGGCAAGGATGCAACGAAGCTTTACGCAGGGAAAATCACCAACAACATCACCCAAGCTCTGGCGCGGATCGTGATGACAGACGGCATGCTGCGCGTATCTAAAAGATATCCAGTGGTGGGGACTGTGCATGATGAATTGATCGCGCTAGCGCCCGAGAATGAAGCGCAGGAAGCACTCGACTGGGTGCTGGAGCAGATGACCATGGAGCCGTCCTACATGCCGGGGATACCTCTGGCTGCTGACGGCGGTACGAGTTTACGTTATGGGGATGCCAAGCAATGATCGAGAAGAAAGTTACGTGGAGCCACTCAAGCCTCAAGGATTTTGAGGGTTGTGCGCGGCGCTACCACGAGGTCAAGGTACTCAAGCGGTTTCCGTTTATGGACACGACGGCCACGATCTATGGCAAAGAGCTGCATTCGGCGGCGGAGCACTACGTTGCTCACGGCACGCCACTGCCTGCGCAGTTTGAGTTTGTTCAGCCGGTGCTCGATGCGTTGATGAGTAAGCCCGGGCGCAAGCTGGCCGAGTACCAGATGGCGGTGACTAAAGACCTCAAACCCTGCGCTTGGGCGGCAGATAACATGTGGGCGCGGGGTATCGCGGACTTGCTGATCATTGACGACGATGACCTGACGGCGTGGGTGGCCGACTATAAAACAGGTAACAACCGCTACCCGGACACTGATCAGCTAAAGCTGATGTCGCTCATGGTGTTCGTTCACTTCCCGCACATTCGCCAAGTGAAGTCGGCGCTGCTGTTTGTGGTCAAGAACGACATGGTCACGATGTCAATGACACGCGATGAGACGGACAAGGCGTGGTGGGAGTACCGCGAGCGCGTAGCGCGCCTCGAAGCAGCGTTTGAGAACGACGTATGGAACCCACGGCAGACGCCGCTCTGCCCGTGGTGCGTGGTCACATCTTGTGAGTTTAACCCTAAACATTAGGAGGTTGTAAATGTCAGTAATTGAGGGCGATTTGACCTACAAAGGCAACGGTCGTTGCACACTGTGTGAAAAACCTTTTAGCCTAAACACAGTGGGAATAACGTACAACAATTTTTTAGCTTGCGGTTCTTGTTTACCTGCGTTTTTGCGTTCATTCGTAAAAGACTATAAAGCCTTGCGCGGCTGGGAGTTTTTATTTAATCCCGTAAAGCGAACGCTTGAAGTATCCAAAGATCTTGAAGAACTTTCCGAAATATGGCGTAAGTGGTATGAAATCTATGAATTTGCCTATCCGACCGAACTGTCAACAGTGCCGAGTGAATCGAGCGGAGTTCAAGGTGCCGACAGTTAACGGGATTGGTTCCCGGTGGAAATGCAACACGTGCTTTAACAGAACACGCCCAAGTGGGTTTAAAAAGGAACGGAAACATGAGCAAAATTGAGTCTTGGCTGGCACACAAAACCACCACGCTGCGCTTAGCTACGGGGGCATACGACCCCAAAGAGGCCGTTATGTACGACGCATTCTGCGCTGGCTGGGATGCGGCAAACGCACACGCAAACAAAGAGATCGCTTACCTGAAGGCACAGCTTTTGCTGGTCGGCAACCAAGAGAAACTGGTCAAGGAAGCGTACTTGGCAGGGCAGGCGTCGCTAAACAAATGAAGTGCCAGACCTGCCACCAACCCATGCGAACCAAGGACACCCGCCAGTGGCGGGACACCACGCTGAGTTACAACTGGACAGAGCGCCGAGTCCACTGCGCGGAGTGTGGCGTCACAAGTTACACGGTAGAGATACCCAAAGATATCTGGGCAAAGTTTCAATACGCACAAACCAACGAGGTCGAACAGTGAGCACAATTAGTATTTCGCACAAAGAACCGTTCATACGGGCAGACATCTTACGAATCCTTGAGGGTACTCCCGTCAAGGCGCACATCAAGGGCGTGCATGTAAACGAAATTCGGAAGATGAAGCTGGTGAATGTGCGCTTCAAAGGCGGCGTTATTCAAGCCTACGCAGATTGCGTAACCGGCAGCTTATATGACGTTGAAACCCGGGACTGCCTGTCGAGCGCTAACTTGTGGATACACGCAATCAAACGCCCGGAAAAGAAAAAACCAGCCGCGAAAGCAGAGGGGATAAAGCCTTGAAGCACGCGATGGGTAAAAACCACCCAATCATTAAGTACGTGTGGGAGCACGGCGAGGTGGCCGGGTATGAGATAGATCTGCCGCAGTACACGCGGTACACCATCGAGGATCAGCTTCGCAAAGGAGTTGAGCGCAGCCTGTTGACGCGCCGCAAAGCGCAAGCAAAAACGGGGCCAAAGAAAATCGTATGGTTCTACCGCGTACGCAACGGCATACAGCCTGACGACTCAAAAGAAAAAGCGGAAATTACGTATATCGATAACGAACCTGATTACGCCTACTACTTACGCAACTTCTTCAGGGAGAAACAAGATGATACCGCCAGAGAAACAGCCACAGAACTATGTGGACCCGCAACAGATGATTAAAGACATGCTGATGGAGAAGCACGCCTACCAACGCGGCTACGCAGATGCGGTTGACCAGATGGAGCGCGATAAAAAAGCGCAGCCAAAACGACAGTGGGTCGGGCTGACGGATGAGGAGATTGACCCCGCCGCAGAGCAGTCAGATAACTATGCGGCATTTCATAGTGGAGTTCGGTTTGCGGAAGCAAAAATCAAGGAGAAGAACACATGAACCGCGAAGACATCATCCGCATGGCAGAAGATTGCGGCATTCCTGAGTTTGAGAACAACGAGTCACAAGCAGAAAATATTCTTCGTTTCGCCGCCCTTGTCGCCGCGCATGAGCGGGAACGCATTATCGCAGCCAACGCCCCAGAGATTGAGAAGGTCAACGAATACATTAAGGCACTGGAGGATAGTGTCGCAACCGTTATCCGCTCAGGGGGAGAGAAATGACCCGCGATGACATCATCCGCATGGCGGTGGAGGTGGGCGCTAGATATTGTGCCAGCCCGGACAAATGGGGCGTCTTTGAGATTAGTTATGAAGGCTTGTTTAACTTTGCCGCCCTTGTTGCCGCGCATGAGCGGGAGGCGTGTGCCAGCGTAGCCGAATCGTATGAGCCAACCTGCGATACCTGCCCGAGCGGTGTTGCTAACGCTATCCGCGCAAGGGGAGAGAAATGACTGACCGCGAATTACTGAAACAATCTCTAGATGCGCTGGAATACGCAGCAGATCAAACAAAACCAGAAAACTTGCACGGATGCGACTGTTTGATTTGCAAAACCATTGACGCCCTGCGCAATAGGCTGACACAACCAGAGCAGGAGTTAATGATTGACTGCCCCCGGTGCGGTCATTGCTGCCCATCGCGCCAGTGGGTCGGGCTGACGGATGAGGAAGCGCAGTACATTGCTGATAGCGAGTATGAAGAGACGTTTGTTCGTTTAATTGAAGCCAAACTCAAGGAGAAGAACACATGAAAACCAAAGAAGAAATTAAAAACGAAATCCTAGAACTGTACGGGGCAAACGAAGCCTTGCGTGCAATACAGAACATGATTCATGCA
>Ga0209085_1000097_pt1 | contig 62689 bp, 84 predicted proteins | sample C_131016_EF_Meta_FD_187310 | JGI IMG/M metagenome (GOLD analysis project Ga0209085, IMG submission 187310) | Freshwater microbial communities from Lake Croche, Canada to study carbon cycling - C_131016_EF_MetaG (SPAdes) (version 2) | ecosystem: Environmental > Aquatic > Freshwater > Lake... | reverse complement strand
ATCCTTGTGGTGAAGGTGTGCTAGATGCTACAGGGCCAACATTTCCAGTTGCCTGTGATGCTGTTGTTGCGTCACCAGCACCTTTTGCAGCTGCTCCTGCACCAGCACCAATAGCCGATGTAGCTAATGAACCAATTCCTTTAATTATTCCTTGTGTCACGGCTTCTGGATGTGCGCTTTGAACATCCCATTTCTTATCTACTGATGCTACAGGAATGCCATTCCCATCACCTTTGTTGAAATCAAGATGTGTTGCAGTAATTTGATCGTTTGGATTGGCTCCTCCCATAACTTGGAAAACTAATAGGTTTCTAAGTATAGATCAATATTAATTATACTTTTAAACCAGCGTTTGCTCTAGCCTCTTTACAGAGATCAGATCCAGATTCAAACTTTTGGCAAGCTGATGGCCTGTCGTTGTATATGTTGCACGAAACATTGCACCCTATTTCCCCACTTAATGCAACGCACCTATTATTTATAGTTTTCATTAATGGGTAATCTTCACGAACAAGCTCCTTTGGTATATTCTTAGCGTCTGACCTATCTTTTTTAAGTAAAGGCCATGACCACCTGTGAGAGCAACAAGCACCACAAGATTGGCAATCGTACATTATTTGTTCCAGATTGGCCTAAATCCAAGATCTTCAAAAACAACGTCCTCATAAGGAGCCATATGAGACATATTGCTAATGGTTGCCTTTAGCTTTGGGCAGTATGCTGGTTTGCCAGCTTGGTGTCTGTCAATACAGTTAAGACAAGTAGGGATATAGTCTGCATTTTTGCTTTTGTCAGTTTTGTGACCCCATTTCCCATCAATGCATTCATACCTGTCCATATCTGGGCATACTCCGTTATCTACAAGCCATGAAAATATTTGATCGTCGTCCCAATCACGCATCAAATACAAACTAATTGGAGATCCTTCCGCATATCTGATGTCTTGAGACATGGGAACGTGACCCTTAATAAGATCGGTATCGCACTGCTTAGTCCCGATGAATACACCCTGCCAAGGCCAATTAAAACTGCCTGTAGGACGGCCTAGGAAATCTATTCCGCAAAGGTACTTTTCATCACCAATAGGACGTTCTGTTCCAAGAGATAAAACAACGCTTCTTTCTCCCCATTGCTGATATTTCAATAGATCAAAGCGCATCTCACCTGTATTCGCATCAGGCCCATCAGCTAATGCTACCTTTGACGGCGGGTACTCATACATTTCAAGATCCCAATCTTTTATTAGCTTGTCGCTATACGAATAACGCTCACGAAACAAAGGTTCCCTAAATTGAATTACTGGGAGGTCAATATCACATTCAAATTTAAGAAAATGAAGCAATGCAGTAGAGTCTTTTCCTCCACTCCACAAGACGGCCGATTTAGGCCACCTATTTATCCATTGTTTTGCTTTTTCTTTTGTTTGAGTGATTAATGTTTGTGTGTATGTGTTTTTCATTAAATGATTACTGCTGCTCCAAGCGCAGCTCCAGCAACCGCACCGCCCGTTTGGTACATTTGACCTTGTTGAGCATTCTGTGATGCAGCGTTATTAACTGCTCCTGTGTACATGGCTTGTTGATAATTCTGCCAGTTTTGGTTGTGTGCGTTTACTGCTTGCGATTGAGATCCCATCATTTGATTAATCCAATCCTGAGTTGATTGAGCTTGGCCTTGTCCTCCTTGAACTGCTGCATTGATTCCTGCAACTCCTTGCTTTGCCTGCTGTGCGCTGGCTCCCTGAAGCTGTTCTGCTCCAGAAGACGGATTAATGCCTACTACTGGGGCTTGACCGATGATTCCTTGTGCCTGCCTTGCCCCAGCCTCACGAAGAGCTTGCCCCTGTGCCGTTGCCTGATCAAAAAAACCACTGCGTCCAACTGTGCTGTCTTGCAAGCCGGAACCAAGGTAGTTCTCAAGACCTTTAGTCTTTGTCCAGTTATTAAGCTGGTTCTGCCAGTAGCTAGGAGCGGAATCTTCGTTAGCCATACTATTAAACAAGTCCAGTTTGCTTTCCGTATTGGCTCATTGTATTCTGCCAATAGCTTGGAGAAACGTCTTGAGCCGCCATTTTTTGAAGTCCCTCCCTAGCCTGTGCTGCGTAAGGATTCTGAGTTTCCTCTAGTTTTTTGCTATTTGCCGCATTAATTGCAGCTACTTTGTTTGCCTGAACTAATTGACCAGTAGGCCCATATACATTAGGAGTATATGCAGTTTGAGGAATTGCAGAAGTGAGTTTAAGCATTTCAGCTTGGTTAGCTAATGCATTCTGACCTAACTGTGATTGATTAGACATCTGTGCAATAGCCAGATCATCATTTGGCTTAGGAATATACTGAGAAGGTTGTGGATTTGAGCCGCCCATAATTAAGCTGGAGAGTAGATCTCTCTTTTCAATCTGACAAGTCCTAACTTATTCATTGTGTCCTCTGGGAAGTTCATTCTGTGAGTGTCAGTTTCAATTGGAACACCAATATAGCTAACTTTTCCAGAAAGCTGTGTGTGTGTTCTCCAGTCGTTCATAACTTGAATAACGTCCCTTGGCCTAGTTAATGCCGGATGAAAAGCTGGATAAATAGTAGGAACAAACACATGATCGCTGTATCCAAAGCAAATATCATCTCGATAGTGTGCGTAAACATTTATCTGCGGATGTGGAACAATTTTGTGGTCGAACGATTCGGCAAAGGTTTGGAGTTGCTGGAACTCTTGAGTGCCGTGTGGGACTAATTTGTAGGTTACTTGGGACTTCATAAATTTATAGGTAGTCGTTCCCAAACGGAGACGCGTACTCATTCGGAAATGAGGTCACCGAGATCAAAGCTGTTTGGATGGATGGCATTTTAATAGCCCACGTAAGTTATAGATCCATTTATGACATATCCACCCAAAGGATTTTCAACTGGAGAGAATACAGTAACATTACCATCTTGTATATTACCCTCATTGGATGAGTTGTCTTGAAAAATAGTATCGCCATATACAAGATAAGTATTTCGTGAATGCCCAGTAAATTTAGCCCCAGATAAACAAACTCCTCTGGTATCATTTAATGAGTAGTCATTAAAAGTTGCATACCCAGTAATTACCTTGTTTTGAGCACCATTTCTAGAAGTACCATTAAATACTGCAGTACCTACGACAGTCCCAAAACAATATGAGGAATTATTAAAAATACAATTTCCAGTTATGGTTCCATTGTGTGAGTTATTTTGAGTAAAAGTAGCAAATTGAGTAACAGTTAAATTACTACTGTTTGAAGAGTTAAAAATAGCATTTTTAACTATCGGTTCTGGAGATGCGAATGTGAATGTAGCATTTATTATTACACTAGTGTTTTCATTCGGTAATATAGTCGCCAGTACTCCATCATTGTTTGTCCAATTTGCTATGTTATACCAATCTTGACTAATTGCTCCTGTAAATATAGTCCCAACGATTATTGGCGATGGTATTATAGTAATAATTTCGCCTCCGCCTCCGCCTCCACATCCTACACCTATTCCACTCTCATTAGAGATGATCTGGTGGCGAGTAGGGGAGTTTCCACACAATACACAAGGAAGGCACTCTCCTGCTGTTTCATAAGCAATTGGAATACTTGAATATAAAGGAATAATCCCATCGTTTCCATATGGGCTGATGTACAGATTAGGAAAGGAGCTGATTGGCTCGCTGGCTGTAATTATGCAGGGCATGGGGGACAGTTGTTTGCGACTTTGTAATTATTAATAGAGTTTTGGGCCTCTTGTGCAGCCAAATTTCCAGCCTGAGTCTGTGCGTCTTGCAGGGATGTGTAACTGACGTATGATGCCGTTGCCGTAACCGATACAGCCGGATTGCAGCAGCGATATGTGACTGTTCTAGTCTGCGTGCTAGACCATGAATTTAATGCAGTAGCAGCTTTTTCTACTGGCGCAAGATTAAGGTCAATCAACTCACTAGATCCATCCTCTGCAACAACGCAATATTGCGTTTCGTTATAGCTTGGCTTTCCAACTGAAATATCAGGCCACGGATCTAAGAACATTCGTATCGAATCTACCCCCATCGCTCCGCACCATTCGGTTAAGAAGCTAAATGCCTTGTCCACATCGTAAGTGTAGTTTGATTCGCAAGATGTCCCTCCTGACCTAGAGACATTTTCAGTAACAAGCCTGCGTGATTGAGTTTGCAAGAATCCCAGTTGGTCTATTTGTTTGGAATAGTTGCTGGTGTCGTATTGATACCCTTCAGTAGCTGCTAAAAGCCTAGTATTGAGTATGTCTGAGTAAGATCCCCTCGTTCCCCTATAGGACACTTTAACGTCAACCGTTCCGGCTATCTGTGAACAATCAAGCTCGCCATAAACCATCTGCTTCATGTCCATCGCATCACCTAGAAGACCCGTTTCCATTTGGCAGTAAATCCTATTCACTCTTTCCTCAGTCCTTCCGCCTTGATTGATTTGAAGGTAGGTATCGTATCTTTCTGGCATGAATGCCTCCCAGATATGGTTAAACGATCCATCCGATGTGCTGGCATAATCAACCGAAAATGCAAATACGCGAGTCTGACTATCAATGACGTTACTTGACCACACAACGGGGCGTATTCCTGTCCACACACCGTTCCATGCAGGCGACTTTGACTGATTCCACTCCGATGCAGATGCGTAATCCAAAACCATTGTTACGCTGTTTGTAGGCTCTAAGTATGGGATTGAATAAAGCAAATAGTTCTCAAATGAAACGGCGCAAATACCGCTGACATCTGATGCCATGAGGCGTTTCGCCTTTGCCATCTCAATGTCTTTGAATAAAACCTGACTAGATAGGTATGAAGCGGTTGCAACGTCAACACTGACTAATCCTCCTTGTGAATACCACCACATCATGCCAGCTTGGAACGCTATGCTGTCACCTGCAACGCATCCAATTGTAGGGTAAAGAGTAGCTTGGAAATTAGGAGTATTAGGCCATTGTGCGCGATCAAGAACGCCGCTTGAAAGTGAATATGTTGATTGGTTGGTAAACACATACAGCTTTGTATCGTTGTTTTGGCCTACATAATCACGCATTCCAGTAACTGGCCTTGCAACACTGAAGTCTCCTCGCCCAGCACCTTGATTTCGTTCAGCCCATCCCAGCGGATTAGCTAAGTCAGATGCTGCAATGATGTTTCCTGTTGCTACCCAAAGCCTATTTCCAGAAAATGCCATCCAGTAACCAATTGGCATATCGGCTGATACCTGACCTGTCCTATCTGATCCATCCCAGTATCCAGCCGGATTAATTCCATCTTGGATAATTACGATTCTATGAGATGGAACAACCGTGCTATTGGTATTGTTGTCAATAGTTGCATTCTGAGTCCCAATGACGAAATTTACCTTTTTGATGTTTGGGTCAAGCTGAATGTTTGAAAGTAAGTAAGAGTCCCAATTATCAGGTTGAGTCAAAGGAAATGGAGAATAATAAACTTTCCCGTCAACGCAGAACATTGCGTATGGAATGTCCGATGCCACAACAGGGTTTCCGTTCACATCAAACACAGATGCCTCATTGCTAATAGTAACGCCAGAAAGATTGGTGACCGTGCTGGAATTCTGATACTGCTTATTTGCATTAAAGATAATTCCTCCTTGAAAGTTACCTTTAGGCAAAGAAAGACGCATCTTGAACCCATTGCGTGTTTGGACTAGTCCTCCACGGCAGTTTACGTTCACCCCCCACTTGAATTGATCCTCTGGGAGCGTCCAAGGGTTGCGAACCGAGTTTACTCCATGAATCCACGCTGCCGTAGACTTAGTTTGCCTGCCAGAAGTGATATTGGGGCTTTTCATTATCCAACAATATCGCCGTAGATAGAATCGATTACAGGATCTGTCATATCGCCGTAGGTCAATCCGTTGACTTGGATTGGCTCCATAGCGTGTCCTGTCATGCTTTCGTGCTGGTTGCGAAGATATGCGAGTGCTTTTGCCCAATATTTATTGCTCTGCTCCTCGAAGTCCTTATCCTCCAGATCCACAGCGTGAACTGCCGCCATAATTGCGCGAGTGTTCTCTACTGGGATATAATCGTATACGCTAGTGATGTTTGGGTGTGCCATCCTATAGATGATCCTGACCCATGCACATGGCTTTCCGATCCTGATTCGGCGATACTTAGGGTTTGTCTCAGAAGGGTGATATTGACCCACAAGTGCCATATCGTTGCTGCGACCATAATCATAGGCATACAAGCTGACATATCCTACAGTTACAGGCTTCTCAATGTGCAGAATGCTCTTAACAAGCGTAGGAGGCAGTATTGAATCAACAAAGAAACTACTTAGGACGGCGTCTCCAGTAGAATAGATTGAAACAAGGCCAGTAGATGTTCCGGCAACAGCGTTGTTGTAGGAATTGTAGACATTAAAGGTGTTGTGATTAGCTGGCTGAACATATCCGCCATTGAATCCAACGTAATAGTAGAACGAGAAGCTGTAAGTAGAATTTACGGCAGTAAGATTTGCCGCGCTACTCATTGTCACGTTGTATGCGTCTACAATCGCTGTAATCGTCGTATTAACTGGTATTCCCTGTCCTGAGATTGTCATTCCAACGCTTAAAGCTGCTGTGCTATTAAGGCTTAGATTGGATGAATACTGCGTAGTCGTTCCAATCACGTTTGTAGTCGATTGAGCCGACGAAAGCAGTCCACTAGGCAAACTGTCACCAGTATTGGCACGCACTGTAATCTGCTGTCCTGTCTCAAAAGTAGAATTTGTGCATACAAGTGCTGTTGATGGCGATGCCGTGAAATTCCTGCTGATATTCATGAACATCTGCCCAGTGGCAAGCGTAGGAATTCCTCCAGAAGCAAATATAACTGGGTTGTTGCTAGGGTCTAGCAGGGTCACGTTGTTTCCAGTAACTTGTACTGAATATGTTGTAGACGCTGAAATAGGAGCAGGCAATCCGTCTGTGCCATTTATTGCGCTAGTCGTGAACTTCACTCCAACACCCTGAGAGAGATACTGGATTGAGCTTGGCGTTAGAAGGCTTGGCCCTCCTAGTGCCGATTGGTATGCTTTTGCATAGGCCGCAAACCTAATTCCGTAATATGACTGACCAGATCCAAGGGAAATCGTATTGATTGCGTCATCTTGGATGTATGCAGCCGCCCCTGCACCAGTTACATCTCCAGACGCATTAGTAAACACGACATTTGGAAGTGTTGAGTATCCAGTGCCGCCATCAGTTACAGAAACTGAAGTCACTACGCCTGATATGCCAAAGCTAAGTTGGGCTGGAGTTCCTGCATAAGCTAGTACGCAAGTTTGAGCCGGAGATCCGGCAGGATTTGGGACATTGAATGTCGGTGGAATTGATCCAGTTGTTCCAGCCGTAGTGCAGGTGAACAGATCAATCGTTGTAGTCATTGGTTGAGAGGCAATTGCTGTGGCAAAAGTTCCAGAAAGTGTATATGTACCCACTCCTCCACTGCCACTAGCAATAGTCTTAACGTATGTACCAGAAGGAATTCCTGTTCCGCTTATCTGACTGCCTACTTTTATTGTCCCTGAAGTAACGGATGTAACTGTCAACAACTCTGCTGTTGAAATTGAACCGACAAAAACACAATTGGGGCTGTATATTTGTGAATTAAGTGTAACTGTCGTTGGCGTTGATGTCCATGCAGTGCCAATTGATGCGGTAGGAGCAGAAGTATATCCGCTTCCGCCAGATTGGATTTGAACAGAAGTAATTACTCCTCCAGTAATAGAGCAAACAGCCTTACCTTGAGTAGTTGCGCCTCCACCAGAAAGCACAATATCTGGTGGTGTAGTATATCCAGATCCTCCATTAACAATGTTGCTGGCAGTTACTTGTTGATCAATTGTTGCTGTTGCAGGATAAGGAGAAGAGTAGCTTCCGCTTCCGCCAGAAAATGTAACTTTTGGAGCTGATGTATAACCAGATCCACCATTTGTAACTATAATATTGTTTGGAACAGGGAATGTAATGCCAGAACCCCAAGATGGCAATAATTTATAGAGTTTTGCCAGTGTATTTGATCCGGCTATTTTTTCAATATAGGCCGAAGCAACAGATGGAGTTATTGTTGGGAAAAGATAATCTGATGAAAGGTAAATCAAAGATCCATTTGCAACGCCATTAAAATTTCCAGTCCAAAGGTTATTGAATCCAACAGAGAATGTCCTACTGAGTTGAAGGTAGAATGTTCCTGTTCCTCCATCCGTAATTGTTACAGGGTTGAATGAAGCATCTTTAATAGTAAATGTACCATTAGAATTTAATGGAGGCTCTGCCCTATATGCAGTTCCAGATTTAAGAGGAGATGGAAGCGTACCTGTGCTTGCAAACTCAACAAACACTCCAGTCGATGGAGTGATATTTACAGAAGGATTGGAAGTGTATCCAGTTCCCTCAGTGACAACGCTGATACTAGTAACTTTTCCATTAGCAACCGTTGCCACCGCCGTTGAACCGCTTCCGCCACCACCGCTAACTGTAACTTGCGGGGGTGTGGTGTATCCAGTACCTCCAGAAACAATGTTAAAGTATGATACGAATGATTTTGTGATAATTGCCCTTGCAACCGCTGTTGCTGGAGTTGTTGCTGGAGTTGTTGTTGGCCCAGATGGTGGGTCAATAGTTATTGATGGAGCAGTAATATAACCAAGTCCTCCATCCGTGATAACAATTGATCCAACAACATAGGTTACTGGAGTTGTCGGAACTGCTGGCAATATCATTACTGCGTACCCTTGAGCAGTTCTAGTTTCTTGGGTTGTTCCAGTAGGAGGAGCTGGGGGAGGGCTAAATGTAATTAGTGGGGGGGTCGTGTATCCAACTCCAGCAGTTGTTACAGTTACGTTTGTAACAGCACCAACAGATACTCCAGTTGCTGCCGCGCCAGACCCAGCAGGAGATGCCAGATTAAATCCGCTTGCTGTGATATTGCTTGTCGCTCCTACGTTTGCATTGGAGGTGATTAGTTTTACAATGGAATTGCTGCCAGATCCCGAAGTGATGAAAATAATGGGATTAGTGCCAGTTGATGCGTCTGTAGCATTTGTATGTATCGATACAGAAAGAGGGCTTATTACATATACAAAGTAGTTCTGGCCTTGAATAAGAGGCTGCGGCAGCGTGCCTCCAGCAGTATATGCCTGCACCTGATCTCTTGTCTGGAAATAGTGAGGAACGGAGAAGTTAAGAATTGTTACTGGCGCAATTGCATTGCGAATATCAACATTGAATTTTCCGCTATTGCCGGACAAAAGCACTGGGTTGCTGTTTGCCTGAGCGTCTGAAATAGATCCATAGATTTGAAGGTCTGTAGCGTCCAAACTCTGTGCAAAATACGTTGTGTTTGCGGCTAAAGGAGATGGAAGTGCCGATGCAAATCCAGATCCAGATCCAACCGAAAAAGTCACCTCATTTGGCGATCCAATAGTAATGGTTGGAGTTGTCTGAAGTTGAACGCAAGTAAGTAGGTTTATCGGCCTCTTGTCGGTTAGGGTAACTGTGCCTAACGATGGATTAACTATACTCTGAAGCGCAATTGGATTATTTCCAGACTCTGCGTCTAGTTCAGTCTGATACAATTGAATGGTCAATGCATCGTCCACCCCAATGTAATAAGTCTGTCCTGCAATCAGGATACTGTTTGTTACTCCATTTCCAAGGCTAAGTACAGCAGACTGACCAGAGACAAGCTGATGTGCCGTAGCAGAAAGAAACTTAGTAATTGGAGATACTGTTGCGGACTGAGTCTGCAATGTTACGCCATCTGGTTCGATTGTTCCGTATGGGAAATCTGATTGTGCGTGGACACCAACAAGAACGCCATCAACTCCAGTTCCATTAGGAAGCTGGGTGCGAAGTTCCCTATTATTGCCGTCTGTTCCGATTACGCGAAGCTGAATGCCTGCGTCTGCCTCATGCTCTGCTACAGCAATAAGCTGAGATGGCTGGCGGATGTCCATGATCGTGCTGACGAATCCGCGATCATCCCATGCCCAATTAACTCCGCTGTACACGCCACCCTTGTTGACGTTGTACTGGAATAGGCGACTCCTAAAATAAGTAGGAGAACCATCGACGTTGACAGCAAGAGGCACTTCAATGCCGCGAGGGAGCGTGACGGTCTGGTTATCCCATCCAGTGCAGACATCTACCTCATTGTTGATATGAAAATAGTGTCCAGACTCCATAAGAGTCTGAATTGCTTGCGTTAGCTTTCTGAAAATCTTGGGCTGATCAGTCGTTCCAAGAATTTCAGAGGCTTCGTCAATTATCTCGCTGACGAACATCTAGTTTTGGTTATTTTAGGCTACCCTCTTTGGCAAGACCCTTTAGGAACTCATCGTCACTGCCTGCACCTCCACTTGCTCCGCCTTCTGGGGCTTGTGGGGGCATTTCGGCTGGGGGTGCGCCTGCACCAGATGCCTGCTGCTCAACACCCTGCTTGAGTTGGTCAAGACCGCTGGCAAGCTGAGACACAAGTGCGTGCATAGCATCAAAAGCGGCCTTTGGCATCGTTACCATTACCGAGCCATCTCCACCGCCCTGTGGGGGCATATCAGGGCCGGAAGGGGCCATGTCTGCGGATGGTGCTGGGCCTGCTCCAGAGGAAGCGGGATCAAGTTGTTCGCTGGGTGGCATTGTTTTGTCGTTTGGCATAGTATTAGTCTTTGTCGGTTGAGGATTGTGATGCGGCTTCTAGCCCTTTTTCGATGGCATCGTCATCGTCAGGTTCATTTGATTCGTTGGATGACTCATTAGCTTCTCCTGCCTTAATACCATTGATTTGCAACTCAACGCAATGTTTGGTTTCAGACTTACCATTAATTTCGCAAGTAGTGGTCTTTTCCATTACTTTTTTAAAGTGAATTACGGCAGTTCCTTCCTTTGGAAGACTCTTTAATGCTTCGGCATTCTGAAAATAGAGAGATGGGTAATGAACACGCTCTCCTTGTTCTTGTTCAGCGGCATCCATTTCAGGATATTCCGTCATTTCCAGCTTTTCGCTTAGATCAGTGAAACCTTCTGGAATATTTGCTTTGGTTGTGTATGGCATAATTAGTTAAGGATGTCGGGCCAAGTGGCTTTGATTTCGGGTAGGGTGTCTGGAAGCGTAGTCTTGGTGACATCGCGCAGAGCCTGTTTGCTTGCAGCGATCTCTGATTGTTTTGCTGCGTAAGCCTGCTCTACTGCCTTTATGAATGCCACATCCAGCGCAGCCAACTTAGGCGCACGGGCTTGTCTGAACTTGTTGAGATGGATCTGCTTGCACTTGTCAATGTCTGCAACTGCTGCCCCGTCCTCGTAGACAAACCCGTCAAAGTAGTCGTTGTCTATGCCTGCAAGGTCATCAAAGATTGCGTAGGGGGTCGCGGCAGGAACATCCTTAATGCAGTCGTTGACATCACCCGTTGGGATGATGACTGCTAGTTTGTTGTCTGCTTGTGGGTAGATGATGAATGGCATGGCGTTAGTTTCCGAAGATTTGGATGCTTACGACAGAGTTATCGTCTGGATTAATTATTCCAGTTCCTACGTTCATTCTTCCAGTTTTCACTCTGCAAGATGAAGTTGATGTGGAATATAGATTCATTGTGGTGAGATAGTTTGAAACAGAGGCATTAGCCATTCCACATACCGTGTAGTCAGGGCCTGCCATAGCCACCGAGAAATTGACCGTGTAGTCGCCTGTCCCGTTCTTGGTGATCGACGAGACGTTGTAGGGGGATCGGATTGTGCTTGGTGTTGGGGTTGTTCCATTAAAATTAACAAACGCTTTGCAAAGTTCTTTACCCCCCTGCGCCATCTTTGCTGCGGTGACTGCGTTGTTTGCAATAGTCCCAGCAATAGTTGCATTTGCAGATCCATTAAACGATGCTGTTCCTGTAACATCACCAGAGATTCCTAGCGTTCTTGATGTTTGAAGTTGCGTTGCTGTACCTGCATTCCCAGCAATATTTGTTGACCAAGTTGGTGCTGATGTTCCGTTAGAAAGCAATACCTGTCCAGATGTGCCAGCGGCGGTAAATCCAGTAGTATTTACTCCAATCTGGTAAACGACGACACCAGCGGTTCCTCCATTTATATTATTGGAAGCGGACGATGTGGTGGAATTTGTAATCCAGCCAAGTGATCCAGCTCCATTAGTTGAGAGAACCTGTCCAGCCGTTCCTTGAGGAAGCAATGCAGTTAATCCAACTCCAGTTTGATATGGAAGTGATCCTGCTACACCACCAACTATATTAATTGCGGTTGTTGCTGTAGTTGCCAAAGTCGCAGTAGTTGCATTACCTAAGAATACGCAGGTTGCATCAAGGGTTTTGTTAGTGAGAGTTTGCACCCCGTCAACCGTAACAACCCCAGAAGCCGTGGTAAGATTTAACGCCCTCATTATGTAACAAAGAAGCCCTTCGTTAGTATTGCGAGCAATCCCGTTTATGGACGATGAAAGATTAGGATCGCAAGGGATATTCCATATTACGCGATTGTTTTGTACGGTCTTTGTGATAGATCCATACAACGCATTAGTAAGATTGTCAATCTGGCTAGGTACGCTCTCTTGCGACACGCTTGGGTATGGAGTGTCTGCTCGGCAGATGCTATTGCGACCTCCGGCGTAGGAGGGAGTTAGGAAGGGGAATGGATTTGGAGGGAGTGAATCAGCCATTTTGTTCCTTTATTTTGCCTTTAGGAGTTCAATTTCGGCTTTAAGCTCCTTGATTGCATTTACAAGCACAGGGATTAAATTCGTTGCGGCAAATGTAAATTGATCAGGGTTATTTGTATCAACAAGCCCAAGATAATCGGCATTGGCTTCTTGAGAAACGGCAAAAACTTCTTGAGCAATAAATCCAGCGGCTTCCTTTCCTTGATCGACATCGCTGTCACGAAGCGTCCATTTAAATTTTCTAGGTTGCAGTTGATTTATGAAATCTAAACCAATTTCAAGAGATTCAATGTTAGATTTGTCCCTCTCGTCAGAAACAAACGTCCAGCTTGATGCCGCACCTTGAAATCTTGCGGTTACAGCACCATTATAAATGTTTACTTCATTGGAAACAACTGTAGTTGATGAAGATACATTAGCTCCAATACCAACATTGTAACTACCAGTTGAATTATTTTGAAGGGCGGCCTGCCCAATAGCAACATTGTTGCTGCCTGTTGTGTTGCTTTGAAGAGAGCCTTGTCCATTTCCGACATTATTGTTGCCCGTCGTGTTGTTGACTAAAGAATAGACTCCGAAGGCAAGATTTTGCGAACCCGACGTATTATTGGTTAGAGTGTTTTGACCAACTCCAACATTGTTATTTCCTGTTGAGTTAGTTTGAAGGGTGTTAGGCCCAAAAGCCACATTGAAACTACCTGTAGTATTGGAATACAATGCAAGATAGCCAACTGCTGTATTATTAGTTCCAGAAGTGTTAGCGTTTAATGACGAATCTCCAATTGCCATATTTCTTGGATTGCCTCCTTGCCCATAAGCCAATAACCTAGTTGCCGTAAGGTTTCCAGATGCATCCCACGATGGGCCTCCTGTGCTTAGATCGGCAGGAAAAATTTTTGATTTATCATTTAATGCCCTGATTATATAGCAAAGCAATCCCTCGCCTTCCAATCTAGGTATTCCAGCTATTGATGCGGTATTATTTGGGTCGCATGGAATCGTCCAAACAACTTGACCGCTAGTTACGTTCTTTTGGATTTGACCATACAAGGCGTATGTCAGGTTGCTAATCAGGCTAGGAACAGACTCAGCGGAAACGCTTGGATACGGAGTATCTGCGTTGCATAAGCCATTATAGCCGTAGCCGCCATCATAGCCTGATCCAGAGTCGCATCCACAAGACATATGGCGAATCCTAATGATTGTTAACTATAATGCAAGTCACTTCTTATTGTAATGCCATACTTCTGATATTGCCCTTCCAGAAGATACCCTAAATCTTTTGCGTTCAATTATGCCCAATTTCATTAACTTCATCATCTTTGAATTCATCGTCGTGATTGGGAGGCTACATTGATTAGCCATTTCCGTAAGAGTAATCCAGCCCTCCGGCACTTCGTCGCACCTTCCAGTAGAAAATTTCTCATCCATTAGCTCTTCCAGCCATGAGTTTGCCGATTTTGTTTCTTGTTTCATATATTTATCAGGTTTTTTTATACTGGCATCCTCCATACTTCTCCATGTTGTCGTTGTGTTATCTGGATCACTGATTGATTAAGCTCCGCGCAATGCTCACCCCAAAGGTAGGCTTGCGTCCATGCCCATGTGCTGGGTCGGTTCTTTGCGTATTCAAGCGACCCTCTTGCGGTCATGCACCCTATGTTGTATCCAGTTCCTCCATGAAGAGTCTTGGCACTTGCAATTGCAACCTTGTGCGTATGCCCGAAACAGATCTTCCTGCGCCTTCCATTGCAGTAATGGCCTGCCATGTGGGAAGCGGCCTGTTCGTTATAGATCGTCCCATGAGTAAACCCAATATCTGAAATATCTACTATCTGTTCAATGCCAGTATATGGAATTAGCCTAGCCTTTAGCTTCTTTGTCGTGTCTTCAATCGACTGGACAATTTTATGGGCGCAGTACGAAGTAACAGAGTTTTTTGAGTGGGTTAGCTTCCACGCTCTGTCTTCGTGATTTCCACACAAGACCCAAGGATCTTTTACTCCCTCCATAAGCTGGCGAAGGTGGACTAAACCTGTGTCGATGTCCGGCGTTACTTCGTCGCCATCGCTCCCAGAACCTGCCCCATTGCCCATTAGCGCAGATAGGTCAATGAAATCACCTAAGTGCAAAATCGTATCTGGGGAAAACCGTTCTTTGAATTTCAAGACATGGTTCCATGCCTCTTTATCCACATATTTTGCGTGACTGCACGACACAGCCATTAGTTTTTTCCACTTGTGTACTATGTTTGCCATTTTATTTGTAATGTTTCGGCCTGTCGTCGTCTTCGTCCTTATCAGCTTCCACAGGATCAAAGTCTCCGTCACACCATTTGTTTATTTGGTTCTCTAATGCGAAGGCATTACCCTCCAGAATGAATGCGTGTTCTGTTTCACCTTCCTCGCTGACCCAGTTCATAAACAGGGCTAGGTTCGGAATGTGTTCGGTTATTATTTGTATTGATTTCTTAATAGCGTGCCACTCTTGTTCTGATAGGTTATCAGGTTTGGGATGTTTCACAAAGTCTGGATATGTAGAAACTTTTGTAAGTCGTCCAGCCTATTTTGCCATCCTGCTAAAAATTTCTCATCGTATGGATGTGCATGAACAATCATTAAATTGACCCTTTGTTGGTCTTTAATGAATCTTCCAGCGTCATTACCTGTCCTGTTAAGGATTAAATTGGCTTGTTTTGCGCCACTTACTATTTTGCAGTTGAACCATGCCTCTCCTAGAGGATACTTCATATCTTCCACATGGAATCTATTCCAATTTCTCCAGTAAAGATTAGTAGCTCCATCCATTGTGAGATTGCGTATTTGGTCAACACTAAGATTAAACGGACTTGCACCGAATTCTCGGATGTCGCATCCCCACTTGGTGATCCCTCCGTCATCCCCTTTCACTTCCTCCGCGATTACGAACTTATAGTCTCCATAATGCCCCTTGGCAAAGGCGCACTCATGCTCAAAGATGAAAGGAAGGAACGCCCTAAAACGCTGTGTCATGGGTCAAAAGATAGTCTTTGGGATCTCTGCGAAGAGTTGTAGTGTGTAGATCCATTTCTTCAGGAAGCTCTTGGTTTGAATCAATCTTGATCTGCTTGTCTTCATCAATGTGCTGAAGTGCCGATGTTGCCTTCCAATCCATTACCGCAGTCCCTGTTATGAGTGTTGTCACAACCGCACCAAAGAACATCGTAACCAAATTCGCCAGCTCCACTATGTCTTTTGCTGCTTCCGCATGGTGCAGAATTAGGAACGCAGAAGTAGCAAAAACAATCAGGACACAAACAGAGCCGTAGATCGCATAGACGCACTTTTTGCTGTCTAATGGACGCTGTGATAGCTTGGATAATATTGCTTGTTCTTTATTCACAGGGCAAAACGCCAAGCTGTTTTGATTCCGACATACCCAACAACGCAAACTATGGAAACAATAGCAATTCCTCTCCAGAACCAAAGTTCTTTGAGTGCCTTGATTTGCTTGTCGTGCCAGTAGACAACTTCTCCCTGTGCCTTTGCTAGTGCCAACGACTGATCATCTACTTGCTTCTGATAGGTCGTAATTGCATCAGAAAGCTCTTTAACTGCGTTTTGTCCCTCTGGACGCACATACTGGCGCAATTTCTCTACGCCTGTTTTAACAGCTACTACGGACGGCGCGGTGTAAGATATCTTTTCATGGCTTGCACACCCTAAAGTCGTAAGGCTGAGAGCTAAAGTCGCAAGTAAAGTCGTGTGTTTCATTTTATCAGTTTTTTAATACCAACATAGATGGCAATGCAGCCAGCAATTAGGGATACCAAAAGAGTGATATTCTGAAGCCAAACGTGAGGGGAGTCAAAGAATGAAAATATAAGGGAAATAAGCGAGATAATTGCGCTTGTTGGCCCTACGTCTGAAGTTGTTGTGCTATTGCTCATGATTTTATGACCAGCGTGTGATTAGATACTGAAGAATGTCTTTAACATTTTGTGCTGTTGGTGTTCCTTGATAAACAAGAACCTCACCTATTGGGCCTGCAAAGAAATTATTTAGAGGGTTTCCATCAGTATAATACACTCCACCCAAAGACAAAAAGTTCCAAGGATTAGGGTGTGGGATTGCTATTGAGATTGCTTGGTTTAATCCAGTAAAAGTTAAACCTTTTGTTAAAGCGTTGTCTGCCTTGTATACTGTACCATCATAATAAACAGATAATGCGCTTGTGTTTCCGCTAGATACTGTTACATATCCGCACTGAGCCATAGAACTTGTCTTATTCCCACCCTTTGTTGCAACTCCCGAAGTAAAAAGATCGTTAATAGCACCAAACGAAGGATCTGAATTACCACCAGCAAGCTGTTGAACGGAGTTGTAATAATAATCAGCGGTATCTGACATTACAATAACAGATCCAGTATAAGAGGTTGGAGAAAACATTGCAGGGGTTGCATAAAACCATGTGAAAGTTGTACCTAAAGATACAAGTGAGCTATCTGCAATTTGCAAAACAGAAGAAGTGCCATCAAACACAATTCCATTTTTAATGGTTCCCGTTGCTTGGTTTGGCCCATATTTTTGCGAAGTAGAATAAAACGGGTTCGATCCAAAAGGGTTTACAATAAAATCTGGAAGATGAACCGCACCTAAAGTTGCTCCTAAAAATAGATTTTTCCAAGTACCTACAGACGATCCATTTGAAACTACATTTCCACCTTCATCTAAAATTGATGAAGTATTGGCATTTGATGAATCGTACCATCCAAGCAACCCACTAATTCCAGAAAGTCCAGATGGATAGTTTGGGACATAGGGTGCAGAGCTGACATTCAGATTCAGAAATCCTCCGTTCCCATCTCCTGCCTGACTTACTTTATTATTAAGTATAAAACCCATCTCTTTGAGGGTTTAAGCGTACCAAAGCGTGTAGGTCGTGCTTGCGGCAGATCCCAAGCAATACAAAGCATTGGTAGGAACGTATGGGAACTGGTAGCCAACCCCTGCACCAATAACGATTCCGTTCAATGCCGTTGCTGGCGTAGTTGTGCTGACATACAGCGTGTTAGCAGAAGTGTTTTGTATGGTAAGCGTTTTGGTAGCCGTACTAGCGGCAAGCAATGTGGCAGACGATGTACCAACCGAGCTGTTGGTCATTGTGAGTGATCCGTTTGCAGCTTGCGTAGCTACCCCGCCAATCACGTTTGTTCCTGCTGGAAGAGGGTTATCCAGCATTACGTTACTCACAGTGGTAGTTCCAACCGTAGTAATAGCTACCGATCCACCAGTTACAGCATTAGCTTGGAATGCGATATAGGCCAATCCTACGGCGTCAATCTGACCGATGGTTTTAGTCTGAGCGTTAAATGTAGAAGATGTTGCGCCAGTAGAAAGTGCAACATAGGATGTTGGGAGATAATTAACTCCATCTATAGATGCATAGATTGTAATCGTGCCAGTAATTCCTGAAACTGCCGAAGGAACGGTAGAGAATGCAAGCGTGGAAATATCTGCTGTATTTACAACATAAGCCGTGCTTCCGGCAGAACTTGTTCCAGTAATTGCTCCGCTAACTACAGGAGCTTGCTCTGTTCCTGCGTTTGAGTAAATGGCCTGCAATGCCGTTAGGACAGATGCCCTAAAATTGGCAGTAGAAAGATTAGATGCGATTTCAGGGAATTGAGACATAATGATTTTGGTTAATTATCTGTTTAACAAATAAGCTAGTGATATTGCAAGATAAACAACAGCTCCAGTAATGTTGTCGGGAATATCCATAGCAATTAGTTAATAATCAGTTGAGGTAGCTGGAGCAAGTATTAACTTACTCCAGCCACCGATAACTAACTATTACAGACCAGTCGAGCTAGTACTGCAAGGGAGAGGCTGACCATCGAATGGGCAACGCTTGTACAAGACAGGAACCACATTCTGAGGGCGAATCGGCTGAATCGCACGCTGAATTTGGTAGATGTGCTGACCGAAGTCACCATAGAGGTTACAATCGTTGTCGCGGAAGTAAGTCCACTCAAGTTCACCCATAGCGAGCTGGGGAGCGAAGCGGAACGTACCTTCACCAACATAAGTCTCAGGAACCAGACGCTTGAAGGCATCGCCAGCGATGACGAAACCAACTTCGTAGGAAGCATTGACCCATGCAGGGTTGCGGCGTTGAGCAAAACCATTAGTAACGGCAGAGCTAACGATTGGGTTGACAAGGATCAGGTTGCCGTTGGCATCAAAACCAGTAGCACGAAGTGGCTGCTGATCGATACCGAATGCAAAGCCACGATAGCCTTGGAACTGATAGCCGGAGATGCTGTCCTCGCCGAGCTTGAAGCTACCAGCGGTGAGATACAGAAGATCCTCTTTAACGTCCGCATCGTTGCGGATGTTTTCAATTGCGTCTGCACCGAGCATCGTCTGGAAGAACTCGCCTTCCTTAGAAGCAAAAGGCTCTGCAAGCATCTCTTCACGAAGGAAGGTTCCGATGCGATACAGGGTCTTGAAGTTCAGAGGGCCATCAGGGAGGATCTGAGCAAACTTGGTGTTGATCTGCTGCATATCACCAGTGAGGTTCTGATTGAAAGAACGAGTGGTGTTGACAACATATTTAACACCAGACTGGATCAGGTACTGATAACGAATATCAGCGTTGATGATCTGGAGGATGGTCTTCTCAAGCGAAACTTGCGCTTGGAGATAAGAACCCTTGAATGCGGTACGAGCCTGCTTTACGCAAACACGAGGGCCAGCACCACGAAGGGTCTGAAGGCTGAACTGATACTCAGTGCTACCGACAACGTCAGGAGTCGCGCCAACCCCGCAAAGGGAGAGATCGTCAACAAACGTAGGAGCTGCAAGAGAGGATGCAGGAACTGCCATTTCCTCAACGATGCTACGAACCGTGTCAGAAACACTAGGAAGCGTGCCACCATCAATGGAATTGATGTAGGGGGATTTACGAGCAAGAACTTTAGCGATCTGCCCGATGATGCGGTTTACATCCTTACTGGCGAAGTTTTGAATCGTCGCAAGTGGGATGCAATTATTTGTATCTGCCATTTTGTTTGGTTTGGTTGACTTGAAGTAGTCACAACCATTTGGAAGCGACAACCCCAAGGGTGTACGGCTCTCGCGTGCGAGAACGATACGAAGTTTGGTTTGGTGTCGCTTTCCGGCAACGCTGAAAGCATTTGTTTGCGGCCTGTATTAGTGAATGTCTGTGGCTTCCACCAAGCCACCCTCATACGGAGAAGGCGTACCGAACTATGTGAACTATTAGGCTATACTTAATAGTTGGTCAATCATTATTTATCAAGTAGCTTGAATTAATGAAAATACTAGTCCTATCTCATTTCTCAGAAAGAATAACGGAATTGAATTTAGTGTCTTCGGTTCTAAAACAGCGGTACTGTGACAAGCACGGATACGAGTTTGAGAACCTTAATATTGATTACAACACCGACAATCACATCTTATTTTTGCAAACAATAAAAGATAGGCTTTCCAAAAACGATTTAGTTATGGCTATGGGATGCGACACTGCATTTACCAACTTCGACATCAAAATACAGGATATGGCTGAACTTGATGACCCAAGGGCTGTAATTTCCCAAGAGTGCTTAGGAAATAATCCCATCAACAACGATGTGATGATCTGGAAAAATACACCTGAGTGTATTGGTCTTATAGATAAAGTAATCTCTGATCGTAATGAATGGTGTTCTCACGGTTGGCTTTGGCAAAACCATGTTGCAATTCATTGTTTGGACAGGCTAAAGGTAATGCCTGCTAGACATATGAATAGCACATATCTGCCGTATCGCAGAGAGGGAGATGAGATATTCAGGATTCCCTGTGAGTCAAGCTGGCAAACCGGAGATTGGGTAATCCATTCGCTAGGGTTTCCAACTAAAACTAGGGCTGATATACTGAAGTGGGCTATGCAAGAGGCAGCGAACTTCTCTCACGTTAGAACAAAGATTACTTGGAAAGACTAGCTTGCGGCCTTCCAGTTATTAATCATTTCTACACTGGTCTGACATGAGAAGTCTGCCCCAGCAGGAATGTGATCTAAGTATTCTCCATACCTATCACCTTGAAATATTTCGTGGACTCCAGTGTACGGGAGCATTTTGTCTATTAACTGATTCCTATAGACATCGTATGGTTTGTCGGTGAAGTCTCTGTATGTTTGAATCTGATCTTGGCAGATGACTTGAATTGCGGATTCGTGAAGATTGTGAAGAGGACACCAGAATGTGTGCCATCCTGACTGAAGAAAGTTAACAACGTCGATTATTTTATCTGATAGAAGGTAAGCGTCTGACTCTGCGTGGATTATTTTATTAAACCCATTCTCCTGTGCATATTTTGCAGCCATTGCAAAGCTCCTATACCATCCTCCGTAATCTAAATGCGCTTGCCTACCCAAGTGAGTTGAGAACCTAAAATATTCTCCATCCTTGCAAAAGTCCGGCTTTACTGGACTTGCGTCATCAAATATTACTATTTGGTCGTGCCTGATCTTTGAATTTGAATAGTAGTCATACCATGATTTGTATCTGCCGTCCCATGTAGCTTTGGAGTCGCTATATGATGTGCAGAACAGTAGGGTTTTCATTTTGGTAGCTTATCGTATTCTACTTTGCAATCGTATGGATACATTGCCCCTTCAAATGGAACAACGCTGTTGGTGACTACTAGATCCATCTCTTGGAGTAATGGCTTATGCAATGCTGCCGCTATCCAAAAGGCACTAGATTGGTTCCCAACAAAGAATTCTGACCCTTCAATAGCCTTTGCTACATCAAGGCAGCTTTCTGTTGGATAGTATTCAATGAGTCCTACCTCATCGCAAAAGCTCTGATGCTCTTCCTTTGTTCCAATAAATAAAGCCCTGCCTCCAAAGTGTTTAAGAACATTTCTCCAAGGAAAGTTTGGATTTCTGTATCTGTGTGTTCTGTTAATAATGACACGTCCTTTTGTTAACAAATCTGGTTCTACTTTTATCCAAGGATCGCTCACCTCAAGGTGTCCATTGTTTCTGTCTACAAGGTTAACGTATCTAGCTTGGCAATCGATTAATGAAACTGTGTGTTGATAGCATTCCCTCCAAGGCGACATATCGTAATCAATGCATGGAGTTGCCTCATTAAACACAACCTCTATGCCCTGACTTTTAAGTAATGGCTCAAGTGAATCATATTTATACCCACTCATTGGGGTCATCCAAACCTCATCCTGAATTAATAGATTTGTTCCACCAAGCATATTATAGCATGGAAGAAATGCAATGATGTCACCTATGTGACCTGTGTGCCTAAATATTGTTTTTCTATGAAATGGACTTTTCATCTGACGGAGTAGTAAGTGACTTCATGACATCAGAACGCTTTTCTTCACTTGTTGACTTTGCGTGATGCAATAGTGGCAAGATCGGATACAATTCGCTTCTAACTCCCAATATATGAGCCTCTGCAAGAACACTCTCACCTTCGATCAGATCATCGTTAATGAACTTCTTAATTGCGTTAGCGCAATGGTCTTGTGTTGCATAGAACACATACGCAGGGACAACCTCGTTGATCTGAAGGGTAGCCTCCTTTTCATATTCTGCTGCCTGATCTGGATTGAAACCAAGATTGGCGACATCATAGTCAGACATCCATCCACCTCCGGCAGCGTGTAGGGCGCACCATCTGGCAAACCTCGTCGAGATCCATTGGATTTGTGACCTAAGTTCCATTGAGATGCCAAGTGCCTGCTTGACTAGCTTTGCCTGTAGCTTGATGTAGAGAGGGCTTCCCTGTGCGTGTGTGCGATTAAGCATGACAGGTTCCCAGCCATTTGCTGTCCAGCTATGCTTCCAATAGTTGGCGCAGCTAAATTCCTCTGGCTGATTTGCTAGAGGGATTGATTCGTAGTAGGCGTAAATCTTTTTCATGCTTAATAAGTTTTGTACCCAACGTGGAAGACTGGAAGTCCTAAGTCTAGGTGCGGTTGATGCCCTGCCTGTTTTGCGCGAGTGCAGAAAGAAACGTCTTCTCCCCGTGCGCTGTCGAATGGACGGAAGTAATCGTAATCGTAATCTGGCACGTTGATTTTTAGCTCATCACCAAATTTAGCGCGGATGTCCTCAAATACCTTTCGGTGGATTAGGATGCATCCTGTTCCTACCCAGTCAACCTCGATTACTTTGTCCTCGTACACGCGAGCGCGAGGAGCTAGTGACTGATCGCTTGCCATGAGCGCGCCCCCTTCCTGCCTTCCGAAGTATGAAGCACCAACAAGGGTCTTTCCTGCGCCAATGAGTCGGTGAAGCGTGTGCCTCTGTAGTGGAAAGTCATCAATGTTGCGAGCTGCCTGTACCCAGTAGCGGAACCAAGCCGGACGACCAATGCATGGGATGATGTCATCATCGATCATCATCATCCACTTGGCATCAGTCTCTAGGAACTTGTGCGTTAGTCGGTTGCGAGCGTGTTCAATTTTACTGTCGCCAATTGCCATGTCGAAGCGAATCTTGTCTCGTCCAAAATCCAATGCCATAGCTACCTGACAGGCGGCTGTGACAGGATTGCTAGACTTGTACCAAGGCCAACCAACAAAGATGTCGCGACCAGCAAATTCACAACGATACGAAGGAAGTCCTTCAGTTGATCGGCTTTCTGAAATTGGATTTTGTACAAATGGTGATGGCGATTCTTCAAGTGCTTTTGGTTTCCGGCCTCTCTTCTTTGGCTCCTTTACGATTTCTTGGTCAGGTGTATTTAATTCAATAACGTCCTCTGCAATGTCCTGTATCCTCTGAGGGATCTCTTCTGGAACAATGTCATGCTCAGGCATTAAAACAGGCTGCACGGCCTCCACACGCTGTCCGTCGAGCCTTCTAGTAGGGCCAACGGGTGTCATGAACGGATTTGGTGATTCCAGAGCGCGATTCGTCCTCTCCTGCATGGGAGTGCTAACAGGGTCTAGGATAGCCATAATTAGAACCCTGCTTCGTCAAGACCCAGATCAATGGCATCGCTGGCATTCATTTTGATCCTGCTATTTATATCATTGTTCTTAACAGATGCCGGAGTGCTAATGCTACTCTTTGGCATTTTGCCGGAAGCCTTAATCCTGCTGTTCTCGTCGGACAGCCTAGCCAATTCTGCCTGAATCTGTGCCTTTGACTCCTGCTCTGCTCTTAGCTGGCCTGTTAGCTGATGGCTAAGTACGGCTGCTGCCGCTACTGCCGCACGCTCTCCGGCTGTCTGAGGCCACAGTGCGCTGTTAAACTTCTGATGAAGATCTGCAACAATATTGTTATGAGACTTAATCTGCTCGGCCTGTTCCATTGTCTCGTTGCCAGTAAACTGCTTGTACCTAGCCCAAGGAATTTCCTTGGTGATATTGTCTACATAGTTATCAATTTCGGTTGTTTCCTTTTGATACCATTCCTTAGACTCGTTCTGGCGTTGAGCTAGGATCTCCTCTCCATGCTCGGCTGCGTACTTGATTTCACTATCTTGCTTTTCTTTAAGCTCGCTGACATCTCCAAGGCCACGCTTGATCTTTTCCTGATCAATCATTGGTAGCTTATCAATGGTCTGCCTCCACCATGAGTCATCAATCTTATCAGGGCCACCAGCCTTCTCAATGGAGGCAATGACATCCTCACTTGCGCCATGCTTTTTCATGGTGTTGTAGATGCTCTGCTTTGCGCTTTCGATTGGCTGAGAATACTTACTCTGGAACTCAGGATCGTTCTTAATGTCGAATATCTGTTTAAACTTTTTAAGCTCCTCGTAATCGGCTGGAGTCTGGGTTGGACGCTGTTCTGCCTGCTCTAGTCTTTGCCGGAGGATTTCGGCTTCTGCCGCTTGGCTTTTGTAGAGGCTGGCTGTTTCTTGGAGCTTCCTCCAGTTGTTTTGGTTTTTTTCGGAGAGGTTACGGGGATGTTCGATGGCGAGGATTTCGGGATCGATTTGGATTTCCGGCTTGGCTTGCTGTGTGTCGCCAGCCACGACAGGTTCGATGGAGGCTGAAGATTCGTCAGTGTGTTTGCCGGATGGCTCCACAGGTAATTGTGCAGGCTCGTTGCCAAGCTCTTCAAGTGTTGAATTATTTTCATGCGTTTGTGTTGGTTCGGTTGTTGGTTCTACTCCAGTCTCGCGTTCCGCTTCATCAAGAAGGGAGTCGATTGACTCATGAGTTGCTGGGCTGATCGGGTCAGCGTTTAGGTTTTCGGCTCCACCATCTGGGTTAGCAGCGGTGATTTCGGGTACTGTGTTTTCGGTGTCTTCCATAGATTACATTGATGCAAACGAACCATTAGTTGCATCGTCGGCCTTACTTTCGTCCGCGAGAATGTCGTCAATCTGACGCAGCACAAACTCACAGCCTTCTTTAAATTTTGCTTCAAGAGCAACGCTCTCAATAGTCTTTCCAGTCGTCATGGGAATAATGGATTTTAGATAAGCCACTAGCTTGCCTCCACTCTTCTGGTGGTACTCACGAAAACGCGATGAATCAGACTGTTCCCATTTCATAATTTATATTTGTTATGTCAGACGACCCATAGGTTTTCTGACGAATCACTATTTATGTCAATAGTTAATTACTTATCTAATTCTTTGTGTATTACCTTAGATGACTCTTCCGTCTGTGAAGCTGGCTTGCTTGCATCACGACCAAAGAAATTACCGTGTTCTTTATTAGTTGCGGCTGGTGCTTGCTCTACTGGAACTTCAAGCATCTCGCCATCAACTCCATATGCTACCCTACTTGCTGGGATTTTAGCTGCTGCTCCAGTTGGTTTTACTCCACTTCCAGAGTAGTCTACTAAGTTGTTGTATTCAGGATGTCCGCCCATAATTTTAGTTGGTTAAGATTAAGCTGCTGTTGAAGGTCTAGGTGGAGCTGCGATTGCGTCAATCGATCCGGCTTGGCTAGGTGAGTTTGCTGCGTAGTTTTCTTGCATCTGTTTTTGCGCCGCAACACTAGGTGCTCGACCGCCGCCATGATGTGCTGCTGCCGGAACTGTGTCTGGCGAAGGTGGCGGAGGAGTACCATGACCTTGAGTAAGGTGTTTGTAAGCCTCAAGGTATGCCTGCTTAAACGGCTCCAGTGCCTTTGGAGGCGTGCCTTTCTTGGCTGCCGCTTCGATGTGACCAGCGAAATGCTGCATAGCCTTTGCGAGTGGCGCAACGCCCTCTGGTGGCAACCCGCCTGCTGGGATAGCTTGCACGACTGGCATTAGCTTTTGTGCCATTGTCTGCAAGTGAACCATATCGTTGTCGCGAGCTGATACAGGTATGTCCTGACCAGCCATGATGCTTTGAAGCTCAATGATCTGCTGGCGTGTCGCCTCAATAGCTATTGCTTCTACCTGATCTTTTGGAAGGATGACTGAGTTAGCTACGTTCTCGCCTAGCTTTTTGCTCCAATCCAACTTAATAAGCTCGTCTTGGTTGATACTTGGGTTGCCAGTGTAACGCATGATCAGGTTATCCAAGATCATTCCATCCTGTGGCGTAGTGTCGTTCAGTAGCTGGCTCGCAGGGCTATAGGCCATCAAAAGGATATCAGATGGCGGCACGTTGCGATCCATCATGTTGATGCAGGCACTCACAGCGTCCTCATCTAAGTGAGGAGCAATCTCAAATGGAACCATGAATGCAGGGAGAGGCATGGAAGAACGATCAAATGCGTCAACAACTTCTGCCTTTGCCCATACAGCGTTAGGCTCTGCTTGGCGTGCTATGTCTAGCTTCATTTTCAGCTCTGATGCAGCCTTGATATGCTCAGGGTGACAGATGCCTCGCTGCATACGTTCGACGGCCTGAGAGAATTGTCGGCTGAACCTAGTTAGGATTCCTTCGCGGAGTTGATTCTCAATTGCGGCAACACGATTGACTTCAGATGCTGTCTTCTTTGACTGACCCACAATTGGAGATGCTGGCAAGAATGTGCCGACCTGAACTTCAGCTAGTTGACTAATGAATTGATCAAGCTGCAAGAAATCCGAGACATCTGCTGGCAATGACTGAGGGATAACTTCATATCCTTCCGAGACATAGCAAACAGGGTGCGTGACAGTAAGAGGGGCGATGCCGACTTTTGCGTTCGGGCCTTTCTTCAACAACAGCATTCCCTTGAGATAGGTATTATCAATAACAAGGTTGCGTGCCTTTTCGACCGCAACGTGCGTGTTGTAAAGATCACGGCCTGCCCCACGGCTTGACATGAGATTGCCGGAACCGATCTCTACCGAGAACAATGCCAAGCACTCGCTCATCGTATTATAACGATCAACCTGCGTGCAGATCTCCTCGCCTGACTTGTCGTCGAACAAGAATCTGCTAATCTTTCCATGTGGTTCTCTCACTAAGATCTCGCCTAGTTCTACATATTTTGCGTCATTTTCATAAGATGCTCCGTAGCTTCCTTCCCGAATCCAGTCTTCGTACCTGCGAGCGTCATCGTCTGCGTCAAGGGTGCGACCAGCCGGAATAGCTGAGTTGATGCTCTTTACGAGGTTGTTAACGTGCCATCCAGCCGCTGCCGACATCTCAGGAGTCTCTAGCACTGGTAGAAGCTCTGCGATTTGATACCTGCGCTTCCTTGCCCAGATAGGTGTCTGGTCAGTCTGTTGGGGGGTTTCAATGCTAAAGAATGTGTAATCTTGGCGAAGGAATTCAGGCTTCCAATCACGCAAGTCATCCCAAGTAAGCCCGCAAAATCCAAACGTGGTATTCTCATGGACAACCTGAGCCACAAGATCATCAAATCCTTTCCAGCCGCGAATACATTTAGTGATCTCCTCTCGGAAAATCTTAGTTTTGTTCTCTGCGTCTAGGCTATCAATAGGATACGTTGCATAGGTAAGAGTTGCAGCGTTCTCAATGACCTGCCGGAACGGGGGCTGAATGCGAGTGACCATCGTGCTAATGAATCCAGTAGGACGATTGCTTCTCCAGTTCTGCCCCATGCTTTCCAGCTTCTTTGCGTTGTATGGAGGCTCGTTGTTGAGCTTCTTTTGAATGAGTTGGTTCTTCTTGTTGCGCTCTACGTTCTGTTGTTTAAGCCGACGATACGCAGCGTGTGCCTGCGTTGCGTCTTTGAATGTCCGGCGAACCTGAAGCGTGTCCTTGTTTACCGTGTCAAGATTTCCATTATCTGGGTTAACCACATCAAGCTCAAGAATGCGCGGTTTATCGTGTGCGTCCACCATGCGTGGAGCTTTGTTTGCGAATGCATCGGTGATCCTTGGAGGTAGCGGTTTAAGGTTTGCCATATTATAGATTTAGCCAGCAATTGGCTGGCAGATTGGATGTTGTTTGAAGCTCCTCTTTATCAAGGAAAATGGCTGTGCGGTTGTCATGACGCATCACGTTACATCCGCCAAGGACGGCACTTGAATCGGTGTCACGGGCCTGCCTGACGCTCGCGCATAGCCTTTCAGTTGAACTAATGCATGAGGAGCATCCGCCTCTCCAGTTGACGTTGTTTACACATCCCCTACAGGTTTTGGCTCTCTCCTCTGCCAGCTCGTCCGTAACGTACATGACAGGCTTGCCGGAGTTTTGTATATTCTTTGCCCATGTTTGGATGTCATTAAGCAACTCGCCCGATGGGTTGACGCTAGTGATCGTAACCATGTCAACGCCATGACAGAACGTAGGCCAGTTGGAGCAGATATAACTATTAACATCTCCCTCTACGTCACCGATTGGCAGATGATTCTCGGCACGATAGTTTTCAACAACGCTCAGAAGGTTGTTGTAATCGTGTCCGTTAAGACGCACATCCGACTCGACATAATGCCAGCCATTCGGTGGGATGATCCCTAATATTGGACGCGCCATATTAAGAATGATTTGCACAAACAGTATAACAGCTTGGCAGTTGATAATTTTGGTTCATGTTTTTTTTTAAGTTCCAGTATTTGGGCAATAGTTGCAAATTGGTATGATGATGTTTCCCTCCAATTGCAAGAGGAATAATATGATCAACGTTCCATTCGACTCCAGTACATTTATTTAATCTAATGCGTGTTTCATGCAGTATGTTTTCTATTTGCTGGCAATGACCTTCTGAAATCCCATTTTTTTCAATTGCTCTTCGTCTTGCTTTTTGGGCAGAAATTAATGCTTTGTTTTCTTTTTTCCAATTTTTAACATTTAGGTCATTCCTTTGCTTGTTGTTTTTTTTCCATTCAAAAGCTCTTTTAGATGATCTTTCTCTGTTATCTTTAGTATATTGTTTTCTTTTTTCCCTGTTTTTTATGTCGTATTTTGCAACCGCACATCTTGCCTTTTCTGGGTTTGCTCTATTCCATTTTTTAGCGGCCAAAATGGATTTTGATTTTAAATCATTGAACATTGATTTATTAACCCATCTGGCTTTTTTATCTTTACCAGAGTCATAAGCCCAAAAAATCATTCCGTCATCCCTTACATGACCCCTGTTATATTTTATGGCAGAAACTCCCAGTTGCATTTAGGACATATACAAGATTTTTTGTCGCTTATCAATGATTCGTCCTCATTTACGTCGATTTCGTTGGGAGATCCGATGATTTCTGCCAGTTCTGCCGTACTGAAGCCAATTAGCGAAATGTCATATTTAGCATCATTAAGCTCATCAAGTTCGACCGAAAGCATATCGAAATTCCACGATGATGTCTGGCTTGATTGGTTGTCCAAGATTACATAGGCCCTGCGCTGGTGTTCTGTCAAATGACTCAGCCTAATGCATGGCACTGTGTCTAGCCCCAGCTTGGTTGCCGCTAGTACCCTGCCGTGTCCGGCGATGATGTCGTTGCCATCGTCAATTAGGACAGGGTTGGTGAAGCCAAACTCTTTTATTGAAGACGCAAGTTGTGATATTTGAATTTCGCTATGTACCCTAGAATTTCTGGCATAAGGGGTCAGCTTCTTGATTGCGATATGTTCGATTGTCTTGGGTGTGTGTAATTCCATTTGATTAGGTTGGTGCGGTGAAATTAACCTATAGGGGGATTATTAGCCCTTAGTCTAAACAATTCGTTAAGAAATTAGATTATACCCATAAACAGAAAACTCCCCTGCCTCATCGCGAAGCAGGAGAGCGATTTCCCTTTACCCCAATCCGCGACCATTACTGGTGACGGCTTGGTGAGGGGATAAGATATGTGAATCTTGATGGGACGATCAAGACCTTTTTCGTGACGCTACGAAAATGGTCGGAGGAGGTTCAGGTCGCTTGGATTTCGGAACGAGGCGTGAAGCCTTCTACGTCCGTGTTTCCCCCCTCAATGCCTCCCCCGATTTGCGTCCTTGCCCATCACGCAATCTTTCGATCCGGAGAGGGTGTGGGGACAAGATGTAAAATTATTGCTGGATTGCGTTAGCCGTTATCCGCCAGCGCGGAGTCATCTGGTGATGCTCGCCAGCAAGCCCCCTTCTTAACAGCGTCCGAGTGTTCCCAGACCTACAGGTGATCAATCTGCTTTAACTGCCAGAGAGAGGTATAGGTAAAAAGATATTGTTGACACATGATCTCGTCAACATCATATTCGCCTTGTTCTAAATGGTGACTCGTTTGAACAAAGACTTTCTCAGCGGTTCCCCCGACTACAAAAGCCCTCCCTAGATGAGTCACCATCTTCGGAGGGTTTTCCCTTTAGGACTGAGGCTAGGCACGAATGCGTACCGTGTAAGTCAATAGCTCGGCTTTGACGAACCAAAACGTCCTACCCGATTGAGATGAGAAGAAGCACCCTGCTTTCAGCATTGCCGGAGAGCAGTAGTTTCTTTTCTTTTCTGACAGGCTTTCCCATTACGGGGGGATCAGGGGGGAATTTGCTTTAATCTTTTGTATTTCTTTAGCCTGTGGATTCCGGCAACGCACCAGATAAGATGCGTAGTCGCCACAAAAGACGACCAAGATCCTTTTGGAGATGCCTTAACTCGACATTGGTTGCGAGTTGTTGACATATAGATCATCTTATCTCAGAAAACACCCAGTTTTTGACATATAGATCAATTCTTCGCTGACAAGGTGTCCTTCTCAAAAGGATAGATTATTATTGAATTCGCTACCATCATTCCTATTGAATCCGCCCATTCCTAGCGGAAAAAGACACCAGTATTTCCGGCAAGATGAATAGATCCCTAAAAAATAACCCATTGGTAATAAACACCTTTTATTACTTTTGAATAACAAACGGGTGATTATCTCAGCGTCTATAAATGAAGTCACGTTTCAGTTCCAGCCTCTCAAGTAAACTCCCTAAACTTGCTCAAATTATCAATAACGATAAACTCAGCAAGCACACTACACTCGGCGTGTGTAGCGTTCACACTACATATATCCGGCCTTTGTCAGTTATAGCTTTTGTTATCGGCAATAATGTCACCTATAGCAAACCATAGCTTCTGTTAGAGATCGGCAGAAAGATTGGCAATAACAGCTCACAAATGGGTCAAATGGCTCATCAACTACCGAGGATTCCTCGGATGATGAACCTGTAAGCCTAACTGATGAGTTGCTGCCAAGGTAGGGGTCGAACCTACAAGTGAACTGCTTCAAAGGCAGTTGAGTCTACCAATTCCTCCACTTGGCAATAAAAAGTTATTGTCTTTCAAATAATCCTTCTTCGTACTTGGCATTCTCCCAAGCTGGATTGATTTTTGTCAAATATCCTTCATCTATGATTTCGGTTAAAGTTCTTGGAATATAGTTACGGTTCTGGAAATCAAGGATAGATGCGTATCGTTTAATGAGATGTTCTGGAATGTGTGTCTGTTTGGTTTTTTTAACCAGATATTCATGTGTATTTATTTTTTGCATCTACTCAGAAAAGTCCACGAACTCCATCTTGTCAACAAGCGATTGGATCTCGCGCCTGTTCGCGTTAGGATCAGGCTTGGCCTCAGTCATCGTCGCTACAGCACCTCCTCGCTGCCGCATTAGGTATACCAGCATGGAAAGGGAATCCAACTCATCCGGCGACTTGCTCCTAGTCCGCTTGCAGTATTCTCCCTTACTCTCGACTCGCACCATGCCCAAGCCTTTCTGTTTGTATCGACGCGATGTCGCTTGCCGTGTCAGCTCCTCATTCCTGAACGATGGCGAGATCTTCAGGTACTCAAACTCTAGGTACTTGCTCAGGCCAAAGATCAGCTCGGTTACTACGCCATTGTAAAGCTCGTTAGCACGCTGGCTGTCGTCTCCAAGGATGTGCGTCTCGCTCGCTGCCCAGCTATAATTAACTCCCATGACATCGTTCCCAAAAAGGGAACAAAGCGAATCGTGAATGCCTGCGCCGTTGCCTGTTCGATCAACGCATAGCCAATTAGGTGAGATCTTCATGATCTTGCAGAAGTTAATGATCGCCTGCGTCTGCTCCAAGGTAGTCTTCTTTGGGAAAGGGATCTGAGAGTCGAGCTGGAGAACTGTCCTTGGTTTCTTGAATTCAATGAACTTGCCGGACATGGGTGTCCAGCCGTCACAAAGCCCAAATCGTCCGTAGGAACACATTACTTGGTCGTTACCCTCCAAGGCCAAATCGAAGGACGCTAGGGGTACTACAGGCCCGATAAACCGCACTGTGCCGATGGCGTTGTCCATCATGCTGGGCGCGATGATCCCCATAGCTTGCCCTTCCTCTGGAAACCATCCCCTTGCCATCGTCATTGCTTCCGCTGTCCGGCCTCGGCTCATATACCCCATGAAACCCTGATACGTCTGCAATCCAGCGTAGACGATACGCTTCTCAATGACGTTCTCGCATCGCGCCGCATCTAGCCGCAAAACCTTGTAGCCCTCACGACTATCCCACTCAAAGTCATCCTCGCAATCTACGCTACCCCATCCATCCTTTGGCTCACACCGCTGACCAAATGCCGATGTGCGATCCTTTGGGTTACTGGCTCCAAAGATCTTGATATGTCCGGCGTATTTCTCGGTATCGGATGTGGATAGAATGTTATTAATTCCCTCCCAGACTCCAGACGGGATCTCTTCGGCCTCATCCAGAACAACGTGCGTCCGGCTCAGTCTTCCCCACAGGTGATGCTCTTGCCCACTCCTTGGCGAAGGGTGATAACCTCGGAGCGTACCATGCCCTGACTCGCCCTTGGGGATTGCCACAAGCTGGATGCCGTTCTTGCTATCTGCGTTGACCTGAATGCTAGTCGCCTTCTCCGACTGGTCAGAAAGCGGCCTGACTAATGCCGTCCGATGGAATGTCTTGATCGCCGCGAAGATGTTCCTCTCCGCGTGTTCCTTGGTAAGCGAGATGACCTTAATGCAGGTGTGCGCCGGATCTCTCCACCAGTCTAGGTAGAACCATGCACCGCCACCGAATGATTTGCCCATTGCGCCTGCCCCCATGACCATTAGCTGGTCATGATCGAACAGGCATCTCCATGTGTCGCGTGAGGATCGCGGCCTCCAGTCATAGACTGAGCTACCCCAGAGAATCGTAGCCCCAGCCTCAAACTGATTGTAGTCTAGTAAATGTTGCACATACTGACGCACAACAGCCTCAGCAGTTGGCACATCGATCTCGGTTATCTGAACAGGATTCTTAATGGCATTAGCTAGTATGTACTGCGCGGCATATAGGATACCCATCTCCTCGTCGCGGTCTGCCTCCAAGCGGATGTTGATAGCGTGCTGATGATAGACCTTCTGACTGAATGGCGGCTGTATGCGATACCCCGTGTCGGGCATGGATGAATTCATAAGTTGTAATCGTTAGCTAATCTGTTAATCCATTGCAACTATGTTTAAAGAATACGATGATCTCCAGCGGCACACATATACCGAGGCGACTAAACTTGCTGCTGCCGGAGAGGAATTCTCTCACCTAGTTAAGATCATGAGTCCTGAGTCTGCGTTGCGCCTAAAGATATTCGTCCAGCAATTGCCGGAGTCAATTCAGGTTAAGACGATCTATGGTCGCGCACACGCAAAGGTGCAGGCAAAGCCAACCAAGAAAGTTAGGAACAAATAGCTATTAGCTGCGGAATACAGGCGCACCATCAAAGCGTCCTCGGGGGAACACGAACTTGCCAAGCTGATCGCGATAGATGCGAAGGCGGTGAACTGTTCCATCAGGACGGCCAGACTTACTCTTAAAGACAGCAAACGTAGCCGTGACAGCGGTGCAGAGCCAAGTCATGATCCTCATGTTGGGATCTTGCTTATTAGTCACGACAGAACCTTTGTCGGTTCCGTACAGATCGGTGTTGTTGTTGGTGTAGAGTTGACCCTTGACGAAGTAGTTAGCCATAGTGATTACACTATTAGCTATCGCAATTAGCGATGTCAATCCCAAAGACTAAGGTTTAGTTCCTCTAGGATTTCGTTAGCTTCAGATAAGTCTTTTTCTGATGTGCTAGTTGCCCCGTTATCGTGAAGGCTGAACAGGTACTGATGGAGCTTGTAGAATGCCAGCCTCCAATCGCTTCCCCTAACTGCATTCATGTGTTCGTCATGTTCCTCCGGCAGAGTGAATTCAAGTGTTGCTTTCATAATTAATTAGCTATCTCCATGTCATCGATGATCTCTTTCAAGCTGTCAAGGCTAGGCGTTCGATCTGGCCGTATCTTCGCCTCCTCAAACCTAGTCAAGTCTTCCTGCTCGTTCAGGAGCTTGATCGTCTCAGGGTTGATGCGTTCCCACTCGGCCTCCAGTGCCGCATTAGGCGCGGTGTTCCTGCCCACCATGTTGAACTCCAAGCGTAATGTTGGCCCTGCCGATAGTTGCATCTGCTCTGGTGCGAACTCTCCGGCGATCTTGCTGTCCATCTGGAGAGCGGCGAGCCTGTCAAAGATAGCTTCGATCTTGCCATCGGCTTTCTTAACTACCTTTGTCGGCACAAGGCCATCAATCATCCGGCGTAGGAGATCTCGTTTCTCTCCAAGTTGCATTGCATACTGGGAGTCAACCATCTCCTTGATCTCGGCTATGCGAGCCATCACGTCGAGCTGATTAGCTAGGCGCGAGGCATTAGGTTTGACGTACTCAGGGTTTTGGTCTGGGTAGCATTTAATGAATGCTTCTTTCTGGGTTAGCCCCTGAGATAGCAAGCGTGCGTATCGTTCGTGCTTTGGGTTTTTTAGTGCGTGCATATTAATCCTCGTAAACAATCTCTTGTTTAGCCGCTTTGTAACGCTTAATAGACTTCAGCTCCAGCTCAGCGTGGTAGAGTGAATCCATGTAGGTTGGCCCTTTAAATGGATGATGCGTAAACCAGAACCATAGGAACTTGTATTTAATAAAATACTTACCGCATCGTGTTTTGATGATTCTGTAGTTCATTTGATCGTTTCTTTAAGTTGTTTCAGTTCAGCTTCAATCTCTTCATGCTCTCCCCTAAAAACAGGAATAAGGCAGTCAAGAGCTTTCTCCGCAATCTCAACAGATCGTTTAAGCTGTGATTGAAGCCTCTCGACATCGGTCTTTAACTTAACGGCATCTTCTGTCATCTGGTCTAAGGCGGCTTGTGATGCGGCTAGTTCACGCTCAATTTGTCGGCAGATTTCATTTGGAACTACCATAGAATGTAACCCCATTGCTTCCTCAGAGGCATCAGTTCGCGGTGTGTTTGTTTTCATTTGTTTATTTGGTTGAGTTGTTCGCGGTATCTATCGGCGAGTCGGTGAGCTGTGAATGCGGTCAGCTTCGGAGTCTGGAATGGCACTTTCTCTAGCTCGAATAGGACTTTTTCTAAAAGATCACGGAGCCTCTGGGCCTCGGCTTCTGCTTTCTCGGCGCGGTCATCCGCTTCAGAAAGTGCTTTATATCGCTCATCAAGCCATTCAGTAGCGTCTTTTAGTTCGGCCTGAACCACCTCAAGCATCGTCTCAGCCTCTACGACTCTTCGGGCTAAGCCATGCGACTGAGCCTGTGACTCGGCAAGCTCTCGTTCTAGCTCTCTCGCGAAGTCTGCTTTAACCCATCCTCCTGCATTGCTGTAGAGTTGAGGCTCGGCGGCATATGTGCGTGGCGTATCTGTTTTCATATCTTATATCTAATCGGCTTTGGTTGTCAGCAATAGAGACAAAATGTCTCTATTACAATCTATTTGTTTTTATGGTTGTATAGTAATAACTTCTTCTTCCGGCTTTCTATTAACTACTTCAGACAATGATTCATTAGTATATCCATGCTTGTTTACCATCTCGGTAGCTAGGTTATTGATGACCAGTATTAGGGAGTCACGTTCGGATTTCAGCTCAGAGTATGCATCCAGCATCTTATTAAAGTTAGTCTCGTTGTATACGTTCACAATATTTCAATAACTCGCGTGTATTTGCTAAGTGATCTATGTAGATTGACAGCGTCTTGGGTCATCTGGTCTAATGCGCCGCGAGTTGCTCCAAGCTCTTTGATTACCTTATTGTTGAGAGCTTGCGCCTCGGTTAGCTCGCGCTCTAACTGCCTCGCGTGTTCCATGATATTGATGGCAATGCACCCTCCATGCATGAGAGCGTCTGTGCGTGGTGTATCGGATTCCATATTATTTATTTATAGACGGGCCAGCTGTCTCCGCATCGGAGGCATTTGACAAATCGGGTTGATTGATTGCGCTTGTGAACCTGAAGAATAAGTGAATGGCCCTTGAATAGACAAGAGATTTGTTGGATTAATTTCATTTTGATTTTAGATATTGCTGGTATTCTCTTTGAATGTGCGGAGGCCATTGGTTGAAGCTCCCCGCGAGCTGAACATTGTCGTAGTTTTCCGTTATCCATGATTTGGCATCCTGCTCGTCGATCTGGATGGCACTTTCCTGCGCCGTAAAAGCCCCTGCTGGTCGTTTTGATGACAGAGCTGCAAAATCCATGCCGGAGTCTTCCCAACGGCGTTGGTTGAGCCATGTGGATGGGTGTGGAATGAATGCACCCTTTTCCTTGATCCAATCCGGCGACTGCTTTGCCTTGTGGAGAGCCTTCAAGATCACCTCAAGTTCTGGTATTTCAGCGTTAGCCCATGCCGCCTCTGCTGTTCCCCTGCCAACCTTTTTTGGATAAGCAGACCAGAAAGAAAGAAATTCAGGGGAAACTTCTACTTTCTTCTTTTTATTGGTTCTGGTTCTTGGTTCATGGTTCTTGGTTAGGATCTGATTCGCATCTGATTTCAGATCCGCTTCAGAACCTTCTTCTGTAAATGACCACCGCAATTGGTTAGCCTTTCGTGCTGAATCGGCTTTTTTGTGATACTTTTCTATCTCCTCGTCGCATCGTTCGTGACGATAACCATCCTCTGATTTCATAAAGAATTCAGATAAGATATCAGATACGAAACTGACATGATCTCTCATGCCAATCAGACGTGCAACGCATTCTATATCCATAGGAATTGGAGCCTCTGTCATATAATAGCGGTCTATGAGTCTGCGATAAATTAGGTCTTCAGTCGGAGTCAAGTGTGCCGTCTTTTTGACATAATCTCCAAGATGAAATGGGTAAAAGTTCATTTTAAAAAGCCTCTTTCATAGAACGAGTCAAAAATAAATCGTGTACTGCTTTTACAGGCCCATCCCAATGATTTCTATTTACCATTGAAAGATACCATGCGTGTTTTCTTATATGTGCTTCTCTGTTTTCTAAATAGCAATCAAGCAAATCATCATTAGATTTGTGACAATTTTTTTTGTTATTACATTGCTTGCAGAGTGGCTGAAGATTTTCTATATCATCCATTCCTCCATTGGCTATTGGAATAATGTGATCTACTTGAGTTAATCCAGATAGACCGCATATTACGCAAGACTTTGACCATATCATTTTTTTTACCTTTGATGGTATAATTTTTCTTTTCATTGTATTAACAAACAAGCCCCAGTCTTCCTACGGTGAAAATTGCCGCAATGAATCGGCTCGCAAGAAAACTGAGGCTTAAATTGTTTTTCATTGGTTTAATGGGCTTTTCACGGCCTACGAAAGATTTACTGATTCAGCTAGTCTTCGTCAAGGGGTTTTCCCCAGCTCAGTGCCGACCTTGTCAACAACTGCCGCGCAATAGTCGATAGCGGCCTTGTAGCCACCTTGGAACGCAATGCGTGCGTACTCCTCATGTAGTGATGTCTCTCCCTCTACAGGGTATGCTGGAGTCCTTACGCCTTCTGTGGCGTACCAATTTGTGAATGCTTCGTTAGGTTTCATGTTTATGGGTTAGTTTTTTACTTCGCGTGAGTCTACGATCATGTCTCCGTATTCTTTACTTGTTACTGCCAATTTATGATTTCCGGCATTTCCAATGATGAATCCCTTGAAGCACCTGCCATCCTTCAACTTGATCGTGCATTTCTTGCGTATGTTTGTTTTCATATTAATCAACTACTGAGCAACGGATATTGAATGCGTCTTGCAGATCAGGTTCCTGATCCATAATAAGGCGTGCGTATGGCGCACGAAAATCATTAGAGAGCTTGTACTCTTCATCGCCAGCATCAACAGTCATGTAGTAGTTCCACCTGAGAACCTCGTACATCATGGCGATACCTAGCTTACGATTATGGTTTGATCCTTTACGGCGAAACTCGCGAGCTAATCGCACAAGGTTATTGTAGACCTCTGGATTTTCTGCATGGAACTTCTCAAACCGCTTATAGATGCGGCTATCTGGTGGCTCCGGCTTGATTGGCTGGAATACCAGCTCAGACTGAGTGAATGGGATTTTCATTTGATGTATTTATTTGTTTGATTGTTACTTCTATCTTGGGCATCTCACCCTTTGCTGCATACCACTTACTTGCGTGCAATTCTGTTATTTGGCTGTCATCCATCCAATAACCAACTAGCGCATCGGTAAACCCTTTACAAAGATTATCCGTGTCGGGTCGTTTATCAAATGGGATTCTGCCTTGATTGAACTTCTTTCCATTGAGTGCTACTGGACGCTTCATAACGAACGTGAGCGATAGGCTGATTGGGCCTTGAATATATTGAGCAGGAACATGGGGATTGGAATAAAATCCAACAACCTTTATCCATGACTTAGCGTCTTGTGATTTGTAGAATATCGCTCTACCCCCTTTGCACATTACCTTGCGACCGCTGTTTTGAAGCGACTTAGGCTCTGTTGGGATTACAAAGGAGATAGAGGTCATGATATCCTAGTAGTTAATCCATCGGTCATCGGTACAAGCCGCACAACGATACTTGCTATTGTGCGGATTGCTACGATCCTCTTTGACATAGTAGACCATCTCGCCGTCCATGATGCTGTGAGCAGTTATGATGTCACCGCAATCATCGCAGACGAATTGATCAGTAGGCTTTAGACCCTTTTTGGAAACTACTGCGCTCATCTTTAGAAGGGGATATCAGAATCGTCCGGCGTGAACTTTGGCTTAGGCTTGTATCCCTCACCCTTCGGTCGTGGTAATTCAACCTTTAGGGAAAGGAAATCCAGTCCGCCCTTGGAAGTCTTCTCCCAGATTGAAACCTGATAATCCTTACCATCCACGTTGAGTGGGCCACTCCACTTTGGAGCCTTCGGGTTGACATTCTCTTTCAAGAACGCTGCGCCTGTATTTTTGTTATCGTATTGCATTAGTAAGCCCTCTCGTCGCAATCCTCGTCCTCGTCTGACTCGTCGCAATCGCCGCACTCATCCTCTTCTTCGTCTGTATCTAACAACGCATCAAGAGCGATATGAAGAATAGTCCGAATCATTTCGGAACCATCCTCGACTTCGATCAACTCAGCATCGACAAGGAACTGAATACGATCCTCGACAATTTCTTGTGCTTGGAAAACATCCACTTGCAATGCATCAACAGCTTCTGCCGCAATAGCAGAAACAATAGCTAACTCTTTCTCTGTCATTTCATCAGACATATGTGTGTTTTGTTTTTGGTTTACTTATCCTCTTTCTTGCATCGTACCATCATGGCAGATCCAGTCTTCGTCACTAGCACATCCTCCAACAATTTACCAAGAGCGGCCTTCGCCTCTGCGGGTTTCATGTCATTGGCTGTGGCAAAAATCTTTTCTAGTTGCGGAATCGAAACCTTGCAAGCAGAAGTGAACTCGTTAGGTGTCAAGTACTGTTCAAGGGCTTTAAATGCTTCTACTGGGTCTTCAACGCTCCGGCTGGTACGGCCTGATGCCAGTTTGCGTCCTGCGATTTCCTCGCCCTTTAGGAGTCTCGTCTTGGCCTCGTCGCGAATCGCTTCGATAAACGCTTCAACCACATCGGATTTATCCAAGAAATCAGCTATTGCCTCGTTGCTGAGTGCCGGAACCTGCGCTGGTGTAAATACTGCCAGCTCTGATGCGACTCCTCCGACTTCTGGGCAGATAGCCTTGGCTCGGCAATACTTACAGGCCGATGCGCTTGGTGTCCTTTGTGCTTCAGGATGCATTGCGGCCTCCACGATGCCCTGTATCTGCTTTTCAGCGTCGATCAGGTCATTCTCATCATAATGGGCAATTGTGTACTTTTGCGCCATTGGCTGTACGATGGCGACATATGCCTCCTTAATGTTCAGATTCTTGCGGACAAGAACCGCATAGGCGCGGAGTTGGATATTATCGGCGGCTGAGTTCCCTGTCCCGACTCTGCCAGTTTTCCAATCGACGATCAGAACCCTGTCTCCCCAGTGCAGGATCAGATCGATCTGGCCTGACCAGATGTCTCCGTACCATAGGCGTTTCTCAATGGTGACATGATCCGGCTCTCCGAAATTAAGCGTCTCAAGGATCTCTGCGTACTCTTCCTGACAACGATCAGCGATTGACTGCTCCTCGTCGTTTAGGGTGATCTTCTCTCCGGCAAGGTAGGCATGGATGCGAGTACCCATGTCTGCCGCTGCCCCGCCCTCGCTAGGAGGGCAAGTGATTTCTAGTTGGAACTTTCCGGCGCAGTCGGCGTATGTCGCCATTGCACTGCCGGACATTTTGTTTTCGCGTTCGTCAGATGTCATATGTGTCTGTATGTGTTGAAATGAACTCCCAAAGATTAGAAAAAGCATCATCCATTGTATCTACCCATTCTTCAGGAGTGATTATGCCCATTGCCAAAAGTTCTTTCGTGAAATCATCTTCCCTCATGGTTTTGTAAATATTTACCATTTCGATTTCATATTTATCAAATAGACGACTTCTTAGATTTTCCAAAAGTTCTTTTTTGTTTGTCTTTGTCATATATTTATTTGTTAGGATTTGTAGCTTCAATCAAATCTGCAAGAGCTAGGATTTCTTCTTTTCCCATTCTTCCATTTAAGCAATCAAGAGCAATTTCTATTGCCCTATCTCTTTGGATTTCCATGATATGCAACTTTTGACGCATTTCATCGCTGGCTTGTGAAACTCCAAGCAAAACACCTTCCATGATATTTTCTGAAAATTTAGGAATATCTTTATTCATTAGGATTTTTATTTTTTATTAATACAATTTGTTTTGAATTATATTCTCCCTTTTTAAAAAATGGAACTTCAATACATTTAAAATGCAAATGTAATGGAAAAAGATTTGCCAAAGAAATACAAACACGAAAAATTACGCTTTCTCCAATGAAAATTTTTCTTCCACATAAATCTAAAATGCATTTCCATGCTGCCTCTTCCCAAGAATTGTAAGGTTTGACAGTATGGGGAGTCATTAAAATTCCATAAGCTGCTTCGTATCGTACATTTGGCATTTCAGCCCAATATCTAATCCCACCATTTTCTTTTTGTTGCCCACTTATTTTAAGTTTTATTCCATTTTGTTGTATAAACATATGAGGAGTTATATTTGCAACTTTTGGAATCTGATAATTGCAAGAATTCATATGATTATTTGTTAAGGCTGAACTCGTTCATAGGATTAGATGCTTTTATTACAAAAGGTTGTTTAGAGATACGATGCACTTTTCAAGGTAGTCAATCCGCTCTGAAAGCCTTATTGGTGAATATTTGAAAGGAATATCCCCTCCTTCATCATCAGAATAACAAGGTTCAAAATGCATTGTGTGACCAAACGATTTAAATCTTTCTTCAATCTTCTTTTTCAATTGAGGGAAGAAAAGTGTCCTTTCTTGATCTCGCAATGTAGCAGGGAATATGATGTGTATTGCGGTTGATCCAATTCCAATATAAGTGCCATCTAGCAACCACCCAAATTTTAGTGGTGATTCAGATGCAAGCTGTGTTGCTGTAGCTTTCCAAGTTTGTTCGTAGTTCATATTATTTGTTAAGGCTGAATGCAACCACCTCGGAGAAGATTTCCACCAGACGCTTTGCGACAGCCTCCTTTATGTCCGCCACAAACTCCGGCACATCCTTCATGCCTTTTGACAGGCAGAATGCGCGAATCTCTTCCTCGGAAACCTTGTTGGTGTCCATCAGGCCGAAGAGCGTATCCAGCGAGTTATCCGGCTTGTTGATTACAGCCTTGGCTATAGCGGCTCGCGTTATGGCCTTGGGGTGCGTCATGGACTTTGGGTGTGTGCTGGCCTCGTTGCCGTCAATATCTTCTTCACTCGCAATTCCCAAAACTGCGGCGGCGGAGTAACGACGAGCGTAAGTTATGCACCCTCCGGCTCCTTGGGCTGTCTGGTCGCGCAATGGCAACAGGAGTTTGCTCTCCCTGCTCTCGCCGGAGGTGTGAATGATGCGAGTGACTACGCCAGCCATGCCGTCTTCAAAGACTGGCTCTTGGCTTAGAGCTAGGCCGTGCTTGGCAAGTACTGGGCGGGTTGCGTCGAGGATCGCGTCCAGCGAAGTGAAGCGCGACTTGAAGTGTGGGTTGACCTTGTCTTTGGCAAGGTTGGTAAGCTCGCTGAGAGCTTTGACTAGCGATGCATTTATCGTTATGTTCATGTGTGTGTGTTTGGGTTGGTGATTAGATTAAAGGTGCAGGGCGGCGATGTGGTGCATCTGCGAGCATTGCGATTGCATCGCAGGCCATCTCTAACTCCTCGCGTATGTCGTTACGAGCTTCGTCTTTGTCGTAATCAGAGCATTTGCGCTTGGCAATAGCGGCGTACTTTTTCTCAAGGATGGCCTTGCGGTCATAGGATGCCCTGATAAGCAACAGGGTCATGTCTTCGGATAGGTTGAATGTATTCATGTGTGTGTGTTTGGGTTGACCGACTGGGTTAGTGTAGCGGCTTTGGTACTGGTGTCTATGTTTATTTTGGGAGGGGGATCGAACCCCTCCCTGATTGGATTAGGCTTTGCAATAATCGTAATTGAGGTGGGTGAGTCCTGTTTCGAGAAGTTCTTCAAAGCTGATCCAAACGGAGCAATAGGTGTACTGAAGATTCTGTCCCTTGCAGGACTTCAAGTTTGAAAAACTGCGACACCAGCTACGCACTGGCACTGCTTTTTCAACTCCAAGAACCTCGGATGCAGCTTTTGAGATGCTGGAGGCTTCGACGGCGAACAGAGTGTCGTTGGCTAGGATGATGAAGGATTTGTTTTTCATGTGTGTGTGTGTTGGTTGTTTTGACTACACGACCACAATAGTACCAAAGCGGCTTAGGTGTCAAGCGATTTGGTGAAAATAAATGAAAATAATTTTATGGCCTGTAGAGCCTGTGTTTATGCCGCTTCCGCCTGTGGCTGGTTACGCTTCTGTGCGTGCCATCCACCTTTCTTGGCATTCTCGCTGATACTTTTCAGCTTTTTCTCGCTCTTGCTGGAGCCTCCCTTTGCGCCAATCATGGCAAGGTAATCTCGTACTTCGGATGGGATCTTTTTCATTTTAGTATTTATAGGTTGTCTTGCCACCCTTGACTGCAACGGCTTTCCCTCGCATCGGGCTTTTCTTTATTTTATCAATGTTTTCTCGGAATACAGTTCTGTTGACAGGACGCTCGTAGTCGCCCTTTCCACCACCCCATCCAAATTGGTTTTTATGAATCGCTTCGCTCATCGCTCTTGATTTTCATGCCCTTGGCAAGTCCGCCCAGCTTACTATTCAAGCTCTTTCGTGTATGCTTGTGAATCCGGCTGTTCATTAATTCGTGGTACGTCTCCGTTTTTAGGATGTGACGCTGTAGGTGAGGGTTCTTTTCTTTCATTTGGGTAGTGTTTTCTGATGTAGGCGATTGCCGCATCGGTGCATTCGTTTTCTTGTTTATGAGTTGGATACATCGTTCTGCCTGTTTGAGATTGCTGCTCTGCGGAGGATGTCCATGCGCTGGGGATTGGCTTTTTTTGCCTTATCTCCGGCTGGCTCTTCTGCGTGAGAGCGTGGTGAGATAGCCTCATCTGCGCCGTCAATAGACTTGGCTGCTCGTTTGTATAAATTATTAGCCTTCATGGAATGCAACTATAAGCGAAAGTACCAAAGCCGCAAGGATAACAAGCAGGCAAATTGCCGGAGGAATCCAGAAAGGAGCTAGTACCCAGAGCCATGACCATGCGATGAAATTGGTCAGCTTAAGGATGATAAAGGCAAATCCTAGCAATGCTGGAAATGATATAGAGACATTCATATATTTATACCCCTGCGGAGGAAGCGATCTCCTAGAAGACCACCTCCTCCACGGGCAGATTATTTAGACCACCTCAAGCTCTGGAGTGACAACAGGAACCTCCTCCTGTGAAGATGCGGCAGCGGCAGCGGCAAGGTCGCGGATTTTGACGCGCTCTGCGATACCAAGGGCAATCTGTGCGGTGATGGCGACATTCTGGATGGCTCCGATTAGCTCGCGGAAGATCTGTTCAAATGTGACCTCGGTAATATCAATTCCGGCAATCATCTCCTGTAGCGTTTGCTGTGCAGGTGCGGCTGTCTCGCTGGCTGGGATTTCTGGTGTGTTTGTTTCTTCGGACATATGTTTGTTTTTTTGGTTTGTTTTTACTGCGGTGATTATTTCGCCTTTGGAATTTTTACCTTTGGCATACGGGCTTTCTTTGGCTTAGGCATAGCAACCTTCTTATCCTTTGGCATTTTGGGGAACTTATCCTCTCCCATTCCAGAACGGCGGGACGCTCCGTCTAGTCCGATACGAATCTCAGGAGATCCCATCTTAATACTGGATGAGGAACTAGACTGACCAGTAGCGTTAACAGGAGCTGGCTTTGCCGGAGCCTTTGCCGGAGTTGATACCATTGGATTCTTTTTATTGTGATGCCACATATTATTTACGGTTTGTGTATTGGCGTTCCTCTAGCATTGCGTCTGCAAAGGCGTAAGCTGTTTCAGCGACAACCTCTGGCTCTCCGGCCTGTTTGTCTTTAGCAAGGGAAGCGAGAGCGGCAGCTGCAAAGTAATCGCGGATTCCCATTCCGCTATTAGGCCGGACGATTGGGTTGGTTTCGTCGCCAGCGTAAGCAGCTACAGGAAATGCAGGATGGTTGATAGGTTCACGACTCATAAAATTATTTAGTTAATGGTTGCTTTGGCGGCATTTTTACCGCAGGTCGCAATTTAGGTATAAATGGGCCTAACCTGTCAAGCATGACCCATATATAATTTATGCAGGGACGATCTCCAAAGTATTCTTTAGCTTTCATATTTATTTATTAGTTTCTGGTGGGCGGCAGCACCCACAGCAACCATGCGTGCGATCCGCAGATGGATCATCGGGATCTGGATGTCCGCAAGAATGCTCTGGGCAGATGCGTTCCATCATGCGTCTATCCTCTCGCCATACCTGCTCCCAGTCAGCCATGTGGTGTTTGCTTGGGTTATGTATGCAGCAATAGTTTCCTTTGCAGACTTTCTTAGAATGGACGTTTGTTAAGATCGTATCGGATTTATGTAATTTATATTTTGCCATCTATTTATTCGTTAGCTGTTTCTGTTTGCAGAGCTTTCTCAATTTCTAATGCCTGTGACTCGCGGACATCAAGGATAAACCCCCTTAATGCATCGCAAACCACTGAGTCTTTGCCATGCCACTTTTTAAGAAAGCAATAGCGGTCATACGCTAGGGCAAGAAGCTCTTCGCGCATATCATTCTTTCCGGCCTCGTATGGGTGTATATTTTCCATAGCTGTTTCTGTAGCGGCTTTGGTTTCAGAGTCAACACTTAATTGCATTATTTGCAATGTATTGTGTCTAGACGGTTAAAGTATGCAGGGTCTTTTTTTTGCTTAGTTACGGCTTTGGCAATCCTGATATCGGTCAACAGCTCCTTAGCCCTAGCCAAGCTAATGTGTGGAAGCGTTGGGAGGCCATGAGCCTCTGCCATTGCGACCTGTGATGTGAATAGGGCTTCTAGCGTGCTGAGTAGGTATTGTGTGTGTGTGTTCATTTTTGTGGGCGGTAGATGAGGTGGATTAGTGCAAATGCAATTAGGAGTGGCAGAGCAGCTTGGAATGCGCCCTGTAAAAACCATAGGATGTTTTGGATGATCATTATTCGACAAAGGTTAATGCGTGCTTTTCTTGGCAATATTGCGCCCATTCGATTTCACCCTTAAGGTATTTTGCTGTGTACAGGGCTTCGCGCATAGACATCCCATGAGCCATTTCAGCGGCGTTTAGGATCTTGCTGAAGCTGGCAATTCTAGCTCCGGCGCGAGCTTCCTTCAGGTTTCCATTAATTAGGTTTTCGATACAGCGCATTATCGTGAGGAGTGTGAAAGGATTGCGTTTGCTAGGTCGGCGATGGCCTTAGTCTTGCCCAGCGTGTTTAGCGTTAGGATCTGACATAGGTCGCGGTGAAGAGACTGAATCTCGGCCTGAAGGTCGATGTTGTCTTTGCGAATCTCGTCGCAAGTGCGCTCAATCTGAGCGAATTCGTGGTGTTCGGCTATTGTCATGGCGTTTATTTATTTATGGGTTGGTGATTAGACTGCGGTGAATTTATTGAGTGCGCGGAGGGCGGCGATCTTGCCTCTGATTGCAGAGTTCCAGCAATTAGCGGAAACGATGCCTGCGGATGCGCGGCGCATACGCCAGTGGTGTTCTATACACAACTGGAGTCCGACGCGAGCTTGGACGAGTTCGTCGAAGGTGAGGGTGACTTGGTAGTTCATGTGTGTGTTGTATGTGTGTGTGTTGTGTGTGTTGTGTGTGTTGTGTGTGGCTGACATTTAAAAGACTAGTACCAAAGCGGCTTTGCGTCAATGGGATATTTTGATTTATTTTTATGGGCTGTAGAACTAGCGTTTATGCGGCTCTGCGGCCTGCATCTTTGCAAGTACCTTCGCGGCGACCTCTCCCAGATGGGTGATTGTCGGCTCGTCGATCTGGGGCAAAACAGCGTGTGCAACCTCGTGGATCACGCACTCCTCTAGGCTACGCACCCTACCGCTGTGCGCTGAGTGAATGACGATCCTGTTCGTGGCGTACCTGCAAGACCCGTCGTCAACTATTCCGGCGGTCTTGCCAGTAAATCCGAAACCCACGCTCCAGCGTTTGCCGTTGATCATTGCGGTGCAGACTTTGCGGAAGCTCATAATCGGACGAGGATAGGCTATGTGCGCGATTTGATCAAGAAGTCGAGTCCTCGTAGCCGATGACCTCCAGTAGCGATTTCTATGGGCTTTTCGTAGCCGTGGTAATCTCGCTCTGCTCGGTCAAAGTCCATCCGGCCTGTTGCCTCACCGATCTGGCGTACTTTGCGTTGGGGAGCGACATGGTTCCATGCTTCGCTTCGCTTGATTGGGTTCTGCTCAACCTGCTCGGCATCCTTTCTTGCCAGTAGTCTGAGGGCAAGCGGCGTAAGTTTGATCTCTCGCTTGGGTATCTTGTGCGCCGGAACGGAGATGTGGCCTCCGATCTGATCGATGATCCGTAGGATGTCTTCGTCGTATTTCATTTGAGGTATGCGGCTTTATAGATTGATGCCACACGCTCCCCATAGGCCGGAAAGCGTTTTACTGGCAGGCGATGGAAGGCGCACCATTTTAGGAAGTTGATTCTCTGGACGATGTTCATATTAGAATCCAAATACTAGACCGCGAGCAATGGCGGTTGCTGGAACATCGTAACAAGTGATCGTCTGACCCATAAATTCATGTGTCGAGACATACGCAGTTTTTACAAGCTCTCCCTTGTTGTTGTATGTGCGAAAAATATCCGTGATGGTACATAAATCCTTGCGTTTGTCGCGAGTTCTGTATTGCGTTCCGATTTTGTAGATTCGTGTAATCATTGTCGTTTATGCGTAAACTGGCTTGCAAAATTTGTCATAACCGATGATGTCGCCAGCTATAGGTAAATACACGGGTGGCTCGGTACGACGATTGACTGCATCCCAGAAGGCTGCGTGTTCAGCTTCGGTGGCAGTGCAACGGCGGCGTGTGCGAATACCTACGGCGGCGTAGTCGCGATCTATGAGAGCGTCTTGAGTCTCATAGTGTGCAATCTCAGGACTGGAAATTCCGACATAGGGTTTTGCAAGTAGTGAGGTCATTTTATTTATGGGTTGGATGTGTGTTTGTTCTTACTGACTGAAGACACAATAGTACCAAAGCCGCTTTGCGTCAACGATTATTTTGAAAATAATTTGAGGCTTATAAATACAGGCTCTACAGCCTAGAACGACCTGTTCGTCCAGACGATTCTCGCGTTTTCAACGCTGATCGTCGGCCTCCCAATACGATCATTCACGGAGTTGTGAAAACGCACGCTCCATGCAAAAAAATTTGACCAATCCGTGGGATTGTTGCGTAAAAAATCTTTTAGGTGTTGTTCGCAGGGACATCCATCGAACGGAAGAGACAACATCCATTGTTTGAACCAGAAATCGTTTTCTGTACACAAGCTAGGATTACGAAGACCGAATAAGTGAAGCTCTGCCCAGTACCGCGATCCTTCCTTGGTGATTCTTGCCACAGGCACTCCGCTGTTTAACTGACGCTCTACCTCATCTCCGGCGTTCTGCACCCACTTGTCGTGATTTTTCCAATTGATGCCCATTCCGGCAGCGACTCGGAGTTCAACCTGCGTTGCAATAGAATGCTGATCCATGTATGGGGAGCCTTCCACCTCGGCAGGCTCAGGAGCGTCAGGATGGTCTATATCCCACTTGGATACACTTTCCTCGCTGATACCGGCGTCGCGGCACATCCATGCCTCTGCAAGCTCATGGAGAGCCACTAGGAACGCACTGTTCTCATTGGCGTAATCTGGAACAAAGATCTGGAGCGATCCGTCCGGCAACCAAATCCAATCTCCGCAGGTAGGGTATCTAATCGCCGCAGGGTCAATCGACTTGATCTCAATTCTCATTTGTGGGGAGGGATGTCATCGTCACGGCGAGGATGTGGCGGATGCTCATGCGGCAATGGAAAATTCATGAGGGAGTTTGTCGGACTTGCTCATGTTTATTGAGGCAAGTATCACTTGAAGGTTTTCTGGGGTATGCAATCCTCCCCTTGAAAGCGGGATAATATGATCTACATGATGCTCTATACCAGTACATTCTGAAACCCTTTTTCGGCATTTATACAAGCATTCTATAATTTTCTTTTGTTCTTTGTTGAGATTGCAAAGAGTTCCTTCTGTTTTAGCCCTTCGTTTTGCTTCTAATGCACATCTTTTTTCAGGATGGGTTTTGTGATATTCCCTTATTCTCTTCCTATATTTCTCTGGATCTTTTTTTCTTCTAGCGTTTGCCCTTGCTCGCTCTGCTTCACGATTCGCTTGTCGATATGCATTTTGCCTAGCCTGATATATCTCTGGATTCTTTGCCCTTCTATTTCTGTGATAATCTAGCTTTTTCTGTCTATTCTTTTGATACGATGCTCTACAACATTCTTTGCTTTTTTCTGGATTCCTTTTTCTCCACGCATCTCCGCTTTCTTTTTGACGATTATTGTATTCTATAAATTTATCTGGAGTAATCCAATATTCGCCATTTTTACAGCTTTTGCGATAACGCAAAAACACAAGGCCGTCATCTCTAACGGTTCCTCGCTTGAGTTTCCTTAATTCATCCATAGATGAAAAAATTATGGCTAGTCTTTGAAGTAGTTCAAGCCCAACTCTTCCAACTTGGCAATCTGCTCAAGAGCTGTTTCTGTAGATGCTTTCGGGATGTCCAGATAGTATCCGCTTACTCCCTCTGCATTCTTGAATGCTTCTTCAATAGCGTCCTCAATAGACTCGTCAGAAAGCCCCACAACGGCTCCGATCTCAGGCAGGCCGTCTCCCATTGGAGAGATGTATTCGCGCCCGTTGATCTTCATTGAATTGCGTAGCTTAACAAACTCGCGTACTTCAGGCTCAATGTTCACGGGTTGCCAGTTTCCGCTCGCCCATGAGCTATGAATAAGCACTTCGGCTCCATACTTTGCGGTAGGTTCGGGATCAACCATGATGCCATGCGCTCCGTAGTAGATGATCTCGGAGAAATTAGCATAGACAAGCTGCCATAGCTCATTTGGAGGGCTAGGCGATCTCATGCATCCATCGATCATGTGGCCGATATGGTCTTTCCCAATCCTAACTTCGGATGACATCCATCCGCGATAACCATAGGCAGCAAATACAGGCTCCATGCGGTCGTTGAATCGACGCACAGGTTCTGGCAAGTCATTGTATTTAAGGAATTTCCCAACGTAACATAAGTCCTTCACCTCAATTCCAGCCATAAGTTGCGAAGGCTGTTTTCCATCAATAACAAATCCATCTGTACCTACTTCAACTTTATCAGGGAGATCTTCTTCAACAGTAAACTCAATAACGTGTTTGAGTGGCCCAAGATGGTGTTCTACAGAATCAAGTTTCGGTTCAACATCTTTGTAATGCTCGCAAGAAAATGTCTCAAATGTTCCGCGCCACTTATTAGTTTTTACCCAATGCTTTTGCCCATCATGCTCTTGCAAAAATACACGCAAATTTTCCATTCCTTTGATGTGTGTGAACTTTCCAACGGGAAGATCAAGAGCCTTTAGGATCTCTTTCATTCCTTCACGCTCAAGCTCAAGACACTCACCAAGTCGGCATCCCCAAACAGCCTTTCCTTGATCTACTAGATACTGCTGAAGATGGCCTGAGTTGATGTCGGGAAAAACAAAAACATCAATAGAATCAAACCAAGGGCCAAAGATGCTATCAACAAGCTGTAACTCATCATATCCAAGCCCAACCTGTGAAGTTAGGCGAGGGAACGCCGTCTCCCAAGGAGTATAAACATAGACCTTCTTGAAGTCTTGAGCGAGTCTCAATGCTTGCGAGATAAACAAGCCATGATCAATAAACATACATACAGCCTCGCTAATAGGCTTCAGGTCTTCTTTGCGTGGGGTTGGTTGTGCCATAAATTATTTTCCTTTAGCTTTCGCCTTGCGCTTCACGCTATATGCGATTGCTACGGCCTGTTTGATTGGTTTTCCTGCCTTTACTTCGGTAGATACGTTTCGGTTAAAGCAGTTTTGGGATGAGCAGGCTCGCAGGGGCATAATAGTTGGTTGTTAAAATTCCTCTCGGTCTAGCGCAGTATCAAAAGTCGCATTTTCATCCATTTCCTCGGTGTCACCATTGGCAAAATTTTCAACCATTTCAGTAATCTTTGCCTCGTCAATGGTTTTGGGATTGTAGAAGACATTTACATCGTCAACGGGAATCATTTCCCATCCCTCTGGCCCTTTTTCTTTATCTGTGATTAATATATCCATGTTATTTTATTTTTAGAGGTATTTTTGATTTCTTCATTGTGCCGACAATAGTTTCCTTGCTTCCGTTTCTTACATTAGCATTTGGATGACTTTTGGCATAGTCTGGGAATAATACAAGGGGATCGACTGGCTTTTCAAGGATGAAGTTATCTGCCTTTTCAGGGCCAAGCATCATCCAGTCATAAGAAGGATGCTTTCTGAAGTTCTTGTTTTTTAGGAACTGATCACGCAGATACCTCTCATTTTGGCTCATTTTTGTTTCTTGCTTTGGATCATTACCTGTGTAGATGGCAAACGCATCGGGATCTTTAGAGAGTTGCACACTAGCAACAAGGTCAAGGTTCTTTCCGCCCTTGAAATCCATTGAATCTGCAAGCATCTTGCCAATGTCTGGCGCATGAGCAATACCGCGAAGTCGTTTCATGGCTGCACCACGCTGGTTAAATGTGAAACGAGCTGCTTCGTCAGCAAAAGCGGTGTTTTTGTATTTATCGGCGATCTTCTTATACCAGTCCTGCTTTTGGTATTGTTTGATGTGATCAGCATACGATTTATTGAAAGACTCAATATTGCCCCTTGTGGCTTTTGATTTGATTGACCCTAGCTTGGATAGGAAATCAACCATAGGGCCATACTTATCAATTGCTTCCTTATTGTCTTTTAGGACTTTATTAAGTTCGCGTTGTGTAATTTCTCCATCCTTAAATGCTTTTTTAGCTTTAGTTACTTCCTTTAGTTTTGTGGCAGGATTTCGTGCGCCAAGCTCAAGGATGACATGGAGGGAATCCACGATTTGCTTTGGCATAGCATCTTTTTTCTTATCCAGTTCTGACATCACATCGCGTACAAACTTTCTATTGCTGATGTGAGCCTCTTCTTTCATGAGCTGGATTAAGGCGCGACCAGAGGTTGTGTTCTTAATGATGTTCTTGGCGCGAGTCACGAATGCAGAATTCATGTTGGCCCATACAGGCTTAAATCCACGACCATCTTTCAGTTTTGCTATTGCTTGGTTGGAAAGAAGGAATGGGTGCATCGGCCCTCCCATATTGTCGCCTAAAGTATTGTGGCGATCTGCCTCAAGCATACCGACAATCTCATTCTTTAGCGTTTTAACCGACTTTACAGGCGGTTTAATGGTGGTCTTCTTGTCGTGCTGGTAGACAATCGTCCTTCCATCGTCTGAGGGCTTCATTTCGATGTCTTGAGCAGGCATGAAGCTAATGCCTCCAATTGGAGCAAGTGCAGCCAGCGGCTTGGCGATCTCCATGCCCTTGGTCTTGAAGCTCTCCCAATCGACCTTGCCGTCTTCGGTCTTGGGAAGTTCGTCAGCTGGCATAAACCTGATGTCCGGCTTGCTGGTATCGAAGCGTTGGGAGAGAGGGATTAGCTTGCCTTTAGATTTTGTGATCTCGTCGTAACTTTTTATGCGTGATGGATCGAACACAATGCGAGTTCCCTCTAAGTTTACACTGTCATAATCCCGCATGAGTTGACCTTCTGTTAGCCTTTCGTATTCATCTCGTCCCGCCTCCCTGCCCGTGTTCAGATAAACAGGCATGATTTTCTTGGTGCTCGCCGCACCTGACTCACCACTTTCAATATCTTTACGATTTTCAGAGAACCAAATGGCATTACCAAACTGCGCCTTAAATACACGAAAGTTTTTATTTGTGCCGTGATACGCCTTAACCGTGTACCCAGCCTCTTTTGCGGCCTCATCAACTAACCTGCGTTGCTCGGTTTCGTCGCCTGCCCTAACTGCGGCCTCGTATGCCTCGTCCATCTTGGACGAAGGCAAGAAGGAGATGCGGTTCGGCTCATACATCCCGCTGTGCAATACTCCGCGATCAGCGTGGAACCTCTCCTCCTTATTAGTAGGTTCCTTTAGCTGCCCAGCGGTTTGTGCAATGCTGTACGCCTCGTTCCTGTCGACAATGCGTCCTTTATCAGTCTCAAAGCCATATGCAGGAGATTCGCGGTCTGTAGCCTCCTGTGGCGCGTTAGGATTGGCAATAAGGTGGGTAGCCCCGCGAGATACCTCGCCAGAGCGAGGATTGGTGTAGGTAGCTTCTTTTATGCGCTCAGGCTCTTCCTCACGGGATGGCATGAATGCGATCTGACCTCCTTCTTTGATGCTGGAGCGCATTTCTGGGGTGATTTGTACTTTCCAGATTGGGGTAAAATGCTCTGGCTTCGGTTCCTCGTAATAAGCGTTGTCTTCGGGTTGACGATTATCTACCTCTCCTTCCTCCACTTTTGCACCCCATTTTTTGACATACTTGCCAATCTCTTTAGGAAGGATGTTATCGTAGAAGCCTTTCATGCCTTCTCCGCCTACTTTTAGGTCTTGACCCGAAAGTATCTTTTCACCGTCACCGTTGGGGGCTTGGCTTAGTAATTTTTGGGCGGCATCTTTGCCAATCATGTCTGGCAATTCAGAGGTTTGGACGGTTTTCCCGATCACCTGCTCTCCATCCATGCCATAAGCGATAAGCGAGTTGTCTTTCTCGTCGTAATGAAGTGATGAAACCTGCTTACTCAAGTCATAGCGTTCTGCCTGCGTCTCACCACCCGTCCATCCAATCCACTCCTTGCCGCTTTCGACTGCATCACGCAACGCTCGTTTGAACATCTGGACAGGCCAGTCTTTGCGGAATGGTGCGTCTGGGATTAATCCATCAACTAGATTTGCTTTTTCTGAAGCAAGCAACTTATTTATCTCATGGAGTTTTTTCCACTCATGCCACAATTCATCACGAGGATATACGGATTTATCCCAAGCATTCCTATCCTCTCCATATTTTTCAGTAAGTTGCTTTTCCAAAACTTCCATTTTGGCAACATTTTCCTTTTGCTTGGCTAGGTTTGCTGCAATTTCTTCATCTTTGTTTCCCCTATACCCCTTCTCCCTACCCTGCTGATGCCTATCAGACTGGATCTCTTCGATGAACAAGCCATCATTGCCTTCAGCATCAGGACGCTCATCAACTCTCATGTGGGCAACATAGTTGGGGATGTCTGGGAAATGGGAGGAACGATAAGCATAAGGATTTACTTGTGCATCCTTAACTACTGATCTGTTTTTATATTCTGACCAAACTTTATCGCCTTCTTCTGGAGAAAGTTCAGAATACTTTCTTCCATACATTTCTTGAGAGATAACATTAATGTCTGTTGTTGGTATTGGCTTTTGCTCAACAGGCATCGTCAGCACGACCTCCCTGTAGTTCTCGCCATTAGGAAGGACATATTGGGAGTATTTTGGTTCCTGTATAATTCTTCCAGATTGATTAGTTCTTTCAACAGAAAGTCTTTGCCCCTCTTCTTCTAATCGTTTTCTTTCATCACTAAACCTTACTTCATTTGGTAAATCTCTTATGTTACTTACACCATATTTAGCAAAAGCATCTTCAAAATACTTTCTTTGCGCATCAAGATTTTCTTGAATTTGTATTTTTAGATCCTGTCCTCCACCTTTTTTTAGACTTACCTCCTCAAACTTCACCGATCCCTCGTTGCGTAAGTAGTCTAGAACCTCTTGCTTGGTGACGCTGGTTTTGCCTTCCACAAATCCTGCAAGGTTACTCCACTTGACCTCTTCAGGTTTGGCGTTCTGCGGGTTGTTGACGATGGACAGAATCTGCTGTGGCGATGCCTTTGCTGGCATCTTCTCATCGATGGTCTTTTGCAAGCCTGAGTAGAATCCACGCTCGCTGGTGGGATATTTTTCGTCGGATGGCATGAAGGATATGCCGTTTTCTTTCTTTGGGGCAATGTGCGTAGCCGTAATTCCTTTAAGAATCTCCGGCGTTAGAGCAGGCCGCTCTCCCTTTGGTGCAAAAGTTAGAGGCTTTATGGCTTCCTCGCCTTCCTCTGGCTTTGGCATGAGAGCCTTGTAAACCCTGTTTAGATCCATCTTATATGCGCCCGTCTGCTCCGTTGTATCTGCAATGTCGGCTATAGCGTCAAGCCTGTGGCTGCGCCATAAATTATCGATCCCTGCGTTGTCCTCTTCTGCCGACAGATTAGACCTCTTTGATTTCCTAGCAGATGGATCTGCCGGAGTTACAGAACGCTGTGGATTGATGGGAGTGTCAGACCCGATCATGTTCATGAAGTCCAAAAACCTTCCAAACTTGACTTCCGCCAATGGGGTTTTCTCGGCTGGATGATTAGGATCAAGTCCGATCCATCCATCGCGCTTTTCATAAGTGTTCTTCAAGTATGTGTCTTGAAGCTCTTTCATGAATAAATTCTTATCTCCATCCCAAGGGTCAAGCCAACCCTTCATCAACTTCGCTCTAGCGTTGAGCTTCCTGAAGGCAGCATTAAGTGAAAGAGTGCGTAAATAAAAGTTGCCAGCCTTAGAGAACCCAAAGCCGATTGGTATCATGTGATATATGTTTGATTTGCGCCCCTTGTACGCCTTACCTCTTCCGCTACGAGGTGCATAATCTATGTCGAACGTGCTTCCTTCCCCGCGAGCCATTGCATCATTAAATGCTAATATCTTTTCTTTAATAGAAAGTGGGAGAATGGACTCAGGAATGTCTTTAATTGCCTGTATCTGCGATTTTGACATGATGCCGTCCCATGACAGCCCATCAGCAGAAAACGGAGTCAGGCGGCTTGTGGAGTCGTCGTAAGCAGCCTCTGTAAGAGCTTTGCGGATTAGATCTCCGCGATCTGCCTCAAGTTGGTTTAAATCCTTGTTACTTGTGCGGATCGGAGTCTTTCCGTCTGGCTCATATTTGAAGTCGCGGTATACTTCTAGCGATCCTCCTGCTGGAATAGGAACTCCTTGGAATTCATCTGGAACTTGTCCGTATCCCTTTACCTGCTTTCTATTTCCTTGATCGTCATATTTCCAATTGCCCTCTGAAGCGTTTGGGTTGGTGATAACTACAGGTTTTCCAACTATCTTTCCATTCTCATCACGAATAACTCCTTGAAGTTGCGTCTGGAATTCTCCCCCAGTCAGCCCATACCTTTTCCTAAGAACTGGGTTTGTCCTGATCTCCTTTTCGGTCATCTCGCGACCCAATTGTCCCTCTGGGTTAAGCTCAAACCTGCCATTGAACTCAGCTAGTGCTTTAATAGCCTCACGATTGGCTGCAATGACTTCTGGGGTGTATTCAATACCAAGAAGCTCAGAACCAAACGGCTTTGCGCCAAGGCCAGTTACGGCGTTTATTGCTTTACCTAAGAACCCCTGCTTTTGACGCATTGCGATCCAGTTCGCAACTCCGGCTTCAGCACCCATTAACTTTCCAAGTCCAGAACGAAGGTTTCCAGATGTCAATTCAGCCGTTACCTCGCTCTTCATATATTTGACAACCTCTGGGATATTTAGACTATTGGTTTCTGGATTCCACAATCCAAGCCTGCTGGAGAACTCAATCTTTTTGCTATCCGGCGTACTCCCAAGATATTTCTTGATGTACATCTCAACCAATGCGTTGTCGTCGTAGATTCCATCTGTTTGCTTGAGTATATTGCCCTGCAAATCTCTTTCAGTATTGGTAAATAGCAGATTGTCGGTTTTTTCGTTAAATTTCTTAAATTCTGGGATCTGCTCAAGAGCATGAGATGTTTCGTGCCTAAGAGCGTCCGATGGCGATTCTCCAAATAGGGTTGTCCTAGCCAAAATGTGTGCGGCGTTAATTACTGCCCTATTCTTAGACTTATCAAAGAATCCGCGAGCCTGTGCATCTGCCTCTCCCTGCGCCCTAACAGCAGCGATCTCTTCTGGTGTCATTCCAACCCTAGAATTCTCACTGACATGAAGGTCTGCAATCTGATCTGGAGTTAAGATCTCTATGCTCACGTTTGGCTGTCCAACGCTACGAGATCCATTAGCAAGCCTGTTCATGTCGGCGTATGTAGACAGGAACGACCTTCCATACTCGTTTCTTGTTTGGACGTTTGCCCTAAGAACCTCTTTCTGGATTGCTTGTGCATTCTTCAATGCTTTGGAAGCCTCATCTATAGCTTTCTTGTCTCCTCCTTGTATTGCCCTTGCTAAATTGTTTTGGCTCTTTCCTACCAAGTGATCAACCCTGTCGATTGCGGTCTGATAATTTGTGACTTGCTCAAGAACTCCTTGAGTTGCTGGGCTTGCCTTGCTGACGGCAATATTTATTTCTGCATCACGCTTTTTGCGGTTTTTTAGCTCCTGAGCTGGATCTTTTCCGTGAATCTGTCCGGCTGCTCCATGCAATAAATGGAAACCAACTCCCATTCCAATTCCTTCGGCTACTGCCTTATTGAAGTCCTCTGGGTCATCAGAATTCAAAGTTGATGTGACAGCAGACAGCGCACCAAGATTGACTCCTGCCTTAGCTAAAGTAGTTCCGTTCTCTATCAAATAGTCAATTGTTGGGCCAGTTGCCTTGTTGAAGATAACTCTTGCAGGAAGAGATGATGTTGGGCTTTTGGCAACCTCAGTAAATAATTTACCCTCTCCTGCTCCAATTGTTTTCTTGGCCTCTCCAATAGACCTAATGACTGATGGAGCAATCCCTAGTGCCGTTGCGAACGTAACTCCCTCCAATAGACCTTTGGTTGGATTTTCTGGATCAAGCAATGCGCCAACACCACCTCCAAGACCTCCAAGACCTACTTTTGCCGCGACCTTTGATGCAAGCGGTGCAACAGTCTTTCCCCAAGGAGGAAGATTTTCAAACACTCCCTGACCAGCGGCTGATATGTTTTTTTGAACTTGCTCAACTCCACCAGCGGCCTTACCCCACCAAGGCATACGAGAAGCCTTTGCCTGCATCTCAAGATCTCTTGCTTTGCGAGATTTTTGCAATGCCGTGTAGTATGCAGAAACTTCTCGGTCAGTCTTACCAAGCGTCTGTGCGACTTTCATTAGGCTTCCGCTTTCTTTCAGTGCGCCCATAGCAAGTCCGGCCTCTCCCATTCCTGCGTCTCCCAAAAGAAGACCTCCGAACATTTCCATTGCTGGATCGTAGTTTTTATTCCACTCGCTCGCCAGTTGGATGGTTGCCTTGGTAGCATTTTCTTCAGCCAGCCTGTCTCGCTTTGCGTCTGCTTCCTGCAAGCTGATTCCATCGTGGTCTGCAATAAATTGTGCGCTAGGAAGCATTGATTTCTCCCTAAACAAAATAGCCTGATGACCAGCATCAGAGAATGCCATCTTTGCCCAAGGAGATACTTGGTTTTGACCGACTGATGCATTCCAGTCTTTTTCTCCCTCAATAGCATTGTACACTTTTCTGATGTGGTCGTGCGTCTTTGATTGATCTTTGTCCTGAAGTCCTGCCGCCTCATTGAACCTATCCAAAGCTGCAAAACTGCCAGCGTCTTTACTATATGACGCTTCAGCCAATCTTGTTACTAAATCAAAAGGCGCATATCCAGTAGAAGGAACTGCTGACCAAGGATTAATCTGTTGCTGCTGTGGAACTCCTACAATGTTCTGGGTAACTCCAATAGGTATTCCTAATTGTTGTCCTATTACTGGGGCAGCTTGCTGAATTGCACGCTGTATTGGGTTAACAAGTGCATTAAGATCTTCGCCACCAAACAAGCGTTGTATAGTGCGTGTGGTATCAATAATACCAGACGGAATAGAACCTCCCAAATTTACTGAATCTCTCGCAAGTTTTTCTTCTGCCAACTTAACCCTGTCGTTATGTGGAATGTTCTCAATTCTTGCTTTTAATGGCTCTGTTAGATTAGCCGCAACAACATCCCATGAAACTTCAGCACCCTTGCTTACCATGTCCTTGAAGAAATTACCTAACCCACTAGCCGCCTCACCAGCGTCTTTCATCGTGAATGGCTGCGCTTTCCTAGAAAATTCAAAATCTTCATCTTGCTGCTGTGGGGTCATGCTGTTGTAGACCCAAGGATGTTGCTTTAATAGACCATGCCTTTGCTCTGGATTGATTGATGCAATTGCTGACCTTTGCTCTTCTGTTACATTTTTAGGCCCATTCTTTTGTAATGATTCGTGAATATATGGAAGCGCAATACTGCCTCCAACTCCAAATGCTGCTGATTGAATCTGATCATTAGATATTTGCTCTTGAGCAGCCTTATCCACAGGGGCAGCAACGGCATTTAGCCTTTCCGACAAATGATTTTCATTTGCAGGTGCAGCTACTTCGTTCAGTTTTTGTTTGATTACATCAACTTGAGGCTGATCCTTCGGGGCTGCTACGGCATTTAGCCTGCTCTCTAAAGATTGAGGGTCATTGCTGTCAGCCATGAAGATTTATTTTTCTGAGTCATCTGTTGAATTGGATGTATTTCCGCCCATGTAAAATTGTTGTTCCATTAGGTTAAGATTTCCCATCTCTCCTGATTTCAACATCTGGAACGCCTCTGGATCAAGCTCATTAACTGGAACTGGAGATAAAAATCCCTGACGAGAATTTTCAATCTCATGCCTATTAATTATATGACCAGTAGATGTTTCAATTTTTTCCTGTAAACTATGTGCTTTTTTGCTCAGTTCACGCCACTCAAAATCTGCATCTGCAAATGACTTCATGTCCTTTGACTTTTCAGCCCTATCTCGCTCCTGCTTTGCCCTTGCTATTTCAGGTATCATGTCACTTACTTCCTTTGTGGCATCATCTTTGGTTTTTGGTAGAATATATGGAGCGATATACTTTTCTGGGTTTTTTACACCCCTCCCCCTATATGTGTCTTGCCAAGAAGCAACTGTCTGGTTTGCAAGTGATGCTTGTGCTTTTGCCTCTTCAAGAAGAAGTTCATAAATTTGAGTTGTTTGGCGTGGAGTAAGCAATTCTTTTGCTCCGGCTAAGTATTTAGCTTTCATTTGCTCAAGTGTGTCAGTGTACCCTTGGCTATGAAGGTATTCTGAAACCGCACTAACGGTTGGAACCCCTCCCGTTTCAGCTTGAGCCATAAGCTGTGCCATACCAGCAGCAGGTATTGCATTATGGTTTGGGTCTTTCATGGCAGACTCGTATGTTGGAGATAGACGAACAAGCATCTGCATGAGTCCACGCTGTCCCGTGTAATTCTTTACGTTATTTTCTGACTCAAATTGCTTTGGCTCACTTTGAAGCGTCTTTACTGCACGCATAGAAAGAAGGCTGTCAAAGTTCTTTTGCTTTGCAGATTGCAATGGCGTTGCTCCTTGAGGGAATTTTACTTCTATTCCATCAGCTTTTTGTGCAACGTGTGGAATTGCAAGGTTATTAGCTTGTGCGTATTCAATAAAAGCCCTTGCTTGGTCTTCTGGGTAAATTCCATCAAATCCATAAGACCTCTTCAATGCTGAATTAGCAATTTGTGATGGCGTTAAATTCTGTGATGGAAGCTGACCAAATTGTTTTTGTGTTGCAGTCTCACCAGCTAAAAAGTGTTGCTTAACTTCATCTTCACTTAATGCTTGAAGATTTTGCAATGGAGCTGATTTTGCAAACCCAAACGGGTCAGATGATGCGTTGTAATTAGCAAATATATTAGAAGCTGCTTGATCGGTTAATCCTGTGTACGGAGTTGATCCAGAAAGATCAGCAGTAAGCATACGTTGATTCGATGGCTGTGATATGTCAGGAGTGAGTCCAGCAAGAATATTTGTCTGCTCTTCTGTCATGGTAAGAGGCACTCCGTCTGGCGTGACATTAGAACCCTTTTTCATGTACTCAGTTTGTGGAGAAGTTCCAAAAAATGTCGGTTTTTTTGTTGCGTCTGGAGGAGTTTCAGTCGCTTGTTGATCAGTCGCCTGTTGATCAGTATTTTGTGATGTTTGAGATTGATCACCAAAAATACTTCTTTTGGCAAGTGCGCCTTTTCCTTTATTCCCTCCCGTTTCTTCAATGCGCCTTTTAAGCTCTTCCACTTCTTGGTTATGACGGATGACTTCTTGAAGTCTTGCTTCAGATTCCGCGCTTTTCATGCCTGCCAATACCTTATCCCTGCCAAATTTAGTAGTAAGCAATGAATCCTCGCGATCTTGTGCTTTCTTCAATTTATCAGCCTCCTCTTTCTTGGCCTGCTTACTCATGTATGCAGCCGTGATTCCTTGACCAATTGCACCAGCTCCCTGAATCGCTCCAATAGCTACTTGCTCAGGATGTGCTGACTCTACTTTCCATCCGGCAAGCGGCTGAATGTTGACAGGGTTATTTGTTCCACCAGAAAACGACAAACTTCTCAACGAAGTGAGTGGATGCTCTCGCGATAGATCAGGAATTGGAGCCTGAAATTGATAACCTTGCGTTTCTAGTGCCATAATTTTTAGGAGCCGCCGAATTTAATGCCGTCTGTTTGTGGAACCGTAAATTGAGTTGCGTTATTGGTCTGGTTCATATTTGCAACCTTAGCAGCTTGTCCTCCAGCACCTGTATTTGCTGTTTGAGCAGCCGCATTAATAGGGGCAATCGAAGTTCCGCCTCCCCCTCCTACTGCGCCTAGTGCTGCCTGCTTCGATCCAGCCAAGCTAAATCCAGATCCTCCGGCCTGCGTTGCCGCCTGTGCAATTGGTGTTTGTTCAGCCTGTTGAGCTTGTCCAGTGCTTGCGAGCTGTGCTTGAGCCTGTTGAGATCCGACTTTCCCAATTTCTTGTGCGCCAGTAAGCCTTGTTTGGTACTCAGCCTGTTGTTGCTTTTGCAAAGCAGCAGCCGCAGCCGCATCAGCCGCAGCCTTGGCAGCAGCCTGTTGTTGGGCAAGCATTGCACTGTTATCTGGTGCTTGTGCTGGTGCTTGGTATGATTGCCCTCCTCCATGACCTCCCATATTAATGTCCCCCTAGCGTAGTTGTTGCGGATTTACCTATTTGGTTCTGACCAGTAACTCCAGCATTAGCTAATGGTGTCTGAGCTGCTGCTGTGGTAGCCGCTGGATTCATTGTTTTTGGAGAGTATGAAAGATTAGCTGCCGTAGGTGAAAGGTATCCAGCTCCTGCTCCTAGATTTGACATCTGGTTCTTTTGTGCCGCCGCAAGATCAAATCCCCCGCCTGCTGCTGAAGCACCTTGGCCTTGAGACGCAGCATTCTGAGCCTGCAACGCAGCCGCATCTTGAGCCTGCTGGTATTGGTTTTGCAATCCTAGCTGTTGTTGGGCCTGCTGTGCGCCTTGTTGACCTGCTGTAGTGGCAGATTGAACTGAAGCGTTGTAGACTGCCTGTTGTTGAGCTTTAAGAGCGGCTGCTTGTGCCGCCGCTTGTTGCGCCTGTTGTTGAGACAAGAAAGCAAGCATTGCGCTGTTGTCTTGTACTGGTGCTGGGGCTGGTTGCCCTCCTCCTCCTGATCCACCCATAGTAGTATTGGTTATTGGTTGTAGTTGAATGAGAATTTTTCTGGGGCGTTCATATCCATGTAGTTTTGCATAGATGGACGGCGCATATATTGAACTGCATCTGTAAATCCTTGTGGTGAAGGTGTGCTAGATGCTACAGGGCCAACATTTCCAGTTGCCTGTGATGCTGTTGTTGCGTCACCAGCACCTTTTGCAGCTGCTCCTGCACCAGCACCAATAGCCGATGTAGCTATGAACCAAT
>Ga0209085_1000096_pt1 | contig 62792 bp, 62 predicted proteins | sample C_131016_EF_Meta_FD_187310 | JGI IMG/M metagenome (GOLD analysis project Ga0209085, IMG submission 187310) | Freshwater microbial communities from Lake Croche, Canada to study carbon cycling - C_131016_EF_MetaG (SPAdes) (version 2) | ecosystem: Environmental > Aquatic > Freshwater > Lake... | reverse complement strand
AGCTCCGAGGCGTTGAGCCAGCTCGAGCTGCAGCGTGAAAACGAGCACTGAAGCGGGTGAGAGGGCGGATGCGTATTTCGCGATGAGGGGCGTGGAGATGTAGTAGGGCAGGTTGCCGACGATCTTAACTGGGCCGTGGCCCCAGAGTTCGCGTAGGTCGAATTCCAATGCGTCGGCGTGGAACACTTGGTTTGTTCCATGCTCGAATTTCGCCTTGAGGTGGGAGATGAGGCGGCTGTCTTTTTCGATGAGCGTGAGGCGCGTTTCGGGAGTCACAAGAAACTCGGTGAGAGCACCGAGCCCAGGACCGATTTCCACGATGTGATCGCCGGGCTGAATGTCGAGAAGCACGACGATCGAGCGGGCTAGATTTTGGTCGTGGAGAAAGTTCTGACCAAGGCTGCGGGTGGGGTGGGTTTCCAATTCCGCAAGCAATCGCTGGATGTCGCTCAATGTCATGACGCGTTCATAACCTTTTTCCCATTCATTCACAAAGAGGATGTGAACAACCCTGTGGGAAGGGGGTAAGTTTTTCCCAAGTTATTCACATTTTTTCCCGCTTGAGCAAATGCCCCTGCGGGTGTGATGTATGAGGCATTGAACGGTTTGACCGTATTTCATGGCCAGCGGACAAAAAAACACATCCTATCCTCCCTTCCGCTCGGCGCTCGTGCAGGTGTTTCTTGTGCTCGGCGCGATGGTTGCCGTGTTTCTGGCCGGAAGCGCGAGGCAGGGGGCAACGGGGATTTTTTTCGTCATCGCTGGATTCGCGATGATTGTCTTCGCGCCGAACCGCATTGTTCCCCTGCGGTATTGGCTGCCTTGCGCGGGAATTCTGGGGGCATCCTCGTTGAGCCTTCTGCCGCAGGCTTGGTTCCCAACGCCGGAATGGCGACTCGGCTTGTTGGAGTATCAGGCCTTCCCCTCCTTGCCTTGGATCAGCCTGGCTCCGCGTGAGACGATTTACTGGATGGTCCTGCTGGCTGGCGCGCTTCTGACCGGCCTGTTTTCGCTTGGGCACCCTGTGCGGTCCGGAGTGAAGATTTATATCGCCCTCTTAGGCTTGCTGGCCTGCGCTGGCTATGCCGCCCTTGCCATCTACGCAAAGACGACCGGTTGGGAGTATCCGTTTTTCGACAAGCGTGGGTGGTCACCGCCGGAATTTGGTTTTTTTCCCAATCGAAATCATACGGCGGCATTGCTGGTGACAGGCAGTATTTTAGCTCTGGGAATCATTCGCGACGCTTGGTCTGGGCGTCGTCCAGTCGTTTTCCTTCTGGCGGTGGGTTCGCTGGGATTGTGCGTTTACTCGCTCCTATTCTGTTCGATCTCGCGTGGCGGGGTCATTTTTTTGGTGATCGGAGTTGTATTGTGGTTGATCGCGATGGGCAGGACTCACCGTTCGCTGCCACTCGTGGTTTCGTCGCTGGTTATCGCCGGCACGGTGGTCTGGATTTTTCTGATATCCGAGGGCCAGGCGCGCAATCGAATCTTGGAATTTGTGGGGATGGAAGAGAGCGCAAAACCTGGGCTTTTTGCTCGCGACCTCCGGTCGAAAATCTTTCTGGATACGCTCCACATCATTCGCGACTACCCACTCACGGGAACTGGGCTTGGGACCTTCGGCTATGTTTTTCCTTTTTACATGGAGGCGAGCATCGATGAGGCGATGCCGATTCATCCGGAGAGCGACTGGCTCATGCTGGCCGCCGAAGCAGGGATTCCCGCACTTCTATTCGCACTGGCGCTGTTGGCCTTGCTCATTTGGGATATTCTTCGCCTGCGGGAGACCGGTTCCTGGCCGTTGCGCTGGGGTGTCGTTGCCGCTGCGCTGGCGGCGATGTTGCACGGCTTTGTGGATGTCCCGATCCACCGTATTGAGTTGGGATGGTGGGTGCTTGTGCTGGCGGGATTGGCGTTTGGAAATCCCGCGCCGACTCATACCGAAAAAAGCGGCGCATGGCTTGTGCAACGCCTGGTTTTCGGCATCTGCGGCGCGGTCCTTCTTGCCTGCGGGGCGATACTGATTCGCTCCCAGTGGTTTCACGAACACCCTTTTCCGCCATACCGGGGCAAGATCGTGGTGGAGCAAATCCGTAAACTCAACTCGGAGGGGAGAGCACAGGAGGCCGCTGCTCTGGGGCATGCGGAACTCGCCTTGAGCCCCATGGAGCGCGGGCTTTACCGGGAGCTTGGCTACAGTGAAATCACGAGCAAGGGCGATCCGGGAGTGGCGGATGCTGCGTTTGCTGCAGAGAGAGCGTTGAACCCCGTGAGCGCCAAGATACCCTACGACCAAGGGAGGCTCTGGTTGCAAGTCGACCCCGCACGCACGGCTCCGCTCTGGGGTGAGGCGCTGCAAAAACATGGCCGAATCCAGCAGGGCGGGGGATATGCCAATCTCGTGGAATATTATGGGACGCTGCTCTCCCAAGCGCGGGCGCATCCGGCGCTTTTTCAAGACCTCGGCCAATATGCAAAACTCTCGCCGGATTTGCAGATCGTTTGGATGGCAAGTTCTCCAAACGCCAACATGGAGGACGCGATCAAAGACCCCGCATTTTTAAAAATGCTCACCCCGCAGCAGCGGCGTGACTTTTTGATCTCATGGTTCAATCGCGGCGGGAAGACGGAATTGGACGAGTTTCTCCGCGCCAATCCCGATTGGGAGGAGGCCGCCTGGCCCGTTCGTGTGCGCCGTATGGTTGCGCAGAAGGAATACGCTGCTGCCATCGACACAGTCGCCAGGCGCTACGAAATCGATCTCTCGCTGCCGGTTCTGCCTGCGGGTGCGCTTAAAGCCGGCGACCCTCCACGCGATCTTGGTTCCCGCGTCGCTTATTTCGTCGCAAGGGGGAATTCCGTGACCGCCCGCCGGGAGGTCGCTGAATCGGCGCAATCAAACCAACCCGAAGGCCTGCGGTTGCGGTGTATTCTGGCTCTGCAAGCGGGGGATTCCGCTGCAGCCTGGTCCGCGATGGAGGCTTACCTGCGCGAGACGAAGCGGGGAAACCTCCCTTAAAAAAGGAAGAATTCAAATCACGGGAGACTCTGGCTCGTCAGTCTCGTCCTCTTCAATTTCTTTGCGGATGGTTTTTGAAATAAATGGACGCACGAACCCGTAAATGAGGAACGAAACAAAGAGAACGGCTGGCATCCACTGATAATTCATCGCCGTGAATGCCAGCAGGAAAATGAGGCCCAAAAAGCCCGAGATCGATCGCTGAGTGCGCCAGTTCACGCTTTTGAAACTCGGATATTTCACGTGGCTGAACATCATGAAGGAGAGAAAAATCAACAATGGTGGCAGGGCGTGTTTCCATGGCCCGATGGTGCGATCATCTGCCTGCAACCAGAGCATGAAAAGGGTGAGGGATGCGATGAGACCTGCGGCGGCTGGTATCGGGAAGCCGCTGAAATCCTTTTCGGGTTTATCCGCGTTTGCTGCGGCAACGCAATTGAAGCGGGCCAGGCGCAGTGTGCCGCAGAGCAGGAAGAAAAAAGCGATGAGCCAACCCGTGCGCTGGAAATCACGCAGCACGATTTGGTAAACAAGCAGCGCCGGCGCGATACCGAAGGAAATCGTGTCAGCGAGGGAGTCAAACTCGCGGCCAAATGGGCTCTCATGCCCGCCCAGTCTCGCGAGGCGCCCATCAAGCAGGTCAAAGACACAGGCGCCCAAAATGAATGCTATGGCCTCATGGTAGAGCGTTCCGGCAGAGTGTCCGTTAGCAACTAGAGTCGCCGCTTCGATGATTCGCAATGTCGCCGCAAACCCACAGAAGAGGTTTCCCGCCGTCATGAGGTTCGGCAGAAGGTAGATTTTAGGCTCGTTAGGAGATGGCATGGAATGTCGGTTCAGCGGAGCGAATTCAGTCTTGCGACGGCTGTTTCCCCTCCGCGCACCCGGTCACCGATCTTTACCAGCACCTCGGCGTTCATTGGCAGGAAAATCTCGGTGCGTGAGCCGAAGCGAATCATGCCGAATCTCTCCCCGCGTTTCAATGTGTCACCGACCACAGCCCATGGACAGATGCGCCGTGCGATGGCTCCAGTGATCTGCTTGACCATGACCTTGCCTTGTGGTCCCGAGATAACCCACGAGCGGCTTTGGTTGAGGAGCGAGGATTGCGGGTCGCGTGCATCCAGAAACCCTCCGGGCTTTGGTTCCGAGTGCGTGATTTCGCCAGCGATAGGAGTGCGATTCACATGAACATCAAACACCGAAAGAAAAATGCCGATGCGGCGCATTTTGGTTTTCAGGAACTCGCCCTCTTCCACTTCGTCAATCGTTGTGACAACTCCATCCGCGGCAGACACAGCCGTATTCTCATCCCCCGCAGGCACACGCTCCGGGTCGCGGAAAAAATACAATGTGAATAAAAGCAGTCCCGCAAAAAGGATCGACAGCACCGGCAGCAGGGCCAGCGAGATCAGCCATCCAGCAGCCAATGTTCCCAGTATCCATGTGGCTTCAGAAAGTGCGCGGTTCTTCATCGGCGGCAGGCTACCAACCGGCACGCATTTGCCAAGCCCCTCCTCGTTTTTCAAGCGTGTTCATGTTGACTCAAAGGTTTTGACTTCACGGGCGGTTAGCAAGTGGAGGAAGGATTTTTTCAAATAGACCTCTTAAAAACTTGCAACGCTCTGTTTTTATTATATTCTGCGCGTTCTTTATGGCAAAAACAGCATGGCTCGAGCGCAACAAGCGCAAACAGAATACAGTTGATAAATACGCGGCTCTCCGCGCGGAATTGAAGGCTAAAAAAGACTACGCCTCACTCACCCAACTTCCCCGCGACGCAAGCCCAACACGGCTCGTCAATCGCTGCCGCATTTCCGGACGCCGCCGCGCATTCCTTCGTCGGTTTCAGATTTCCCGTATCACTTTCCGTGAACTCGCTTCCTCCGGTCTCATCCCCGGCGTAACGAAAGCGAGCTGGTAATCTCTTAGTCCGCCCGCTGCCACTCTCGGCAGCGCAGGCGGGCAGCCTGCCACGGTTCCATGTCACCACTCTGGAAGAGAAGCCCCTTCGTAGGTTTCGGAATCGGAATGGGGCTTCTGGGAGCAGTGGCGCTTGCTTTGAAGCACCGCCAGCGCTCCGCGCGCGGTGTCATACCGGATGAAATATCCCCCGCCATTTTTGCAACCCGGTCTGTTTCCACATCCCAAGGGGAGCTGGTCTATCATGTCAGCGGATCCGGTGAGCCTCTCGTTTTCCTTCATGGTTTTTTTCTAGGAGCGTCCTCCTACGAGTGGTCAAAAGTTTATTCCAGAGCTGCCACCAACCATGAAGTGATAGCTCCCGATCTTATGGGATTTGGAGAATCTGAGAGGCCTTCCGAGCCTCTCGATGCCGGTGATCATGTGGAATATCTCGCTGAGTTTTTGCGTGAGGTCGTGCCTCAAAAGCCTGCAGTGATCATTGCAAGCGGCGTGAGCGCCAATCTCTCGCTTCTTCTTGCCGCTCGCCATCCGGAGCTGGTTTCAAGAATGGTTCTCTTTCTGCCCACAGACCTCCGCGACTCACAAAAATGTCGATCCATGGGCATGGTGCGCAAAAGCCGCATCCCAGGGGTGAGCCATCTCATCTACCGTCGCCACTTCGCCCAACCTTCATTCATGCGCTCATGGCTCGAATCCTACGGATTTGCCAATCCCCAAAAAATAACTCCCGAGACCTTGAGTGTGCTCGTCAATTGCGCACAGCAATATGGTGCCGAACACGCGATTTTTAATTTTTTCAGAAAACGCCATGGCTTTGATGTTTCCAGCCACCTGTCCGGCGTTCTCGCCCCGGTTCATATCCTCTGGCCAGCAAAGGCTGCTGGGTTCCATCCGAGTGATGCTGCGAATCTCTGCCGCCACCTTCCACGCGCGAGCATGGAGATTTTGCCCGATGCCGCTGCATTTGCTCCCATGGAGTCGCCGGATGACATCACCGCAGCCGTTTCACGTTGGATCGATGGCGACCTCACCGCTCTTCAAACCTCCTGATACCTCTCTATGTCCGAAATGTCCCAACACAACACCAGTCAGCGCGTCATGCTCATCCGCCATGGTGAAACGGATTGGAGCCTGAGTGGACGCCACACCTCGGTCACTGACATTCCACTCACCCCGGAAGGCGAGCGGCGCTCCGCCGCCCTTGCACCCTTCCTGCGGAATTGGAACTTTGGACTCGTCCTCTGCAGCCCCCGTCTTCGCGCGCGGCGGACATGCGATCTTATCGGCTGGGGAGGGAAGGCCGTCCAGACCGATGACCTCTGTGAGTGGAATTACGGGAAATACGAAGGCCTCACGACAGCAGAAATCCGCAAATCCGCGCCGGGCTGGACTGTTTTCAACCAGCCTTGTCCCGATGGCGAATCCGCTCAGGATGTCGCTGCGCGTGTGGACCGCGTCATCTCGCAAGTCCGCGAATTTGGAGGCGATACCCTTCTCGTCGCACATGCCCACTGCCTGCGCGTTCTCACTGCCCGATGGCTAGGGATGAGTCCAGAGTCCGCCCGCTTTTTCAACCTAGAAACAGGTCGATGGAGCCTCCTCGGCTACGAACATGAGGGCCCAGTGCTCAAGGTCTGGAACGCCCCTCCAGCCTGATTTTCCGCTGACATGGCTGTTTTGTGCTACCTCCAACATCCAGCAACCCTCCTGTATATCCTGTTAGTCCTGTCCCCCTGTCTAAAAATCCGTTTCCGGGATAAATTTTCCTCCTCGCTCGGAGCATCCACCCTACAAATCGCCGCCGACTGCTTGGAGTGAAGTCCCCATAGCATGCGCGCAGCGGAGCGTTACCTTAGCCTCATAAATATACTACTACTCCTAATCGTGCTGTTTCTCGTTTTTGGTGGTGGCGGTTTATACTTTGGTGGTCCTATAATTGGCGGTGGTGGCCTTGGACTGATTTTAATAATCTGCCTCATCATCTATTTCATGGGCGGATTTCGCAGTTCAAGAGGTTAATACTCAATTCGGCAGTTGGTGTGGGGATCCGCGTGGAGTTTGCTTTCCATAGACTTAATGGAATCAAGCAACCTCTCGCGAATCGAAAACCCAAGATAGGGCGAGTCGTGCCGCCAACGCCCAAACTTCAGGCTCAAACGAGCCATTGCGTGCAGCGCAAATCGCTCAAAATGAGAATATTTCACGGATAAAACTGTGGAGCCGGAACGCCAACGTCCGCATCGGGACATCCAGCGCCATAGTCATTTACCTTCATCCTACGCCTGTAGTGGTGGATTACTCTCAAAACAAATCCACGGCGTGACAACGCTCTGTTGCGGCGTGACAACGCTCCGTCGCGACGTGACAACGCTCTGTCGCGGCGTGACAACGCTCCGTCGCAGCGTGACGACGCTCTGTCGCGGCGTGACAACGCTCTGTCACGGCGTGACAACGCTCTGTCGCGGCGTGACAACGCTCTGTCGCGGCGTGACAACGCTCCGTCACGGCGTGACAACGCTCTGTCGTGGCGTGACAACGCTCCGTCACGGCGTGACAACGCTCTGTCGCGGCGTGACAACGCTCTGTCGCGGCGTGACAACGCTCTGTCACGACGTGACAAAGATACGAAGAAAAGTCTCGACCGGAACGCCGACGTCCTCGTCGGCATTAGCACCTCATAGTGATGACACTGCGGAAACTCCGCGAAACCCAGCGCGTCAAAATGCAAGGCCGATTCTTGCGCTTGCTGGATTCAAAAGCGTGATTAGCGTGATTAAATATCAAGAATTTACGCCTGACCCCTCTGACGCATCGGCTATGGCGTCGCGAGGGATGGGGGTGTTTTGAACCATTCGGCCAACTCGGCCTCGGCCTGGTCAAACTCGGCGATTCGCTCGTCCGAATAAATTTCGATGGGCGCGGTGACTGCCGGAGGCAGGAGAATGCCTTCCAGCTTGGTTTCTGCAATGATGTGATCTTGTGGCCGTATTCCTGCGGCCTCGCGCATCTTTGCAGGCAACGCAATGAGTCCGCGACCGGATACAGAGAGAGTGGCTTTCATAGCACTAACATTGCCGAAATGCAGAAAAGCTGCAAATGTGGTTCCCGCCATGCAAGGTAAAGTGAAAGGAAATGTTGCCTGACGCCCAGTTTACTTTGCCCTCACACCCACTCCGCGCACAGTAACTCCGCCTGAGCGAGCACGGTCTTCACGGCTTCTTCTTGTAGATCGGGGGGGTAGCCATGCCGGTTTAGGATGCGTTTCACCATAACTTTGATCTTGGCGCGTGCGCTCTCTCGGAGGGTCCAGTCGATGGTCACGCTCTTCTTCACCTGAGAGATCAGTTCGGCGGCGATCACCTTGAGTTTCGCGTCGCCCATCGCCTGCTTGGCGCTGTCGTTGGATGCCAGCGCATCGTAGAAGGCGATCTCGTCATCGGTCAGGCCGAGGTTCTCGCCGCGCTTGGTGGCGGCGTCGAGGTCCTTGGCGAGTTTGATCAGCTCTTCGATCACCTGCATCGTGGAGATGGCGCGGTTGTGGTAGGCGTTGAGGGTCTTCTTGAGCTTCTCGCTGAAGACCTGGCTCTGCACGAGGTTGCGCTTGGAGCGGACTTTGAGTTCGTCCTTGAGCAGCTTCTCCAGCAGCTCGGCGGCGACGTTCTTGTGCTTGAGGCCGCGCACTTCGGCGAGGAATTGGTCGCTCAGGATGCTGATGTCCGGCTTGGGCAGTCCGGCGGCGGTGAAGACGTCGATCACCTGGCCTTCGGTGGTGATGGCCTTGCTCACGAGCTGGCGGATGGCGGCGTCGATCTGCTCGGGCGTCTTGCGGTTCTGGCTGCTCTGCTTGTTCAGCGCGGCTTGCAGAGCTTGGAAGAAACTCACGTCGTCGCGGATCTCCGTGGCTTCATCGCTGGCGGCGCAGAGGGCGAACGCGCGGGAAAGTTCCGTCACCACCTGCACCCAGCGTTTCTTGCCGTCTTCCTGTTCGAGGATGTGCTCCTGTCCGGCGGGGATGAGGGCGAGGCGCTCGGTCGGCGCGCCGGTGATCCACTTGTCCCAATCAAACCCATGCATCATATCGCAGGCGATGCCGTGTTTCTCCAGCATCACGGCGATGGCTTGCGCGGTGTCGAAGGTCGGGTTTCCCTGCCCCCCGCTCTCGGTGTAGGTGATGAGCGCCTTCTTAAGCTGATCGGCGAGGCCGAGGTAATCCACCACCAGCCCGCCGGGCTTGTCGCGGAAGACGCGGTTCACGCGGGCGATGGCCTGCATGAGACCGTGACCCTGCATGGGCTTGTCGGCATACATCGTGTGCAGGCAGGGCGCGTCGAAGCCGGTCAGCCACATGTCGCGCACGATGGCGATCTTGAAGGCATCCTTGGCGTCTTTGAATCGGTTCGCCAGCTTGCGCCGCGCATCCTTGCTGCGGATGTGCTTCTGCCAGTCGGGACCATCCTCCGCGCTGCCGGTCATGACAACTTTCAGAGCTTCCCCAGCCCATTCAGGGCGCAGCTTGATCAGTGCATCGTAAAGGTCCACGCAGATGCGGCGGCTCATGCAGACGATCATCGCCTTGCCGTCCATCGCCTCCACGCGCTTCTCGAAATGCGCCACCAGGTCGGCGGCCACGAGCGCGATGCGTTTCGGATCGCCTACCAGCGCCTCCAGCGCGGCCCACTTGGTCTTGAGCTTTTCCTTCTTCGTCAGCTCCTCGCCTTCCGTGATTTCCTCAAACTCCGCGTCGAGCTTCGGCAGTTCGGCGGCGTTCAGGCTCAGCTTGGAAATGCGGCTCTCGTAATAGATCGGCACCGTGGCCTTGTCGGCGACGGCACGCTGAATGTCGTAGATGGAAATGTAATCGCCGAAGACCGCCCGCGTGTTCGCGTCCGTCTTCTCGATGGGCGTGCCGGTGAACCCGATGAACGACGCATTCGGCAAGGCATCGCGCAGGTTGCTGGCGAAGCCGTAGGACATCTCGCCGGTTTGCGCGTTCACCTTGCCGCCGAAGCCATACTGGCTGCGGTGCGCTTCATCCGCGATGACGACAATGTTCTGCCGTGCGCTCAGTTCGGGCATCGCCTCGCCCTTTTCCGGCATGAACTTATGAATGGTGGTGAACACCACGCCGCCGCTCGCCCGGTTCAGCAGCTCGCGCAAATGCTCGCGCCCGCTGGCCTGCACTGGCGTCTGGCCGAGGATGTCCGCGCAGCGTTGGAACTGGCCGAAAAGCTGGTCGTCGAGATCGTTGCGGTCGGTCAGCACCACCAGTGTCGGATTCTGCATCGCCGGATGCCGCACCACGCGCGCGGCGAAGAAGAGCATGGAGAAACTCTTGCCGCTGCCCTGCGTGTGCCAGACCACGCCCGCGCGACGGTCGCCCGGCTTGCCGCCGCGTTGACGCCCTGACCAGTAAGTGCCCGCGTCCTCGCGCAGCACGCTGCCGGTCTCGCTCATCCCGCTGGCCCGCACCGTTTCCTCCACCGCCGCATTCACCGCGTGGAACTGATGGTAGCCCGCGATGATCTTGTGCAGCGCGCCCGAGTCCGGGTCTTCCTCGAAGACAACGAAATGGTGCAGCAGGTCGAGGAACCGCTGCCGCTCGAACACCCCGCGCACCAGCACCTCCAGTTCCAGCGCCGTCTTCGGCGCGTCGCCCTCGCCGTCAATCGTGCGCCAGACCTTGAACCACTCCTGGTTCGCCGTCACGGAACCCATGCGCGCCTGCAACCCATCGCTCACCACCAGCGCCGCGTTGTAATGCAGCAGTGAGGCAATCTCTGCCTTGTAGGTTTGAAGCTGCGCGTAGGCGCTCCATATCGTCGCGTCCTCATCCGCCGCATTCTTCAGCTCGATCAGGCCCAGCGGCAGCCCGTTGACAAACACCACGATGTCCGGCCGCCGGTTGTGCTGCCCCTCGATCACCGTGAACTGGTTCACCGCGAGCCAGTCGTTCGCCCGCACATCGCCGAAATCCACCAGCCGCACATGATCGCCCGCGATGCTGCCATCGGGCCGGGGATACTCCACCGGCACGCCATCGCGCAGCATCCGGTGAAAGGCGCGGTTCGTCTGCGTGAGCGAAGGCGTCCCCACCCGCAGCACCTTGCGCAAGGCCTCATCCCGCGCCTCCTCGGGAATGGCCGGGTTCAGTCGCCGGATGGCCTCGCGGAGGCGTTCCACCAGCACCACCTCAGAAAACGAATCCCGCTCCGCCGCAGGTTCACCGGGCGCGAGATGCGGCCCGTGCCCGACCGCATAGCCCAGCTCCCCGAACCATTCGAGGGCGGCGTCTTCGACGATGGATTCGTTGAGGCTCATGGGTTTCCGCTGAAAACTAAAATGCGGTGGGAATTGTGAGTTCACTCATCATCCCGCGGATCGCCGGATTCTTCATTTTAGAAACGATCGCCGAAATGTAATCAAACTGCTCCTTATGATGCAGCATGTCGTTGTAGAGCAGACCCAAGATGCGGTGTGAATCGGGAACCATTATCCCGAGTTGCTCAACAAAATCTAGTTTCTCAACGGTCCCCTTCACAAACTCATCTGTGAACCTTGTTTTGTCGGTTGGCTCAAGTTGGTCGAACGCATGCTTTTCAATCGCAATCCGGGCAGCAACGCACGCAGCGACATAATCAGTATCGGCAGCACCCGCTCGATATTTTGCAAACTCGCCAAAGACGTATGTGTAAAAGTCGTGCGACTTGCCCCACGTCTCCTTCAGATTCTTTGTCTTGAAGAGAGCCACTTGGTCGCAGTTCTGTGGGTGGTAGTGGAAGAAGTGCTTTCCAATGAAAGGCTTCAAAGCGGCATCCTCACGAACACGGACCATCGGTGCTATGCCAACCCTGCGACTCGAATCACTCGCCTTGTCCAACAAATGGATCTTTCGAATATCCCCCTTGCCGAGTCCTAGAATGGAGTGCTTAAAGACGTCAGGGTTCAGGTGGGTTAGGAAAAGCGGGAAGATTTCTGCCCCGTTGGCTTTGAACCTATCTACAAAGCGCGTCACATAGAATTGGGCGGCCAACAGGTTGCACTCGTCCAGATAGTCGAACACTTCATCCACCACTAGAATTGCGCGCTCGCCGGTCAGGTCGAACTCTGCCTTCATCAACTGCGCCACGAATACTAAAAGGTCCCGTTGGCCATTCGACATCTTTGTCGCGACCGGGAACTCTGCAATCATATGTCCTTTTGTTTCCCGGACAGACACATTAATCCATGACGGATTTGAATTAACGGCAGCCAGCAAATCTATGCATCGCGTTTTACCGGCAAGATAGGAACGCCAGGCGTGGTGTTCCGCCAGTGCTTTCGCATCGTCAGCGTAAGCCTTTGCGAATTGATAAGCGGCAAGAAAGCGTTCCACCTCGCTCAACTGCGAAATGCCTTCAAAGAGATTCGCCAAGGCTACCAGTTCAGGGATCGCTTTGAGTTCAACCAGTTTGTTCTGCTCAGTCCAATCAAGCAACTGCGCGGCTGTCCCCGTCTGGCTGTTGATCGCGACAACAATCGGCTCAATCAATTTCCAAACTTTCCTTTGGGCGAATTTCCCGAGAGCAGGCAAGGAAAGAATCCGGCCAAGCAACAGATCATTCGCCAAGAAGTCTTGGATGTTCGGGAGAACTTTTCCCGCCGTTCCAAAAGCTTGCTTAAAGCCCGAAGCGGCAAAATCATTTCCGGGGCGACTCGGCACCTTCTCGACGAGGATTATCGGCTCAATGATTAGCGAAGCCGTCGGTTTCGCGAATTGATTGAAGCCGGTTTTTGCAACTGCTCTTGGCCTCAACTTTGAGTTGATGACGGACACCGAAAACACCTTGGAAATCTCATTGCAGGTGTCATCGGCTTTCACTGTCTTTTCAACACCTTCGTCGGTATAAACGACCTCAAGCTTCGGCATATTTGCCGCGTTGTCCTTATGCAAGAGCGACGGATGAATCTTCAGGCTCCGTGGTTTTAGGCTGTCAAATGCCGCAGCCAATGAGCTTTTCCCAAACCCGTTTGGCGCTACGAGAAGATGGAACTTATTTCCAAGCATGTCGGGAGTCTCGAAGACATGCTTGCGGGACGATATGCCTCGCACGTTCTCAACAGTAATTGATTTGATCTGAGTGGGCATATGGATCGGCTAGTTTTCCTGTTCAGCCACGCTCAACTCCCCGCTCAGCAGCTTCGGCAGCAGCGTGTCGCGCAGGGTGGCGAGGGTGCGGGATTCAAGACCGTTCTGGCGCATCTTGGCGAACCAGACAGTCGCTTGGGCATCGAAGGCATCGACGATTTCCTTCGGTGGGACGAGGACGTTTTGCTGGCCGACCAAGCTCGTGTTCAGGTTCTTTTGGACCGAGCCGTCAGCGATGTGAACGAGGTGTTCCGCCAACTCGATGAGGACGTGGAACAGGTAGAGTTTCGAGATTGAGCGGAGGTTCTTGAAGTAAAGCCATCCGTCATGAATGCACCCGTGCAACTCGACGAACATCGGCACGCCGCACGTCGCGCTATTGGAAAGGATGAGGTCGCCGGGGGCGACTGCGACGCTCTTCTCGGCTCCCGCCTTTTTGACCTTCTCCTTGGTCTCGAACAGGAACGGACCGCCAGCGGCTGTCGCGTCTGCAATCTTCACCCACGGAACTTCGCCGTTCATGTAGTCGTTGATCGGGCGTGGCGATGCACCGCGACCGAGTTGGCAAAGCTCCGAGAGTGGCTTCACTTCCCAACCTTTCGGGATGTGTCCGAGCGGCGAGTCTTCCAAGTGCTCGGGGAAAAGGGCAGCGGTGGCGGGGTCGAGGGCGGCGGGGGGGCGGCCGTCGAGTTTGGCGCGGACGGGATCGAAATCCACGAACCAGCTCTGGAACAACGCCCGCGCCATCGCCTCCAGCGTCGCGTTCATCCGCCGGTTCAACTCGATCTTGTCGTCCAGCGCCCCAAGCACCGCCGCGATGGCTTTTTGCTCGGCGAGGGGTGGGAGCGGAACTTCGAGGCTTTCGATTTGTGAACCACTGATGTTTGCCTGCGCGCTTCCGTCTGCGATTCCGAACATCTGCCGGACGTAGGTATCTTGAGAGAGGATGTAGTAGATGTAGCGGTAGTCCGCAATGTCCGGCTCAGTGAGATAAACTTTGCCGACGCGCTGATTGAGGAAATGGCGTTCATGCGTGCGGGGGAACTTGCCGACTTTCCCAACGGTTGCGCCGGTCATCGCAATCAGCGTGTCGCCTTCTTTCAGTTCAAACCGCTCAACTCTTGGGATGCTCGATATCACCTCCTCGGGCACACGCTCACAGTCAGTGATGTCCACCGTCGGGGGCACGACGTTTTTGATTTTGATGACGGGAAGGCCGACGGCTCCCATGTCTTCACTTTTGAAGGCATAGCCGGAACGGACTTTGGCGACCGTTCCAAGCGGCTGAACGTCGAAATCACCCGCCATAACCCAGCCCCCTCAGGTTTGCTTTGATGGCCTGCTCCAGCTTCGCGGACTCGGCGAACTGGGCGTGCAGTTCGGCGACGAGGCGCGGCATCTTTTCCTCGAAGGGGTCGCCGTCGTCTTCGACTTCCTCGGCGCCAACGTGGCGGCCGGGCGTGAGGACGTGGCCGTGCGCGGCGATTTCGGAGGTGGTGGCGGATTTGCAGAAGCCAGCGATGTCCTCGTATTGGCCCGCGCCTTTTTCTCCCCTCCACGAATGATAGGTAGTCGTGATTTTTTGGAGGTCGACGTCGATCAACTCTTTGTGGGTGCTGTCGACCATCGTTCCCATTTTCCGCGCGTCGATGAAGAGGGTCTGTTTGCGGCGGTCGCGGAAGCCGCGTTTGGCGTCGGCGTTTTTGTTTTTCGCGAGGAACCAGAGGCAGACGGGAATCTGCGTGCTGTAGAAGAGCTGGCCGGGGAGGGCGACCATGCAGTCCACGAGGTCGGCCTCGATGAGGGCGCGGCGGATGTCGCCTTCGCCGGACTGGTTGGAGGACATGCTGCCATTGGCCAACACGAAACCCGCGAAGCCGGCTGGCGCGAGGTGGTGGATGAAGTGCTGCACCCAGGCGAAGTTGGCGTTGCCCTTGGGCGGGACACCGAACTGCCAGCGCACGTCGTCGTCCTTGCGGAACCAGTCGGAGTCGTTGAAGGGTGGGTTGGCGAGGACGTAGTCGGCGCGGAGGTCGGGGTGGAGGTCGCGGCGGAAGGTGTCGGCGTGCTCGGGGCCGAAGTCTGCCTCGATGCCGCGCAGGGCGAGGTTCATGACGGCGAGGCGGCGGGTGGTGGCGTTGCTCTCCTGGCCGTAGATGGAGATGTCGCCCAATTTGCCGCCGTGGGATTCGACGAACTTTTCCGACTGCACGAACATGCCGCCGGAGCCGCAGGCGGGGTCGTAGATGCGGCCTTTGTAGGGAGCGAGCATCTCGACGAGGCAGCGCACGACGCAGGACGGGGTGTAGAACTGGCCGCCGTTCTTGCCCTCGGCGCTGGCGAACATCGTCAGGAAGTATTCATAGACCCGGCCGAGGATATCGACGCTGCGGTGGGTTTTGGGGCTGGCGGGTGGTTCAGCGTCCTGACGACCCTCCCCCCCGGCCCCTCTCCCACCGGGAGAGGGGAAATGGGCCGCGATCTCACGGAGGACGGCGTCGGTGTCGTTGAGGACGCGGTCGTTCTCGAAATGGAGGACTGTCAGCCCCTGTGACTTCAGGTAGGCGTCGCGTTTGGCGTCGTGCTTTTTACCCTCGGCAGTGAAGTGCGGTTCACCATCGCACTCGACGACGAGCTTGGCGTCGTGGCAGTAGAAGTCGCATAGGTAATCGCCGAATTGATGCTGGCGACGGAACTTGGCATTGCAGAGTTGGCGGTCACGCAGGAGTTCCCAAAGCAGATCCTCGGCGGGTGTCTTCTTCTTCCGCATCTCACGCGCGAGTTTGAGCAAGCCAGAGAAATCGTAGCCTCCCCGGTAGTGTTCACTCCCTTCTCCCGGTGGGAGAAGGGCTGGGGATGAGGGTGCGCGTTCAATGAGATCGATGCCGCCAATCAAATCGATCAATTCACCCAAGCGATGCTTATCCAATCCGGGCCGCGCATAGTCCTTGGGGAGGATGCCTTTCAGGCGCGGGTTATCGCGCTCGATGGCGACCATGGCGTCGTCCACGGTCTTGCCGATGGTCGGTTGCTTGGCCGCCCCCTGAAGGTGGGACCAGCGGGCATCGGCGGGCACCCAGAAGACGTTCTCGGCTTTGTATTCGTCGGGGTCTTCGGCATCGGCCCCGGCGTAGTCGCCCTGCCCAGCGAGGAGTTTGGCGCGGTGCTCCTCAAAGGTGTCGGAGATGTATTTGAGGAAGATGAGGCCGAGGACGACATGCTTGTATTCCGCCGCGTCCATGTTGTTCCGCAGCTTGTCGGCGGTGAGCCAGAGCTTTTGTTCAAAGCCAAGATTCGCTGTCGAGGTTTCGGTGGTTGTTTTTCGGGCCATTAGAGTGATTCAAACCAAGTTTTAATTTTCAACGACATAAGTTTGCGGCGCTCCTTGAGGAAATCGCTGTAGTCGAGGATTGGTTTTGGGGTTTTTACTTCAGAGCGGTTTGGATTTGAGGCTCTGCGAGGAGCGTGGAGAGGCTGGTTCCGGTTTTTGAAAGAACGCTCTCTCTGGCATGGAGTGCTGGCGCGAAGAAGTTGCCGCCGAGGTTGGCGGTCTCGCTCTTGCTGGCGGTGGCGAGTAATTTTCCTGCGGAATCACGGACTTCAACGATGAACGCGTAGTCGAGTTCCGTATTGATGAGTGTGTCGCTGTTGTATTGCTGGATGCGGATCAACACTTGGCGATCCGTGCCTGTGCTGCGTAGCGCCGTGAGGGCGGATGCGGCATCCGGGCTTGTGATGGGCGGGGCGAGTTTGCGGTTGGACCCGAAGCCGCGCGTGACGACGGCGGCGATCTCGGTGGCGACTGGAGACTTGGTGGCGGTTTTGACGCGGTAGGGAATGCCGTAGCCGTCGCGGGTCACGCCGATCAGTTCAGGTGTGATGTCGCCTTGGCGGAGCGCTTGCCTTTCGTCCACGCAAGCCACGGCGATGGATGACTGGCCCGAGGGGGCGGCGACCTGCGTTTGGCGGAGGTCGTATTTGTTCCACATGGTGCAGCCTGTGAAATGGAATGAGAGAGCGGCAGTGAGGAACGATAGCAGGATTTTTTGTTTCATGATTGGGTTTGGAGGCGGGAAAAAGTGGGGTGGGGAATGTGTGGAGGTTAGCTTGTTTCGTCAGACATTGACCGGTTTATTGCGGCAGGTCGAGTGTGTGCTTTCGTGTAGGATTCGGAAGACGAAACTCAGGAGCTTCTCCGCCTTTTTTCTGCTTGGTTTTTGGCCCGGAGCTCGGCTGTCAGCTTGCGGATGGTCTTGCCGTCAACGACTCGGTATGTGCCTTGCTTGTAGAGCTTGCGGGTGATGTTGACGGTCAACTGCGTCGGGCTTGGGAGGGACAATGCGTCGAGCGATGCTTGGATTTCTTCGGCGGATATTTCGTCGTGTGGATTCATGATGGATGAGGTGATTTGGGAATTGGGATTTTATTTCAAGAGAAAGACGAAGAGCGCATGAATCGCGACGCCGATGAGTCCGCCGACGACCGTGCCATTGAGCCTGATGAATTGCAGGTCGGTGCCCACGGTGGCTTCGAGCTTGTCCGTCATTTCCGCAGCATCCCACGCGTTGATCGTGCTGGTGACGATCTCGCGGATGTGCGGCTTGGCTGCCAACGCGGCTCCGAGCACTTGCTCGGCTAGGAATGTATTGGTCCCTTCGCGCAGGGGCGTGTTTTCGGTCAATTCGCGGGAGGCCGAAAGCAGCGCTTCGGAAATCTTTTGCAAAATGACGGAGTCTGCCGCAGCAAGGTCGCGCTTGAGAAAGTCTGCAAGCTCCTCCCAGGCCTTTCGGGAAAAGTCATCCACGACCGGGCTGTTCGCCAGCGCCTCCTGCATGGCGCGAACTTTTCCTGCGAGTTCGGGCGAGGATTCCAGGTCTGTGATGAGTTGGTTCAGGCGCGTTTGGAAGGAAACCCAGATCGGGTGGTCTTGATTTGAGCAGGCCTCATTGAGAGCGGTGTGGATTTTTTCAATCGTGCGGTTGGCGACGGCAGCGGCGATTTGATTTCGGAAGTGATCCAACGCAGGGCCTGCTGCGTTTTTGAGAAAGGGAATGGCATTCAGCAAGTCGGACGAGATCGGGACTTCCTCGCTGATCTTTGTTTGGATGGTCTCGCGATTCTCCGCGATGAGGTCGCGAAATGAAATGACCACAGAGTTGAAAATTTCGCGATCCCGACCGCTCCCGGTGAGCGTCTGGAGTCCACCGGCAAGCAGGGGAGCGGCATTCGTAGTAAGGATGACATGGCGTGCGCGCTGCGTGAGCAGGCTGGTGATTTGCTCGGATGGAATCCTCTCGAGCAACAACGGGGCAAATTTGCCCACTCGCCTGCCCAGGCTGTCCGCGTTGGCACTCAGCCAGCGCGAGATCATGCCTGCAAAGTCGATCTTGCGAATTCTTGGGCCGAGCTGCGCCTCAGTAAGAAATCCCTCCTCCAAAAAAGTCGCCAACGATTCAGCCACGCGGGCTTTGTTATTCGGCAGAATGGCAGTGTGCGGAATCGGAATTCCCAGCGGGTGACGAAACAAAGCCACCACCGCAAACCAATCCGCCAACGCACCGACAGTCGCCGCCTCAAAAAATGCCAGAGGCCACGCCAGCCAATGCCAATGAGCTTCTCCAAGCCGACAGGATATCATGCCGATAAAGCAAAAGATGAGTGCGCCAGATGCGATCCACCGCATTTTTTGAAGGGTCATTTTCATTTTGTGGGTTTCACTATGGGCGAGGGGATCGCTGCGCTAACGAAAGGTTTCGTCGGACTCTTCTTCGTCGGACGGATTTTCCATTTCATCCATGGCCTTCCCATAAGCTTCCTCTGTTCTGGCGGAAGCTTCTTCCGCGCTCATGAATCCCGAGAGCAGGGAAACGAGCGGGGCAAAGCCTGCGTCGGCTGTAAGAAATATGGTGCGGCACATTTGCTCAAAACGGTAGGCCAAATGATCCTGTCCCTGAATTTCAAACCAGTGGCAGAGGGTGATATCTTGATTGGCAAAGTCGAAATCCCAGAGCTTCTGAGGAGTTAATGAATTGTTTCGGGTCACAAACTCCGATGCTTGCTCCACGAAGGCGTCCTCCACAAAGGCCGGAAAGCGGAGGCGAATAATAATCCACAAGGTCCCTCGGCAGTAAAATTCGCAGCGAAACGGGGCTTTGGACATCGAGATTTGCATCACAATGATGTCCTTCTTTTCATGGTAACCCGTGGTATAGCGGTCAAGCACCTCTCGAACCATCTGGAGCGATGTCTCGTTGGGTTCGTTTTGATGAGCAGGGTCGGTTGGTGTGGAGTCATTCATAGAGCTTTGACTCAAGCCTGCCCTTCGGAATGCACTTTGCGGTGGGCGTCCATAATGTCGAACCACAGCCCTTCGTAGGCCTTGTATTTCTTGAGTTGGTGCGGCGTGGCCAGAATCTCGTCCTTGAAGTTGTCGTAGGTGATCGTGCTGCTCAGGGCGTCAAAAATGGCGGCGAAATCTTCGCTGTTTTCGACATAAATCCGATAGCGGTAGTCCGAGTAGTCCCAGTCGTGAATGTGCGTCACGGATGTCTCCTTCCACTCGAAGCCATGTGCTTGACTGGTTTTGGCAAGAAGGCGGGTCAGATCGTCCTTGTCTCGTGCGCGTATGACATGCACTTCAGGCCCGTCCTCGTTGAGGTGGGATGGTTTTTTGACGATAGAATAGAAGCCGATATTTGATGCGATCCACATGGGTAAAAGTTAGTTTTTTCGAGGTGAAATTAAGAGTGAAATAGTTTCGTTTGAGGTGGTTTTTTCTGTTGCGAAATCAGCGTTTTTGCGGGCGAAATTTCGGTGAAAAAAACGATGATGCCGATCCTCGCAAAATCAGGCTGGAACTGATTCTGCGGACCTTACAGCCTTGAGTGGGTGAATTTTTTCAAGGCTGTTTGTTCTCTCCCACTGAGGGGTCCTGCGGGAGGGGGTTTTTCGAGTAGGAGGGAGCCTGCTCGTCCAGCGTCCAAGAGGCCATGCTTTTCATTTTCCGCATGTGGCTTGAACGGAATTTGGAGGCTTTACTGGAACGGGCGTCGAGACCTCCGTGGATTTCTAGTGTTTGCAGGAGTGACTCGAGAGCTTGGATTCCATCGGCGGCCTTAGATTCGCTGCCGAAGGATCGAATTTTTTCGAGAGCCTGCTTGAGGATGAGGATGGCCTCCTGAACTCTGTTCTCATTTGCGGCTTGGGTTGCTTTGTCCACCGCGAGTCCAGCGCACTGCGTGGCGACTGCGGGAATAACATCCTCGTTGAGGCGTATGTCTGCAGGATCCTGCGTCTGGAGGATGCGGATGGTCTGGGTGTGCGTGTGCGAGGCCAGCGAGGGGCTGGTGAGATCGTCCCATAGAATTTCGAGCTCGAGCAGGCGCTCGCCTTCGAGCGTTGCCGCCGCCGTGCCGTCTGGCAGTAGTGGTAGCGGGAGGACATCCAGGTGGAAGGCCAATGTGGCCGACTCATCGCTGGTGAGGTCACCGAGGGAAATCTCCACGCGGCCATCGAGTAGGGGAACCGAACGGAAGGAGGCGTAGAGGCTCCAAGCCTCACAGAAATCGAGTTTTCGGACTCGAACACGCACATTCTGGCATGCTGTGCGCTGCAGCCCCTCGAGCTCCGACTCGAAAATGGCAGGTAGTTTTTCCGGTGAATTGGCGTCGTAGAAGTTTCCTCCAGAACCTGTGGCCAGTGTTTCGAGGAGGTTTTCATCATAGCAGTCGCCGAATCCCAGCGTGGATGTTCGGATCTGCGAGCGCTCCAGTCCGTCGCACACTATGCGAGAAACCTCGGGTTGGTCGATGATGCCACGATTGAGCAGGCCATCACTCAAAAGCAGGGTGCGGCGCGCGGCGGTGTGCTCCGTCTTACGGAGTTCATCGCGGCCGAGCATCCACCCTGCACAAAGGTTGGTGCAGCCCCTGTCTTGAATCCGGCGAACCGTTTCAATGGCTCGGGCCTTGTCGCGGACTGTCGCCATTGGCAGCACAACCTCGGCGGTGTCATCAAAGGTGACGAGTGCGAATTGGTCGGAGGCGCGAAGATTTCGAATGATGCCTTCGCAGGCCGCCTTGGCATGGGCCAACGGGCCTCCAGCCATCGAGCCGATGCGGTCCAGAATGGCGCAGAAGGCCATCGGGCGGCGTTCTCCGGCTTCAGCGAAGGGGGCTGTGAGTTCGAGGGCGAGATGCACGGGGTATCCCTGGTTGGCGAGGATTGTGGAGTGGTCGAGCTGGGCTTGGATTTTCATTGGTTTGTCTTTCTGATTTGTGTTTTTCGTTTCGTGGTCTGTGGATAGGCGGCTCAGTTTCCTTTAGGGCGACTGTCCGCAGGATAAATCGAGCGGGTGTGCGCGAGTGGTCGAAAGCCTGAAAAGGTGGGCTTCGATTTTTCCTGAATGAATAGAAACTCGCTCTGCCATGCGAAAGGCCTCCTGGATTGGCTTTGCGGGTGGGCGCGGCGTATCGCCGTGTCGATGAGATGTAGGAGTTGTGTGATCATTTCGAGTCAAAGCCTATCAACCTCGGTCAGACATCCGCTGGGGGAGGAGCGAAATTTTCTTAAAAAAGTTTCCGGCCTGGGACTGAGGAACTCCGGCGTTATCCGGGGTTGCTTTTTGACTCCATAAAAAACGAAACTCTGCGCATGGGATTTTTAAGTGCGCTGATTGGCAATGCTTCGGAGGTCGATGCCTCGAAACTCGAAAAGGAATTTTCCGAACTCCTCATAGACGGTGAGGAAATTCAGCATGCCTACAAACTTTTCCGCGATCTGATCGTATTCACCAATTTCCGGTTGTTTCTTGTGAACAAGCAGGGCATGACCGGTAAGAAGCGCGAATACACCTGCGTGCCCTACAAGAGCATCGATTACTTCACCAAGGAGACAGCCGGGCACTTTGATCTCGATGCCGAGATCAAAATCTGGATCAAGAGTCGCACGGAGCCCGTCGTTTTAGAATTCAGAAAAGACGCCCACATCCATGACGTTTTTCGAGTGCTGAGTTCCTACAGTCTTGCGACTTGACCTGAAATCGAGTCGCTGTGACTCGGGAGGGGAAGTGGAGCGGGTAGAGGGAATCGAACCCTCATGGCCTGCTTGGAAGGCAGGAACTTTACCACTAAGCTATACCCGCATTAGCTGAACTAAAACTATTCCTGAGTGCGGCGAAGTCAAACCGAAAAGTTATAGCGACTGTTGAGTTGTTGCGCACGGGTCGGAATCTGACTCGTGCCTGTTTTCTTTTGGCTTTGATCCTGAGTTACTGGCCAGCCTCGTTTTATTCCCACTCGATGGTGGCGGGTGGTTTGCTGGAGATGTCGTAGCAGACGCGGTTCACGCCCTTGACTTCGTTGATGACGCGCGCGGAGATGCGGGCCAGGATTTCCTGCGGCATGCGGACCCAATCGGCTGTCATGCCGTCATGACTGCTAACGATGCGCAGGGCGATTGTGTAGTCATAGGTTCGCTCGTCGCCCATGACGCCTACGGAGCGGACGGGCAGAAGAACGGCGAAGGATTGCCAGACTTTGTAATACCACTCGGAGGTTCTCATTTCCTCGATCACGATGGCATCCGCCTCGCGCACGATGCGCAGGCGCTCGGGAGTGATGGCTCCTATGATGCGGACTGCGAGTCCAGGACCTGGGAATGGCTGGCGGTGGACGATTTCCTTGGAGAGTCCGAGTTCTTCGCCGACACGGCGGACTTCGTCTTTGAAGAGCTGGCGCAGGGGCTCGACGAGCTCGAATTTCATGCGCTCGGGGAGGCCTCCGACGTTGTGGTGGCTTTTGATCAAGGCGGCGGGATTCCCAGAAATGGAAACACTCTCGATGACATCGGGGTAGAGGGTGCCTTGGGCTAGGAAACGGTAGTGGCCGGGGTCTGTCTTCTTGAGGTCTTTGGCGGCGGCTTCGAAGACTTTGATGAATTCGTTGCCGATGATTTTGCGTTTCTTCTCAGGGTCGGTGACGCCTTTAAGTTTTGTAAGAAATTGTTTGGAGGCATCCACCGTTTTCATGCGGATGCGGAACTCTCCGGCGAAGAGTTTTTCCACAGCCGCGCGTTCGTTGGCGCGGAGGAGGCCGTTATCCACGAAAATGCATGTCAGGCGGTCACCGATGGCTTTGTGCAGGAGTGCTGCGGCTACGGAGGAGTCCACGCCGCCGCTCAGACCGAGGATGACGCTTCCATCGCCGACCTGCTCTTGGATTTCTCGACAGGTGCGATCGATGAAGGATTCCATCGTCCAGTTGGATTTGCAGCCGCAGATGCGGTGGACAAAGTTTGCGAGAATCTCGCCGCCGCGTGGTGTGTGGACGACTTCGGGATGGAACTGAAGGCCGTAGATGTTGCGCTTGGTGTCACCGATTACGGCATGCGGGGAGTTTTCTGTTTTGCCAAGTGGACGAAAGCCTGTCGGGAGCTTGGTGATTTTGTCCCCGTGGCTGTTCCAGACATCCAGCGTTGCGGGAAGCTTGTGGAAGAGGGCGCACTTGGCATCACCTTTGAGCTTGCCGGGGCCGTATTCGCGTTCGGTTGAGCGCTCGACCTTGCCTCCTAGGCCATGTGCGATAAGTTGCATGCCGTAGCAGATGCCGAGAACAGGCACACCGAGATCGTAGATTTTGCGATCCACTTGCGGAGCCTTGGGTGCGTAAACGCTGGCTGGACCGCCCGAGAGAATGATGCCCGATGGCTTCAGCTTCGCAATGGCAGAAGCCTTGGTGTGATAGGGAACAATCTCGGAGTAAACTTGGCACTCCCGCACGCGGCGGGCGATGACCTGGGTGTATTGTGAACCGAAATCCAGGATGAGGATTTTATCCCCGGCAGTTTTTTGCGGCATGGCTAGGGCTTATCTGTAGTCTGGACCGAAGTCGTCGGACATTGTGTGGTTCGGGACAATCTTCCCACGTCCTTGGATTCCCTCTTGAAACTGCCCGCCCACGTCCTCGGCGGATTGCTCGGAAACCGCGCAACCACCTAGTAAAAGCAAAATTTGTAATGACAAAATATAGAACACGCCTTTCATAAGCGGTTCAAGCTATTCATTCCTCCCAACCATGGCAAACATGATTCCTCCCGAGCTTTTGCTGGACTTTTATCGCAAGGGAATTTTCCCGATGGCGGTGGATGGTGAGACGCGTTTGTTCTCACCGAATCCGAGGGGCATTATTCCTTTGGATGAGTTTCGGATTCCTCACGGCACGCGCAAGACGCTCAAGGATCCGGCTTGGGAAATGCGGCTGGATACCGCTTTTGATCAAGTCATGCTGGGTTGTGCCGAACGTGAGGAAACTTGGATCGATGAGGGGATTTTTCAAAGCTATACAGCACTTCACAATCTTGGCCATGCGCACTCAGTCGAGATTTGGCGTGATGGACAACTGGCCGGCGGGCTCTACGGAGTCCAGATCGGTGGTGCTTTTTTCGGCGAGTCCATGTTCCACCGGGTGCCGGGAGCGTCCAAGGTTGCTATTTGCTGCCTTGTTCAAATGATGCGCGAGGGTGGGTTCCTGCTCCTCGATACTCAGTGGGTAACCCCGCATTTGGAAAAATTCGGCGCCCGAGAAGTTTCTCGCGCCGATTATCTGGTGATGCTGAACGCCGCAGTTAAAAAAGATGCCCTGCTCTGATGCTGGGTCGCAGAGGGCCTTTTAGGAGACGCTCGGAGCAGTCTGCGAGTGATTGTTCGTTGCATCTCTTCCTAGGCTTTTCCCGCACCCAGCCTGAAAAATAATCAACGCGACGATTGTCAACCTCTCCATTCTCCGATATCAACACACCCTCGCTTATGGATGGGTGGCAGAGTGGTCGATTGCGCACGCCTGGAAAGCGTGTATACCGAAAGGTATCGGGGGTTCGAATCCCCCCCCATCCGCCAGCACAGTGTGTATGCGGTTCCCCGAGTTTCTAGGGGGGCGAAAATGGCAAAGTGCGATAAAAAGTGTGATAATGTCCCCCAACTCCTGCCCGTGTTCACCGATGTTTTTTTGAGGGTTTTTTAAAGCGTTCACCGCTTCGTCGGTTTGCTCTTTTGCCCAGCTGATTTTTTGGCAAGGGCTGGAGTTTTCCCACGGAACCAAGAGTGGAAATGTTCGCCTACTCCCCGCGGTATCTTGGTTGTTTTATTTTCCCTTCGCCGCGCGCCGGGACGCACTCGTGAATAAATCTGTGAGGGGGGACGAGAGGGCTTTTGCCAAATGGATGAGCTCACTGTCGGCGACCCATCTTGTTCGGCCTTCAATTTTGGCTATGGCATCGCGCCCGACATCCCAACCGATGCGCTGGCACTGGGCCGCTAAGGCCGGTCGGGAGAGTCCTGCCTTGCACCGCATGCGTCGCACTTGCGGGCCGACAATATTGCGCGGTTGACCAAAAGGCTTCCGCACCCCGTTCATCCTAAGCAATCCATTCATTGATCGTCTCAATAGGAATGTCTCGCACTGGCATGGCTTCGGCGGCTTGGACAAACACGCCGCCGCTGCGCATTTCTACTAGCAATCCCTGCCTGCGAGATTCCAACTCATGAAGCTCCGCCTCTATTTCTTTGATGCGATCGGCAGGGGCTTTCATTAGTCACATTTCTTGCCGTTTCGAATTACGGTAGTGAATACCAGGTTGATCGGCCTCCGCCGTGGCGCACCAGAAGGCCTTTTTCGACGAGTGATGTGAAGGTAGCTTTGAGTGTATTCGGGCTTGCGCCAGCTTCGCGCACGATGTCGCGGGTCGTGACGCGGCCGTGGTCGCGCACATAATCCAGGATTCTAACGGCCAGATTCGACAGGGCGGCGAGGGCATTTTTTTCGCGCTCTACTTTTACCGCCAAGCGGCGCTTCTGCTGCTGCATGGCTCGCATGAAAAAAATAAGCCATGGCTGCCAATTCGGAATCTCGCTGCGGATTGTGCTCTGCGTCTGCCGCAAGGCGAGGTAGTAGCTTTCTTTGCTGTTCTCGATCACGGATTCCAGTGAGGAATACGGCACATAGGCATAGCCAGCCTGCAATAGTAGGAGAGTAGTCAGAATGCGGCTCAATCGGCCGTTGCCGTCTTGGAATGGGTGAATTTCCAGAAAGGTGACGATGAATACGGCTACGATCAGCAGCGGGTGAATGCGCTTCAACTCGCGGGCATCATTCAACCATTTCAGCAACTCTGCCATGCGGCGCGGCGTGTCGAACGGGGTAGCCGTGTCGAACACGATGACGATCATGTTGCCGACGCCGTCGAAAGCTCCCACATCATTGCGCAAGGTCTTGTATTCGCCACGGTGCCGCTCGTCTTTATCGCTGTGACTCAAAAGGTCTCGGTGAAGCTGTTTGATGTAGTTTTCCGTTATGGGAATGTCTCCCCATGCGTGGAAGATGGTTTCCATCACTCCAGCATAGCCGGCGACCTCCTACTCATCGCGGCTGCTGAAGCGTTGGATTTCCAAGTTGGCCAGCAAGTGCTCAACCCCACGGTCGGTCAACTTGCTGCCCTCGATGCGTGTGGACGAGCCGATGCTTTCGATGGTGGCGATATGGCGCAGCGCCTTGAGGCGCTCAGGCGCGAGGGTGCCCAGAGCGCGCCATGCCCCCTTGAACTCGTCAACTTCACTAATCAGGGCCAGTAATTCCGATGTGATTTGAATGGTGTCGGTCTGCATGATACCGGAAGATATACCGGATAAACCGGAATGTCCAACTGAATAATTGCCGGATTAAGCCGGAATAGGCCCAACACACTGGCGAGTCTGATGCTTTTAATTAAGTAAAATACTCATTTGTATAAGGTAATGCACTCTTCTGATGAGGATTTTGCGGGTTTAGAAAATCTGGTGCTTGTCAAAATGTTTTACTGTGTTGAGTTACGTATTTTATTAAAAAATAAATTTACTTAACTTCGCGGACAGCATTTTCAAGAGACTGTATAGAAATCAAAAGTCTCTCAAATTCTCTTGCCGTTGGGAGATTTTCAATTTTAGAATTGAGTGACTCAATTGCTTTAATTATTTGATCTGCAGTAGAAAGCTTTTCAGTCCAACTTAATTCATCTAACTTACCATCAATAGACTGCATTGAGTCAGTCAATCTACGTGCAGTTGAATACTCTTCACTCCAGTTTATGTTTTTTAGTTCATATTTTATGAAACTTAATTCTGAAAGAATTTCTTGAACAAGATTTTCCATAGTTATTTTTGTGATTGTATAAAATTATTATAAATTTAAAATTTATTTTTGAATTTTTTCATCTCTTCAAGTCTTTTCACAAGTAAAGAGTTTGTTTTATTTTGTTTCTAAAATTAGTATAGGCGGACCGAACTTCATTACTCGCTTTACTAATCTGAGTGCAAGTTTCCTTATACAGCATTCGCTCCTGATCATTGCCATTCTTTAATTCAGGCAACAACATAAATCTGCTTACTGACACTGAGAAAAAATTATTAGAAATAATATCTAAAAACTCAGATAGTAGTGTATGGAACTTTAGAAAATCATTTTGCAGAGAATCGTTTAAAAACAAATTTTCAACTTGTTTTCCATGGTGCAACAAATCGTCAATTTTTTTTCGATGTTCAAATTCATAACATCTGCTCGAACTTGTCATGACGCAAAAGTCTTCTAGGCTAATTTCATCGCAATAGGCAGACAATTTTGCAAAGATTTTTTTGTCATGCTCCAGTTTTTCTTTGGCGTCAAAAAACTCGTTTTGAAGCTGCAGACGCATTTTTTCGAGTTGTTTGTCATAACCAAACTCAATGGCTTTGAGTTTTTCAGCATATTCAAACTCAATAGCTTTTTTTAGACGCTCTGAAATCCAGCTTTTGAATAACCAGGTGATTGAGCCGCTGGCAGAGCAGCTAACAATTGCTGAGACCATAATGTTGGACATGATTTCTGACATGCTGGATTTGTAACTACTCAGAAGGCGAAGTATGGGTGAGTTCTGAATTTTGCAGCAGGGGAGTTTTGCGTCTTCGTCTACGGTTGATTAAAGGAGAGGATAGGCCACTGCACGCAAATGAGTGGTCAAATTCCTGCAAGATGAAATTGCGGTTTGTTGCAAAACTTTTGGTATCCAAATTCCAATAGCTCAGAGTAGAAGTGTCGTCAATTTTTGTATTAGCGTTTTTCTTCGTTTACCACAGAACCCTCTAAAGCGTCGCAGATTAAAATTTAAGGATTCTGAGTCCACAATCAAGCCGCCAATTCGGTGTAGTCGTTAATTACCGTCGCAGTGATTTGCTTTTCTTTTTTGAGCAATTGGCGGAAATCGCAGGTGGTTTGCATGTTGAACCAGAACTGGGCGCTTTGTTTGAAGAATTTGCCGAGTTTGAGCGACATTTCGGGCGTGATGCTGCGGCGGCCGAGAACGATTTCGTTGATGCTTCGCGGGCTGATGCCGAGGGCTCGCGCGAGGGCGTTTTGAGAAATGCCCATGGGCATGAGATAGTCTTCAAGGAGAATTTCACTAGGCGTGATGGCGGGTTTCATTGAGGAATTTTTATCCGCAGATTTCGCAGATTTTCACAGATTAAAAGTTTTTAAATATTACTCCAAATCATCTGCGTAAATCTGCGCAATCTGTGGATCAATGATTATTTTCTGTCAGTATGAAGCGTTTGTGTTGCAGTGAGGCAGCTCCAAAGTTGATGAGCAGACCTTTGGTGAAACCAGAGGCTTTAAGGTAGTTTATGACTTGGGCTTCTTCGTTTCCAGAGAGGGTCTGCAGGGCCTTCAGTTCGACAATGGTGTTTCCGAAACAAACGAAGTCGGCGCGGTAGACGCTCTGAAGTTCTTTGCCTCGATATCGGATTATGAAGTCGCATTCGCGTTCATATGGGATCGAAGAAGCCTGAAACTCCATCTCTAATGCCTCCTGATAGACGGACTCCAGAAAGCCGTGGCCTAGCTCGGAGTGAACCCGCATCGCTGCTCCAATGATTGCGTAGGTCGAGGGATCACGATCCGCAGATTTCGCAGATTTGCGCAGATTAAAATTTGAAGAATCCGTGTTCATCTGCGTGATCTGTGGATGACCTTACTTTTCCCAACTCATCAGCGAAGGGATGGTTTTTTCGAATGGGGTGCTAAGTTTTTCCAGTGGCCAGGCGAAGGTTTTGCCGACTGCTTCGATGGTGAGGGTGGGGTCTTTGGTGACTTCGCCGAGGCGGGTGTGGGGGACGCTTCGGGATTTGAGGAAGTCGAGGATTTCGCTGGCGTGGCGCGGGGCGAAGGTGATGACGATGCGGGATTGCGATTCGTTGAAGAGGGCGACATCGGCGCGGGTGCCGGGGATTTCGGTTTTGGCGCCGAGGTTTCCGCTCAGGCATGACTCGGCGAGATTGACGGCGAGGCCGCCTTCGGAGCAGTCGTGGGCGCTTTTGACGAGGCCTTTGCGGATGAGGTCGCGGACGGCGTTTTGGACGGCGAGTTCTTTGGCGTAGTCGAGCTGCGGCGGGGCGCCGGCTTTGCGGCCGTGGACGGCGAGGAGGTAGTGTGACGCGCCGAGTTCGTTGCCGGGTTCGCCGATGAGGAGGATGATGTCACCCGCGGCTTTGAAGGCTTGGGTGGTGATGTGCTCTGGTTTTTCGACGAGGCCGACCATGCCGACGGTGGGTGTGGGGTCGATGGCTCCTGCGGGGGATTCGTTGTAGAGGCTCACATTGCCGCCGGTGACGGGTGTGTCGAATGCGCGGCAGGCTTCGGCGAGGCCTTCGATGGCTTCGCGGAGTTGGAGGAAATTTTCGGGTTTGTGGGGATTTCCGAAATTCAAGTTGTCCGTGACGGCGAGCGGTGTTGCGCCGGTGCAGGCGATATTGCGCGCGGCTTCGGCGACGGCGATGCGGCCGCCTTCGCGGGGATCTTGTTTGCAATAGATCGCGTTGCAATCGGTGGATGCGGCCAGGATTTTATTGGCCTCGCGGACGATGAAGACGGCGGCATCCGATCCGGGTAGGACGGTGGCGCCGAGGCGGACCATGTGGTCGTATTGCTGCCAGACCCATTGCTTGGAGGCGATGCTCGGATGGGCGAGGAGAGTTTCGAGAGCGGTGAGGGGATCGGCCTCTGGCACGCTGGCGAGGTCGAGCGGATCGGGAGCCTTTTTGGGAGCGGCTTCGCGTGAGTAAAGCGGGGCTTCGTCGGCGAGTTGGCGTGCAGGGATTTCGACGGCGATTTCGTTACCCTCGCGGACGCGCATCATGCCGTCGTCGTTGACCACGCCGACATGGGCGTAGGGGAGGTCCCATTTTTCAAAGATGGCGCGGACTTTGTCTTCCTCGCCTTTTTTGACGATGACGAGCATGCGCTCCTGGGACTCGGAGAGCAGGATTTCGTAGGGCGTCATGCCTGTCTCGCGTTTCGGCACGAGGTTGACATCGATTTCAACGCCTGTGCCGCCACGGCTGGCGGTTTCGCAGGTCGAGCAGGTGAGGCCTGCGGCGCCCATGTCTTGGATGCCCGCGACGCAGCCGCTAGCGAGGAGTTCGAGGCAGGCTTCGAGGAGGAGTTTTTCGCGGAAGGGGTCGCCGACTTGCACGGCGGGGCGGTCTTCCTTGGATTCCTCGGTGAGTTCGCGGGAGGCGAAGGCGGCTCCGGCGAGGCCATCACGGCCGGTTTCGGCTCCGACATAGAAAACTGGATTGCCCACGCCCTTGGCGGCTCCGCGGGCGATTTGCTCGTGCTTGAGGATGCCGAGGCAGAAGACATTGACGAGCGGATTTCCCGAGTAGCTGTCGTCGAAATACACCTCGCCGCCGATGGTCGGAATGCCGATGCAATTTCCGTAGTGGGCGATGCCATTTACCACTCCTGCGAAGAGGCGGCGGTTGGTGGCGGATTGCTGGGAGTCGCCGCGGATGTCGCCGAAGCGGAGAGAATTCATCGAGAACACAGGGCGGGCACCCATGGTGAAGATGTCGCGAATGATGCCGCCGACGCCTGTGGCCGCGCCTTGGAATGGTTCGATGGCGCTAGGGTGGTTGTGGCTCTCTATCTTGAATGCGATGGCCCATCCGTCGCCGATGTCGATGACGCCGGCATTTTCCTCGCCCGCCTTCACGAGCACGCGGGGGCCGGTGACGGGGAATTTTTTCAACTCGAGCTTCGAGTTTTTGTAAGAGCAATGCTCGCTCCACATGACGGAGAAAACACCGAGTTCGGTGAGGTTGGGCTCGCGTCCGAGGATGGATTTGATGCGTTCGTATTCGTCGGGCGTGATGCCGTGTTTGGAGATGATTTCGGGTGTGATGGCGGACATATTGGAAGAATTTTTAACCACGGAGGACACGGAGGACACGGAGTGGAAGAAAAAAGAGGTTAGAGGGAGATTCGTTTGAGGCCGGTTTTAAGGGTTGGGGCGTTGAAGTTGATGAGGAGGGCTGTTCGAAGGCCGCTGAGTTTCAGGTAGGTGATGACTTGGGAGGTGTGGATCGGCATGAGTTGGTCGATCGATTTGAGCTCAAGGAGGACTTTGTTTTCGACGATCAAATCAGCGCGGAAGCTGCAATCGAAGGTGAGGTTTTTATAGCGGACGGGGATTTCTTTCTGCGTGGTGACGGAAAGGCCTCGATCGGCGAGTTCAAAAGCGAGGCACTTTTCATAAACCGATTCGAGCAGTCCCGGCCCAAGTTCTCTGTGAACGGTGATCGCCGCGCCTATGACCGATTCCGTCAACTCGCGATGAATCACTCCCTCTGTGCTCTCTGTGTCCTTTGACTCGCTTCGCTCGCCCCAGGGGGGCTGCCTGCGGCAGTCTGTCTCCCTTCGGTCGGCTGTGGTTAACATTTCACCAAACTATCGAAGATCACTAATCCGTCGGTGCTGCCGAGGGCGGGGTCGCAGGCGCGCTCGGGGTGGGGCATGAGGCCGAAGACATTTCGGGTTTCGTTGCAGATGCCGGCGATGTTTTCGCGAGAGCCGTTGGGGTTTGCGGCTTCGGTTGTCTGGCCGGAGGCGTCGCAGTAGCGGACGAGGATTTGGTCGTTCGCGTTGAGAGCGGCGAGGGTGGCGTCGTCGGCGAAGTAGCATCCCTCGCCGTGGGCGATGGGGATGTTGAGCACTTGGCCTTTGGTGGCGGTGTGGGTGAATCGAGAATTCGTCGATTCTACGCGGATGCTTTGGTGTTTGCAGACGAAGTGGAGGCCTTTGTTGCGAACGAGGGCGCCGGGGAGTAGTCCGCTCTCGCAGAGGATTTGAAAGCCGTTGCAGATGCCGAGGACCGTGCCACCGGATGCGGCGAAACTTTTCACCGTTTGCATGATCGGCGAGAAGCGGGCGATGGCTCCGCAGCGCAGGTAGTCGCCATAGGAGAAGCCACCGGGGACAACGACGGCGTCGAAGCTTGCGAGCGAGGTGTCCTTGTGCCACACGAAGTCGGCCGAGGCGCCGGAGAGGTTATTGAGAGCGAGAACGCAGTCCTGGTCGCAGTTCGAGCCAGGGAAGCGGATGACGGCGAATTTCATTATTTGCTGAATGAGTAGTCCTCGATGACGGGGTTGGAGAGGAGGTCTTTGGCGATGCGGTGGATTTCGGAGTCGGGCGTCGAATCGGGGAGTTCGAGTTCGATGACTTTGCCGATGCGGACGCGTCCCACGCCGGTGAGGCCAAGGTGGCGGATGGCTTCAGCGGCGGCGGCGCCTTGAGGGTCGAGGACGGATGGTTTCGGCAGAACGGTTACGAGGACTTTCATGGCGCGGAGGTTTTCGTTTCGGATGGGTTCGAACAAGACGATTTTTTATTTTTTCTGATGCGGTTTAGCGAAATGGCGAGAGCGAGAAGGCTTATGGCGAGGCAGGAAATCGAAAAGATTTCTCCGTAGAGTGCGAAGAAAGTGGGTTTAGGTAATGTGGGGACATTGATTTTGCTGAAGAGCACGCCTTGCAAAAATGTGCTGCCCGAATCATCTCGAAGGACTTCGCGCACAACCCCAAGGCGGTCGATGGCACAAGTCACGCCGGTGTTTGTGGCGCGAATCATTGGTATTTTATTTTCCACGCAACGGAAAACGGCGTTGTCGAGATGCTGCTGCGAGCCTGCGCTTTTAAGGAACCACCCATCATTTGTCACAACGACGAAGGCTTGTGCACCGAGCAGGGCGAAGTGGCGTGCGAGATCGGCGACAGTATCCTCGAAGCAGACGAGTGGTCCGAGTTTTACAGGTTTGGCGTGGAGTTCCAACAGTGTGAATTCTTTTCCGGCGTCGAAATCGGATGGCACCAGATCGCCTACGATCTTGGCGAGAAGTGGGAATTCTTTCCGCATTGGAACATACTCACCGAAGGGGACGAGGTGCATTTTGTGATAGAGTTGGGCCTCTTTTCCCTGCTTGGTCAGCAAGGCAATGGAGTTGTAATCGCCATCATTTCCCCAGTGCGTAGTGCCAATGAGGAGGTCTCCTGCATATTGCTCGGCAAGTCCTCTCACAAGGTCCCATGTGAATTGATTCCCGAGAAGCGGACTGGGCGTCGATGACTCGGGCCAGAGGATGATGTCAGGGTCCATGGCGATCGCCGGGAGAGTTTGGCTTTTCAGAGTTTCGAGAACCTGAAGTTCGAAGTTGGGATCGTTGCGGACATTTTGAGGGATGTTTGGCTGAACGGCGGCGAAGCTCAGCGGTTCGCTGGGTGAGTCGGGGCTGAAGAGTTGCCGGACGCCGTAGCTCCATGTCAGGGCCACCATGGCTATGGTGATGGCAAAGTCATAGTGGGCGCGCCGGGCGCCCCGTTTGATTTCGAGGAGCAGGCGTTTGACTGTTGCCGCGAGCATGAGGTTGGTCATCGCAACCAGAAATGAAATTCCTCCCGCGCCGGTAATGTCGGCGATCTGAATGAGTGCGATGTTCCCATGAAGTGCGATGCCGAGACCATTCCATCCGAATGCCGGAAAAATGACGCCCCTGAGCCACTCCAAGGCGACCCATGCGGCAGCGCCGATGGCGCAGACGCGGAGGTTGTGCAAGGATCCGAGCCAGGATTCTTCTTTCGAACAGGGCGAAGCCAAGGCTTTGGCAAAAAGAGTCCACGAGCTGAAATAAAACGCGAAATACAAAACCAGTAGCATATAGCCTGGCCATGTGAGTGTCGTGAGCCAACGTGCGCTCATCGCAAAAAATACTAACCCGCTTGCGTAGCCGAGGAAGGCCGTTCTGAGCCAGTCACGATGGCTTGCCGGTGGGCAAAACCACACGGCACAAACAAGCGGTGTCAGTGCCACCCAGCAAAGATCGCCGAGTCCATAAGGAGGGTAGCACAACCCAAGAAGAAGCCCGCTGAATAATGCTAAAATCCAAGGTAACACACACGACATCACGCGAGATACAATCCGCCCAAGACTGAAAAGACAACGTGCTTCTGGTCGATGAGTAAAAATTTGCCTAGAGTCGAAACACTCCATGCCTCAAATGGAAAAAGCGACTTTTGGTTTGCGATCGACAAGTTGCTAGACCAAGTTAGGTCAAATGCCCAGTCAACGTAGCCTTCATATTCTTGTTTTCTTGATTCTGGCGCAGGGATTTGTCTTTGCATCGGTCGATGCCGATTTTGAGAAATTTGCCTTGAATCTCAGGGAGAAAGCCATTCTCCGAGTCGAACCACCAGCGGTTTCTACTCAAGCTCCATCCTCGCTTGGTCTGTCGCGATATCCTTGGAAGCGCAACATCGTGACCACAGTTTTTTGGGTCGGCGAGAAGCCCACGCGCAATAACCCTGTGCCGAATTGCAAGAGTTCATGGGATCCGGAGTGGCACCAAAGTTTTGGAGGGTATGATAACCCCGAACCTAGCGCTCGACGTGGGTTTTTCCCGAAATTCATCCCGCGACAAAATCCTTTCTATGTAGCGTTGCCTTACAACGATGTGACCCGTGGAGCGACCAAACCCGAGTCGCGAAGTGCTATTCCATGGTTCCGGGAGGCCTTTGAAAAAGCAGGACAGTCTGTGTGCAAAGGTCGCTGGGTGGCAATCCGGCGCGGAAATCGCATCGCCTACGCTCAGTGGGAGGACTGCGGGCCCTTCCGAACAGACCATTGGCAGTATGTGTTCGGTAACGACCGTCCGAAACCCAATCTCAACCAAGGGGCTGGTCTTGATGTCTCCCCTGCTGTGCGGGATTACCTTGGCATGGGTGGCAAGGATGTTTGCGATTGGAAGTTTGTGGATGTTCGAGAGGTGCCGCAAGGACCTTGGACCAAATATGGTGACAACAATACTTTTGTTCTCCAGCAGCGCGGATCAAATCTTTTCCTCACCGATCGGAACAACGCGCGTGGTGCTCGGCGGTAGTTTCCTAGTCGGTCGCGCTGGCATTGAGTTCTTCGATTGAGGCGAACTCTAGAGTCGAAGCGTGGGTGGCCTCCAAAACGACTCGTGGAGCCATTCCTGCATTGTAGGCATCCTTCCATCGACTGGCGCAGAGGCACCATTTGTCGCCGGCTTTCAATCCTGGAAACTCATACTCCGGTCGGGGCGTGGAGAGATCGTTCCCTTGCTCGCGGGAAAACTTCAGGAAGGCATCCGTCATGACGGCACACACCGTGTGCACGCCGGTGTCTCCGTTGCCTGTGTGGCAATGGCCATCACGGTAGTATCCTGTCAGTGGTTCGTAGCAGCAGGGCTCCAGATCGCCTCCCAAAACATTTCTTGCCATGGAAAACAACTACGCGATCACAGCGGGCAATTCCAGATACAAAAACTTCGTCGCGCGGATTCTCGTATGCGCATAGTTTTGGAGCCACTGCTTATGATTTTGGAACTACTGGAATGGTGCCTCACACCTGCCTCGCTCCGTGCAAGAACGAACGGCCTCTTGGCAGAGCAGATCGCCATACGCCACCGCGCCAATCGGTGCCGCAGTTCGTGGCAAAGCCATCTTCAGTCCTGCAAAAGCTTCCTCACCCGCCAACTTTCCAGCGGGAATCATGTAGCTGTTCTCGGAAGCGGGCATCTGCGCGACATCGACCTCCGGCATTTGAAAAACAACTTCTCCCGCATCACTCTCATTGATGTGGTCCATCCACTAGAGGTGCAAATTCTGTCCTTGTTCTCTGGGGGGCGGATCAAGCTCTGTTCCTCTGATCTCTCTGGGGCGCTGCAGTTGAAGGATCCCTCCTTGCCAATAGCTCTGGATCAAAATCTCCGTAGTCTCTTGGAGAGTGCGGATGCTTTGGTCTCATCTTGCCTCCTGACGCAGCTTGCGTTGCCGGCATCTCATCTTTGGGGGAAGCGTTTCAACTCGGCCTTGGTCGATGCAGGCGTGGCCCGCATCCAGCAAAATCATATCGAGCTTCTCGAAAGTGCCTCCACGGCTGTTTTGATCACAGATACCGCGCAACGGTATGGTCATCACGAGTGGTCTCCGCTGCTCGGCGAGGTAGGTTTGCCCGCGCCGGCTGATCGTTGGATTTGGGACATCGCCCCCGCCGAGGAGCATGGACTTAAGGGCCTCGGGGCCGAGCAGCGCAGCGTCGAAGCGTTTGTTTTTACTAAGCACGCACAGACGACGAAAATCTTTGCCCATTCGTAACGAAAGACTAGGATGCCTGCACATGGCAAAACGTCGTATTCTCAAGGTCGGCTCTCAATCCATTGGAGGGCGTGAGTTGCTTTTCATCCTCGGTCCCTGCGTGATCGAGAGCCCAGCCTTCACCCGCCGCATGGGTGCTAAAATCAAGGCCATTTGTGATGGTGAAGGCGTTGGGTTTGTTTTCAAAGCCTCCTACGACAAGGCGAACCGCACTTCGAACAAGTCATTCCGAGGCACCACTGTGCACGATGGATGTGCCTTGCTAGCCGAGATCGGCGCTGATCTGGGCGTGCCGGTCACGACGGATATCCATTCTCCGGAGGAGGCGGAAATTGCAGGTCGTTTTGTGGATATACTTCAGATTCCAGCATTTCTCTGCCGTCAGACCGACCTGATCATTTCCGCAGCCCAGACCGGCCGCATAGTGAATGTGAAAAAGGGACAATTCCTGGCACCTTGGGACATGAAAAATGTCGCTTTGAAACTCGAGGCGGCAGGTTGCAAAAATTACATCTTCACCGAACGGGGCACGACTTTTGGCTATAATAACCTCGTCGCTGACATGCGCTCGATTCCTTGGATGCAGGAGCTCGGTTGCCCTGTTGTTTTTGACGCCACCCACTCGGTGCAACGACCCGGTGGGGCAGGGGAGACTACAGGGGGCGACGGTAAACTGGCCCCTGTCCTTGCTCGAGCAGCGGTGGCTGCGGGCTGCGACGGCGTATTTCTGGAAACCCACGAAAACCCAGCCAAGGCATTCTCAGACGGACCGAATCAAGTGCCCCTCCGCGATCTGCCGAGATTGATCAAACAACTGAAAGCCCTCCGCGATGTCGTGGTCTGATTTTTTCCGTATTCTCGTTCTCTCCACCGTTCTTGCCTCTCTCCATGCGGAGTCAAAACCTGCAACGTCGCCATCTTCTGATGAACCTGGAGACTTTGATTTGCCGGTGCCCGTAGGCATGCCAGTGAATGGTATCAAGGTTCCTCAATACGCCGAAGACGGTAGGCGGCTTATGCTCTTTGAGGCTGCCGTTGCCAAAAAAGTCAATGAACAGCGAGTCGAGATGGAGACTCTCAAACTCGAGGTCCTTGATGGCGAAGGTCGGAAAATTTTCGTTGAACTGCCACAGGCTGTCTTTAACCTCGAAACCCGTATCCTTACTGGCGAAAGTTCGGCAAAAATCTATCGCGAGGATTTTGAAATCACCGGCGACAGTATCGAATTCAACACCAAAACCCGCTTTGGAACCCTGCGAGGCAATGTAAAAATGGTTATCTCCACAGAAGAAAATTCCCAATGATTAATTTCAAAATCGGCGTTCTGTCACTCCTAGCCTTGTTTTCTCTCATTTTCCCGCTGGAGGCTCAGGATGCCAAGGCCTCGATGTCCGCCGATTCCAAGACCGGCAAATCTCCCGGTCTTTTTAATATGGCTGGAGGTGATCGGCCGTCTGGAGCGAAGACCGAGATCACCGCGACAAAAGAATCCAGTTTCGATAGCGAAAAAAACATCGCCGAGTTCACCGGGCGTGTCGTCGTCCGTGATCCCCAGTTCACACTCACCTGCGACCGTCTCAAAGTCTCATTGAGCACTGATCGGAAAGGCATCGCCCTGGCCGAGGCTCAAGGGAATGTTATCATTGTCCAAGAAAAGTCAGATCCTAAAAACAACGCGCAGCAAGCCATCGGACGAGCCGGAGACGTGACTTACAAGCCCGACTCCGGTGAAGTCGTGCTTCGCGATTGGCCTTCGATCCAGCAGGGTATCAACAACCAAGTCGCGACCGAGCAATCTACAATCATGATCCTTCGTAGCAGTGGGCAATCCCGCACGATTGGCGGGAGCAAAACTCTGATCACGGACACCGCGAAGCCGCAATGAGCGAGAATCCCGAAAAACCGCTTCTCCACACCGAGGGGCTAGTAAAGGTTTACAACCGTCGCGCTGTGGTCAATGGCGTGGACATCAATGTCAAAAAAGGTGAGATCGTGGGACTCCTCGGCCCGAATGGAGCAGGAAAGACGACCACATTTTACATGATCGTCGGCCTCGTGCGCCCAAATGGTGGTAAGGTTTTCTTTCGCAGCGAAGATGTCACCGCCATGCCAATGTATCGCCGGGCCCGCCACGGCATGGGCTATCTTCCGCAGGAGGAATCGATCTTCCGCAAGCTGACGGTTGAGGAAAATATTCTCGCCATTCTTGAAACAACTGGCCTTCCCAAAAAAGCGCGCAAGGAGCGCTGCGACGAGCTTCTAACCCGCTTCGGCATCGAGCACATTGCCAAAAACGAAGCCCTCACGCTCTCGGGAGGAGAAAAGCGACGGCTCACCATCGCCCGTTCATTGGTCACGAATCCCTCGCTTCTCATGCTCGACGAGCCATTCAGCGGCGTTGATCCCATAGCGGTCCATGATGTCCAGCAGATCATCCAAGATTTGCGTGAGCAGGGCCTCGCCATCCTCATCACAGATCACAATGTGCGAGAGACCCTGAATATCGTTGACCGCGCCTACTTGATCTTCGAAGGCCGAGTGGAGAGCCAAGGAAATAAGGAATTTCTTTTAAACGATCCAATCAGCCGCAAGCTCTACCTCGGCGAATCCTTTTCAATGTGATCGAAACGCGTAGAGCTGGTTTGCATAAACGCGAAGTGCGGTTTACTTGTTTTTTCTCTTAACTGCATTTTTCAAATCTTCCATGCCCGCCAACAGCAAACCGTTCAAAAAAGTAAGCCACATAACGGTTGGTCATTTCTATGCGAATCACGCGGAGAAGCTCGGACTCAGGCTGGAAGGCAGTTCGCGCGGTCTGAATCGCCTCATTCGAGAGCCCACCATCAACCGGCCTGGCCTGGCCCTGTCGGGTTTCTTCAGTTATTTCGCGGTGAAACGCATTCAAGTCCTCGGGGCTGCTGAGCTCAGCTATCTCAAGAGCCTTCCAGTTGCGACTCTCAAGGAACGCGCTCGCGGATTGCTCTCTCGCAACATGCCATGCCTTGTCATAGCCAGAAACGCCCCCGTTCCTGCAGCCATCTTGGACGCCGCCGCTGAGTTTGAAACACCTGTGATTCGAACAAGCATGATCACGATGAAATTCATCAATGCTGCCACGATTCTTCTCGAGACGGATTTCGCCCCATCCACGACGGAGCATGGGAGCATGGTCAGTATTTTGGGAGTCGGAACGCTCATACGCGGGGCAAGCGGCATCGGCAAGAGCGAGTGCGTTCTTGGACTCATCGAACGTGGTTACAGCCTTGTCAGTGACGACATCACACGCTTCCGTTCCGTCGAAGGTAGCGAACTTGTCGGCATGTCGGACAGCATCTCGCGCTACCACATGGAAGTTCGCGGCATCGGGATCATCAACATCGCTTCGATCTTCGGTGCTGGTTCTGTTGTTCCTCAGAAAAAACTTAATTTTGTTGTCACACTCAAAGATTGGCATGAGGTCGAGAATGTGGATAGAATCGGGCTCGACCGTGAAACATATGAAATTCTGGGCATCAAAGTCCCGCATGTCACACTGCCCGTCCGCACTGGGCGCGACATCGCGAGGCTGGTAGAGGTGGCCGCGCTAGACCAGAAGTTGAAAGACATGGGCGAAAACAGCGCACAGGAATTTAATCAAAAACTGCTTCACATGATCAGCGAACGCCGGAACAGATAATGGGAATTCTTACGAAAAAAAAGACAGCGGAAGACCTGCAGAAGACAACCTGCGAGGTGACTATCGATAACCGCAACGGCCTTCATGCGCGGCCTGCCGCCATGTTTGTGAAAATATCCAGTCGTTACCGCGCCGAGGTGTGGGTTGAAAAAGACGGCGAGCGGGTCAATGGCAAAAGTATCATGGGCCTCATGATGCTGGCCGCCGGCAAGGGATCAAAACTCACTCTCCTAGCGGAGGGTGTCGATGCCGAAAAAGCCGTAGCCGAAATCAAAAATCTCGTGGAAACCCGCTTTGGCGAAGATTGAGGCACACAGCCTTCTTCTCATTGCCTACAATCTTTCTTTTGTTCAAACTGCCTGCAGATGCGGGGAGTTGAAAAAGTAAAAATCGAGAAGCGTTTCCATGGCATACCTGTTGCCCATGGTATCGCTCATTTTCCTGCCTTGGTTCATTTGGCCGAGGAGGAGGAGATTCTTCCAGAGGCCATTTCCACTGAAAACCTTCCTGGTGAGATTGCTCGCTTCGAAGCGGCACTCATCGCCACTCGCATAGAGCTCCTCGAAATTCAGCAAAAAATCTCATCGGCCATTGGAGCGCACGATGCCAGTATTTTCGATGCTCATCTTCTCGTTGTGGAGGATCGCACGCTCATCGATGAAGTTTTGCGTAGCTTGGAGAGGGATCACCTTTGCATCGAATACATCTTCCAGGAAGTGGCCCGCAAATATTGTAGGACACTCGAGGCCATTGATGATCCCTACCTCAGGGAACGCGTCGTGGACATTGAGGATGTCGCCCGCCGCGTTATCCGGCATCTTCTTGGCAAGGCTCCGCAAAATCCAGCCGCGCACGAGCAGTCGCACATCATCGTCGCCCACAACCTCACGCCCTCCGACACGGCTCAGTTGGACCGCGAGTTGGTGCACGGCTTTGTTACGGAGATTGGCAGCAAGACCTCGCATACGGCTATCATGGCCCGCTCGTTGGAGATTCCTGCGATCGTCGGAATGCAGGGCATCTGTCAGCAAATCCAAATTGGCGATGATATCCTGATCGATGGCTACAATGGTCTTCTTATTGTCAACCCCTCTCCGGCCACTTTGGCTGAATACGACCGCCTCTCACGCGAAAAGGAACAGGTCGTCGAGCGTTTGCGCCTCATTCGGGAAACGGCATCCACGACTCGGGATGGTCGTCACATCGTGCTCTCGGCCAACATTGATTTGCCAGATGAAATGTCCGATGTGGCGGCAAACGGAGCTGAAGGCGTCGGCCTCTTCCGAACGGAATTTCTTTATCTCAACCGCACAACTCCTCCAAGCGAAGATGAGCAATTTGAACACTATCGCAGCGCGGCTGCGCAGGCTTTGCCTCATAGCGTCATCATTCGCACGCTTGACATAGGCGGCGACAAGGTGGCTTCCAGCTTGGAGACGTGGAAGGAGGAAAATCCTTTTCTCGGCTGCAGGGCCATTCGCTTCTGCCTCGAGAATCCCGCCATTTTCAAGGCTCAGTTGAGGGCAATTCTTCGCGCGGCCACCATCAACAACATTCGTCTCATGTATCCCATGATCTCCGGCATCGAGGAGCTTCGACGCGCCAATGCCATTCTGGAGGAGTGCAAACAGGAACTCGCAGGTGAGGGGATTCCCTTCAACCCGTGGATCGAAGTGGGAATCATGATTGAAACTCCCAGCGCGGTTCTTGTCGCCGACCATCTTGCTCGTGAAGTTCGTTTTTTCAGCATCGGCACAAATGATCTCATTCAATACTCCATCGCGGTGGATCGCCTGAATGACCGCATCGCCCACCTTTACAATCCCACACACCCCTCGATTCTGCGGATGATTAAAATGGTGGTGGAATCAGCTCGTGCTCGCGGCATCTGGACTGGCATCTGCGGTGAGATGGCCTCCGATATCCTGCTCACCCCGTTGCTCATCGGTCTCGGGGTGGAGGAGTTGAGCGCCACAAGCGCAATGGTTCCCCGGGTCAAAAAAGCTGTTCAGTCGTTGGATGCAGTGGCATGTGGTAAACTGGCTGCACGGGCACTGGAAGCCGACGACTCAACCACCATCTTGGAGCTCAGCCGTTCCATGGCACTAGCGAATTATGCCGACTTGATGGATTGAAGCTGGCCTGCCCGGTTGGCTTCCGATCAATTCCTGAGTTTAAATGCGACGACAGATAGCGGCGGAATATTGATTTCGATGGAGTGGGGTTGATTCTGCCAACTCCAGTCTTGATGGGCTTCAACACCACCATAGTTTCCGACATTGCTGCCTCCGTAAGTCTCGGCGTCTGTGTTCAAGATTTCCTCATAGAAACCGGTGCGAGGAACTCCGACACGGTAGCCGTCACGAACGACTGGCGTAGCGTTTACCACAAAGAGAATGCTCTCGCCATTGCGTGATTTTCTCATGAAAGACCACACCGAATTGTCGGCGTCGCTGAAATCGATCCACTCGTAGCCGTCGTAGCTGTCATCCAGTTCGTAGAAGGATGGCTCATGAGTGTAGAGCCAGTTGAGATGCTGCATAAGCCTGCTAAGGCCTTTGTGGAAATGCTGCTCGGTCAGGTGCCAGTCGAGGCTGAACGCATGCTTCCACTCCGCAAATTGCCCGAACTCGATTCCTTGGAAGATGAGTTTTTTTCCTGGATGCGCCCACATCCAAGCAAGAAACATCCGGCAGTTGGCAAATTTCTGCCAGTCGTCGCCTGGCATCTTATTGATGAGCGAGCCCTTGCCGTGAACGACCTCGTCGTGGCTCAGAACAAGAATGAAATGCTCTTGGAACGCATACAGCATGGAAAAGGTGATCTCTCCCTGATGGTATCTGCGATGGATTGGGTCTTTGCTGATGTAGCGAAGGCTGTCGTTCATCCAGCCCATGTTCCATTTGAAGCCAAATCCCAAGCCTCCAGTGTAGGTGGGGCGAGAGACACCTGGCCATGCGGTGGATTCCTCCGCAATGAGGGCTACTCCAGGGTGGCGCTCATAGCACACCTCGTTGCAGCGTTTCAGGAAATCGATGGCTTCCAGATTCTCCCTGCCGCCGAAGCAGTTTGGAATCCACTCCCCTGGCTTGCGGGAGTAGTCCAAGTAAAGCATCGAAGCAACGGCGTCCACTCGCAGGCCGTCCACATGGTATTCCTCGAGCCAGAAGAGTGCGTTGCCAATGAGGAAATTTTTTACCTCGTTGCGGCCGTAGTTGAAAATGAGCGTGCCCCAGTCCTGGTGCTCTCCCAAGCGTGGATCCTCATGCTCGTAGAGGTAACTCCCATCGTAGCGGGCGAGTCCGTGGGTATCCTTGGGAAAGTGTCCTGGCACCCAGTCTAAAATCACTCCGATTCCCGCTTGATGGCAGCGGTCTACAAAATTCCGAAACTCATCGGGATTCCCAAATCGACTTGTCGGCGCGTAGTAATTCACCACCTGGTAGCCCCATGATCCATCGAAGGGATGCTCCATCACTGGCATGAGTTCGATGTGGGTGAACCCCATTTCCTTCACATAGGGGATGAGGCGGTCACCAAGTTCGCGGTAGCTCAGGGAACGGTTGCCATCTTCCGGGATTCGTTGCCATGAGCCGATGTGGACTTCGTAAATGCTCATCGGCGCGTTGTAGGAGTCGATTTGCGGACGAGTCCGCATCCATTCGTCATCGTTCCACTGGTAGCGGCCAAGATCGAAAACCATGCATCCTGTCTCTAGGCCGTGCTGAGCAAAGAAGGCATATGGGTCCGTCTTCAAAAAGACATCGCCATGCTCGCCGCGGATTTCAAATTTGTAATGCGCACCCTCATGCACGCCGGGAAGAAAAATTTCCCAGACGCCGGATGGCAGAAGCTTCCTCATCTGGTGAATCCGGCCATCCCAGTTGTTGAAGTCACCAACCACGCTCACGCGCTGCGCAGCTGGGGCCCAAACGGCGAAATGAACGCCAGGCACATCGCCAATTACCTTCACATGGGCGCCAAGCTTTTTGTGGATGTCGTAATGCGTGCCTTCGTTGAAGAGATAAATATCCATCTCGCCAAGCACCGCAGGAAATGAGTAGGCATCCCGTTGGCGCCATTTCACGCCGTCGTGACCCGTCAACTCCAGCGTGTATGGCATCCCTTCGCTGAACCCGGCAATCTCCCCTTCAAAAAGACCATGTTCGTCCAATCGGGTTAGCTTTTGTGGCTTTGCTCCCTTGCCTTCCAAAATCACCGCCACCTCCGCCGCATCCGGTCTTAAAAATCGAGCCACAAACTTTCCATCGCAAGACCGTATCCCAAGGATGCGAAAGGGGTCGCAGTGGCGCGCTTCAATCAGTGGATAGTAATCGTTAGAGTCAAGGCGGGAAGGAATCATCAGAACAGGCTAAGGGAATCGAATTGTAGTGAACAGGTTTTCCTAAGCCGCGCAGAGGAGGTGTTAACCTTAGGACTTGAATCGGTCGCCACGGGCATGCTTTATGTGAACTGCATGAAATCGCTCGCCTTTCTTCTTATTGTCTCTTGTTTTTTTGTCTTGGGTTGCTCCGGTCCCGGAGGCCCTGCACAGCGCGCCGGTGCGGCTGTGGATAACGCCGTATATAAGGTCGGCGAGGGGATTTCTAGCGTTGGAAAAAAAATCGAGGGATCTGCAAACCCATGAGGTTTTTCATGGCGGCGAGGGGCTTGATTCTCGCCTCGCTGATCACGCTCACAGTCTGCTTCGTTTCCGCCTGCGGGAGTCGTGACAAAAACACCCTCGTTGTTGGAATGGACCTCTCTTATCCACCATTCGAAACGATTGGGCCTTCCGGTAAACCTGAGGGAGTCAGCGTGGACATCGCCGAGGCGCTTGGAAAGTTCCTCGGGAAGCCGGTTCGTATCGAAAATATCCCGTTCACCGGACTCATCCCATCGCTCAAAACCGACAAGATTGACTGCATCATTTCGTCCATGACCGATACGCCCGAGCGCCGCGCATCCATCGCTTTCTCAGACCCCTATCTTTCAACCGGTCTGGCCCTCTTGGTTCCGCGTGAAAGTCCCATTCAATCCCAACAAGATCTCGATCAGGCTGGAAAAACCCTTGCCGTGCGCCAAGGCACGACTGGCGAGGTCTGGGCGCGGGCGAATATCAAAAATGCCACTATCCTTTCGCTTGAGAAAGAGTCCTCAGCCGTTCTCGAGGTCATCCAAGGCCGGGCGGATGCTTTTCTATATGACCAGATGAGCATCTGGAAAAACGCTCAGGAGCATCCAAACAAAACTCGGGCGCTTCTCAATCCACTCCAAAAAGAAAACTGGGCGGTTGGACTGCGCCATGAAGACACGCAGCTGTGCAACCAAATCAATGCCTTTTTTAAGTCCTTCCGCGAACAAGGTGGCTTCGACGCTCTTGGTGACAAATATCTCGGAGATCAAAAGGCAGCCTTCAAGGCACAGGGTATTCCGTTTTATTTTTAATAAATCAAAGCGATAGTATTTTTCTGAATGCCAAATCGCGTGATGTTGCGCTTGTTCCTCACTGGACTCTTGGGACTGATTCTCGCGGCTTTGGTCATTATTGCTTCGAAGTGCGCCTTGGCTCTTTCTTCGGAAATGAAGTCCTTGCTCTGGTTGCCGCGTTCTTTGGCTTATTGGGCGGACTTGCAACCTACATTCCGCAATTTTCCCGCCTTCGGTCTCATCAGTTTCTTCGCGACACTTTTTGCTCACTGCGTTTTTCGCTCGTTGAGCGTGGTCAGCGCTCTGTCTGTCGTGGCGTTGGTATCAGGTTTTTCGATTATTCTTGAGGCAATGCAGCTTATGATTCCGAGCCGCTGCTTTGAGTGGGCGGACATCGGTTGGTCAGTCGCTGGTGTCTGCGCCGGATTGCTAGGCGGGATTCTTGTTCTTCGTATACTCGCGATTTTTTTTTCGAGGAATAAATTCGCGTCTAAGAAAACGGCTATTGCAGGCGCTCAAGAAGCTTTTGGTGGATGCCGTCAAAGCCGCCGTTGCTGAAAACCGCGACGATGTCACCGGATTTCACAAGGGGCTTCAGTCGTTCGATAATCGAGTCTGCAGTCGGTTCGTAGTAGGCAGGTCTTCCAGATTCGGCGATGTCCGAGACGACCCGCTCTGGGTTCAGTCGCTCATTTTCTGGTAGTTGGTCAAGGCGGGCGATCTGGGAAATGAAGACACCGTCTGCATCCGCAAAGGCTTTTGGCAGATCATCCTGAAACACCGCCCGGCGCGTTGTGTTCGAGCGCGGTTCGAAAAGCGCCCAGAGGCGCGCATCGCCGAATTTATTGCGGAGGCCCGCCAGTGTCTCGCGGATGGCCGTCGGGTGATGTCCAAAATCATCGATGATTGTGATGCCGTTCACTGTTCCCCGCACTTCCTGACGGCGGCGTATGCCTTGGAACGATGCGAGGGCGGTGCGAATCTTGTCGGCGGAGATGCCGTAATAGTGGGCGGCAGAGGCGGCCATCGCTGCGTTGCGGATGTTGAAATCCCCAGAGAGTGGGATGAAAAAAGTTTCGCCGAAAAGCTCGAAGGTCGACCCCTCGGGCTTGTGGACGACGTTGCGGATTTGGTTCGCGCAATTTGGCGAGAAGCCGACCTCCACAAGAGGAGCCGGGCATTTTTGAGCAGCATCGATGCAGTTTGGATCGTCGCCATTCAGTAGAACCATGCCCTCGGATGGCACGATGTTCAGCAGTCGGCGGAAGCTGGTCTTGATTTCATCGAGGTCGCGATAGATGTCCGCGTGGTCGAACTCGATGTTGTTTACGATGACGAGTTCGGGCAGGTAGTGGACGAATTTCGAGCGCTTGTCGAAGAAGGCGGTGTCGTATTCGTCGCCTTCGATGATGAAATATTTCGAGTCCCGCAGGCAGGCTCCCTGGCCGAAATTCGATGGAATGCCTCCAATCAGGTAGCCGGGCTCGAGACCTGCTGACTCAAATATCCACGCCAGAATCGAGGTGGTCGTGGTTTTGCCATGCGTGCCGGTGACAACGAGATTGTGGCGTCCGCGCAGAACAAAATGACGCAGCGTCTCCGGCATGGAGAGGTAGAGCAACTTGCTGTTCAACACGGCCTCCACGGCGGGGTTGCCGCGCGACATCGCGTTTCCAATGACAATCAGATCCGCCGGAGGGATGTCATTCGGTTTGAATCCTTGAGTGATGGCGACGCCCTTTGATTCCAGAAAGGTGGACATGGGCGGATACACATTGTCATCCTGACCAGTCACCTTGAATCCCTTGTCCTTCATGGCGGCCGCGACGGAGCCCATCGCCGTGCCGCAGATTCCCAGAAAGTGGACGTGCTGCGGGGTATCGTTCATTTTTTAAGTCGAGAATCGGATTCCCTGCGGGGGGAGCGAAAGCGCATGAGGAGGGCGATTTTTAGAATCATCACAGCTACGCAACCAATCAGGATTGGTATCGTCAGGCTCTTGGCTTTGGATTTTTTAATAAACGCCCCTCTCCTTCCGGTAGCGTTTCTCTTTTTCCAACGCTTCCAAGTATTCCTCGTATTCCTTCGCCTGATGGGGACGATACCATCTGGCATAGTGCTTATACCTAATATAACTTCCAAAAATGAAGACTAAGCTGCAGATCAGACTCTTCAGTATCATGCCCTCCGCGTGAGATTTCATTAATAAACGTCCTTCCGGTAGCGTTTCTCTTTTTTCAAGGCGTCTACATACTCCTTCGCCTGTTCGGTCGTCATGTTGCCATGGCGTTCGGCAATGGTGTGGAGCGCTGCGTCAACATCCTTCGCCATGTTCTTGGCATCGCCGCAAACATAGAAGTAGCTGCCTTTTTGAAGCCAATCATAGAGCTCTGCGCCGTGTTCGAGCATGCGGTGCTGCACATAGATTTTTTCAGCCTGATCGCGTGAAAATGCGGTGGTGAGCTTGGTGAGGACACCTGATGCAAGAGCCGCTTCGAATTCGTCTTGATAGAGGTAGTCTGTGGAGGACTTTTGCTCTCCGAAGAAAACCCAGTTCGGTCCCTTGGCCTCAGTGGCCTTGCGCTCCTGCAGAAATGCCCGGAAGGGAGCGATGCCTGTGCCTGGGCCGACCATGATGACTGGAGTATCGGGATTTTCCGGGACGCGGAAATGCTTCGCCGTATGAACAAAGACAGGCGCTGAGCCTGCATCAATGCGCTCTGCGAGGAAGTTGGAGCAGACACCCTCGCGTCCGCGCTGGCTGTGCTCGACTTTGTAGCGGACGACAGCGACCGTGAGGTGAACAGATTCGCCGACGGCCCGCTGAGAGGAGGCGATGGAGTAGAGGCGTGGCTGGAGCTTGCGAAGGACTTTTACAAACTCTTCTGGAGTGAAGCGGGCGGCGGTGAACTCTTGGAGAACATCGAGGACATCGCGGCCCCAGAGGAAATTTTCCAACGCGGCTTTTTCCTCAGGAAGAAACAGGTTGGTCAGAAAGGCCCCCGAGCTGTCGCGCTCGGCGATGGCTAGCAGGAGCTGCTTCGAGGGTTCGGTGAGGATGTAGCTCTTTGTGAGAGCCTCGCGCATGGATGCGGGGGATCCATCAGCCGTAGTCACCTGCTCATCGCCGGAAAAACCAAGCTCTTTGAGCACGAGTTCCACCAACTCGGGATTGTTCGATGGAAAGACTCCCAGCGAGTCGCCGACTTCATAGGCGAGTCCCGAGCCTTCGAGCGAGATTTCAAAATGGCGTGTATCCTTGTTCGACCCTTCGCCCGTCAGTTTGCGATTTACAGACAGCTTGGCCGGAAAGGGGTTCTTGCGTGAGTAACCGGATTCCGTTGATGACATAGATTGTCTATTAAAGGGAAGTCGCGCTTTAGGTGCAAGTGCGATTCGGATTTCTGCGATTCGGATTTCGTTCAAGCCCCATGCACGCCTGCGGCAACTTTGAGGCGGAGGCCGTTCAAGCGGATGAAGCCAGTGGCATCATCTTGATTGTAGGCCTGTGTGGGATCCGCCTCCATCGTGGCGATGTGCGGGTTGTAGAGGCTGAGCGGGCTCTTCACCCCTGCGCCATGGATGCCGCCTTTGTAAAGTTTCACACGCACCGTGCCGCTCACGTTTTTCTGGGATTCGGTGACGAGGGCCTGAATGGCCTCGCGCTCGGGTGCGAACCAGAAGCCATTGTAGACGAGCGTCGAGTATTTCGGGATGAGCGAGTCACGCAGGTGCATGACTTCGCGGTCCATCGTGAGCGACTCCATCTGGCGGTGGGCAAAGTGCAGGATCGCTCCGCCCGGTGTTTCGTAAACGCCTCGGCTCTTCATCCCGACGAAGCGGTTCTCGACCATGTCAACGCGTCCCACGCCATGCTTGCCGCCGAGCTTGTTGAGTTTGTTCATCACGCCGAGCGGATTCAGTTTCTCGCCGTTGACTGAAACGCAATTGCCGCGTTCGAACTCGAGTTCCACATGCTCAGCTTGGTCTGGAGCGTCCTCCGGGAGGACCGAGAGCGTCGTGAAGTAGTCACGGTTTTTTAAGTCGCTTGCATCATACCAAGGATCCTCGAGGATTCCGGCCTCGTAGCTGATGTGCAGAAGATTTCGATCCATCGAATACGGCTTCTTCGCGCTAGCTGCGACTGGCACTCCATGGGCCTCTGCGTAGGCGATCATTTCCGAGCGGCCGGGGAACTTTTCGCGGAAGCGCGCATCCCGCCAAGGCGCGATGACTTCGATTTCAGGAGCGAGAGCCGCCGCAGTGAGTTCAAAACGGACTTGGTCGTTACCCTTGCCAGTGGCTCCGTGGGCCACAGCCGTCGCTCCCTCAGCGCGGGCGATCTCGACCATGCGCTTCGCAATGAGCGGGCGCGCAATGCTGGTGCCGAGGAAATACTGCCCTTCATAAATGGCGCCGGCTTGCAGCATCGGGAAAATGAAATCTCGGGCGAACTCCTCCTGCAGGTCATCCACATAGCATTTTTCAGCCCCTGTTTTCAGTGCCTTTTCCTCGAGTCCATCGAGTTCTTCGGCCTGTCCCACATCCGCGCAGAAGGCGATGATTTCGGCTCCGTAGGTATCCTTGAGCCAGTTGAGAATGACCGAGGTGTCCAGACCTCCAGAGTAAGCAACGACGATTTTTTTCATACGGGCGCGGAGTCTGCTCGAAACGCCATTCTTGCGCAATCCTGACGAGGGGAAATTATTTTTTCCGAACCTGCAAATGAGAAATGGCGGAAGGGGCGGGATTCGAACCCGCGGTAGGTTTCCCTACGTTCGATTTCGAGTCGAGTGCCTTAAACCGGACTCAGCCACCCTTCCGTGTATCAACAAGCGAATCGAAGATCCTGAAGAGACTTCCTCTTTCTACGCTCTCACCGGTTGCGTCGCAAGGAAAATACATCCAATCTCAAAACTTGTGGAAATCAAAAGCCGAGAGCAAAGTTTCTTGCGCAAATGAACAACGACCCAAAGAGTGCTAAGACCAGTTTAATTCCACCTCGCAGGGTTGCTCCTCAGGCGCCATCAGAGCAGAAGGCTGAGCCGAAGGATTCTGATGACCTTGCTAAATATCTTGGCAATATCTTGCTTCAAAACTTGGATGCTAAAAAATCAGAGAATTTTTCGGAAGATTCAGAAGATTCGAAAGTTACAAAGAAGTTTTATCATGGCTCTGCCTCAAAAAAGAGGTTCATGCCATCATCCCCCAATCTGGAGTCCCGGTCTTCAAGCGTTGCTGAAAATGAAGCGGCCAATTTCGCCAGTTCGGATTCGGCTAACTCCATTCCATCCCGCTATTCACAACGGCGCAAGCGCGGGCTATTAAAAAACGAGGTTCCGATAAGCATGGCTCTCTTAGTCGGGATTGTGGCAGTGGCGATTTCTGGTTTGTTTTTTTATTTTCTCGGAGCTCGGGCTGCACATGAAAAGACAGAGCTCAGCATTGAAAAAACAAGCATGAATCTTACGCCGGAGATTGGACAGGCGATTGATAGAGTTCTGCTTGACCTTCAAGAAGGGCGCGCCAAGGAGGCTTTGGAAAAAATAAAACTCCTCCAAGGCAGTGCTCCGCGTGTCGCCTCGCTTTCCAGCATAGCTGCGAATGCTGCATTGCTTTCCAAAAATTTAGACCTCGCCGAAGAGTATACCCAAGAATCTCTTAAAGAGCGTCAGTCCGTTTCTGATGCCCTTGTGATCCAGGCTGTGATCGAGGCACTTCGACTCAGCGATAAGAATTACACGAAAATCGGTGATACCAAGATGCGTATCGAAACTTTGCTGCGCGAATCAATGGCCGCCGATCCGACGAGCGCGCGACCTTATTTGGAGTTGGCTGCTATGAATCGTTTTTCGAATCGCCTCGATGAAGCACTGGTGCTTCTGAAATCGGCGCAACTCCGCCAAAGTGTCGAAATGGATACCACTGTTACTGACACGGCCATTGCGCTCTTGCAGCTTCAGATGCTGGGCGATGAGGATCTGCCCAAGTTATCCGAAAATTCTAGTGGTGATTTGCAATCGCTTCTTTGCGACGCCTACACGGCTATGAGAATGAGCGAAACCTCAGTGGCTGTTTCTCGCCTTTCGCAAGCACGCGAAAGAGTTTCGGCAAAAGTTTTTACTAAACTTCTCAAAGACCCTGCATTTTTTCATTACTCGAAGGATGCGGCTTTTGCTGATTTTTTTACAAACAAACGCCCATAAAAAACTGTGATTTCCGGTTGGTTTCCCTGGGCAGGTTGCTTCAGCTTTCGTTATGAGCGAGGTAACCTGGGGATCATTTTGCGTCCGGCAGCACCTGTGCGCTCAGGCGATCTATTCCAGCGCGGGCAAATGTGCTGGCGGGATATTTTTTCCGTGCCTGCAGATACCACGCTAGCGAGGGGCCGGGCTGGCTCTGCTTTTCCAGCGACTCGGCCTTGGCCAACGTCTGCACAAAATCTGCGGCCTGTGTGGTGAGTGAAGCACGGAGTTGATTCAGCTCGGTGTCGTCGGGGAATTCCTTCTGAGCGGCCTCCACGCTTTCCCATGCTCCTGCGGGATCGCCGCGTCCGGCGATTTCCGTGGCCTTCAGTATGGCTCCTTCCACAGCGGCCATGCGCTGCAGGACATCGTTCAGTTGCTGCTGTTTCTCAGGATAAATCGCTGCTGCGGCGATGAAGCGAAGTTTGTCGTTGTAGATCTGGCGGTGGTTTTTCTGGCTGAGCAGGCGGTCGAAATCGTTCATCGCCTGCTGCTGGACATCCGACTGTGTGAAGATCGTGTTCCCCACTTCGGCAAGGGCGGGGTTGCGTGGCCAGATTTCGGCCGCCGCACGGAGTTCGTTTTCCATGGCTGTCTTGTCCCCTGAGACAGCTGCATTCCGGGCCTTGGCCAGATGCATGGAGCTGATTGTTTTTGCGGTCTCTATTTTTGCGAGCGGTTTGCTGGTGTCGAAATCCTTGGCCATGCTTTCGATTTCTTTCAGCAGCTTTTCGGCCCGCGTCAGGTCATTGACTTCAAGCGCGGCCAGAAGCTCGTTGGTTTTTTGCGAGTATTCTAAGGCGCGCCGTTTCGCCTCTCTTGGCAACAATCGGACGCTGGGCATGTATTCGCCGAGTGCGAAAGTTTCAGCCAGGCGCTCCGTGGCGCTCTGCAATTCGCCCTGTTCAAGGAGAAACTTGTAGGCGTCGATCCCTTCGTTGATGTCGCGAATGGCTTCATTGGCGAGGCTGTCGATTTGGCTGAGCGAGCTGACCAATTTGCTGATGGTCTGGGCAGCGCCGGCCGCGCCTCCCGTGAGGCTCTCGATACCGAAATTTTCGATCCCAAGTTTGGCGCCTTTTGCTGAAAAGGAACTGCCGGATCTGGCTCTTGGCGCGCCATTGTAAACGTTCACGTTCGTCCCGTTTCCTCCCGCGCCGGCTCCAACGGCCGCATCATGGTCCATCATGCCTTCAGTAGCGGAAATCTGTGGATTGAGTTCGCCTGTGATCTTCGCTTGGCCAGCGTCCTTGTTGATCGGGAGGGAATCGACCATTTTTTTGTATATGGCGATCGAGTTGTCCCCATCTGTGTAGATGGCCCGGTAGAAGCGATTCGCGATGATGACATGCTCGAAGCGGCGTGTGGCGAAATACTGCATGATGAGTGCCTGCAGGTGGCCCTTGGCGGTTAATTCGATGGCTGCAATGCGCAGCTTGTTGTTCTCGATCGTTTGCCCCACGTCGGAGAGTTCGCGACTTGCCGTTGCCAATCTGGCATCGCGTTCGATTTTTTGATTTTCCTTGGCTACATCGGAGTCCTTCGAGCTGGTACTGATCCCGAGCGTTGAGTTTTTTGCCGCCATTTCCTTGTTCCACTCTGCCGAAGAGCGCTGTTTCTCAAGGGTCGCATTCTCACGCTTGAGTTTTTCGATCGTCGCGAGACTTGTTTGCGCTGCATAAATCGCATCCGACATCGTGCGGCAAAGATTCGCGTCGTCCTTGTATTCGGATGCCTTCTTCAGCAGCACAAAAGCCGAGTTGATGTTTTGCTTGGTCGCATTGCCAGGTGCGAGCAGGTCCAGCATGCGATCAATTGTCTCCCTGTAGGCCACATCGGCTTGGTCTGTTGCGGCCGGGGCGTTCAAGTATTTCTCAAAGCGCGCCCGAAACACGCGGTTGTTATTAATGTTCCAAAGCTTCCCATCGTAGCTCATGACCTCACTTCCGGGATCAAATGCCGGAATGTCGCGACCCATAAAACCTTGGTTCATCTGCGGAGGGCGGGCTCCGCCAGTGGCTGCTTTTGAGTCGCCCGCACCCTTATCCTGCGCGGAGGCCGTGAAGCCGATTGCTGAACCAGCGAGGAAAAATGTGAGGAGCGGTCTCATGATTTGCTGACCTTTCGTGTGCGAAGGATGCCTTTTTCGTCGACCTCCAAGATAAACACCAACTGCTGCTCCTTCTGGATATTCATCGCATTGAATTCGGGCGTGACGAGGATGGGGATGATCTTTTCCTCTGCTTCCACAGCAATCAGTCGACCGGAATCCGGGGACCATGCCAGAGACTCTGCAACTGTGCCTTGCAGCTTGTAGGTGTTCCCCCTCAGGCTGTTTGCGTTCTCAAGGTAGGAAGCGATATCCAGTGGTGGCGTTGTTCGTGCGGAGTTGCTGTCTTTGGATCCTAGGAGCTGGATTGCGGCGAAAAAAAGAATTCCGACTGCTACCAGACCAAGGATCCAACCCGCGCGCGGAGGGGATTTGCGTTTGCGTGCCATGAGTTCTTGTAATCCCGACTTCGCATGGCTTCAAGACGCTCTTTTGACACACCGCGCCGCGCCGTCGTAGTCTGGCCTCACCGACGTCATGTTGAATTTTCTTATCCGCCGTTCGCTTGTCAGTGTCTTCCTGCTTTTTTGCATCAGCATTGTTTCGTTTTTCATGGTGACCCTGGCGCCCGGGAGCCCGTATCCGTGGGGCGAGCTGAATCCTAAGATCACGCCGCAGGTGAAGGAAATGTTCCGCAAGAAATTCCATCTCGACCGGCCACTCCACGAGCAATACTGGATGAACATGCGTGACCTCTTCACGGGGGATTTGCGCAGCATCAAGGACGACCGCCCCGTGCTGTCGCGTATCGCCGAGCGTCTTCCTGCAACGGTTCTTTTGAATGTGGCCGCCATCACTCTATCGCTCACATTCGGACTTCTCATCGGTGTCTTCTGCGCCCGCCATGCCGGTAGGCCGGCTGATACCCTCACCTCATTCGCGGTGTTTATTTTCATAGCCGTGCCGACCTTCTGGATCGCAAATCTGGCCATGATAGGGTTGGTGAAATATGCCGCAGTTCCTGTGCTCGGAACACAATCCTACGGCATCGCATTCCCCAATGTCGCTTCGCTGTGGCTTGACCGCGTGTGGCACATTGCTCTGCCGGCCACGATTCTCGCACTTGGGGGCATAGCCGTGCAGTCACGCTACATACGGGCCAGCATGCTCGAAACCTTGCGCGAAGGATACGTGCGCACCGCCCGCGCCAAGGGACTCGACGAGGATACGATCTTTTACAAACACGCACTCAGAAACTCGATTCGACCACTCATCACCGGCATCGGTGGACTTCTCCCCGCGCTCATTGGCGGTTCGGTGATTGTGGAAACCATCTTTGCCTACCCTGGCATGGGTCGCTTGGGATATGAAGCCGTGCTGGAAAGGGATTATCCCACTCTTGTCGCGCTGAATTTCATCGTGGCGGCGCTTGTGCTGGTCGGCAATCTGGTCTCGGACCTCCTCTACGCTATGGTCGATCCCCGTGTTCGCTTGGAGTAGCGGCAAGAGGATTTCATTGGCCGTGGGCAGTCATCCAGATAGCGTTTTGACCATGAAATCAGCATTGGATTGGAAGGCTGCATTGCAGTTTGAGGACATCCGCTACGAAAAAGCGGAGGGCATCGCCAAGATCACGATCAATCGCCCCGAGCGCCGGAATGCCTTTCGACCGCTCACGGTGGATGAAATGCGCAAGGCTCTCCAGGACGCGCGGGATGATGCCTCGATCGGCGTGGTCATTTTAACGGGCGAAGGCGAATTGGCATTCTGTTCCGGGGGGGACCAAAAAATTCGTGGGGACGCCGGGTATTCCGATGCCGGTGGCGTCGAGCGTTTGAACGTGCTCGATTTTCAGCGGGAGATTCGCACTTGTCCCAAGCCGGTTATCGCCATGGTGGCGGGCTGGGCGGTCGGTGGCGGTCATGTGCTTCATGTCCTGTGTGACCTGACCATTGCTGCTGAAAATGCGAAGTTCGGCCAGACCGGGCCGCGCGTGGGTTCCTTCGATGGCGGGTTCGGCGCGAGCTATCTGGCGCGGATCGTGGGCCAAAAAAAGGCCCGTGAGATTTGGTTTCTGTGCCGCACCTATGATGCGAAACAGGCTCTTGAGATGGGCCTCGTAAATATGGTCGTGCCATATGACGAACTCGAAATCGAGACCGTGAAATGGTGCCGCGAGATTCTCGACAAGTCGCCGCTTGCGATCCGTTGCCTTAAGGCGGCGTTGAATGCCGACTGCGATGGCCAAGCTGGTCTGCAGGAACTCGCCGGCAATGCCACCCTTCTTTATTACATGACCGATGAGGGTCAGGAGGGAAGGAATGCCTTCGTGGAAAAACGCCAGCCGGACTTCGGAAAATTTCCCAAGCGTCCGTGAGTGCGGCCTTGCCAAGTCCCCTCATGGCATGGGTGATTGCAAGCCGCCCGAAGACGCTTTTTGCCTCAGTATCGCCCGTCCTGCTTGGGACGGCTCTCGCCTATTCCCGCGGATTGGGCGACGGGATTGCTGCAATGCTGGCTTTTCTCGGCGCGGTTTTCATCCAGATCGGAACGAATCTGGCCAATGATTATTGGGATGCGAAAAAGGGCTCTGACCGCGGGGATCGCCTTGGTCCTGTGCGAGTCACATCCGCCGGGCTTTTGAAGCCCCGGACCGTTTTTTTGGGAATGTCATTTTGTTTTGCTGTGGCCTCTCTTGCCGGATTGTGGCTCATCGCGCGGGCAGGATGGCCTGTGGCGGTCATTGGTATGGTCTCGATTCTCTGCGGCATCCTTTACACCGCAGGACCATTTCCACTTGCCTATGTGGGATTGGGGGATGTTTTCACTTTTGTGTTTTTTGGCTTGGTGGCGACTTCCGGCACTTACTTTGTCGAGGCGAGGGAGTTTTCCATGACATCGCTCATTCTTGGAGCTGTGCCTGGATTTTACTCGGTCGTTTTGATCGCGCTGAACAACCTTCGCGACAGAGAGTCCGATCTTCTGTCGAATAAAAAAACCCTCGCTGTGCGCTTCGGTGCGGATTTTGCCCGCTGGGAGATTATCCTGTGCCTCGTTGCTCCTTGTCTTGTGCCGCTTTGGCTTTGGCGTGACGGGCTCCTTGAATGGTGGATGGCGATGGTGTGTTTTGTTCCAGCTGTCTTACATGGCATTGCTGTGGGATTGGCTGTTTTTCGCATTTGTAACATGAGGGAAATCAACCGCCTTTTTCCTCTGACCGCCAATGCCAGCCTCTCGATGGCGGCGATTATTTCCCTGTTTCTTCTAACGCGAAAATGAATCCCCGCACTGGCAATGAAGCGGATTGGCGGAAGGGGATGGCATTTTTCCGATATTCCCTCCCTGTGGCTGGCGGGGGAATCAGGGAAGGAATTCTTATACGCCTCGAAAACTCCGAGGTTGCCGTGGGGTGGGGGGATGCGGCTCCGCTTCGGGGTTGGAGCGACGAGACTTTGGACGACGTGATTGCCGCGATACGCTCTGGGGAGAGTGAGGCACAGGCGCCTTCGTCACTCGTTTGCGCCATCGAAGCGGCGAGGTTTGCACTGCAGAAATATGAGACACGGAGCTCAAGGTGCGATCACCTTCCTTTGAATGCTCTGCTTGACGGATCTTTTCAGGAAATGCTGGAGCGCGCGGGCTCTGCCGTTGAGAAGGGATGCCGATGTTTTAAAATCAAGGTCGCTGGAATTTCTTCGGATGATTTGCCGTCGTTGTTGGGCAGTATTTCGGCGCTAGCCGAGGGGCAGTGCCGTTTTCGAATCGATCCAAACCGGGCTTGGGAGTTCGATGTCACTCTGCGTGTGGCCGAGATGCTCAAGGAGTATCCGGTGGACTATTTTGAGGAACCCCTGAGGGATTCATCCAAGCTGCCGGACTTGATAAAAAGCTGCCCTGCCGGAATCGCATTGGACGAGACGCTGAGGGAAATCAGCCCCTCGGAATTGGGAGCTTTCAAGGGCGCGTCAGCTCTGGTTCTTAAGCCAACACTTATGGGTGGCTTCAAGGTGTGCCGGGATTTTGCGGAAGCAGGCGCGGCGCTTGGCATGGCTTCGGTCGTGAGTGCTTGCTACGAATCGGGGGTTGGTATTTATGCCCTGGGAAGGTTCTCGTTGACGTTGCCTTGTTCAGCGGCAGCGGGTTTGGATACCTACTCGCGCCTTGAGGAGGATGTCCTTTGCGAGCGTCTTGATTTGGGCGATTTTATTTTTCATGGGGATTCCCTGTTGCCTGATGTCGATGTTTCAAAGCTCCATTCTCTCTAAAGCTGCGGACTTTGGTGATTCCGTGGCCTTGATCGACCGCGCCAGCGGGCACTCCGTTCGATATTCCGAGTTGGAGAGCTTTTTGAACTCGCGGTTAGCTGGCATTTCTTTCGATATCGCAAGGCCGTTTGCCACTTGGGCCGCCCCTGATTTCTCCCATGCCACTCTTTTACTGGCATTGCTTGCGCGGGATTGCTTGATGGCGCCTCTGAGTCCCCGTCTCCCGGAGGCTGAGGCGCTGAGGCGCGCGGAGGGGATCGGTGCGGATGGTTTTTGGAAAGCGGATGGTTTTTTGCGTTTGGCGCCACAGTCCTTCCCGATCAGGGGGGGCTCTGCCGGGACGCTTCTGTTCACATCAGGCTCAACAGGGAAGCCCCGCCCTGTATGGCATGATTTGGAATCCCATATTGCAAATGCCCTGGGCGCGGCGGAGATGATGCCGCTTCAACCCGGTTGCGCTTGGTTGCTCTCGCTTCCGTTGAACCATGTGAGTGGATTTTCTATCCTCATCCGCTGCCTGCTTGCGGGCGCCACGGTTGTCTTTCCCGATAAAAATTCGTCTCTCAAAAAACAAATAGAAGATCCTGTCCTCACACATCTCTCAGTCGTGGGAGTGCAGTTGCGCCGACTCCTCGCAGAGGGCACTTCGTTTTCCCATCTGCAAGCTGTTCTCCTCGGTGGCGGGCCTGTTGATCAAGGATTCGTCTCTGATGCCATCAAGGCCGGTGTCCCGCTTCACATCACTTATGGAATGACAGAGACAGCTTCTCAGATCGCCACCAGCGCGCGTCTGGAATCTGCGCCCGGCGTCATTCACGCAGGCAAGCCGCTTCCCGGCCGAGAGGTGCGGATTTCGCCTGATGGAGAAATTCAAGTGCGCGGCGCGATTTTGCCCCGAGCCATCTTTTTGGGAGGGGAACTGCGCGATGCGCTGACGGGCGATGGTTGGTTCTCCACGGGTGATGCCGGAAGTTTTGATGCCGTCGGAAATCTTGTCATCAGCGGGCGTCGAAATCGCATGTTTATTTCCGGTGGGGAGAATATTTTCCCTGAGGTCATCGAGGGTTTACTGGCATCTTTCCCGCAGGTGCGGCGCGCTGTTGTGGTCGGAGTGAGGCATGAGGAATTCGGCGCGCGCCCTGTCGCGTTTGTTGCTGGCGGGGCCAGCGTGGGCAGTATGAAGGAATTCCTGAAATCCCGACTCGAGGGCTTTTACATTCCCGATGCTTTCCTGCCTTGGCCGAACGAGGTCTCCGAAGATGACGCTAAGGTGGACTTTGTTTTTTTCAGTCGGCTTGCCCAAGTGAGCCGTCTTTGATAGCGAAGCAGGATGAAACAATTTTTTACCCTCGCCGCGGCTTTCATTTTTTCATGGTGTCTTGTTGGCTGCCTCTCGTCTCCCATATCCAGCTCCGGTGGAATTGGCGGGGTGACAGTCCACGATACGAATGTGGATGCCGTCACGGCGGCTGCCAGGAATGTTTTTGCATCGCGGGGTTACACGCTCTCGGGAGTCGATTACCCCGATTCCATCTCGTTTGACAAACCCTCCGGCGGCTTTGGAAATGTGATGTGGGGAAATTATGGCAACCCGCAAACCATCCGGGTTCGTCTCGCCATGGTATCGATTCCGGGAACCGACAATATCCGCCTTGAGCCTAAAGTTTTTTCCGTCAGCGATGCGGGTGAGGCAGGTTTTGACAATGCGAGGCCTCTTTTTGGAATCTGGAATGCAGAGTTCGGCCCTATGTTGAAAGACATCGCGCGCAAGGCTGGTGACTAGTCTTTCTCTCCCTCGTTGACATAGGCTTTCCCTCTCTCTAAACATCCACGAAATCAAATGAAAATCGCAGTCACCAAAGAAGCCCTGCTCGAAGGATTGCAACGCATCCAGAACGTCGTCAGCACACGCCCGACGCTCCCGATTCTCACCAATGCGCTCCTTGAGGCCGATGAAACCGGCCTCACTCTCACTACCACCGACCTCAATGTGGGCATTCGCTGCCGTGTCGAGGCTAGGGTTGAAAAAACGGGCGCTATCACGATACCGGCCAGAAAGCTTGTCTCCATCATCCGCGAATTGATGAACTCCGAAATCATCATCGAAGTGGATGCAAAAAACGCGGCCTCCATTCGCTGCGGTTCAAGTTTTTTCAAAATCTACGGTCTGCCCAAGGAGGAGTATCCAGCCTTCCCGCACTTTGAAGAGGCCAGTTCGCTCACAATGAAACAAGCCGAACTCAAAGACGGCTTGCGCAAGACTTCCTACGCGATCTCCAGTGACGAAGCGCGATATGTCCTCAATGGCATTCTTTTTTCTCTCACGGAAAATAAGCTCACCCTCGTCGCTACCGACGGTCGGCGACTAGCGCTGTTTGAAAGCGAATTGGAGTTTCCGAAGAGCAATGAACGCGATTTCATACTCCCGACGAAGGCCGTGACTGAACTACAGCGCCTGCTTGGAGAGGAAGGCGAAGTTATCGTTTCTAGTTCTAACAATTTGGTCTCTTTCCAGCTGAATGGTTCCCAACTGGTATCAAAGCTAGTGGAAGGTAATTATCCAAATTACCGTCAAGTCATCCCCGGCGAGGCCAAAGAGCGCATTCCACTCGAGCGTGAGGCTCTGTTAAATTGCGTTCGTCGCGTCGCCTTGCTCAGCAGTGACAAGACGAGTTCGCTCCGCCTGTCCTTCACAAAAAACAATCTCGACATCACTGCGACCACTCCAGAAGTCGGCGAAGCCAAGGAGTCCATGTCCGTCAACTATCGCGGTCGCGACATTGCCATCGCATTCAATCCGGAGTTTCTCATGGACCCGCTTCGCAATCTCCCGAATGATGAGGTCTATCTCGAGCTGATTGATGAAATGAGCCCCGGTGTTCTCAAAATCCAGACACCATTCCTCTACGTCATCATGCCCATGCGCGTCTCTGCGTGATCCCTCCGCCGAACAAGTGGGGCATTGATCTGGGTGGAACAAAGATCGAAGGGGTCATCATGGATTCCTCCCGTCCGGGGGAAGCCCTTTTTCGTCTGCGTCGCGAGACCGGCTCCGCCCAAGGCTACGAGCACATTCTTTCACAAATAGAGGGAGTGATCTCAGATCTGGAGTCTGCTTCAGGTCTCACTCGGCCACTCATCATAGGAATCGGCACACCCGGCGCGATGGAGCCATCCACCGGCAGGCTGAAAAACTCCAATACGACATGTTTGAACGATCGGCCGATCCTGCAGGATTTGGAACGCCTGACCGGTAGCAGGATCTTGATGGCAAATGATGCCAACTGCTTTGCCCTCGCGGAAGCCCTTGTTGGAGCTGCTGCCGGCTCCGGCGTTGTATTTGGAGTCATTCTCGGAACGGGTGTCGGTGGCGGGGTTGTTGTCAACGGTCGCTTACTCCCCGGCTTGCACGGAATTGCCGGAGAGTGGGGCCACAATCCACTTCGAGGAGAATCCCACCCTTGCTACTGCGGTCGATCCGGCTGCATCGAAGGCGTCATAGCCGGTCCATCCTTAGAACGGTTCTACCGCGAACAGGGCGGGGATACCATTCGCCTTCCCGAAATTTCCCTTCGCGCCAAGACCGGTGAAAAACTTGCCATTGAAACGTTGGAGCGTCTTCGCGAGAAGTTTGCCGAGTCCATCGCGGCAGTCATCAATATTCTGGATCCCGATGCCATCGTGATCGGCGGCGGCGTCGGTAACATCCCGCTACTCTACGAAGCCGAGACGAGGGAGAGCTTGCTGGCGCACATTTTCAACAAGGAACTTCGCACTCGCATCCTGCCTCCCATTCTGGGAGACAGCGCAGGCGTATTCGGCGCGGCCTTGTTGGTCGATTAAGCCTTATTCAGACTTGCGGGCGCGTCGTGCGTCGATGAACGACTTCACACAGAGCACGAGAAATACGAGGCAGACAACGCCCATCGCTATTTGCATTCCTGCTGCGAGCGGACGCTCGGCTGTGCCAGCGATCAGCGAGCCCAGCTTTGGAAGACCCATGCCTAGGCCGCCCAGAGTTCCGAGCAAACCCATCAATGCCGCCACATGCATGAGGTGCATCCGAATTTTAGGAATAAAGACCGAGAGCAGACCGCACAGAAAAATGATGGTTCCAAAGACTGCGGGAATGAGCGCAGTGACGCTGTGCGAACCAGTGGCCACATAGGATCCAAATCCCATAGCGTCGAGAATGATTCCAAAAACAATTGTTAGTGTTGGCATGTCGCGAAAGCTGGAGGGAATGGAGGCTGAAAGCAAGTGTGAAACAGAAAACTGTGAGAAGGAGGACAAGCCTCGGTGGTTTGCAGCGCTTCTGAAAACTATGACACGAGTCATCTCCGAGCGAACAGCTGTTGTCGATTTAAACTAAATTCGGCAATTGAAAAAAACGAGGCTGCCGGCCATCACCCCCTTGCCGGTGTTTTCAAGTTTTGGTTGGATAAATCTCTCGAAAATTCGGAGCAAAATAACCCAGCCCAACCCCACTGGTTTTTGAGTTCGTCAAAAGGATTTTCCGCATTTCCGCGTTCCCGATAAAC
>Ga0209085_1000095_pt1 | contig 62827 bp, 76 predicted proteins | sample C_131016_EF_Meta_FD_187310 | JGI IMG/M metagenome (GOLD analysis project Ga0209085, IMG submission 187310) | Freshwater microbial communities from Lake Croche, Canada to study carbon cycling - C_131016_EF_MetaG (SPAdes) (version 2) | ecosystem: Environmental > Aquatic > Freshwater > Lake... | reverse complement strand
GTCACCCAACTGGAACGCCGCAGCAGTTACCATCGTGTCGTACTCCAATAAGAAGTCCTTAACCGCATCGTCGAACTGGCGCTCGTAATCCCCAAGCGTAGCCTTGTAGTCAAAGAAATTCTTCATTGGTAGTAGTCGTGAGCCACCGTCCGACCACGGCAATGTCTGCTCGTAGTGCCATACACGCATCGTGGCAACAAGTTTCTGTAACTCATCGAGCCGCGCCGTACCTGCCAATAGCTTCTTGTGATAGTTACCAGCCCGCGCCTTCGTATGCTTGCTGGCATCAATCTCGTCGGACACCGTTTTGTCCATCTTGCGACCTGTCCATACGCTGATGTTCAAGTCCACTAGCATTGCACTGTTCTGTATCATTTGCTTTCTCCTTAAATTAAATATTCCATTAACCTCAATACGTTATTGCAGTCACGCAATACGTGCGTAGCCAAGTCTTTGGCATCTTGATGTATATCTTCTTCGCCCTTGACGTTTTGGCATCCATCAATAATTCGTTCCATAGCTAAACGAACTAAAACTTTGAAATCATCATCTCGTATCATTTGCTTTCTCCTAAAGTTATTAACACCTGTTAACTAACATGAACCGTCTTACCAGTCCCGCTCACTACCTCGGTTGTTATGCCCCACAGCGTAGGACACGACCAACCCTCACCCCACGAACTTACGTAGCCATCGGTCAGGATGATTGCGCACTCTGCCTTGATTTGTTTGTCCTTGATGTAGTCCACGATGCACTGCGGATTAGTACCACCACCGCCCCTTGGCTTAGTAGTTGATAACAAGTTATCCAATTGGTCTTGCTCGTACTTCTCATGCTGGCACACACGTGTATCCCAATACAGTAAGTCGATACCCTCGGGCTTGACCGTATCGCATATCTTGCGCACCTCACCTAAGAACTGCCCAATCTCCTCACGCCCAATCGAACCTGACATATCAATGGCAACTACCACACGACCAACCGATTCGCCAATCAACGATGGCATGTAAACATCTTGGTCAATCCACCTACGTGATGGTCTGCGCCACGTACTCTCGTCCTTGTCCATGCAGAACGATGTAACGAACTCGCGCAGTGCCTCACGCCAATCCACCTTGGACTGCAACGCATCGGACACCTCTCGCGGCACATTGCCATTCATCTTGCCTGCAAGGATTGCACCCTGTCGTAACGCTTGGTCAATGTCCCGCGCCAGCTGCTCCTTCTCCTCACTGGTCATGCCTTCGGAGCCTTCCCAGTCATGCTCGTCCAACGTACCAACTTCTTGCACTGGTATATCTTTACCCTGTTGGTCGCCCACAGTCTTGATGCGGATAGAGCCGCCCTCAGATTCCTTCATGAGCATGCGATACACAGTGCCTGCATCCAGACCACGGTACTTGTTATCCAGTAACGTATCATCAGGTAACTTGACAAACGTGCCCGCCGTATCGCTGTCGTTAATCATCAGGTTAATAACAAAGTCACACGCGATGTTGGCAAGCTGCGGATTCTCTTTGTACAAATGTTTCCACATAGTTGTATGCCGGAACGCCTTGTGCAAATTCTCATGGAGAATCACAGCACGTAGCTTAGAGTCAGCCAGCCCACTCACGAACTTGCGCCCATACCATGTGTTACGCCCATCGGTACACGCCGTAGATGTATCCTCGTCGATTATTGTGTTACCAATCATCATGATGCCCGAGTACAAACAATACTTCGGGTCTTTCATCAACGCAACATGCTGCTTCTGCACACGCTGCTCTGCGGTTAGATTACTCATTTATTAACTCCTGTTAATTTGTTATCCAATTAAAACAACCATTGGTTAGCCAACGCCCACTCTTTGAACTCTTTGTTCATCACGCAGAACGCTTGCTTGGATGCCGACTTCATCACACTGGTACAGAACAAGGCTTGCCACTCTTTGTCCATACGCTGCAAGTAAGTCATCCACTTAGCCAGCGACTCCTTCTCCACACGTGTTATCGCACTGAACACAAGGATGCAACGCGCCACCGTATCGTCAGGCAACTTCGCAGTATTCGGACTAGCTAGGATGGCATCCCATGTCGGCAGCTTGTCCACCACAGTGAAGAACGCTTGCATGTCTCGGCTCGCGCTCTCACCAATAGTGCCTGTCAGCAGGGATATAGTTAGCGCATCACCCAACTCGCTACGACGCTTGGCTATGTGACTAGCCTTCTCCAAACTTCTTGGTGTAACCACCGCACCCATACCCGCCCGCGTAGGGTTGAAGATATATGGGTTCTCCTTCTGACTAGCGTCGGTGTAACTTGCCAAGGCATGCGGGAACTGCTTAACCCACGCGATTACCTCGGGCGCAACGTCATTACTGATAGCCCAATCTATCCACTCGTCAGCGTCAGGCTTGCGCACAGTCACCAATGCCACACGATTGCGGGCATGCGCTTCGAGCATATCTCCAACGCCATCAGTCAACAAGTTAGTAGTACCGAACACGATGCTACCCTTTGGTAAGTAGTTATCACCAATCCTATGCTCCAGCATAAGAGTCAACAGCACATTCTTCACCGCCTTCATTGCTTTGCCAATCTCGTCAAGCATCACAATCACTGGCTTGCCCAAGTGCATCTTGAACCTAGCGTTAGGTGCAAAGCGCGTCACCCGCATGTTGCTTTCCTCAGTGGTGAACGGCAGGGCAAAGTCACCCAAGTCCAACAGTGTGCAGTCGATGTATGCAATCTCGTATTCGGGATAACTTTGTTGCAACACCTTAAGGGATGCGCTCTTACCAATGCCGGGCTCGCCCTGTCCAATGATTGTCACGCCCTGCCCAACAACACCGATGCCCTTAGCAAACTCGCTCAGGGATACTGAATGACCAAAATTAATTACGCTCATGGCTTTCTCCTAAAAATTAACACGGTTAATAAAACTGACAACTACAATAGTTAGATGCTTTCCAACTATTAGACATAGTATAACATAAAGGTACACCTATGTCAAGGGTTCTAAAATAAATTTGAATTGTGGATTTCCTTTCAAACTGTGTTGGTGACTGCTCTGCTTGATGGCTTGACCTCCTTGATTACATGTATCTCCTTGGCTCGCTTGGCTAACTTAAAGATGCGACTGCGTAATAGCGTCTGCGAATACTTGCAATCAAAGAACTCACACTTACGCACCCATGAATTGGGCGTACCCGCATTGATCTCAATTGTCTCGACCTTTGCAAGTCTTTTCTCCTCCACATGATATGTATCGGACAAGTAGCAACTCATTATGTATAAGTACTCGGACTCATCGCATGTTGTTATGTACTCATATCTAGACTCCTCATTTGTGTTGTTCAACTTAGAGTGGTTGTAGTTACCCCAAATGTTGATCTCAACCCCTGCCTGTACTCGTGTCTCATGCATCAACCATCCATCAGACATTTTGAGAAACGCCTCACAGAAATTTATGAATGGCATTAGAGGGGCGCGAGCTGCTTTAGCCAAGTCACGATCTACAACTCGTTGCTGTATGACAACTTCCTCGGCTGGTTTCCACCCACTACCTTCACCCAAAAACTTCAACCGCAACTCACCATTTATAGGTAGCAACTCATCTTGGTTTTGTATCCACAACTTCTTGTACCGCTTAAAGCAAGCGAACGGACTGTGCTCATGGATAAACTCAGCAGTGGTTGGTGTTGCCCAATCACCAGCACGAAGCACAATGTCCCCATTGGGTAAATACTCCACGCAATCTGTGCTGTATAACTTAGCGATGTAAGACTTGCCGCCCTCCACATCCCGAGAAGTGATAGTTTCCCAATCCCTCCTGCGCTTACCGGCAGGGCGCACATCCTCGGCGCGTCCACGTATGGGCTTGGTGTTGTTGAACTTAGCCTCATACCATGTATAACTTGAATGCATTTTATTAACTCCTGTTAGTTGAAATCTTCTTCTTGCAGTGGGGGCTTCTCCATCGCCAAGCCCATCATGCGCCACACTTCCCGCATAGAGTCCATATCCTCGGAACCTACGTACGGCTCGATATACCCAGATGGCTTACCCTCCTTGTATATAACTTCTTTTAGGCAGTACCAATCCTCGCCGCCGTTCTCACTCTTGGCGTTGACGATGCGGTAATTCCACGTGAACCCATATTCTTCTTCGGTCATTCATCTTCTCCTTCATTCAAATAAACAGTTATCAGGTAACCAATATTGGCTCCTGCCCATACTAAGCCAGCTTGGAATAGCCAGCCCTCCCTGCCCCAGCAGGTAAATAAAAATATAACTGCCAGCATGGCAATGCCAATATCTGCCAGCACCTGAGATTTTGTCGTTTGATATTCCATTTATTAACTCCTGTTAATTAATTTACTACCCATCACAGCAGCACCTCGTCTAGTTGCAGTGCCTTGAGTGACATACTTAAATACACCCATCTATCGCCTTGGGTTAGCTTGCGCACCCATGCACCGCCGTTAGGCAAGAACTCCAGCACCTCGTACTGATGCTTGAAACCTTTGTAGTCCTTGCGCACGATGGTGTCGCCCGCTTTGACCTCGTTGCCCGTTTTGCGGTCAGTTATCATCTTATTAACTCCTGTTAACTTGTTTGCTGTTTATACCTACCAACAACTGGAGGTCAGTCACGACCACATAGTTGCTCTTGTGCATGGGCACGATGGTGTGCTTGCGCAGCTTGGCGTTCACCTCACCACAATCTAGGCACAACTTGATGCCGAGAACCCATCGCTGGCGCGGAACGTCATCGCCGCATTTGACGCAGTAGTGTTGCATGAAAAGCTCCTTTTTAAAATAAAAACGCGTTTGAAATTTAAAACTTACAGTGTATACCGAGATTTGTTCCGCTTGTTCTGCAATGTTCCGGAGGCATGTGACGGGGAAAATGCTTTATAAATCATAGTGTTACGTCGTTCGTTGTCAGCCTGTTCCATTGTTCCGGTCAAATATCGACCTCGGCAAAGTCGCCCTTGGTTGAAGAAGTCCAGCTTATTAACACTGTTAACTACTTCAAAGAACGCCGTAGGTTTATATATATATTGGAACATTGGAACAAACTATATAAAAAGGTCAATTTTCCCTTATAAATCAACAACTTGCCGTGTTCCAGTGCGACGGAACATTGCGGAACATGCGGAACACGTATACTTCCTGCAACATTTGCAACATCCAAAACACTTACAACAGCAACATCATCAACATCGGGGAACTATCACAAAAAACAGGGCGAAGAAAAAGCCCGCCGAAGCGGGCTGGTTGGGTTGGCTGCGGTTACTTATTAACAATCGTTAATACGTTTTGCAATGCCGCGAGTGTCGCCACTAGGTCAAAATCCGCGCCCTCTGCCTTTTCGCATTTTTTCACTAGGTCGGCGATTTGCTCTTGGATTTTGGTTTTCAAGCTTGTCGGTGTGGTGTCCGACTCTGCCTTATCCTTGGGGAAAGCATATTTCACTATGCGGGCAAAGTATGTGTCGCATGTGGCGCGCGCGTCTTTTTTCGCTTGATTCACGGCATCCCATGTTTCTTTTTCTCCGGCGGACAGCGCGGCATATTCTTTGCCATTTTTACGCGGCAATTCAATGCTTAACGCTTTGGCGTGTCGCTTGTCGATAGCGGGCAAAATAGCATCCGCGATAAACTGCGCTTTGATTTCAGTTAACGCCGATTCGGTGCCAAAAAATGCCGCGACTGACGCGCCCGCGATTTGCCATTTATTAACAGTGCTAATATCTTTGCGCACTGCATCGGTGCAGTTATTAACAACGACGGAGTAGTCAGTGGTTTGTTCGATAGTCATATAAAACTCGCTTTCTGTTTAGTGATTAATAAGTACCGAATTGGTACACCGCTAATGTAACAAACCTTCTAAAATATACAAGCATTTTATTAACTGCTGTTAATATTTCCAGCCAGCCAAGCGATACCCCACCCCCCTAAATTGGCTTTGGGACTCCGGGCTCATATACGCATACTAATTTGCACGTTAGACACTGAACTTTTCAAACCCTTCTAATCCAACATACAAAAAACTAATTTACACGAAACACCCCCGGGTGTCTTTCCAAATCAATACCCCCCACCCCCTATTTGCAAAATTTTGAAAATACTGTACACTGCTAATCAAAGGAGCTACAAACCGCCCCATGCCTATAGTTGCAACACCCGAATTGGGAATCCCATTCCCATTTGACACGACACCGGAAGAGATCGAAGACTTCCGTGATAAAGCGCACGCCTATTTCCTGACCGTGCAGGAATTGATTTCCCGTGGTGCCCAAGTAGATATCACAGACGAGGACAAACGCCAGTCCCATCAAATCATGGCAGATGGCAAGATGCCGCCAGCCAAAGCAGTTACATCAGGCGCACTAATTAATTTGGAAGCCATATTGTCTGAGTGGGATCATGAAGTACTAGATGCCACAAGGAAGCTGCGCAACTACGTAACAAACAAGTTAATCATGGAGTCAACAGACCCAGACCCCAAGCAGCGCATGAGAGCATTGGAGAATTTGGGCAAGCTGTCCAACGTAGGTTTGTTTGCCGAGCGGGTAGATGTAAATGTGACGCACCGTACCGTTACCGACATTGAGACTGAACTGCGCAAAACCTTGGAGCTATACGGCGGAGACGTAGTAGATGTAACCCCTAAAGATAAGCGCCATACTCCTAGCATTGGGGATATGGATTTGGATGAAGAACTAGGACTAAGCAGTGGATCCGAATTTACTACTTGAAGTCGAGAAGAAACTTCCAAGCATGCCCGCTGCGGTGCAGCAAAAGGTAGGGCAGCTTATTGCGGAGGCGCGTAAGAGTATTACGTATAACCAAGCCCGTTCGGACTTCATGGCGTATGTTAAATATGTATGGCCCAACTTCATACATGGCAGGCACCACGAGAAGATGGCTGCTGCGTTCCAGCGGGTAGCCGAGGGCAAGGTCAAGAGGCTCATTATTAATATGCCGCCTCGCCACACCAAGTCCGAGTTTGCCTCTTACCTGCTCCCAAGCTGGTTTCTTGGAATGTTTCCTGACAAGAAGATAATACAAACGTCCCACACAGCCGAGTTGGCAGTTGGGTTTGGTCGTAAAGTTCGTAACTTGGTGGACTCCGATGCCTACAAAGACATATTCCCCACAGTCGCACTCCAAGCTGACTCTAAAGCTGCTGGTCGTTGGGCTACTAATTTTGCTGGAGAGTATTTTGCTATTGGTGTTGGCGGTGCCGTTACTGGTAAGGGAGCAGATTTACTTATCATTGACGACCCACACTCGGAGCAAGAGGCCGCACTTTCTGAGATAAACCCGGAGATTTACGATAAGACCTACGAGTGGTACACATCTGGCCCTCGGCAGCGTCTGCAACCGGGCGGGGCTATCGTTATAGTGATGACAAGGTGGTCTAAGAAGGACTTGACCGGGCAAGTTATCAAGGCAGCAGCCCAAAGGAGCGGGGAAGAGTGGGAAGTTATTGAATTTCCTGCAATTTTGCCCTCTGGGAACCCACTTTGGCCCCAGTTTTGGTCATTAAAAGAGCTTGAAGCCCTAAAAACCGAGCTTCCCAACTCCAAATGGCAGGCTCAGTACATGCAGCAGCCCACGTCTGACGTGTCTGCCATCATAAAAAGGGAGTGGTGGAAGATTTGGGATGAAGAAAGACCCCCATACTGCGAATTTATTATCCAATCTTGGGATACTGCCTTCCTAAAAACGGAACGGGCGGACTATTCTGCATGTACTACGTGGGGTGTGTTCTACCAACCGGACGATACTGGGCGGGAACAGGCCAATATTATTTTGCTCAACGCCTTTAAGAAGCGGATGGAGTTTCCAGAGCTAAAACAACGAGCGTTCCAAGAATTTAAGGAATGGAACCCAGATACTTTGGTGGTTGAGGCCAAGGCCGCAGGGTCACCGCTTATATTTGAGCTACGAGCGATGGGTATACCTGTGCAAGAGTTCTCGCCATCCAAAGGGAACGATAAAATTGCGCGTCTTAACTCAGTGGCTGATATATTCGCATCGGGCCGGGTCTGGGTGCCTAATACGAATTGGGCAGAGGAACTGGTTGAAGAGGTAGCAAGTTTCCCATCAGGGGAGCACGATGACTTGGTAGACTCGATGAGCCAAGCATTAATGAGATACCGCCGTGGTGGCTTTATCAGATTGGGTTCTGATGAGGAAGATGAGCCACGGGAGTTTCGTAGAAAAGTACCATATTACTAAGGACAGATCATGGCTATTGAGAAATCACTGTACGCTGCACCGCAAGGCTTGGATAGTCTGGCGGCAATGGATGAAGCGTCTCCCCCTATCGAGATTGAGATTGAAGACCCCGAGTCCGTAAATATTGGGATCGACGGTATGGAGATTGAGATCAACCCGGGCAAAAAATCGGATGAAGATTTCAACGCTAACCTTGCTGAGTATGTGGATGAGGACGAGTTGGAGTCCTTGGCAAGTGAGCTTATCGGTGACTACGATGATGACATTGGTAGCCGCAAAGACTGGATGCAGACCTATGTAGACGGTCTTGAGTTGCTGGGTATGAAGATTGAGGAGCGCTCCGAGCCTTGGGAGGGAGCTTGCGGGGTGTACCACCCACTCCTGTCAGAAGCCTTGGTCAAGTTCCAAGCAGAGACCATGATGGCTACGTTCCCAGCAATGGGGCCAGTCAAGACCCAGATCATTGGTAAAGAAACTCCTGATAAGAAGGCCGCTTCCATTCGTGTCCAAGACGACATGAACTACCAGTTGACCGATGTAATGAAGGAGTACCGGCCTGAGCATGAGCGCATGCTATGGGGCTTGGGTCTGTCGGGCAATGCGTTCAAGAAGGTGTACTTTGACCCCCACCTAGATAGGCAAGTGTCCGTCTTTGTCCCGGCGGAAGACCTCGTTGTGCCTTATGGCGCGAGTAACTTGGAAGCTGCTGAGCGTGTGACCCACGTGATGCGCAAGACCGAGAACGAGCTACGCCGCCTACAGATCGCTGGCTTCTATATAGATGTGGACTTGGGTGAGCCCAACAATACGCTTGATGAGGTTGAGAAGAAGATTGCCGAGCAGATGGGCTTTCGGGCTACCTCGGACAATCGGTTCAAGCTGTTGGAGATGAACGTAGACCTCGACCTTAAAGGCTATGAGCATACTAATAAGAAAGGCAAAAAGACGGGCATCAAGCTGCCGTATATTGTTACTATTGAGAAAGGCTCCAGCAAAGTATTGGCAATCCGCCGCAACTGGGAGGAAGAAGATGATACACATCAGAAGCGACAGCACTTCGTCCATTACGGCTACGTGCCGGGCTTTGGCTTCTATTGTTTTGGCCTTATCCATCTGGTGGGCGCCTTTGCTAAGTCAGGCACTTCTCTTATTCGTCAGCTTGTCGATGCTGGTACTCTGAGCAACCTGCCCGGGGGCTTTAAGTCTCGTGGGCTACGGGTTAAGGGTGACGATACACCGATCTCCCCCGGAGAGTGGCGCGATGTGGATGTGCCAAGTGGAACCATCAAGGACAACCTGCTACCCTTGCCGTACAAAGAGCCAAGCCAAGTTCTGATGGCACTGCTTGGTCAGATTGTGGATGAGGGACGACGCTTTGCTAATACGGCTGACCTACAGATCAGCGACATGTCGGCTAACTCCCCAGTGGGAACAACGCTGGCTATCCTAGAGCGCACGCTTAAAGTAATGAGCGCGGTACAGGCGCGCATCCACTACTCCATGAAGCAGGAGTTGGGTCTACTTAAGAACATCATCGCGGCCTACACGCCCGAGGACTACGACTACGAGCCAGAAGAAGGCTCCCGCAAAGCCAAGAAGAGTGACTACGACAATGTGAACGTCATCCCGGTAAGCGACCCCAACGCTGCCACTATGGCTCAGAAGATTGTGCAGTACCAAGCAGTAATGCAGTTGGCTCAGCAGTCTCCTCAGTTGTACAACATGCCCCTACTACATCGCCAGATGTTAGACGTGCTGGGCATTAAAGACGCAGCCAAACTTGTTCCTATGGATGAGGATCAGAGGCCGACAGACCCAGTGTCCGAGAACCAGAACGTGCTGATGGGCAAACCTGTCAAAGCGTTCCTGTACCAAGACCACCAGTCGCACATCATGGTTCACATGTCGGCGATGCAAGACCCCAAGATCATGTCGCTATTACAGGGTAATCCACAAGCTCCGCAGCTACAAGCGGCAATGATGGCGCACGTCAACGAGCACTTGGGCTTTGAGTATCGCCGTCAGATTGAGCAGCAGCTTGGCATGTCCCTGCCTCCGCAGCAAGACGAGTCGGGTGAAGATTCTGTTATGGATCCGCAAGTTGAAGCGCGGTTGGCTCCCATGCTGGCGCAAGCAGCGCAGCGGCTGTTGCAGCAGAACCAAGGCGAGCAGGCTCAGAAGAAAGCTCAGGAGCAAGCACAAGACCCGTTGGTGCAGATGCAGCAGCAAGAGTTGCAGATCAAGCAGGCCGAGCAGCAACGCAAGGCCCAGAAGGATCAGGCTGAGTTGGAGCTTAAGAAAGCGCAGCAGCAGATAGATGGCATGAAGGCAATGGGCCAGCACCAGCTTGATGAGCAGCGCATAAAGGTCGATGCCATTAAAGCGGCGGCTCAGATGAAGAATGACAAGTCCAAGCACATGATGGACATGGGGTTAGATGTGCTCAAACACATGTCAAACCAACACCACACTGGCAATACCCAAGAGAAAGATTTACTGCATAGGGGCTTACAAACTACCTTGCAGGGAATGAACCGCCCTAAACCAACAGGAGGTGAAGAGTGAACGCGTTTGAAGTATTTGTCGAACAAACCGACGAGAAGATAACCGACCTCAAAGAGTACTTATCCACCGGAAGGGTAAATACTTTTGAGGAGTACAAGGGCATTTGTGGTGAGATTAAGGGTCTGCTCATCGCACGTGGTTACGCATTAGACCTGCAACAAAAACTGGAGTTTGCTGATGACTGAAATCCTATTAGGTACAAACCCTAATAACCCCCAAGTAGTAGGAAACTACAACTGGGAATCAACTATGGAGGAGAAAGGTAAGCAATTACCAAGGCCATCTGGCTATCGGATACTTTGTGCCATCCCAGAAGTGGACAAAGAGTATGAAGGCACTGGTCTAATTAAAGCTGACGAAACTTTACGCAACGAAGAGACGCTCACAACCGTCCTATTTGTTGTAGATATGGGGCCAGATTGCTACAAGGACGATAAACGGTTCCCATCCGGCCCGTGGTGTAAACCCGGGGACTTTGTTCTTATCCGCCCCCATGCAGGCTCACGTCTGGTTATACATGGTCGGGAATTTCGCATCATTAATGACGATACCGTAGAAGGTGTTGTTGATGACCCTCGTGGCATCCGCCGTAAATAAAGGAGTACAAAATGCCTTTTGAAGAAACTGAATTTAAATTTCCTGATGAAGTTCAGGAGAATAAGGGTAAACCCTTAGATAAAGAACGTCCAGATATTGAGATTGAGATTGAGGACGATACCCCAGAACCAGATCGTGGTCGGCAACCCCTACCAAGACCTCTGGTTGAGGAACTAGAAAAAGACGAACTTGACCAGTATGACGATAACGTCAAGACCAAACTTAAGCAAATGCGCAAGGTTTGGCATGATGAGCGTCGGGAAAAAGAAGCAGCCGTGCGAGAGCAACAGGAGGCTATTACCTTTGCACAACGCCTATTGGAAGAGAACAAGCGTATTAAAGGTATCCTGACCACTGGGGAAAAGGAATATGTAACAACCGTACAACATGCAGCGGGCATGGAGCTTGAAATGGCTAAGCGGGCTTATAAAGAAGCCTACGACGCCGGGGATACCGATAAAATTATCGACGCCCAGCAAGCCATGCAGCAGGCAAATATGCGGGTAATGCAAGCACAAAACTTTAGGATGCCCTCTTTACAAGAGCCTGAAAATAGTGTACAACCCGTCCAACAGCAGTATCAACAACCTACTGTTCGACCAGATAACCGGGCAAATGCGTGGCAAGAGCGCAATTTATGGTTTGGTCAGGACGAGGAAATGACGGCTTCCGCGCTAGGCTTACACGAAAAGCTAAAGCGTAATGGGGTTGTAGTTGGTTCTGATGAATATTACGATACATTAGACAAAACAATGCGTCGCAGGTTCCCCGAGAATTTTGAGGAACAGCAAGAACAAAGGCAGCAAAATACTCGGATAAGACCGAGTACAGTAGTAGCTTCGGCAACGCGTAGTACGGCCCCCACAAAGGTCAAACTTAAGCAGAGCCAGATGAATACGATTAAGAAACTAGGGATTACCCCCGAACAGTACGTGAAAGAATTCCTTAAGGTGGAGGCCCAAAATGGCTGAAAATAGACTTACTCGTGAGTTAGAAACAAGAACGATACAGGAGCGGCCTAAGCAGTGGCAGCAACCTGAATTGCTTCCCGAACCATACAAAGAGGTTGGGTATGCATATCGTTGGATTCGCGTCTCGACATATAACGTGGCAGACCCGCGCAACCTTTCGTCCAAAATACGTGAGGGCTGGGAGCCTGTTCCAATCGAAGAGCAACCACAATTTAGACTGTTAGCTGATCCCAATAGTCGCTTTAAAGAGAATATTGAGATTGGTGGATTGCTACTCTGCAAAACTCCAACTGATTTTGTTGCGCAACGGAACGCGTTCTTTGCAAAACAAACACAGGCTCAGACGGATGCAGTAGATAACAATTTTATGCGTCAAAGCGATGCGCGGATGCCGCTCTTTAAAGAGAGCAAATCTTCGAGCAGCTTTGGTAAAGGTGTTTAATTTTCTTAGGAGTCCTTAAATGGCTGCTTATCCTACTGTCTCGGCGGCTTACGGGTATAAACCTGTAAACCTAATTGGCGGTCAAGTGTTTGCTGGATCAACTCGGAATCTTCCTGTCCAGTACAACTACGGAACCGCTTTGTACTATGGTGATTTAGTCACCCTGTCGGCTGGTTATGTTGTAATTGCAACTTACCCTGTTAGCACTACCAATACTACTGTTGGTGTGTTTTTGGGCTGCTATTACACCAATCCAACGACCAAGCAACGTCAATACTCACAGTATTATCCCGGTAGCGTGACTGCTGGCGATATCACTGCAATCGTTGGCGATGATCCTGACCAAGTAATCCGTTGTGCGGTTACTACTGGCGCTTCTGCTACTACCATTGGATCGGCCTCGTCGATTCTGGTTGGCGTGAACATGGCTGGTAATACCCTGACCGGTTCTGCTTCCACTGGTAACGGTGCAGGCGCTGTTGTTGCAGCTTCGGCTACGACTTCTGGCGGTGGTTTCCGTGTCCTCAATCTGGTTCCTGATACCCAAATCAGCACTTCCTGCACCTATGTGTCTGGCGGCGCTGCTTCGGCAACTTCGGTTGTTGTATCTGGCCTGACTGTTGGACAGTATCTGCCTGTTGGTACTGATGTGTTTAACTTGGTAAATGGTCAACTGCAATTTACTGGCTCTACGCTAAGTTCTGCATCGACTGTAACTACCACTGGTAGCACGACTCTGACCATTACTTCGGTTACTACCGCAGTTGCTGGCACCGTTGTGTTGGTTCAAAGTCCCGAAGTGTTGGTTAAGTTCAACTTCGGCGCTCATCGCTACTACGTAGCATAAGGAGTAACTCAAAATGGCTATTTCACGCGCACAACTACTTAAAGAGTTGCTCCCCGGCCTGAATGCTTTGTTCGGTCTGGAGTACGCCCGTTATGGTGAAGAACATAAAGAAATTTATGAAACTGAAACCTCTGAGCGTTCTTTTGAAGAAGAAACAAAGCTGTCTGGCTTCTCTGCTGCACCTGTTAAGAACGAGGGCTCTGCCATCGCTTATGACAATGCACAAGAGGCATGGACTGCACGCTACAACCACGAAACCATTGCTTTGGGCTTCTCCCTGACGGAAGAGGCAATCGAAGACAATCTGTATGACAGCTTGTCCGCTCGTTACACCAAATCGTTGGCTCGTGCTATGGCGTACACCAAGCAGGTTAAAGCTGCTGCTGTTCTAAACAATGGCTTCTCGGCGGCTTACCCCGGCGGCGATGGCGTTGCTTTGTTCAGTGCTTCTCACCCGCTGATTAACGGTGGTACTAACAGCAACACTCCCGCTGTTGCAGCCGATCTGAACGAGACTTCGTTGGAAAACGCAGTTATCCAGATCGCCGCTTGGACAGATGAGCGTGGCCTGTTGATCGCTGCTAAACCAGCTAAGTTGATTGTTCCTCCTGCTCTGCAATTCGTTGCTACTCGTCTGTTGGAAACCGAACTCCGCGTCGGCACCACTGACAATGATGTCAATGCGTTGAAGAACAACGGTTCGATCCCCGGTGGCTACACGATCAATCACTTCTTGACCGACACGAACGGCTGGTATTTGACCACTGACGTTCCAAACGGCATGAAGCACTTTGTTCGTACTCCGCTGGCTAACAGCATGGACGGCGACTTTGATACCGGCAATGTCCGTTACAAGGCTCGTGAGCGTTACAGCTTCGGCTGGTCTGATCCTCTGGGCATGTACGGTTCTCCCGGCGCGTCTTAAGCTAGGGTTAACCCTGCTGAAAGGGCTCCTTCGGGAGCCCTTTTTTACGCCCAAAAACTGTCACAAATGGCTCGTAGGATGTGGTTGCAGCGCCGTGCTGCGGCATTTTTACAGAGGTATATCATGGAATTCACACTGACAATTGATTTTGGTTTTGGTGAGCAAGTTAAGTTTTCTACAGATGCATTGTGGAAAGCCGTGGCAGTTGCGGGTTTTGTAGAGCGCCTAGAAGACTTTGATGAAGGCGATGAGGTTGCTGACGAAGAGTTTGCTGACGAAGAGTATGTGTATGACGAAGAAGGCGTGGCCTACTGGTTCGATGAAGAAAACGAAGTTTGGTACGCGTATGACGAAGAGTCTGACGACTGGTACGAGTGCGAAGAAGTTGCAGAAGATGAAGCCGAAGAGGAAGAGTCCGCTGCTTAATTGGGTACGATCCTACCCAGATTGGGAGGCTTTGGCCTCCTTTTTCTTTTGTCTTTCATTGTAGTGATGGATACGGTGGCAGTTTGAACACAAAACTATGCATTTTTCCGCTTCTTTATATGCTAGTTTGTACCGGCCATTTTGGGCCAACTCGTTAACGCTGTGTTCTTTGGTTCCCGGTGGGTGGTGAAAGTCTATACAGGCAGGGTGATTAAACCCACAATTAGAACAGGATAGACTGGCTTTGTAGGCTTTCCATTCTTTCCGTTTGCCATTGCGTCGCTCGTTAATTCGCGCTTTTTCGGCTTCCTTGTTCTTTTCGTAGTACTTTGCAGAGTACTCCTTGTGCTTCGCCTTGTGAACTTTTGGGTCTTTGAAGGGCATATTGACAAGCCTTAAAAATAGTGTATATTGCAGCCAACCCGGGCTTTCCGGTACATTGAACTGTCCCGGCAGACGACATACCGATCAATGTACTTCACTTGTATGTAAGGAATTATCATGGCATTCGCATCCCACCTCGGCCCGTGGCTCTTGGGCACGGTCAAAAACACCACCGGCACGACTGCTGGAACCATCCGCAATATGGGCGCTACCACTGTTACCCAGACAGCACCTACAACCGTTAGCGATACTACTGCTACTACGTTGTTTGTCTTGCCCGCTGGAGCAATGATTCAAAGCTTTATTGTGAACATTACCACTGCTTATGCAGGTACTACTGGTAACACAATTACTGTGAAGATTGGTTCTACGACTTTGGGTACTGTTGGTGGCGCTACCACTACGCCTTTATCTGTAGGCCGTGCAACTTTTACCATTACTGATGCAAATGTTGCTACTTACGAAAACGTAGGTTCTACTGATGCAATCGTTACGGTAACGTATGCTTGCGCTGGTACTGCCAGCGGCGGTGCTGCTAGTGTTACTTGTGTGTACACAGTTCGCGGCTCTGATGGTGTTGCTAACCCAACTTCTGTTTAATTAATCTCAGGGGCTTTGGCCCCTGCTTTATAGGAGATTGATTATGATGCAAACAGATGTTAAAAGCGCACATGCAAGTGCTGCTGGAACTTTGTTTAATGGGCCAACACGCTTGAAGGGGTTGATTATTTGCCCAGCGGCAAGTACTGCGGCTACTGTACAGTTTAAAGATGGCGGGTCATCTGGCGCTGTTTTGCTAGAAATTGACATTGCTAGTAACACAAACCCTAACACCTATACCTTTGATGTTCCCGGTGAAGGCATTAGGTTTAGCAGCACACTGTACCTAGCACTAAGCGCATCAGTCACAGGCGTTACGGTGTTCTATGGCTAAGAAAAACCCATCCCTTGCAGTAGGTCGTGGTGAAAAGTTACCCGTCTCTAAAGGGGCTGGTCTTACTGCTAAAGGCCGTGCTAAGTACAACGCAGCAACAGGGTCTAATCTGAAGGCTCCACAGCCCGAAGGTGGCCCTCGCAAGAAGTCATTCTGCGCCCGCATGTCTGGTATGCCCGGCCCGATGAAAGACGAAAAAGGTAAGCCTACCCGTAAGGCGGCTTCACTAGCAAGATGGAAATGCTGAGGATAATATGAACAATCCACATGACGCAAAAACAATGGCTGATGGCGCTGCCGTGGTAATGGGCCTTGGTGGTTTCTTAGGATGGATGACTCCCGTGGTAACACTTATTGGCGGTGTTTTAACTATTGTCTGGATGTGCATTCGCATTTGGGAAACTGATACTGTACAAAAGTTGGTGAATTCCGATGCCGTCCAGTAGCAAGAAGCAACACAATTTCATGGAAGCGATAGCCCACTCGCCGTCGTTTGCCAAGAAGGTAGGGGTTCCACAGTCTGTGGGGCAAGATTTCAGCAAGGCCGATAAAGGCAAAACTTTTAAAAGAGGTGGTGAGATGGCTACAAAAGGTGTGAATCCCTTTGCAAAATTTGAGAAGTCTGGTAAAGATGTTGAGAAAAAGGGCATGAAAGAAGGCTCTAAAGCTGACATGGCACTAGATAAGAAACAAATGATGGGCATGAAAAAAGGCGGCATGAAGAAGATGGCTGCTGGTGGCTTGTCATCTGGTCATAAGTCTGCTGATGGCATTGCCTCCAAAGGTAAGACCAAAGGTAAAGATATTATGATGAAACGTGGCGGTAAGTGCTAAGGAGTTAATCATGGCAAATCGTATTATTTCCCAAAAAGAACTGGACGATTCTGGCGCATCCTCTTTGCGGGAGTTCTTGAATAGAGAGCGCAAATTAACTATGAAACCACCGGAAGGCACTAAAGCTGGTGTATACGTTCCTCGTCCTAGTGCGCAAGACCGTATGACTATGGAAGCTCAGGACAATGCAAACCGTGGCCTTGACGAAAGTGGGCAGCCCCTACAGCGTACAGCAGCTTATGTTCCACGCGATCAATACACGCAAAGTGGTAAGGCAATGGTGGACAAACAAGATGCAATGGCTAAACGCGATGCATCTATGAAAAACTATGCCCCGCGCCGTGACCCTAATGCCGCCGCTCGCGCTGCTTTAAGCAGTGGTAATAGTGATGAGGCTGGCAATTCTATGAAGCGTGGTGGCAAAGTTAAAAAGATGGCTTCTGGGGGTTCCGCTTCCCGCCGCGCCGATGGTATTGCCCAGCGGGGTAAAACCCGTGGAAAAATGTGCTAAGGAGCCCTTATGGCTGACGTTAAATATCCCGATTCTGTTCCAGTGGATGAGCCCGTGGTTAAGAAACCTAAGCCTAAACCAACCCCTAAACCACCAATCTACCCAGATTCAGTTCCAGTAGATGAACCTGTTAAACGCATGGCTAAAGGCGGTTCCGCTTCTGCCCGTGCTGATGGTTGTGCTGAGCGTGGTAAGACCCGTGGCACTATTGTTATGTGCGGCGGCGGGATGTACAAAAAATGAGACCCAGCCGGGGCATGGGCGATATCGCCCCATCCAAAATGCCCGGGGGGAAAAAAACCCCTCGTAGGGATAGTACTGACTTCACGCAGTACAAAGAGGGCGGTAAGGTAAATGCTGCGGGTAACTACACCAAGCCCAGCCTTCGTAAGAAGATTGTGGCCCAAGTAAAGGCAGCGGCTACCCAAGGCACTGGCGCAGGGCAATGGTCAGCACGTAAAGCACAGCTTGTAGCTAAACGCTATAAAGCAGCGGGTGGGGGATATAGAGATTGAAAGCGCCGCAGCAATCCCTTAAAAATTGGGGTGACCAGAAATGGCGCACCAAGTCGGGAAAGCCTTCGTCGAAAACAGGTGAGCGATATTTGCCTGAGAAAGCTATACAATCTCTTAGCCCTGCCGAATATGCAGCTACCACTAAAGCTAAACGTGCGGGTAAGGCAGCAGGTAAACAGTTTGTGGCGCAGCCCAAAACCATAGCAAAGAAAACAGCAGGGTTTAGATAATGGCTAATACCACCGGTACGACGACCTTTAACCTCGACATGAACGACCTCATTGAAGAGGCGTTTGAGCGTTGCGGTCAAGAGTTGCGTACTGGATACAACTTTCGCACTGCTCGCCGTTCGTTAAACATTTTGACGATTGAGTGGGCTAACCGTGGGTTGAACTTTTGGACGGTAGAGCAAGGGCAAATTCCGCTAGTTACTGGACAAGCTATTTACCCCTTACCAGCTAATACGATTGATATCTTGGATTCTGTTATCCGCCAGAACAACAGTACTACCAACCAGATTGATATCAACATCAGCCGGATTGCTGAACCTACGTACATGAGCATCCCTAACAAGTTGGCTCAAGGTCGTCCAATCCAGATGTGGTTCAACCGCCAATCGGGCCAGCAAAATACAACAAGTATTGTTATAAACCAAACAGGTGGGATTACGGCTACAGCTACGACTATTACGGTATCTTCAGTAGTTAATCTAACTACTTCTGGGTTTATACAAATAGATAATGAAATTATCAGTTACCCTAACATCGTAGGTAACCAGTTGGTTAATTGCGCCCGTGGGCAGAACAATACGACTGCTGCAACCCATGCTAATGGTGCGTCATTGATTGTACAAAACACCCCATGTGTCAACATTTGGCCTACTCCTAATGCACCGGGTGACCAGTACACACTGGTGTATTACCGCATGCGTAGGATTCAAGACGCTGGTACTGGTGTTAGCGTACAGGATATTCCATTCCGTTTTATCCCCTGCATGGTTGCGGGGTTGGCCTATCAATTGGGCATGAAGCTGCCTGATGTAAGCCCTGATCGAGTCACAGCATTGAAGATGGAATATGAGCAGCAGTGGGACATTGCTTCTGCGGAAGACCGGGATACATCGCCGCTAAGATTTGTTCCAAGGAACATGTTCTATGCCTAATCGGTTTGCTTCCGGTAAGTTTGCAATTGCCGAATGTGACCGGTGCGGGCAACGCTATAAGTTAAAAGAGCTTAGGACACAAACAGTAAAAACCAAACCCTTTAAGGTAAAAGTTTGTAAGACTTGTTGGGATCCTGACCATCCGCAATTGCTATTGGGTATGTATCCAGTCAATGACCCACAAGCAGTACGGGAGCCAAGGCCAGATGTAAGTTATTTGATGGCTGGGCAAACTGGGCTACAGATTTTGGATAATAATAGCAACAATGTAAATGCTTTTGGGTATCCTTCTATTGGGTCTAGGGATATTCAGTGGGGTTGGAATCCAGTTGGTGGGTCTAGGTATTTTGATGCGGCGTTAACACCGAATTATTTGGCATTAGGCGTACAAATTGGTACAGTAACGATAACGGTTTCATAGGAGTCCATGATGGCTAAAGAAGATATGAAGAGTGATGTGGCGCAAGACAAGGCCATGATTAAAAAAGCGTTTAAGCAGCACGATGCTCAAGAGCATAAGGGCGGTAAAGGAACTACCTTGAAGTTAAAAAAAGGTGGCCCTACTAGCGCAGATCGTAAGAAGTACGGCAAAAACATGTCCCGTGCAATGAATCAAAAGGGGTAAGTTATGGCGTACACTATGAAACAAGGCGGCAAAGAAGTTGGCTCTGCTACTGTCTATGCAAAACCGCATACGATGGATGGTAGTGCCATGAGCATTTCTTCTACCCCCGGTAAAGAACCCAATCGCAGCAAGCTAGAAACCAACGATATTTCTCTTGGTCAGTTTAGCAAGTCCGCTGGTGATGAGCAAATTAAGACCGATGGTATCAAAATCCGTGGTACTGGCGCAGCTACTAAAGGCGTGATGGCACGAGGCCCGATGGCATGAACTACGCTGAACTTTCGTCCGCAATACAAACTTATACGGAAAACTTTTTTCCGACGATTACTACTGCAAGTTCGTATACGGCTGGAAGTTTTACTGTTGGGTCAAGCTACACAATTACAGCAGTTGGTACAACCAATTTTGTAGCGATTGGTGCTTCTGCCAATACCGTTGGTGTAGTTTTTACGGCTACTGGAGTAGGTTCTGGAACCGGTACGGCGCTACTGACTTCGACATCTGCGGATCAGATCAACCGCTTCATCCAGCAAGCGGAACAGCGCATCTACAACTCAATGCAATTCCCATCCATTCGCAAGAATGTGACGGGTTCTACCTCAGTTAACAATAAGTATGTGGGTTGCCCTGCTGACTTTTTAGCCCCGTATTCGATGGCAGTAATTGACGCTACGGGCGCATACGAGTACCTGCTGAACAAGGATGTTAACTTTATTCGTCAGGCGTACCCAATACCTACCGATACTGCCATCCCTAAGTACTACGCTTTATTTGGCTCTCAAAGCAATGATGTGAACGAACTCTCGTTCATTTTGGGGCCAACCCCTGATGCGGTCTACTCTTTAGAACTGCACTACTATTATTACCCTCAGTCTATTGTCACAGCAAGTACTACTTGGCTTGGCGATAACTTTGACACTGTGTTGCTGTACGGCTCACTGGTAGAAGCGTACACCTTCATGAAGGGTGAGGCTGACTTAATTGCGTTGTACGATGGTAAGTACAAAGAAGCCCTTACCCTAGCTAAGCGTTTGGCAGATGGCATGGAACGTCAAGACGCATATCGTAGTGGTCAATACAGGCAGGCGGTTACATGAGCATTCTTCAAACAGCAACGACGAGCTTTAAAGTTCAACTGCTACAGGCAGTACACAACTTTGGCCCAACAACACCCAATACTTTTAAAGTAGCTCTGTACACAGCCGCTGCAAACATCAACGCTACGACCACTGCGTACACCACAAGCGGTGAGTTGGTTGGTACGGGGTATACGGCAGGTGGAAACACGTTGGTGATTTCATTGTCGCCCACTGCAACTAACAATAGCAGCGGCGTACCTACGGCGTACATTTCGTTCAACAACACAAGCTGGACAAATGCTACGTTTACATGCCGTGGGGCTTTGATCTATAACTCAACGGTTTCTGGTAACCCATCTGTTGCTGTGCTGGACTTTGGTTCAGACAAGACCGTAAACAACGATACGTTCCAGATCATCTTCCCAACTCCCGATGCCAACAGCGCCATTGTGCGTATTTATTAAGGATTCATCATGGAATACAGTTCAGCAAAAGACCAAGTTTCCGCTGGTCTCATTACAAATCCAGTAGCTGGCGATATGGTCGGCGCTGGTGGTGTGTACACAGTTGAGTGCGTAGGCCCGGACGGTCAGGTTAAATGGACTGAATCAGCCCACAACCTAGTGGTCAATCAGGGTCTTGCTAACATGAACGGCGCGTACCTTGCTGGTAGTGCGCAGACTACTACGTGGTACATTGGTTTGGTCACTGGCCCCGGCTCCGGTACAACCTTTGCCGCTGGTGATACGTTGGCATCCCATGCTGGTTGGACTGAGAACACCGCCTATACAGGTAACCGCAAAGCAGTTACGTTTGGTTCGGCTACTACGGCAAACCCATCAGTTATCAGTAACTCGGCCTCTACTTCATCTTTTGCAATGACTGGAACGGCTACGATTGCTGGTGCTTTCTTGTGCAGCGTTGCTACTGGCACTTCTGGTGTTCTATTCTCTGGAAGCGACTTTACTGGTGGAGACAAGTCTGTTGCTTCCGGCGATACGCTAAACGTAACCTACACGTTTTCCCTGACCGCGACCTGATAGGGTATGTTCGGGGATGTAACCTTTGCACAAGCGCCATTCACCTCCGCTGGGGGTAATGCGTTTGCGGTTGCTATTTCCGAATCAAGCTCAGGCATTGAAGCTGCTGATGCTATTTTTACTGCGGGGGGATTGATTGCCGAGACAGCTTCTGCGCTGGAGTCCCAGTCTGTCCTTACTACTTTTGTAGCAGCAAACATCGAATCTGCATCTGGGGTAGATGTAACCAATACGATAAACAACATTTTTAACGTCACCGTAGTTGATGCAATAAGTGGGCTAGATACGGTGTCTGCGGTGGGCACATATCCGGGTAGCATTACTGAAGCCGCATCTATTACGGATTCCGTGTCTTCGCTCGGTACATACCCCGGTAGCATTTCAGAAACCGCAAGCGCTCTTGAGACGGTTGTTGGCAACTTCATAGCTTCCCTGAACATCTCAGAGGCTGTATCTGGGATTGATTCTGTAGCAGCCCAAGTTGCATTTGTTGCATCTGTTGCTGAAGGTGTTTCAGCTATTGCAATTAGTACCGCCCAAGCTGATTTTGTTGCGGCTATTGCAGAAGCAATCAGTGGGATTGACGCTAATACGGTTGCAGCTACGTTTGTAGCCTCAATTTCTGAAGCCTTGTCAGGGGTAGATACCGTTGCTGGCGGTCTGCTAATCCCAGTATCTATTTCTGAGAGTGCTTCGGCTGTAGACTCCGTAGCTACGCAGGTCATTTTTGCGGGTTCTATTGCAGAGTTTGTTTCCGGCATAGACGCAAATGTTGCGTTGCTCACGGTAAATGCCTACCCCACAGGCATACAGCTACTTGTCTCTATTGGTAATGTTCTTGTCTGGGCGGTAATAGATGACAGCCAGAACGCAAACTGGCAAAATATCAACAACGTGCAGACCGCAGGATGGCAAGATATAAGCAATGCGCAGACCCCCGGATGGCAAGTTATTGGCAATGTCCAGACTCCCGGATGGCAGAATATTGATGATGAGCAAGCACCCGGTTGGACTAACCTACCGTCGTAAGGATTCAAAATGGCTTTAGTACTCAAAGATAGAGTTAAACAAACCGCTGCGGCACCGGGTACAGGCACGATTACTCTGAGCGGCTCTGTCACAGGGTTCCAGTCTTTTTCCGCAGTAGGCAACGGTAACTCTACCTACTTTGCTATTTATGACCCCATATCTGGCGATTGGGAAGTCAACTACGGTACTTACACGTCTTCCGGTACAACGCTGACTCGTAACGCTACCCCACTCTCTTCATCTAATTCCGGGTCGTTAGTTAACTTCACCAACACGGTAGATGTCTTTGTTACGTACCCATCCGAGAACGCAGTCTGGCGGGACACTTCTGGCGTTGTAGTCCAGCAGTCTTTTGGCGCTATTACAGCCACTTCTGCGGGATTGACTTCGGGAACAATTACCGCTGCGCCAACCAACGCCACCGATATCGTTAATAAAGAATACGCAGACTCAATTTCTTCTGGGCTTAACTATCACCAGCCTGCTAATTACGCTTCTACTGCCGCGCTACCTGCATATACGTATAACAACGGCGCTTCTGGTGTTGGGGCGACCATTACGGCTACAGCCAATGGCGCTTTATCTTTAGGCGGCGGTTCTCCTACGGCTACCCAGCGGGTTTTAGTCAAAGACGAAATTGGTGGTAACGCTGCGTATAACGGCATTTACGTTGTTACACAAGCAGGCACAAGTCTTTTGCCGTTTATCTTGACCCGTGCAACAGACTACGACACCTCTGGAACAGGCACTAATGAGATTGACCAAGGCGACTACGTTTTAGTTATTTCTGGAACCTTGGCTTCTACGGCATGGGTTCAGCAAACACCACTACCAATTACGGTTGGCACAACAGCATTGACGTTTTTGCAGTTCAATGCGCCGATTACATACTACGCAGGCACAGGACTAACCCTTTCCCCAGCCACCACGTTTAACATTGCGACAACAGGTGTAACTGCTGCTACCTACGGCTCCGCCTCATCCGTACCGGTCATTACGGTAAATTCTCAGGGGCAGGCTACGGTTATTACCAATACGGCTATTGCGATCAATGGCTCGGCTGTATCTGGCAATATATCGGGCTCTGCGGGCTCTGTAGCTAACGCTTTGACGGCTGGCACGTACCTGACTAGCGGGGGTACATACGATGGCTCCGCTGCCCGTACATTTGCAGTGGATGCCACATCAGCCAATACAGCTTCAAAAATAGTTGCACGGGACTCCAGCGGCAACTTCTCTGCGGGCACGATAACCGCTACATTGAGCGGAGCAGCTACAAGCGCAACTACGGCTACAAACATAGCTGGCGGCGCAGCCAACCAGATTCCCTACCAGACAGGCGCAGCTACTACATCGTTTGTCACAGCCCCAACAGTGGCGAGTACGTTCCTTAACTGGACGGGCTCTGCGTTTGCATACTCAGCTATTTCTCTACCCAACAACGCTACCTTCAACAACGGCGGCGCAGGGGATGCATCGGGCACTACGTTTAACGGTTCTGCTGCCCGGACTATTTCATACAACACGGTTGGCGCATCGCCACTGGCGGGTTCGTCTAGCCTGACTACAACCGGCACGGTTACTTCGGGTACATGGTCTGCATCGTTTGGTGCGGTAAGCGGAGCCAACTTAACCAGTCTGACTGCGGGCAACTTGTCGGGGACGATCCCTTCAGCCGTTCTAGGTAACTCCACGGCCTACGTAGGAACTACCGCCGTTGCGCTGAACCGGGCTTCTGGTAATTTAGCGTTAACGGGTATTTTGAGTGAGACCTATGTTGGGACTACCTCTGGCACGACCCAAGTTATCCCTAATGCAGTTGCAGGAACAGGCACGGTTCTGACGCTCCCTAACACCACTGGAACCTTGGCGCTAACTTCTGACCTCCCAACGGTCAATAACGCCACACTGACGATGAATACGTCAGGTACGGGCCTGTCTGGTTCCCAAACTTTTACAGCTAACCAAGCCACTGGCGCAACATTCACAGTCGCTTCTAACGCTACTAGCGCAAACACAATCTCAACCATTGTGGCGCGGGATGCCTCGGGTAACTTTAGTGCTGGGACGATAACGGCAACTTTGACTGGACAGGCAAGCTCTGTAGCTAACTCCTTGACCGCCGGTACATATTTATCTGGCACTGCTTACAACGGCTCAGCGGCGCAGACATGGACAGTAGATGCAACGTCCGCCAATACAGCTTCAAAGGTAGTAGCCCGTGACGCCTCGGGTAACTTCAGCGCAGGGACGATTACTGCTGCATTGACAGGCAATTTAAACGGCGGAACATTAAACGGCCCCCTTTACACCGCGACCTACGACAATAGTTCAAAGGTTATGTTTAATTCTGGGGGATCGTATTACTTAGGGTTAACAGGAAATGTAAGTACCGGTGGCGGTAGTTTGTCAATGGTTCAGTACTCAAACCCAGATGGGACTGCCGCACATGCTGTTAATTCATACCCACTACTACACTCAAACAATTACAACTCCTACGCCCCCACACTAACAGGTACTGGAGCTTCGGGTACTTGGAGTATTAACGTAACAGGCTCATCCGCATCTTGCACGGGTAACGCTGCAACAGCGTCAAATGCTAGTTTATTAAATAGCCTTAGCAAAATTCAAATGTGGAATAACAGTGGTCAAAACCACGGCACATACCAAAGCTTTGCAGACATACCAAATTTTGGTGTTTGGTATATGCAGAACTCTGCTGCTGGTGATTCACCTCAAAGCGGTTATCAGTATTATGTGCAAACTCAAGGTCTTGGCAATGAATATGCTTATAGTTCTTATGCATTAATGACTGCTATTGCAAGATCAAATGCTACTATGTACACATTCTATCGTACACGAGAAGGTGGCACATGGGGTTCTTGGATCAAAGCTTCAGCGGGGTACGCTGATACTGCGGGGTCTGTAGATTTTGCAAACCTGACAAACAAAGCTAGTGGCACAGGCACATATACAACCAGCGGCGACTATCGCGCACCAATCTTCTACGACAGCAACGACACAGGTTATTACGTAGACCCTAACGGCACATCAAACTTAAATGTTTCAGCTTTTGGACGTGCATACGCTGGGTATGACGCAGGGCAAAGCAGTTCTTTTAGTTGTAGTAACTGGTTTAGATCAAGCGGTAACACAGGCTGGTACAACGCTTCATATGCTGTTGGTATCTATGCTATTGATAGCACGTGGGTTCGTACTTACAACAGTGCGCAGTTTTATTCTGACACCATTATTCAAGCAGGTGCAAGTGTCCGTGCGCCAATTTTCTACGACAGCAACAATACTGGCTATTACGTAGACCCAAACGGTACATCAAACTTTGCTGGTTTAACTGTTTCCAGCACAATCAGCGGTTCAGTCAGTGGCAGTTCTAATTACACAACAACAAACTATGTTGGCGGTCAGCAGCTTAATCCACAGACATATTTTAACAACGGTGTTGGCTTAAAAGTTGCCATGACTGCTGTAGCAGGTTATTGGTCTGATACCCTATGGATTAACGGCTATTCTGGTGGAGATGTGTTGTCAATGTGTGCGCTTCATACACAGCGCAATGGCCAGCCAAGGATGTACATTAGTTCGCAGCAATCCACTGCTTCATCGTATGGAACATTGTATGAGTTTCCAACGTACGGTAACAATTACAACAGCGGCGCGTTATACGCAGGTATTTTCTACGACAGCGACAACACAGGTTATTACGTAGACCCTGCAAGTACATCCAACGTCAACCAATTTCAATCAGACCGCACTTACGGATTTTCCGATATTCGGTCGCCGATTTTTTACGATTACAACAATACTGGTTATTACGTAGATCCCGCAAGTACAAGTAACATCAATATTGTTAACGCGGCTGGTACATGTACTTTTAGTGGAACTGTAAACTTTACTAACGGATCAACTTATTCCGCCTTCATGTACGGTCAAGGTAATACTGCCTCAGTATCCGGGACTGGTATGAATGTGTACTCGACGGGCGGTAATGGCGCAGTAATGGCATTTCACCGTGGCGGTTACTATGCTGTTAACTTTGGTTTAGACTCCGATAACGTAATTCGTATTGGTGGATGGTCGGCTTCTGCTAACCGTTTGCAAATGGATATGTCGGGCAATCTGACAATGGCAGGTAACGTCACTGCGTATTCTGATGAACGCTTAAAGAAAGACTGGGCACTATTACCTGACAGCTTTATCGAGTCTCTTGCGCAACTTAAGTCTGGTACATACACACGTATTGATTCTGACGAGCGACAAGCTGGTATTTCAGCCCAAGGCTTACAAAAGTTTTTACCAGAAGTAGTTCAAACTGATGCTTCTGACACTCTGTCCGTTAACTATGGTAGTGCCGCTATGGTTTCTGCTGTAGAGCTTGCAAAAGAAGTTGTTGATCTACGAGCCCGCGTAGCCCAACTTGAATCCCTTGTCAATAAACTTATTGGAGATTAATCATGGCGATTACATACACATGGGCCGTAACAGGCATGAAAGCAACCACCGTTGCAGGAAAAACAGATTACGTTATTCAAACTTTCTGGACAAAAACCGGTACGGATGAAAACGGTATTACTGGCGTGTTCAGTGGTGCTACACCTTTAACGCCCGATCCAAGCCAAACCAGCTTTGTGCCCTATGACCAATTAACCCAAGATATTGTGCTTAGCTGGATTCAACCTGTCGTTACCGGAAGCTATGAAACCCATGTCAATGACGCAATTGCAGCCCAAATTGCAGCTAAGATTAACCCTGTAACAGAGCCAGCATTGCCTTGGGCAGAGCCTGTGCCAGACCCTACACCTCCTGCCGTATAAGGATTAATCATGACCGTTAATTACACAACCAACCTAGCCCTTGGGCAACCGGTTACCGGCACGGAGTCAGGTACGTGGGGTGATGATGTAAACAACTCAATTACATCCTACCTAGACATTGCCATTTCGGGGTCGTTGGCGCTTACTTCGGCGTCCTTTACATCCAATGCGCTCACCCTTGCCAATACGCAGGGTACAAGTTCGGCTACCAATATTGGCGCTACCACTGCGCAGTATTACGTACTCAGGCTGAGTTCCTTGGCAGCAAACGTAACTATCACGGCTCCAAGCGTGAGCAAGACCTATCTGGTCGTCAATGCAGACGCAACTTACTCAGCCACAATCAAGGCTTCCGGGCAGACTGGTATTTCTGTTGCGGCAGGCGAACGAGCCACGGTCTACTATAACGGCACGGACTACATCAAGGTCACATCTAGCGTGGTGTCTAACTTTACCGGCGTGCTTGGTGTTGCCAACGGAGGTACAGGTGTCACTGCTTCTACGGGCTCGGGCAACAATGTCCTCTCCAACAGCCCTACACTGGTTACACCAATACTGGGTACACCTACATCTGCCACACTAACCAACGCTACGGGTTTACCCTTAACTACCGGCGTTACCGGAACGCTCCCCATTGCCAATGGTGGTACAGGTCTGACATCAACTCCTGCAAATGGTGCATTGGACATTGGTAATGGAACTGGATTTACTCGTACTACCTTAACTGCAGGTACTGGGGTTTCTGTAACCAATACATCCGGCGCTATCACCATTGCAAATACCGGTATCACATCTGTTACAGGCACGGCTCCGGTTGTATCTAGCGGGGGCACTACTCCTGCCATCAGTATGGCTGCGGCAACCACTTCAGTTAACGGTTACTTAACCTCAACAGACTGGAATACATTTAACGGCAAGCAGGCTGCACTTGTCAGCGGCACTAGCATTAAAACAGTAAATAGCACTAGCTTGCTGGGTTCGGGGGATGTCTCTGTAGGCGTAACAAGTGTTACTGGAACTGCCCCAGTAGTATCTAGCGGAGGTGCTACACCAGCTATCAGCATGGCGGCTGCATCTGCTTCAGTTAGCGGATACCTTACATCTACTGACTGGAATACCTTTAATGGAAAACAGGCGGCGGGTTCTTATGTAACTTCTGGCGGCGCACTTGGCACACCTTCGTCTGGTACAGCTACTAATCTAACAGGACTACCGCTTTCAACAGGCGTTACTGGGACTTTGCCAATAGCCAACGGCGGTACAGGTCTGACAACAACCCCTGCAAACGGGGCGCTGGATATTGGCAATGGCTCAGGGTTTACCCGTGCTACTTTGACTGCCGGTAGTAATGTCACCATTACAAACTCTGCTGGTGGAATAACTATTGCGGCAACAAATTCTGGCGGTACAGTCACATCAGTGACAGGAACAGCCCCAGTGGTATCAAGCGGCGGTACTACCCCAGCAATCAGCATGGCGGCTGCGTCTACTTCGGTTAGTGGCTATTTGACCTCAACAGACTGGAACACGTTTAACGGCAAACAAGCTGCGGGGTCTTATATAACTTCTGGTGGAGCGCTGGGAACACCGTCTTCGGGGAATCTAGCCAACTGCACGTTCCCAACATTGAACCAAAACACAACGGGTTCATCTGGTAGTGTTGCAAACAGCGGCGGGTGGAGTATCACACCTAGTGGTACAAAGTTGTATTTTAATTACAACGGCACAAATGTAGGGTCGTTGGATTCTTCTGGTAATTTTATTGTGACTGGTAACGTCACTGCTTACGGTACACCATAAGGAGCTAAACCATGACAATGCCATCATCTGGTGCCCTCAATATGGCGGGCACATCCAGCCCAGTTTCTGTTGCTTATGAACTCGGCTTGGGCCTTACCACAACCATTTCCATGAATGATACCGCAGTCAGAACGCTTGCTGGGGCAGGTGGTTCAGGTACTTCATGGTCAATGAGCTCATTGTATGGGAAGTCAAATATTACTATTAATAACAGCTTACTTGCTGACGCTGAGTCAACACAAGTATTTCCTACTACTTCAAGTATTACTTTTAATACTAATGGTACTATGTTTTATGAGGATACATTTCAAAGTACAGGTAGTGCTAATTGGGCCACACCAACTACCGCAGGTATCGGTAGTAGTTATTGGGTAAAAATTACTAGAACATCAGGAAGTTATCCATCGGGTATGACAAGCGGAACAATTTATTCAATATCTACTGCCCCTACTGCCTATCTTTATTCTGCATACTCAGGGGCTAATTACTCAGCAGGAAATGTTGATATTTATTCAGATTCTGGTGGCGCAACGCGAGTTGGCGGTGGCACTTATTATATTCTTGCGTTTAACGAAGGTTAATAAAGTACCGTAGGAAATAACCCATGTATGCGCGGCCTATTCATTTTTGTGTTGCTGATGTCAGTGGCCTTGGCAGGGGACAGGCTCATACTGTCCACGGAACCCCCTCCGCCCTTACCAAAGCCGCCGCCCAAACCGCAGCCAAGCTGTGCAACACAAGAGCTATACGTTATTGGTTGGGTAATGCACGATCCAGCGGAGCGCCACAAGGCTATGCTGGCGTGGCTAGATAAGTCGAAGTGCAGCATAGACGATTACACTACTATTTGGAACGCCTTACCCGAGTGGGCAGGTACTTCAGACAGCCCTTTGTTAAGAGCCAAGATCATGGAAAAAGCGAGGCAAAAATGAACAGTAAAGACAAGTTGGTAAACGTAGTTACTTACATGGTCACCGCTACTCTGTGCGCGGTTGTACTGTCCTTAATCTGGGCGCTGATTCATGGCCTGTTTGTCAAGGAAGTAGACAACACCAAGATATTTGAGATTATTGGGCCAGCATTTCAGACCATCATTGGTGGTTTGATCGGTTGGTTATCGGGCCTAAAAGTAGGCGCAAACAAAGAAGAGGAGCCTCCAAATGGCACTTGATCCAGTATCCGCACTGCTTGACATCGGCGGCAAAGTCTTTGATAGGGTTTTCCCTGATCCCGCACAGGCGGCTAATGCCAAGCTAGAGTTAATGAAACTCCAACAGTCTGGTGAGTTAACCCAGATTGCGGGACAAATGGACATTAACAAGATTGAGGCGGCAAGCTCCAGTATCTTTGTCTCCGGCTGGCGTCCGGCTATTGGGTGGATATGCGGCGCTGGGTTCGCTGTGCAGTTCGTCGTAGGCCCACTAGCTGAATGGGGTTCTGCGCTGGCAGGTCATCCGGTCAAGTTCCCCACTATGGACACCGGAACCATGATGCCGTTGCTGCTGGGCATGTTGGGCTTGGGCGGTATGCGCACTGCTGAAAAAATTCAAGGCGTGGCAGCAAAATGAACATCAACTTTGATATGTCTTTTGACCGAGTTATGCAATCCGAGGGCGGATACGCTTGGGATAAAGATGACGCTGGCGGGGAAACCAACCTTGGCGTAACGATTGGCGCTTGGAGTGAGTATTTAGGTAGACCAATTAAGCCGGGCGAAATGAAAGCCTTAACCCGCTCTGACGTAAAGCCGTTTTACAAAAAAATGTGCTGGGACAAGGTGCGTGGTGACGACCTACCACAAGGGGTGGACTATGCTGTATTTGATTTTGCTGTAAACGCTGGCCCCGGACGCGCTGCCAAGTTCCTTCAACAATCCGTGGGGGCTACGCCTGATGGCGCTATTGGTCCCGCCACAATGGCTTTGGTAGCCAAGGCTGCCCCAACAGATATCCTGCAAAAATTTGCTCAGCAGAAAGAAGCGTTCTACAATAGCCTAGCCGAGAAAAACCCTACCCAGCAGAAATTTCTGAAAGGCTGGTTAAATCGGGTCGCTCACGTACAGACGGCAGCTTCTTCAATGCTTGCATAAAAATTGGATGACGAATGCCTTTACAAAAGCTCCAACTCAAGCCGGGGGTTAACCGGGAAAACACTCGGTACACCAACGAAGGCGGTTGGTATGAGTCCGACAAGGTGCGGTTTCGTCAAGGTACGCCCGAGAAGATAGGTGGCTGGCAACGTATTTCAGCGGCTACATTCTTAGGTATATGCCGCTCCTTGTGGAACTGGGTAACGCTGGCAGGGCAGAATTTGCTTGGTATTGGTACTTCGGTAAAGTTCTATATTGAAAACGGCGGCGCGTATTATGACGTCACCCCAATCCGTACACGCGACACACTGACTAACCCATTTGCTACCAACACGGCAACCAATTCTGGCGGGTACACGACGGTAACAGTAACGGCAACGCCGGGTTTTTCAGACAATGACTACGTTACTTTTTACGGCGGGACTGCTGTAGGTGGCATTACGGTATCTGGTGAATACCAGCTTACCTACGTATCTTCTTCTACATATACTATTCGTGTTGCAGGCACAGCATCTTCTTCTACTACTGGTGGCGGTACTGTTTACGCTGTCTACCAAGTTACAACAGGTTCAGTTACATACGTCCCTACTGATGGCTGGGGCGCAGGCCCTTGGAATGCTGGCGCATGGGGTATTGGTCAATCGGTTGCTCCCGCAGCCGCAGGCATTCGTATTTGGAACCAAGTTAACTGGGGTCAAAATCTAGTCTACGGCCCTCGTGGGTTTCCTTTGTACTACTGGGATGCTACTGTTGGGTATCAGGCTACAACAATTTCAATTTCTAACGCTACTCCATGTGTTGTAACATGTAGCTTGGGCCTTGCAGATTTAACACCCATCACGCTGGCTACAACTGGAGCGTTACCTACAGGTTTGCTGCCGGGAACTACCTACTACGTAAGGTATATATCTTCTAGTTCATTTAATTTGTCCCTTACCCCAACTGGGGCGCTGATTAACACCTCTTCTGCTGGTTCAGGTACGCAGTCCATTTCTCCCCGTGGGGTTCTGTTGTCTAGCCTTGCGGGGTCTGATGGCTACTGCCCGCTCTATCAAAACACGTTTACTGTATCTGATGCCAGCCGGTTCCTACTTGTGTTTGGTACAAACGATTACGGTAGCACTACGCTTGACCCCATGCTTATTCGCTGGTCAGATCAAGAATCTTTGACTACATGGTATCCATCAATTACCAATCAAGCTGGTAGCGTGCGTTTGTCTCACGGCTCTAAGATTGTTACTACCTTACAAAGCCGTCAAGAGATTTTGGTGTGGACAGATTCCTCCCTGTATTCCTTGCAGTACCTTGGCCCGCCGTATGTCTGGAGTTCACAGATTCTTGCAGACAACATATCCATCATTGGCCCCAACGCTGCGGCTATGGCTTCTGGCGTTAGCTACTGGATGGGCGTAGATAAGTTCTACAAATATGATGGTCGTGTCCAAACCCTTCGCTGCGATCTACGTCAATATATTTATAGTGATATAAACCTAGCGCAATCTGAACAAGTATTTGGTAGTACCAATGAAGGTTTTAATGAAGTCTGGTGGTTTTACTGTTCGTCAGACAGTACAACTGTTGATAGATATGTTATCTACAACTACACAGAAGATATTTGGCAGTACGGCACAATGGCCCGTACGGCTTGGTTAGATACCGGCCTGCGCAATTACCCGATTGCGGCTACTTACAGCTACAACATTGTTGAACATGAGAATGGGGTAGACGACGGCACTTCTTTCCCCGCAACAGCTATTGCTGCGTCTATTACATCTTCCCAGTACGATATTGGAGATGGGCACAACTTTGCGTTTGTGTACCGCATGATTCCCGATTTGACTTTCCGTGGATCAACCGGCGGCACAACTCCCGCCGTAACTATGTACCTTCAGGGATTAAATAATTCAGGCTCTGGCATTACACAGTCGGGCAGCGCTGGGGTTACATACAACGGCACGGCTCCTTCGGTTATTAACGTCGATGAGTTTACCGGACAAATATACATCAGGGTTCGCGGTCGCCAAATGCAGATGCAGATTACGTCTAACACGCTTGGTACGCAATGGCAACTTGGCTTTCCCCGTATTGATATGAGACTGGATGGGCGTAGGTAATGGCACAAAAAAATGTAACGGCCCCCAAATTACCCGCTGCAATAGGCAATGAGTACGACCCGGCGCTCATAAACCAGATAACAAACATTTTGCGTTTGTACTTTAACCAGCTAGATAACGCTGGGCCGATGGTGGCTAGTACGCAGCGTAACGGCACAGACATTGTGGCGGGATTAAGTTTTTTCCCCACAGCGGGTACAACAACGCCAAGTTTGCCGACACAGGCAGATTCAGCCAATTTGCGGGTGGGGGATATATATTATGATACCTCTGCGGGTAACGTGCTTAAAGTAAAAGTATAGTTTTAAGGAGTCTGTTATGGACGGTGGATTAATGGAAACAGCCCTGATGGGCGCAGCGATGGGCGGTGGCTCATCCCTTCTTACTGGTGGTGACCCACTTAAAGGTGCGCTGATAGGTGGCCTAATGGGTGGCATTAGTAACGGTATTATGCCCGGTGCTGCTGCGGCCCCAACGACAACTAGTCTAGGCGCTCAAGCTGCTACAACTCCCGGCATTACTAGCCTTCTACCAGAAGCAAATATGTTTAACCCCGCCGCCGCTAGTAACTTTAGTCTTGGGACACAAGCTGCTACTCCGGGTTTAAGCCTGCCTTCCAGTGCTTCTTTTAATCCAATGCAAGCTGGTTCTAGTATTCCAGCGGCAGCGCCTATGCCGGTTACAGGAGTTCCGGGCACAAACTTTTTAGATGTCCCCGGGGCAAATTTCAACACTAACCAAATGTTAGCTGGTTCAACTCCTCCTTTGGGTTCTGGTACAGCAGGCAATATGAACATTGCTAACGCTCCAGTTGGTATGCCCTCTACATCATTAGCCCCGCAGGCAGGTTTAACTTCTGGCGCTGGTGCAGAAGAATTAGGTATTGGCGGTCTTAAACCCGGCGCTTCCACGCTCCCTTCCGTTTCTTCTACCGCAGCGGGTAAAGAATCTGGCTTCATGCAAGATTTAGCAAAAGAGTGGAAAGCCCTACCAGCGTCTAAAAAATTGTTGTATGGCGGTGCGGGTGCTGTCGGTCTTGCTGCGTTAGCGGCACCAAAAAGTGCGGGGTATACCCCTGAAAAATACACTGGGCCATTGAGCTTTTTTAAGTATGACCCTAGTGTTTACAGACCTACAGACGCGCCATCTCCTCGTTATGCTGGCGGTGGTATTGCTGATCTTGGTAGCTATTCTGATGGTGGGCGCATGCTCAAAGGCCCGGGGGATGGAATGTCGGATAATATCCCTGCTACTATTGCCGATAAGCAACCTGCAAGGTTAGCTAATGAAGAGTTCGTAGTCCCTGCCGATGTCGTTTCTCACTTGGGTAATGGCTCCTCAGATGCCGGTGCAAAACAGCTATACGCAATGATGAATCGGGTGCGTAAAGCACGAACAGGTAACCCCAAGCAGGGGCGTGAAATCAACGCAGGCAAGTACTTGCCCGCATAAGGAGAATACTATGTCTGGTGGCGGCGGTGCAGGTGGTGGTGGCGGTGGCGGCGGTGATGGCGCTCCGGCTGGAGGGGTAGGCGGTTACGGTACTGGGATGGGTAATCCTAGTATGGGCGGTGCCCCAAGTGGTGGTAGTGCTGAAGGTGGTGCTGCTCGTGGGGGTATGGGTTTTGCCGGTACAGGTAGTGGCCTATCTGGTTCAGGAGTAGGCGCTGCCGCTGCTGGTGTAGGCGGTGGTAATAACAGCGTAGGGTTTGGGAACACAATACGTGGTAATTTTCCCTCGATAAGTAATGCTGCGTATGGTGTTGGTCAGGCTCCCAATGCTGGCTATGGCGGTATGGGCGGTGGTTTTGGTAGCCCCGGTGGCCCCGGTTTTATGGGTAATGGGGGTTATGGCGGGAACCCAAATGTTGTAGCCCAAGGTGGTAGTGATTTTGATAGTGGTTTTGGCAGGGGTATAAGTGGCGCTGGCATGGGTGCTGGTATAGGTTCTGGCATGGGTCAAAATAATAACCAGCAGTTCTTCCAACCCATATATCGTGGGCAATATCAAGATTATGGGAATCCATACGCATCTAACAATGTAAGCCAGTATGGGATGAGGCAACAACGAGGGTTCCAACAACCTTCTCCCTATAACCCGTTTAGTGGCGGCTATGGTGGTATGAACCAAGGTTACGGTGGCTATGGTGGTATGAACCAAGGTTACGGTGGTATGGGTGGTGGCTATGGTGGCTTTGGCGGTGGCTCTCCTTTTGGTAGGGGTATGGGTAGGGGCTACGGTGGTATGCAGCAGCCACAACAGCAAAGTTATATGAATCAAGCCACTCAAATGCCGCAAGGTTACCCGGGTATGTTAGCTGGCTTGCAAACCCTGCCAGCACAAGTACCACAAGACTACTCCCCTACTAGTTCTCAAGGTGGGGGTATGAACCAATACCGTGGTGGGCCAAATGGGCTATCAAGTTACGGCGGTGGGCCAGCTCAACAACCTTCATACGAATCGTATGCTAGTAGCCCCACGCAGGAAGTAAAAATGTCTCGCCCGCAATGGGAAGCACAGCAAAATAATATAGGCCAAATGCGACAGCAAGGTATGGATATGGTAAACCGTGGCAACATGAGTGAAATTTTTGCTGGTCTTGGCGGTATGGGCGGCAATGGTCGTGCCGGTACTGGTATGGGCAATATGTATTTTGCAGAAGGTGGTATTACTTCTTTAGTGGATAAAGAATGACCCTTTTTATACGCCACGTTGAGACTGAACATATCCAGCAAATCTGGCCTGTAGTGCAGCCCTTCATTGAAGAGGCTATGCAAAAGGGTGGGGATTTTCCTGACTGGGCACAGTCGTACAACGTGGCGCATATCCAAGCATTCTTAACCGCTGGGCAATGGCTTTTATTGGTAGCCGTTGACGAAGAAAATAAAATCCACGGGGCGGCAACCGTATCGTTTATCAATTACCCCCTGCATAGAGTGGCGTTTGTAACTACCATTGGTGGAAAACTTATATCAAGTGAAGACACTATGGAACAGCTAAAGCTCTTGCTAAAACAACGTGGCGCAACGAAAATACAAGGATATGGGCGTCCAGCCATAGTGCGCTTGTGGAAACGCTACAACTTTGAACCCAGAAATACTTTAGTCGAGGTGCTTATATGAGCGGTGGCGGCGGCAGCAGTGCTCCAACTCAAACAAATGTTACGCAGTCAAACATTCCTGACTGGCTTCGCCCTCAAGTTGAAACAGTACTTGGTGGTGCTACATCACAGTTGTTTAATGTAAATCCAGATACTGGGAAGATAGAAAATACAAAACCATTTACGCCTTACAGCCAAAACCCACAAGATTACGTAGCCGGGTTTAGCCCCTTGCAACAACAAGTTCAAGGGAATGCTGCAAACCTACAGATGCCGGGGCAGTTTAACCAAGCTACTCAACTAGCTAATATAGCAGGGCAAGGTGGGTTAAATACCGCAGCGCAAGGTGCTGGCTACGGGCAGGCTGGGTTTCAGTCTGGTATGCAAGGTCAAGGCATAGGGCAGCAAGCGTATGGGCAAGCCAACCGAAATGCCAACATGGCACAAGGTCAAGCGTATGGCTACGGCGCACAGGGCGCGGGCTATGGTGCGCAAGGGCAGCAATCTGGGCTTATGGGTCAAAACCTTGCTATGCGGGCCTCTGACCAAGCCAATCAAAATGCCAACATAGCGCAAAACCAGTCGTATGGTTATGGGGCACAAGGCTCTCAAGCTGGTATGCAAGGGCAACAGTCTGGGCTTATGGGTCAAAACCTTGCTATGCGGGCCTCTGACCAAGCCAATCAAAATGCCAACATAGCGCAAAACCAGTCGTATGGTTACGGCATGCAAGGTGCTCAATCTGGTATGCAGGGGCAGCAATCCGGCATACAGGGCCAGAATATAGGTGCGCAAACAGCTACTCAAGCAGCCCAAGATGCCGCAGCGGCACGCAGTGCATCGTATGGTTATGGTGCGCAAGGCCAACAGGCTGGGCAAATGGGCCAACAACTTGGTATGCAGGGCGGCACTAACTATGGTGGTATGGGCGCTGGCTACGGTTCCCAAGCTGCTGGCTTAGCCGGTCAAGCACAAGGCTATGGTGCGCAAGGCGCTGGCTACGGTTCCCAAGCTGCCGGTCTGGCTAATAGGGCTTTAGGTTACGGTGACCTGTCCTCGCAAATTGGGCAAATGGGGTTAAACGCCCAACAAACAGGCCAAGGCATTACGGCGCAGTCACAAGATTTAGCACGCCAACAAGCTGCGGCAGGGCAAAACTATGCCCAGCAAGCTACTGACCCCGGCGCGTACCAAAAGTACATGAATCCGTACACGCAAAATGTAACGGATATACAGAACCAAGAGTTACAACGTAACGCCGATATTGCTTCAACTAAACGTGGTGCGCAGGCTGCAAATGTTGGTGCTTTTGGTGGTTCACGGCAGGCTATTGAGAATGCTGAAGCGCAGCGTAATCTGCAACAATTGCAAAATCAAAATCAAGCTACTGGCGCTCAACAGGCGTATGACCGAGCCCAGCAAAACATGCAGTACGGGGCAGGGCTTGGCCTACAAGGTTTAAGTGGCGCTCAATCTGGCTTAGGTACTGCACTGCAAGGTGGGCAACTTGGCCTATCAGGTATTGGCACTGCGCTACAAGGGCAACAAAATGCTATGTCCGGTGTTGGGCAAGCTGGCGCGATGTACGGTCTTGGCATGCAAGGTACGCAGTCTGGACTAGCTGGCCTTAACGCCGCTAACCAAGCGTATCAAACAGGTATCCAAGGTTCACAAGCTGGCCTTGCAGGTGTAGATAGGTCTTTGGCTGGTACGGCACAAGGCATGCAGGGTGCTGGGTTGGGGCTTCAAGGGGCTGGACAAGCTATCAACGCTGGGCAACTCGGCATCCAAGGCGGTCAAGCAGGTATGCAGGGTGCCGGGCTGGGTATCCAAGGCGCTCAAGCTGGTATGCAGGGCGCGGGTGTAGGACTCTCGGGCGTTGGTCAAGCTATTAACGCTGGACAATATGGGCTTCAAGGTACGCAAACTGGACTCCAAGGTACAGCGCAAGGTATCCAAGGCGCTCAAGCTGGTATGCAGGGCGCGGGTGTAGGGCTATCTGGTGTCGGTCAAGCTATTAACGCTGGACAATATGGGCTTCAAGGTACACAAACTGGGCTACAAGGCACGGCACAAGGTATTCAAGGCTCTCAAGCTGGTATGCAAGGTTCCCAAACTGGACTCCAAGGTGTTGGTCAGGCTATTAATGCCGGTCAATATGGGCTTCAAGGTGCGCAGACTGGGCTTCAAGGCACGGCACAAGGTATGCAAGGCGCTGGCGTAGGACTCTCGGGGGTCGGTGCCCAACAAGCCGGATACGGTACAGCGGGCCAAATGGCTGGGCAACTGGGTAATCTTGGTAATTCTCAACTTGCAGCCCAGACGGGCATATTGGGCTTGCAGAACCAGATTGGTGGTCAACAGCAGAACCAGATGCAGCAGTACATCAACAATGCGATTAACAACTATGCGCAGGCGCAGCAGCAGCCGATGCAAAACCTTAATGCATTTAACGCGTTGCTCCGTGGGTATGCGGTGCCGGGGCAGACTACAACCCAGTATCAAGCAGCGCCTAGTGGGATATCGCAGCTTGCGGGTCTTGGCACTGCGGCCTACGGGTTAAGTAGCCTTGGAAAGAAAAAAGGTGGTGTAATTAAAGCCTCTCACGGCCTAGATACACTAGGCTTGCACAATGTTTTGAACAAAAAGAGGGTAGCAGCATGACCGGCATTGCCCAGAAAATTTTATCTAACCCCGGCGCTTATTCGATTGAAATGCTCACTAAAGGTGTGCAGGATGGGGTCATCCCTGCCTATATTGGCATCCCTCTTATCCAACAAAAGACCCAAGAGAAATCTCAAGCTGCTGGTATGCAGGGGGCTCAACAAAACAAACAACCTCCCATTGCAGAAGAAGTAATGGCGCATGCTCAACAAGCAGCGGGAGTTGGCAACTTACAGAGCAACTTACCTACACAAAGCTATGCCCCGGGCGGTATTGTGGCGTTTGCTGGTGGCGGTGATACTGATGGGCACGGCGTTCAGCATTTTGAAGAGGGTGGTACTCCGTTTGGACGGTGGTGGGGCGGGGTAAAACAAAGTTTTGGAGAAGACCAACAAAAAGCGGCATTATTAACCCAGTTAAAAAACCAATATGGCCCTGCTTCTGCGCCTGTTGGGATGTTTATGCAGCAAAGTGATGCAGAACGGCAAGCAGCTAAAAGTATTATGGATGTTCTTAATAGTCGTGGGGCGCAACTTACTATGGGGCAGTTGCAAAACCTTAAAGACCAAGGGATTACTGCATTACCAAGTATTCCTACTCCCGGAAACCCAGCAGCGTCTACAACTCCTACACCTGTAGGTACAAGCCGTCCGGGGCAAATGACAACGGCTAACGACCCACGTGTATCTCAAGCGCCTGCGGCTCCGGGCATTGACCAACTTGTTAAGAAGCCAGCACCAACAACTGGAATGGGCGCGCCAACTAATACAGGGGCGGGGGTAGGAACAGGGGCGGGGGCAGCTAGTTCAGCTTCTCCGTTTGCATTTGCTACAGCGCCAACTGGTAAGAGCTTGCTAGATACCACCAATGAACAGCTTTCTGGGGATAAAGGTTACCTTGCCCGCGCCGCTGCTCGGGATAGAGATATATTAAATAACTTAAATGAGGGCAAACCTGTAGGTAAGCCACTAGAGGACTATAAGAAGTCTTTACAAGCAGAGGCTGAACAAGCTGGGGCTCTTCGTGACCAAGCTAAAGGCATGGCTATCTTTAAAGCTGGCCTAGCAATGATGTCTGGTACTTCTCAACATGCCCTTGAAAACATTGGTAAGGGCGCGATGGTTGGCGCGGATGACTGGCAAGTTGCCAATAGAGAACTTATAAAAGCACAGAAAGAACGCCAGAAAGAACTGGCTTATGTGGAACAAGCTGAACGCGCTGAAAGTAGGGATGACTGGAAAACCGCTCAAGCTGCCCGTGCTAATGCGGCTAAATCTGCGGATGAAAGAGATCGTTTTGGTGTTAGCGCTATCATGACTGCAACAGGTAAGGATACTGAACTCGCCCACCAAGATTGGCAACATTTGCTTGGCGCGCAGGTTAATAAGTACCATGCTGATAGATCGGCTGAAGCTACATTGGGCGCTGCTAACATCCATGCTGGCGCTACATTGGGCGCTGCTAGGGAACATGCTGGAGCTACTCGATACGCTGCTGAACTTGGCGCTGATGCTCGTGTACAAGCGGCTGAACTTAGGGCTGCTGTTGCCGGTGCTGCTGCTGAAGGGAAAGGCGGTTTAACACAAGACCAACTTCTTAAATGGCGTGGGGAGTATGCTAACCATCCTGAAGTACTTGCTTGGAAAAAACAAACACTAGACCAATATGGTAAAAACGTAGTAGACAAGCCGGAATTCAAACAAGCGCTTAACCAAAAGATTGAACAAGTTTTAGCGCGAGATGCAACACGGAATATAAGCGGTAGTTCTTCGCCAATTTTTAGTGCAAGTGATAAAGAGTTGCTTAATAAATACTTAGCTCCAAAGTAATAAAGGAAGTCGTATGGACTTGAAAAGCGTCCTGCAAGCATTGCGGAATGCCGATGCTGCTGGAGATACGGCTGCTGCTACACGCTTAGCGCAAATTGCGCAACAGTTTTCCCAACCGGCTTCAGAACCAGATACGTCTGAGTTTAAGCCTGACTACACGTATGGGGAAATGCTACGTAAAGGTGTTGTCCGTGGTGCTAAGCAGCTTGGGTCTACTTTTAGCGATATCATTCCCGCAATGGGCGCGTCCGCTCTTGGCTTTAATGACTATGCCAAACGGAAAATGGAAAGCGCTAAGCAGACACAAGAAGAAATTTCCAAGTCTTATGCTCCTCAGTATGGTAGCTTGAGTGATGTTAAGGGTATAGGGGACTACCCCGGTTTTATACTTGAGAATGTAGCTGAGCAAGTTCCTAATATTGCTACTTCACTTATCCCCGGGGTAGGGGGCGCAGCACTAGCGGGACGCACTGCTACAACTGCCGCAGCAAAAGCATTAGCCGCCCAAGCCGCAGAACGTGGCCTTGCTGGAGAAGCCGCCACTGCATTCGTTAATCAAGGGCTCAAACAGGCTGCACCACAACTTGCAGCAAAAGCAGAAGCTGGACAGAACGCCGGTATCTTCCTTGGCTCCTATGCACAAAATGCCCCAGAGGTATTTCAAAACGTCTACGAAAAAACTGGTGAGTTAGCGCCCGGGGCATCGTTATTGTTTGGTGCTGGCTCTGCTGCGCTTGACTCCGTGCTTCCCGCAAAGTTGATGAACAAACTGACCGGCCCCATGAAGGTTGGCATCATTGAAAAAGTTCTTGAGAAGTCTGGTATGGACAAGGGCTTGTTGCGCTCTGTATCCGCAGGCATGTTAGAAGCCGCTGGCGTTGAAGGCATTACCGAAGGTATGCAAGAAGCCATCAGTATTGCTGCTGAAAACTTCGTAGGTAAAAACCCGCAAATCTTTGGCAGCAAAGAGTGGGAACGCATCATGGAGTCCTCTGTCCGTGGCGCAGTAAGCGGCGGTGCTTTTGGTGCGCTAGGTGGAGGAATTGAGGCTGGGCGTCGCGGTAAAGAACGCCAAGAACAGTACCAAGAAGCATTAGATAAAAGGCAAGAACGCCAGCAGGCTGCTGAAGTTGGGCGCACTGGGCAACAGATTGAAGGCTTTCAAGCTGCTCAAGCGCAACAAGAATTGCCGGGGTTTGAGACCGGCCCAGCTACAAGTTTGGTAAATCCACCTGTATCAGAAACTGACCAAGTAAAAGCTCTTAGGGAAAAGTATGAAGGCATAAAGCCGCCTAAAGAACCCAAAGGTACACAGCAAGAACTATTTACTGAGCAAGGTGAATTAACTCCTGCGGTGGAGAAGGCTGCAACTAAAGATGAAAAGGCTGAGATCAACAAGCAACGATTGGCTGAACAACGTGATGCGGCTGAAGTTAAAGAAGCCCAAAAGAAACTCAAAGCTGCCCTTGCTGAATTGACCGATACGCCTACCGACTTGGTATCGTTGGCCCAACAGGCATCCCCATTGGCGCAAACCATTGGGCAAGTGCAATCTGAAAATGCTGCGCTGGCTGCTAAGCGCGGGCCAAAAGATGTACAACCTACAACAACTCCTACAACAGCAACTCAACCTAATTTAACATCGCCAGATGTAACGACCGATGTTACTGAACCTGTAGTTGTACAAAAACCTGTACCACCTACCCCACAACAACTACCCACAGTCATTAACGATGATGCTCTAAAGGGTCTGGGTATTGGCCCCACTGCGCTCATTCGTAAAAACAAGTTGCTAGAAGGTAAGGACATAGCCACCCCCGGGGATGCCGCTGAAGTTAAGCGGATACTTACTGCGTATGGCGAAAACCGCAGCCAGCCTATTAAAGAGAAGATCGACGCCTTTTTAGCGCGTCCCGAGTTCCAAGGAGCAGAGAATGTTGCAGCAAATGTCGAACAGCCAAGTGGAGCGGGCGTTTCAGTTCCTAGTGAACCCAATAATGCACCCAGCACCGGAGGAATTGAATCCACTGAACCCAACGGAGTGGTATCTCCTAGCACAGCTACTGGAGAACTTGTTGGAAGAGAAAGCCAACAGCTTGGTGCATTAGAAGCAGCCCCGATAACCGAACCTACAACTCAAGAAGGAACCCCAAGTGGCAATCAAACCATTGAAACCCAGCAAACAGAAGCGCAAGGACAAGAAGCACCAGCAGCCCCAATAGGCAAGAAGGCTGCGGCTGACAAGATCAAAGCCGAACAAGGTGCAGTTGCGGCGGAGCAAGAACGTACTAAGTTTGTTGAGGACAATGACAAGAAAACCGATAGCGTAATGCGCGGTATCTTGCTAGATACAGCAGGGAAATTGGGAGTTAAACCCCAAGACCTTCCCGCCGAGTCCCAAGTTGGTACTGATGAGCACAACATGCTGCGCTTACCCGCGCTGCTTAATCGGTACATTGACCTGCAAGACATTATTGCCAAGGCTGAAGAGCCAGAACAGGCCGCAAAGAACCAACGCGAACTTGAAGGCGTAGCAAAAGCCATCGCTGCTTCTGGCGGGGATGCACCACAACTGCTTTCTTATTTGCAAGGGCTACCTAAAAAACAACGCGACACGGTTATCTCTAGCGTAACCCGCAAAGCTATTTCTGATTTTGAAGATCGGGCTAAAGGTATTGTTGAAGCGCATATAGCTGAGTCTAAGAAAAAACTTGACACTATTGAGGAGTACACTGATGCCGATGCTGCACGGGATGCTGACTTAATAAACGAAGGAATTTTTCAGAAGCTAGGTATACGGCTGTGGTCTCCTGTCTATGTAGGCCCGCAGCTTGATGAGACTGGGCGTAGCCTTGCGCAAAAGGGTGACCTCAATAGCTTGCTTGGGCACTTGGGCAACGTCATTAAGACACCTGAGATACAACGTGTACTACGTAAGATTCAGTCGCTGGGGCTAAAAACCAAAGTTGTTATTGGTGATTTGCAAGGTAAGGCTGGCTCCTACGACCCACTTACTAACACAATCACGCTTGACCCAACCAACGGGTTAAACGCGCATACCGTTATCCATGAAGTTACCCATGCTGCTATCTCGCACGTGCTGGATAACCCTAACCACCCGTTGACCAAAGAGTTCACTAAGTTCTTTGAGCAGGTAAAAAACCAATTTGGCTCTGCTTATGGTGCAAACAGCTTGCAGGAGTTTGCTGCTGAGTTGACTGGTAACCCCGAGTTCCAAGCGTTGCTTAAGACAATCAAAGCACCGCGCAGCGAAAACATGTTTGTGCGAATGATGCAATCCGTTGCTGAGTTCTTAGGCTTCCGTAAAGGGCAGTCTGCCTATGATGCTGGGTTGAAGTTCGTCAACAACGCTATCGACATTTCCAAAGACGTAAAACCAAACAACGCTGATACCTTGTTTATGGGTATGGGGCAAGCCGTTAGTTCTGGGTTCAATGCTGTGGGAGATATTGGTAAGTCTATGCCTCAACTGGTAGGCAAAACGCTGGAAAACGCTAGGAACACGCTCTCCAACATCAGCAACAAGGATAGCCCGATGTATATGGGGCCAGCCGCTACTAAGTTGTTATTTGGCGCATTTCGGTTAGATCATTTTAATACCATATACGGCAAGGAACTACCTTCTATACAGAAGTTGCTGGATGCCCTTGAGAAGCGTAATGGTGACCAAGAGCGCCGTGTTGCTAAAGTCAATGAAGACTATAAAAAGTTTATGGCTGTACAAGAAGCCCATCCGCAAGCAGTGGAACGTCTTAATCAGCTTGCCTATGATGCCAGCCTCGCAGAAATTGATTTGGCTGACCCCAACTTCAAACCTACACCAACACAAGCTGCTCAAGCTGCGCAGATGCGGGCCGCGTTTAACTCGCTACCTGCTGATGTACGGGGTGTGTACACAACGGTACGTAACTTCTATGAAGGCAGTCTGAAAGAATATGAAAACTTCTTGTTGCAAAGCGTATCGCCCACTCTAGCAGCTAAGTTAAAGTTGCAGTTTGAGACTCGTAAGAAACTTACAGGTTACATACCGTTCTTGCGTCGTGGGGATTTTTGGGTAGAGTATGTTGACCCTACAAGCGGGGAGCGTGCTGCCTCTGCGTTCCAGTCTATCCGTGAGCGTGAGCAGTTCGTTAGAGATGTGCTCAAAAACCAGCCGCACAAGTTGTACCAAAACTTACAACAAATTGCGTTCAATGGCGCTGGCGTACCACCCAATTCCTTCTTAGGAACTATCATGGCTGACCTACAAGCAAAAGGCGCAAGTACGCAGCAGCTTGATAGCGTGTACCAATCCTACCTAGCTTTGTTTCCTGCGCAGTCTATTGCTAAGCAGTTCATGAAGCGCGACAATGTGCGTGGTATGGAGCAAGATATTATCCGTGCTTACGGAGAAGTGGGTATTAAATGGGCTAAAAAACTAACTAACTCTCAGTATTCCGCTAAGATTGATGGAGCCTTAGATGAAATTGGCGCTCAAGCGCAGAACGTCAACCGCGACGATGTGTATGCAGCGGCGGATAATATCCGTAGTCAATCTAACTTCTACCATAACCCCACATATAGTGCCCTTGTGCATGGGGCTACATCATTAAGCTACTTTGAGTTTATTGCAGCCAACGCATCGTCTGCGCTGGTTAACTTGACTTCATTGCCTATGATGGTCTGGCCTATGCTTGGTGGTAAGTACGGTATCGGTAACGCTAGTACTGCAATGCTCAATGCTAGTAAGGTTGCAGTCAATCAGTGGCAAAACAATCCGAAGTACAAAGCGTTGTACCAAGCCATGATGGATCACGCTCAGCTTCAGCACACAATGGCCCGTGAAGTATTAGAAGGCCGTAGAGAAACCACTGCGGAGTACTCAGGAGTTAAGGCTAAGATACTTGAAGGGTTGGCATTACCATTCTCCGCAAGTGAGAAATTCAACCGCGCTACTACGGCTATCGCCGCCTATGATTTAGCAAAACAACATGGTAAGAGTGAACAGGAGGCAATACGCGAAGCGCTTAATATGGTAAAAGATGCGCATACTTCCGGCCTTGCTGCTACCGCTCCTAAGTGGATGCAGCACCCATTGGGTCGTGTAGCTTTTACGTTCAAGTCGTTTGTGTGGAACCAAGCGTTTGTAATAGCCCGCGCCTTTCATCAGGCTTACAAGGGCGAGAGTAAACAGGTACGTGATGCAGCCCGTAAACAACTTCTCGCTACATACGGTATGGCAATGGCATTTGGTGGTGCAAAGGGCTTGCCGTTCTACGGTGCTATGTCCACGCTGGCTACCATGATTCACTCGTTGTTTGGAAGCGATGATGAACCGTATAATTTCAATGAACAGATGCGCGATACTTTTGGCGAGTTCTTGTACAAAGGCCCACTAAACTACGCAACAAATATAGAATTGTCTAACCGCGTAGGTGTTGCAACGGACTTAATCTATCGGGACGACCCACGCAGTGTTGCCGATCACGGGCTTGCTTTGACTGCAATTCAACAGGCGCTTGGCCCTGCTGCTTCGTATGCTGTTAACGCAGACAAAGCAATTAAGATGATGAATGAAGGGCATGTAGAACGCGCCTTCGAGTCACTGGCTCCTAGCTTTATACGTAACGGCATGAAGGGCTTTCGCTATATGACCGAGGGCGCTAAGACGCTTAAGGGTGACCCCATTGAGGAAGATATTGGTGCGTATAACTCGTTGATGCAAGCCTTCGGGTTCTCCCCAGCAAACTTGTCCAGTACCTACGAAAAGACATCCGCTGCTAAAGCCTTTGAGAAGGAAGTTCTACAGCGCCGCGTCCGTCTGCTCAACCTGTATGACATGGCGCTAACTGCTGGTGATACGCAAATGTTGGGAGAGGTTAACGATGATATATTGGCCTTCAATGCAGCGCACCCAACGGAACGTATAACTGGTGATACCAAACAGAAATCTTTAACAGCACGTAAGAATGCTGAGAAGAACATGATTAATGGTGTCACGTTTAACAAGAAACTACGCCCTGAAGTTGAGGCAAAGTTCTTTGAGGATTAATCCTCATTGCGCCAGACACGTACACCAAAGACTTTGTTCTCAATAACTCGTTTACAAACAACGCTAAGCCCAAGCCGTTTGGCTTCTTGTAAAATAAAGTTTTCCACAGGCTTGCGCTCTAAACAAGGCACAAAGAAAGATGTGCCCGGTTGGAACTTATGCCACTCAATCAGCAGGGGTAGGTTCAGAATCTTCACTTAGCAGTACGTTCTCATTAAAGAACTCCAGCTTAGTCGTGTCAAAGCACAGAGCATTTACTGGTGCTTGGGTGTTAGCAGTCGTGCCAGCAGTCATACGCTTCTTCTTCTGCCCGACTAACGCGCCGCTCTTACGGTATGGAGCCAGCGAGTCCTCATAGCTGGTAAAGTTTTTACCGCAATCTTCACGATAGCTACGGGTTACAACGTATAGCATTTTGGTATCCGGCTCATACCGCGCAGTCAACGCGCCCCGTGGTTCCTTAACCGGCCCGCTATCTAGTCCAGTGCGTCCGTCCTTAGTACCGTTGATAACCAAGATTTCGTTGAAATGCCGTTGCAAGAAGCCGCCCAAGAAGTCATCACTGTCAAACATGTACTCGCGGTTACGTACACGGGTCTCCTTAATTAACTCAATGGAGTAGTCAAAAACCGGCTTGATTGGAATGTCGTGCAGTCCAAGCTGCTTAGCAATCGCGCCGCCAGTCATAGCAAGGGAAGCCATCAACGCCCAATAACGCTCGGCGTTCTTAATCTCCCCAATGCGCTCAATCCGTGCCTGCATTTCAGATAGCTTCTCTTTGACCATCGGTAGCTGCGAAACTATTGCCTGACAGAACGGCTCAATGGCATGCCCATAATTGTTCATCAACTTACCAAAGTGTTCACGTGCCCATGTCGCATCGTCAAACGGATCGGGCTTTATGTTGATCTCTAAAATACGTTTTAGTTCCCCATCAGGGAATCCCTTTATAGACAGCAGTGCATCGGTAATGTAACGATTAGACGAAGTAATAAGGCCAGTCTGAAACTTGGTGTCGTTCCTACGCTCTGCGTTATCGTGCTGCTTCATGCGGTTTTTGCCACGACCCGAAGTAACGTCGTACACTTGATTAGACATTTGGTCAGGTAACATATTTGTTATCTCATCCATCGTCACCGCAAAACTTTGCATCACGCCAAGACGGCTCATGCGGGAGTTGTATGTATCTTTAGGGGATAGCAGTAATTCCTTGGGCCTGCCGTAGATACTGTTGATAGCTTGCAAGATTGTGGTCTTGCCCGAACCTGACTCGCGGCTTACCAAGTTGAGTAAGAACCCGTCCAAGTTGGTGAACTTCATCAGCAATGTGCCAAACCCCATGAAGAAGGCAAACGCTCTGCACTCCATGCCCGGTCTAGCATACGCGTTGATCGTTTCTTTCCATACGTGAAAGTCGCCTTTAACTTGGAACAGCGGAACCAGTGGCAGCGTAGGTGCGGATGGCGGGCTATATACCGTCTCAATGGCGCGTACTTCTCTATCGCCAACAATGATGCCCGACTCGTCCTCAATCCAGCCAAACTGGCGATGTGCTTTTTCTGCTTTTGAATTCATTTGAAGGGTCTCCACCCATTTAGTTATGTAGAACATTAAGGAATCCTGCTTCTTACCCAATGCGGTTACACCAAACGAAGCCACAGTCCCGATAAACTTTTCTTTAGACAGGACATTGGGCAACGTCATAATCCATTCCCGTACACCGTCCTGCGGCAAGTGCAGTCGCAGTAACAACGTCTCACCCAAATCAGGGTCTTGCATGCGCTTGACTACATAAAAGTCATACGGGTAAACAATTTCTTCTTTATCGTTATCGTCCTTGTCCTTGTCCCTGATGTAGATGCCACCGCTCTTACCACGGAAAAATGGGAACGGGTACGCAGGGATAACGAATTGCTTGAGTTCTTTTGTCTCAGGCTCCAAGTCCATGACGATGCTATCTGCTTCAGTAGCCTCGGCAATCTCCCTACCAAGTTGTATAGGAGAAGTAAACTTGTGTGTACAACCATCGCAACCACTGGCATTTAACTTTTTAAATGTTTCGCAGGTGTACGGGCCTTTTGTCTCGTTGGCCTTGCGGTCTGTGTTGTAAGCCGAGTACTCGGGGTGCTTGTTGGATATTACATGGATAGCTTTATCGCGATCAACGCAATGCTGGGCAATGCTCAGTCCCGCTCTCCACAGTGGCTCGTCAACCGTTGCTTGATTCTCAAAGATGTCAAGTATCTGTTTACATCCCGTACCCTCTACCGACTTGATAAGGATGGTCTTAAACCGTGACTGGCTGCTACCCATAAGCGCCATCGTGACCGCATCCATTGGGCGGCGGTACTCAGATTTCTCTAGTGCCTTAAGTATGTCGTCGCTTGGGGCAAGTAGCTGCTGAACCGCGCTCAATGTCAGCGTAGGCGCTGTATGCAGTACCTCAACCAAAATCGGATTCGTTGGGTCTTTAACGTGGTAGGTCTCAGGCACACGCAGTACCCGCGCAGCTTCGCCAGTTACGGCAGGGTCAACATCAAACCCATGCTCAACGCATAACCCCTTGAGGCGGTCAGCGTATGGCTTCCACTCCTTGCGGGGGATAGCTGCATCCAGCACCCAATACACGTGCGCACCTAACCCCGACTTCACAATCGTAGGGCGTGGCAGTCCAGTAGTCTTACAAAAACTTCTTAAGGCAACAAGCCCCGTGCCTATGTCAACATAGGGTTTACCCGGGCCACAATCAAGGTCAATATAAAACGACTTAAGGGATAGCGCGTTGTTCGTAGTACGACCATCTTTGGGGTTGCCAAATTTAGCCATAGCAAAGAACGCATTGAATCCTTCCGCAACCAGCGCATCTGCTCGTGCGCTTATCTCCTCTATGCTGCCAACAAACTTTTGCCGAACAACATCTTTCTCGTCCACCGTCTTAATGCCAAAGGCGCAGTAATGCTCACCTTCGTGCAGCGGCGGGAGTACCAGAGTCAGAAACTCATTCCTCGTGGTCATATCCGTCCTTATGCGTCATCAAAAAAGGAGTGAGCAGGGGCGTGACGGTAATCGCCCTTTTCGGTAGCTAACCTAGCTCCCCTTAAACCATCAGCTTAACTTAGCAATTAACTTGTGCATTTTGTCCGCGTGTTTACCCGAAACAACTGTCTTGCCTCGGAACCAAGAATACACCGCTACTCGACTTACTTCAAAAAACTCAGCAACGTCTTTGACAGGTATATTCTTGTTAACGCAGATTACTCCAAGCTGCACACCAAGTAGAGATTGATTGGCTTCCTTGATCTCTCGTGATGTAAGTAGTGAGTAACCCTTGGACATGATTAATCATCCCACTCGTCAAGGATTTTGGACAAATCCTTTTTGGCTTCCGGCTCTTCTTCTTTCTTCGCGCTGCGCTTGGTTGGCTCAGGAACCGTTTCGGGAATCGTTTCAGCTTTCGGCTCAGCAGCGGGGGCACTTGGCTTAGTTTCGGGTTGTACCTTGGCTCCGTCCGCTTCTGCCACGGTCATAGTGATAGCCTTGATAGCGGACTCAGACTTACCTTGCTCAATAACAATCTTATGGTCAGCGGGGTCAAGCACCTTGATAGGTTTAAACGTCAGCTTAGGCGTAGCGCTATCGGTATCAAAACGCATTTCAGTAACCACAGCAGTAACCGGAACACCTTTTGCACCAATCATCTTTGCATACGTTTGCAGAGGCCACTTGCCCGGCTCTCCTGCACCAAAGATAGAACCAGCGGGAAGCGTAAGTTGGAACACATCCCCACGCAAATCATTACCCAGCACAACAGCGATGCGTTGGCTGAAGCGGCATGCGCGGCTATTGCCTTGGCCCGAACCAGCTAAGTTTTTATCGCAGTCCACGCAGCGTTTAGATTGCGGCATGCTTGCTTTAGCGTCAGGCAAATCACCATCAGCAGACCAGCAGTCAGGTGCAAGGGGCTCACCACCTTCGGAATACTGCTTGAGATAAAAGGTGCGCGACACTTTAGGAGCAGCGGCAACGATGACCACGTTCATAGCACGATCTTCATTCTTGGCAACTTCTTTTCCGTTGACCATCATGCGCCATACGCCGCCCTTGATGGAGATACGTTTCATACCACCACTACCGCTACCACCCATCAGGGCTTTGGTTGCGTCATCTAGTTCCAGTTCTTTAAGGTATGCCGGTAGACCTAAGTCCAACATTGCGAGTTCATTACTCATAGTTACTCCTACTTTTTAACAATTACGATGGTTTGGTTTGTTTCCGCGTTTAGCCCCGGCGGAAGAAGATCGGGGTTTTCTTCAAGGAATTGCGACATGTTTACGCTATTGATGCGATGAAACATCAGCGAAAAAGCATCGTGTTCTTTGATGAATTTGAAAAAGGAATCCCAGTCGCTAGTCCAGTAGTTCTTGGAAACCCTTCGTGACACCGTACCGAATTCAGTACGGATAGTAGATGCGCCTTGCGTTTTGCAAATCTCAAGCAGATGTCCGCTCACTGTGTCCAGTTGTGCTTTCAACTCCTCGTCTTGCTTTGCAAGTTCTCTGCGCTTGTCGCGTATCTTGACGTAAATTTTCGTCAATTGTTCGGCGGTTGGTTCTGACATGCTTACTCCTTCGTTTGTAAAAGGTTGGGTCGTTGTGCCCAGTACTAAATATAAGGCCACTACTTTACTTTGTCAAGTGTCCTCCACAATATTTTTATAAAGATCAATCAAACGGGTGTGTATGTCCACCTTCTCAGACAGCATCTTGTAGACGCGCTTCTCTACTGGGCTCCCCTGCAAATGCACCACGGTACAGGGGTTGCGTTGCCCTGCACGATGCACACGTGCGTTGGCTTGTAGGTACGTTTCTATAGAGGTGATTGGTCCCCACCACACTACTACGTTTGCCGCATGCAGCGTGACTCCATGCGCTGCGGCTTGGGGCTGGATGACCAGCACTTGCGGGTTCTTCTCATTCTGAAAGCGGGCAAATGCTTCGGTGCGGCGTGTCGCGGATATGCCTCCGTGTATCACTTCACAATTAATACTATTGGCTTTTAATTCTTCATGAAGAATATCAATGATGTGCCTAAACGGGGCGAACACAATGACCTTGTGGCTTGCTTCTTCGATCACTTCAAGCAGTGCGGTCATGCGGCTCTTGGCATCAAACGATACGGTCTCTCCACTATCCGAGTACACAGCGCCACACGAAAGTTGTAGCAGCTTGTTAAGGTTAGCCGCTGCATTAACAGTTGTTATTTCTTCGCCCGCTGCGACGGTCATCATGTTCTTGCGGATGGCTTCGTAGTACCGCATCTGTTGAGTTGTCAACGGGATTTCGCGGGTCACATACGTCATGTCCGGTAGGTCTAGGCATTCCTCTTTTGTGAAGCGTATAGCGGGCTGCAATACATCGTGCAGCACTTGTTCTGATGTGTGTTTGGGTAGCCACTTAAACGCTGTAACTTTCTGCATAACCATGTCACGGAACGCACCATAGAACTTGGGTACACCTGATGGGTTGATGATCTTGGCTAGGCCGTATGCATCAGTCGGTGACTGCGATGCTGGTGTACCTGTAAGCATCCACACCCAAGCGTCAGGTCTTATAGAGGAGTTAAGCAACTTCCATCTTTTTGTTGCTACGTTCTTGTACGCGTTGGCCTCGTCAATCACAATGAGGTCAAAGTTTTTTACGTGGTCTTTGATGATCTCCATGCCATCGTAGTTGCAGATAACAAAATCCACATCGCTGTTCGCTGCCTCAAGGCGCTTCTCCTTTGAATAGCTATGGGCTATCGCACACGTTCTATGCATAGCAAATTTAAATAGGTCAGCTTCCCATGCAGAGGACATGATGGACAGTGGGCACAGCACAAGCACCTTCTTGATCGCCTTAATATTTAGTAGGTAGTCCGCTGCCCAAATGACGCTTGATGTCTTGCCCGTGCCCTGCTCGTTAAAGCAAAACGCCCTGCGGTTCATGGTGAGAAATGATGATGTGACCTTCTGATGGTCAAACGGTTTGTACATACCCGTCCACTCGTATTGCGACTCAATGGGTGACGGTACATTTTTGATCTGCATGTTGCGCAGAACTTGGGCTTCCTCCAGCCCCCACTTCACTAGCACTTCATGTTCACCCGTAGCCTTGGACTTAGGGATGATCGTCGTGATGCGGCTCGGGTCACGCACTTTAAGCAGCAATGCTTTGTTATCAATGATTTGCATTTTGTCGGTAGTATTTTGCGATTGAACTTTGCACTGCGGCGGTTGGTGTTTTCTTTGGGTCACCGGTCATAACAACATTGATGCGTCTATCAACTACATCAGCCGAATACAAAGCTCGTTGTTCTTTATGCAAAACATTTACAACATTGCACATTAATAGTTGACGGTCTTGTAGTTTTAACAGCGCTTCAAATTCTGCTTTCGTCATTCGTTTTCGTGTCCTTCAAATGCCAAATAGACCGAAAGTGGCATTTCCACAATCAGTCGGGGGTTGACTACTTGCGGTAGTCACTCGGCTAACTCACCACCCAGAAAGCCGAAAGGAGAAAGCAGGGGCGTTAGCTGGTGCAGTTACTCTGTAGGCAACTTAATACCTCTGTCCGTATCACTTGCACCTAACACACAGACAGCCATCAGTGCAGATCATTCTACGCAAAGAGGGTTACATGTCAAGGTCGCTTGCGTTCTTTTTTGCTGGTCTCGGACACCAAGTTACCCTTGGAATCCCTGCGAAAAGATCGGTTGGCGGACTTCGATTCAACCCGCACTCCATCCTTGTTGCTACCACCTTTGTCAAGGGCTACTACGTGGGCAACATCTTTGCCGTCACCCTTGGCTACCTTACCGGCTTTCGCTAGTTTGGCGCGGGCGGCATTGCGCTGCATACGATTCTTGACCTGCTCGGGGCTGTTCTCGTACTTGGTAGCTTGGTCGTATTTTCTGTCAGCTTTGTTTTTGTAGGGCATGATTATTCCTAACGATATGAACTCTTACCATTATGCACGCAGTCTTTCACGGGACACCATCCCTTGCAGCTAAAGTTAGGGCGGGCGTTCCATACATCCAACTCAATGGCTTTCTCTAGCCGGTTTGTATCCGTTATCCAGCGCGACCAATACGTACCTTGCTGGTCTACATGAAACTCTGCGGGTACAAAATCGTTGGCAACCACGAACAGCAGCCCTGCCTTCACTTGCTTTACTTCGGGGAAGTGCTTGAATACCGCAAGAGACAGAATCTCCAACTGCTTGGTGTCGGCATACTTGCTTGACTTACCTGTCTTGTAGTCCACAACCAAAGCACGTTCACCTTTCAAGATAATCAAGTCAGCAATACCACGCCACCAAACTTGTTTATCATAAAAGTCACATGGGTTGAATGCCCGGTCTATACCTAGCTTGTACTCACAAAGATGTTGTCCTTCACGCTTACGCAGTAGCTCAAGGGACTCGCTCATAAATGCAAACCGTTCGGGGATAGGCGTACCGTCCCGTATAAATTCCTCTGCAACCTTATGTGCCTCCAGCCCATAAGTCATCTGCTCTGAGGGCGGCTCCTTGATATCCTTCTTAACCCGTAGTCGATAGTACTTGTAAGGGCACTGCTTAAACAGATCAAGAGAAGAGTACGACCATGTGTACTTAATCGGTGGTTTTTCGTCCATACTTCCTCTTGGGGGTTATGTCGGCAATGCCGCCATCTTGGGTAGGGTTACGCGCCTTAATGAAATCATCTGCAAGATCAAAAGCCATAGGGATAAGGTTATCGCCTTCTCTGTTCCTGATAATTAAACCAGCCATCGCAAACATTGCAGCCAAGTCACGTAGGTTTTGTTCATGTTCGGTCATTGATGTCCTTTAACATTAGTTCGCGGGTTATCTCCATCGCGTCTCTCCAGTTCTGACGTAGCTGTTCCATTGCCTCTTGTTGTTCTTGCATACGGATGTACGCCTCAGTACAAAAGTCGGCTAGGTTTTTGTTACTCCATGCTGCAAAATTTGGCAGTTCTTTCATATAGGTTTTTCCATTGGTTTAGGGCAGTTCTCAGGGGGCACTATTACACACCATACAGCCGCCCATTGTTTTCTATGTTCCCTACCGGAAATCCATCTGTCTATGTACGCATCGGGCATTGTTATCAGCGCACGTCGAACGTGGTTAGGGGATTTTTCCAATCGCTCGGCTATCTCAGATACGGTTAGGCCATCATGATACTTTTGTAGCGCCATCCTTACAGCATGGTGGTTGGACTTATGCACCGTCACCCCGAACGATAAAAGCATCAATTATCTCAGTTGAGATGCGTTGTAGTGTGACTGCATCCCCAACATCGTGCTTTTCGTTTGCACGTAGCAAGCGTTGTATTTCCCTGAGTGCTGCCCACGCTTGATTGGCATGTAGGGCATCAATCGCTTCAAATTTTTCTTCAAGTTGGATTGTTACTTTCATGTGTTGTTCTCCCGTAGCTTGGCTTCAATTTGGTCAAACAGTTTGCGGGTATACCCCTTGATAGGCGTGTCGCCCCACGGCCCAACAATTTCTTTTATCTGATCGTCTGTCAGGCTTACCCACGGGCGCTTATAGACTTGGATGTCGTCGTCATCATCTTTGCGCTTGGTGTGATGCACAAGGTACATCCCTTCCTCGTCTAACGCCGCATCGCGTTTTGATTTGTAGCCTGTCATGTGTTACTCCTCGGTATTTCAACGCTGATGCAGGTGCCTTCCAGTATGGTTGGCTTGCCCGCATCTTTAGCCATGTTTGCTAAGTGCATCTTCTGAACGTCAATAGCAACCCTGCACACTTGCTCGGTCTTGTAAATGGCTTGTGACTGCATGAAGTTGCAAGTGTCGTCAATGCACATGAACACAACAGGGATAAAGATGATCATGTTGTTCCCCTTGTTTTAGTCTCGTCATCAGATTCCCACCACCCGTATAACTTGTCCCACGCTTTTTCAATGCGCTCACGCTCATCAGCACGGGCTTTTGCCTCCACGACATTAGCAAATCTATACCAAGCGTTATCAGGAACCCAGTTGTCCATGCCGCCTTCGTGTAAACCCATGTCGGCTAATATTTGCATTGCTTCTTGTTCAGTCATATCACTTCCCCCATATTGCAAAAGCAATCATTGTCAAGCCAGCCACCACAAATATAAAAGCAATCAAGCCTTTGAATGTTGCAGCAAAGTCGTCTATCGGGTCTTGATAAAGCGTTTGTTTTGTATACGCTTCATTAATTCGTTTAATATCTTCTTCGCTCATCATTTGTATTCCTCCAGTCGCGCGTTAAGGCGGGCAATGCGGGTAGTGTTGTAATTCACGATTGACTGGGCGTACTCCACCGCAGTCTCGGCGTTTAACTTCTCAAGGTGCGCGTCTGATAACTCAGCGGCAATCATCTCAAGGGGTGTGGGTTTCTTGAAGGGTTCCTTCATCAACTCCATGAATCGTACTTTCTTCATTTGCTTTCTCCTAAGTTACTAAGTTGTTCCAATGTCTCTCTTATCTCACTACCACCTATCAATAGCGCACACATTTCCTGCAACACGATACGTTTGTCAACCATAAACATGTACTCAGGGTCAGGGCACACTAAAACTTTGTTTAACTTCTCTATGTTTGCATGGCATCGCTTGTCATAGGCAGCTATAAGCGGTTTCAGCATTGACGAAACTTCCGTCGGGCTTAAGTTGGTCATCCCGCTTATTGCTTTGTAAGTCATACCTTCCAATCTAAGGGCAAGCAAGCCTGACTGAAATGTTTCCCTTCTGTCTCGTCTTTCCCATATCTCTAGTGCTTCGTCAAGGCCAAACTCTTCTACATCGCGTAAAAACACCTTGTCACACCAACGGTTTTTACTTAAATCAGCATTCACCATAACTCTTCCCCATGCCCGACTCGCAATTAAGCGGCAGGGTCTTACACCAGTCGGGTCTCCATCGCATGCAGTCCTCAACGTACTTCTGCGCCTCTTGCGCCTCTGCTTCGGGAGCAACACATGCAACAGCATCATGCACAGTTAGCACAACACGATACCGCTTGGCTATCCTCAACATTTGTTCTGCGATAACGCAACGCGCAACAGCTTGGCAGATGTTCTCAACCACCTTGCCACCATACAACTTAACAGCACCTTTGCGGGTCGTGTAGTGGTATTGCGGCTTACCGTCAGGACTAAACGTCTTTATCAGCTTGTCGTACCTTTGCCATAGCCCGCTTGGTAGGAGGAACCCGCCCTTTGTTGCATCGAACACAACCGCCTCTTGTACGCCAAAAGTTGCTGCGCTTTTCGTGATGATCGCTTCGAGGCAGCGTTGCCCATCCTTCCACAAGTCAGGGACTCGGCTATATGTGGCGCGATATACCGATATGATGCGCTTGCACTCCTCAAGTGAAACGTCCACCCCGAAAGTGGTGAGTTGGGTTTGGAATTTATCCGCACCCATGCCGTAACCTGCACCAAGAATAGTAGTTTTTCCAACAAACCTTTCTTCCTTTGTGATTGCGTCAGCTTCTTTGCCATAGATCGCACTAGCCATGATCTTGTATACGTCCTCGCCATTGTCAAATGCCTCTGTTAAATCTGTCTGCCCAGCCAGCCACGCAACTGTGCGGGCTTCAATTTGCGACGAATCGCAGTCGATCACCACGTAACCCTCGGGCGCTTCAATAGACAGCTTCAACTTGTTTGCGTTCTGTCCACGGCTCGGTAGGTTTTGCAGATTGATCTTGTCATCCCCACCCCACCTACCAGTATGCGCCGCGTAATACTTTATGGGCACTGGTAGCGCGCCACGTAACGCTATATCTATAAACCTCTGTGTACGTGTCTCTTCAAGGGTCGTCTTGTTTCCCAACCGCGCAGATACTAATGTTTGTACCCTTGGGTCAGGATGCTCCAACAACGCCTTAAACTCCTCATCGGTCTTAGCAAACGCATACGCTTCTTTGCCAGTACGCGCACTAACCTTTGTAGGCGGTTTAACACCTAGCTTTACCAGCAGTTCCGCAAACTTGTCGCTGCTCATCAACGAATCCTTGTCAGCTTCAGCAGCAAGTAGTAGCTTAGCCTTGCGTTCTTTCACAGTCTCAAGATGGGACTCCAGCATCGGTAAGTTAAGGGTCATCACGGGGTCAATGAACATGCGCAACGTGCAGTCAATAACCTTCAACTCCTTTACAGGGAAGTCATCCATCAGCTTGTAAAACAGAGCGCGGGTTATCTCCACATCGTTCTTACAGTACTCACCATACTTGGCTAACTGATTTGCGGGGAAGTCCTCACGGCGCAGTCCGAGTGCATTGGCTACCTCCGTACCCTTAGCGCCCAACTTATACTGCTCAGCCAACGCTTGCAAACTGCCACCAGCATCCACCCCATGAACCGCCCGCGCCATGCACAGAGTATCTAACCAACCTTTAGGCTTGACGCCATAGCGCCATGACAAGATAGCCCCGTCGAACATAGCGTTATGTGCAAGCACAAACAAGTTGGGCCAGTCGTATTGACTAAGAAACGCAGCAACTTCTTTATCTGTCCCACTAAACCATGTAGCCGGATCGTCGTTTAAGGCAACACCAACCCCGATAACTTCAAACTCATCGCCACGCACGTACTCTTCAGTTGTGTGCGTCTTGAACCCAAAGTCTTTGGAGTAGTAGGTCTCAAAGTCTATTGTTAGGATGTTCAAGGTTTTGTCCTCGTAGTACCAATGGTAGTAGTGCTTATATGAGTACCTGTAATACCACTGGTATACTTGTTTTGCGCGGTAACATGCCTTTGATGATCGAACAATTCTTTTTGTGACGCATCCATCTTCTCTACTAGTTCATCGCGCATTAACTCCTTGACCACCAACGTATCAAACTCCATGCGCCGGATTTGCTTCAAGGCTTCATGCAGCCGACCCTTCTCTGTCTCGGTCATGGCATCGCGGAAGTAGTCCTTGAACATAAACCGCCACCGACTTTTAAGGTCATTGCCATGCGAGTACTCAAAAAACTCGTCAGGGTGTGTACGCATCCGCTCAACAATTGCATCGACACCGCTTGTAAATACATTGTCCTCAGACTTCTGCGAGTCGCTTGATAAGCTCGTCATAGTTTGCTCCTTTCTCTAAGCGCTTTAGGCGTAGGTTTTTGTCATCGCCCACTTTTATTAACAGGTGTTTATTACATAGCTGTTTGATCTTTTTGTGTGCAGTTGCCGGTGATGTGTGCGTGAAGTTGTCGATGAAGTTCATGATAGTTACCTCACCAGTTTCCGCTCTAGTTTTCACCGCCGTGTACAGCAGCAGCAAGTCTATTCCGTCCATCCCAAATTCATTGGAACAAACAGCTAGGGCTTCCCCTAATTGTTTTAATCTCATTTATCTCTCCTAATAGAGTAGTAGTTGTAACGCTGGCGATACCGCAACTCGATAACGCCTTCTGCTTCTAGCCGACTGATGAACCGCCATGCGTGTCGATCACTGATATGAAGTATCCGTGCAACATCTTTTACAGACACCGCATACTTACCCTTCAGTATCCGCATCAACCGCACGGTAGTTCCGTCAGTCGGTTTAGATCGGGGCTTTCTCAGCATTGTTAAGTAACGTGATTAAGCCGCCACTTGGTACAACCCACTTCGGATTTGCCCAAGCATCAATAAGAGCTTTAAACCCTTCGATGCCTGTCTCGTCAACAAGTATTGCCATACCGCCAGTAGATTTGATGCGATCTAAGTTCTTCATCTGCAATGCCGTAGGTTTGTTGCCGTTGGCTTTGCACTCTATGCCGATGAACCGCCCCTTCATGCAAGCGGTTATGTCGGGCACACCGGAAGAACCATAGCCATGCGTAGCTGGCATGAAGTGATACACCCCATGCTCAGACAACACAGCTTTGACCTTATCCTTTACCTTCTTTTCGGGAGTCGTCATGCACGAACCATGCGAACCGTCTTGATAAATTTATCTTCCAAGTAACGGATGATGGCAAGCGCATCAGTGAGTTCTTCGTCGCGGCGTTTAAGCAGACCGTTCAAGTACAAACAGCGATCTTTTAATTCCGCAAGTTCTTTGCGGTCACGCTTAGCTTGAACATCCTGTTTAGGAGGCGCGGCAATAACGGTAATCGTATTAACACCTGTTAACTTATATAGGCCATCGTCTGTAAGTTCGACAATTCCATCACGTTTGAGTACCCACAGTGGGGCACCAACACGTTTAGAGGGTAGACCAACTGCTTTGGCTACTTCTGCCTTAAGTAAGCCACCATCTTTAAGGGCAGCGACGATTCGTTGATTGATTGTTTGTTTCATAAATTTCTCCAGTTAAGTTTTGCATGATTGCTTAAGTTCCATGTACTCACCATATCTGAGATACACGGCTAATCTTCCTTGCGTTACTCTACGCCCATAAACACCTCCTTTGTTCCCAACAGTACACAAGCTCATCAACGCGATGCGCTCTTTCATAAACTCCGGTAACTCAACTCGCTTGTTCAGCAGGGTAAGCACAGAGTAGCTTACGTTGTCCATCAAGTCCATGTGATGCCAGTCTCCATCGTCACACATGACCACCATAGCAACGTAATCTTTGTTTAGCTTTGCCATAAAATTTAGGACATTCTTACATACTTAAAGCGTTCTAGCTAATTGATTTATTCTATCAAGCGGGAACTTCTATCCAAAAATCTCTATCGCCCCATCTAGTGCCAAGCCCCACAACGGGCTTCTTAGTTGCTTCAAGCATGCGTAGCATTGCAACACCTTGCTGCACCCAGTCTGGGCACTCTGTAAGTGACTCGTATGAAGCAGTTGTAGGTTTAGCCATCCTCCCATCCTCTACCAAAGTAAACAACACGGACTCATCTGGGTTAATGAATACGTGCGCTTGGTTAAACTTCTTCTGCTTGTTTGCTAAGTACTCCTCGTACTTTTCTATGCCCTCGGTATATACCCTTTCAAATATCTCGGTCTGCGGTTTCACTCCAATAGCCTTGAGCCGTATCACCTCTTGGATAAGCGCCTCCACACCTACTTGGCACGCATCAAAGAACGTACTGCGTATCTCTGCTTTCTGCTCATTAAATGAGGCTTGTACGTACCCCGCACTGCGATTGGCTAACTCTATCTGCGAGAACGGTTTAAGGTAATCCCGCATAAACTTGATCGCCTTCTTAGCGTCATTAGTTGTTTTGGTATGGTGTTCCACTTTACCGGAATTAAACTTTGAGTTCTCTATCAGCCGACTTGTTATCTCGTATACATTTTTACCTTCATCGTTTGTCCTCCAACTTAGTATCCCAGCAATCTTATGGAAGTTAGTTGACTCCGTGGGGAACCGGCTATCTACAAACGCCAACGCATTGCTGTTAGGTTTATATACAACATCTATTGGGAAGCGGCTAACCTGTACCCTCCTGAACTCTTTGAGTAGGTCTACCAACGCCACGGGCGCATTTGTCATATCACCAATGTTCAACATACACTTTCTCCTTATTAACAGTTGTTAATCAAAACATGCCAAGGATGGCATCTACTTTTGCTTTGGTATCCAAGCGCAACGCATCGTCCTTACGCAGATCGGTAGCGGTCACGCCTATCAACGCACTCTCCAACGTCTTACGTGCGCTCTCCAACTTGGGGTCATTGGTCACGTTCAACTTAGTCAGCAACTCACACATGTCGGTAGCGTTATTGACCAGCGAGTCGCGGAATATCTGCTTCTCGTCACCAGCCAGCTTGTCACTCATTCGCGTCAGGCAGTCATGCAGTCTGTCCCACGCGTCTTGCATCGCATCATTTAACTTGTCGTTGTAGAACTTCTCGTACTGTGCTTGCAACTCGGTCTTGCTTGCTTCGTTCACATCAATGCGGAAGTCACCAGCATCAGGCACGGGTAAGAACACATAACGCATACGGAACTTACTCATCAGCTTGATTACCTCGGGGTAGTCCTCTTTGTTAAACAAGTCACCCAACTGGAACGCCGCAGCAGTTACCATCGTGTCGTACTCCAATAAGAAGTCCTTAACCGCATCGTCGAACTGGCGCTCGTAATCCCCAAGCGTAGCCTTGTAGTCAAAGAAATTCTTCATCGGTAGTAGGCGTGAGCCACCGTCCGACCACGGCAATGTCTGCTCGTAGTGCCATACACGCATCGTGGCAACAAGTTTCTGTAACTCATCGAGCCGCGCCGTACCTGCCAATAGCTTCTTGTGAT